>Ga0302299_10001316_pt1 | contig 14888 bp, 13 predicted proteins | sample III_Fen_N3_4_FD_198795 | JGI IMG/M metagenome (GOLD analysis project Ga0302299, IMG submission 198795) | Peat permafrost microbial communities from Stordalen Mire near Abisko, Sweden - III_Fen_N3_4 | ecosystem: Environmental > Terrestrial > Soil > Wetlands > Permafrost | place: Sweden: Abisko... | reverse complement strand
GTCGGGCAACGGCGCGTCCGGATCGAGCGGTGCATCGGGGTCGGCGAGGTCGGCGACGAAGGGGGCCAGCGCGTAGAACTCGTCGCGGAACCCGGCGGTGGCCCGCGCGAGCGAGCCGAGCAGGGCCCGGCCGTCGAGGTCGAGGGCGGGCACCCCCGAGGAGGCGGCGACGATCGGCGCCCACGTGCCGGCGCGGGCGAGGCGCGGGCGAGGCACCAGGACCGGCTCGACCCTGGTTCCCCGGGTGACCCGCACCGGGCCGGTCGCCACCGGTGCGGCCAGCGGCCCGGCCACCCTCAGCACCGGGGCGCAGACATCGACGGCGGCGCCGAAGAGCCGATCGTCGGCCAGCCACACCTCCTCCAGCACCGCCTGCTCCTCCAGCCGGCGGCGCACGGCCCCGGCGTCGCGGGCACCGAGGAACGAGAGTGGCTGGAGCATCGCGACCCGGCCTCCGGGCGCGCACGCCGCCACCGCCCGGACGAGGAACAGCCCGGCGGTGTCGGCGTAGCCCGCGGCCGAGCCTCCGAGCAGCGCCCGCGCGACCGATGCCTCGTCGCGGCCCCGGGCCGTCGACCGGGCGAGCTGGCCGCCGAAGGGCGGGTTCCCGACCACCGCTGCGAGCCTCCCCTCCCCGGGCCAGGTGCCGTGCAGGGCGTCGCCCTCGAGGATCTGCGTGGCGACGACCGCTCCGACCGCCTCGAGCTCGTCGCCGGCCAGGCCGGCTCGCCGGGCCCACAGCACGAGGGCGGCCCGGGTCACCTCGACCGCGACCGGGTCGAGGTCGATGCCGTGGAGGGCCCCCACCACCGAGGCCGCGCTGCGGCCGGTGCCGTCGCCGAGCAGGTGGTCGGCCGCCGCCAGCAGGAACGCTCCCCCGCCGCAACTCGGGTCGCAGACCGGCGCCACGCCCGCATCGGCGCCGGCGTCCGCACCGGCATCGGCATCGGCATCGGCATCGACGCCACCGAGCACCCGGCTCACCACCAGCTCGGCGACCGGGGCCGGGGTGTAGTGGACGCCGCGACGATGACGGTGGTCGGCGTCGAGGAGGTGCTGGTGCAGCCGACCGAGGGCGCCGGGGTCGCGTGGGTCGTCGAGCGCGGCCGGGCCCGTGGCCGACCCACCACCGACCCCGGACGGGTCGAGCAGGGGCACGTGGCGGGCCAGGCGGCGCCGGTCGTCGTCGGTGACGCCGAGGGCGTCGGCCACTGTCGCGGCCGCGGCGACGAGGGCCGGGCGGAGGCCGGCGGGCCCGGGCCGAGGGCCGTCGTCGGGATCGGTCACGGACCGGGCCGGCGGGGCCGGCTAGGCGACGGCGGGGTCGTTCCGGGGGTCCCAGCCGGCGAGGTCGGCGAGGCGCTTGTCGTTGGAGAAGACCTCGACGATGGGCTGGTCGATCTTCAGCCGCTTGAGCAGCCGCTTGACCGGGAGCTCCTCGTTCCAGAGCACGAGGGTGACCACGACGCCGGACTCGCCGGCGCGGGCGGTGCGGCCCGAGCGGTGGACGTAGTCCTTGTGATCCTCAGGCGGGTCGTAGTGGATCACGACGTCGATGTCGTCGACGTGGATGCCTCGGGCGGCCACGTCGGTGGCGACGAGAGCGTGGAGCTTGCCGTCGCCGAAGTCCTTGAGGGCCTTCTCGCGCTGGCTCTGGCGCAGGTCACCGTGGATCGACTCGGCCTCGACGCCCTCACGGCGCAGGTCGGAGGCGACCCGGTCGGCGGCCCGCTTGGTGCGGACGAACACGATCGTGCGGTTGGTGCCGCGGATGATGGCGGCGGCGACCTTCGCCTTGTCCATGTCGTGCACGGAGAGGAAGCGGTGCTGCATCTGGTCGACCGAGACCTCCTCGGACACCACCTCGTGCATCACCGGGTCGGCCTGGTAGCGCTTGATCAGCGTGTCGACCACGCCGTCGAGGGTGGCCGAGAAGAGCAGGGTCTGGTGGTGGCCGGGGATGTGGCGCAGGATCCACTCGACCTGGGGCAGGAACCCCATGTCGGCCATGCGGTCGGCCTCGTCGAGGACGACCTGGTCGACGTCGTCGAGGAAGATCTCCTTGCGCTCGATCATGTCGATCATGCGCCCGGGGGTGGCGACGACGATCTCGACGCCCTTCTGGAGCTCCTTGACCTGGGTCTCCATCTTGGCGCCGCCGTAGATGGCCGACACCGTGGTGCCGCGGGCCTTGCCGAGGGGCGCCAGCTCGTCCTTCACCTGGACGCACAGCTCACGGGTCGGCACGAGGATCAGCGCACGGGGGCGACGGGGCTCGGCGGACTTGACCCGCTCGAGCACGGGGAGCCCGAAGGCGAGGGTCTTGCCCGAGCCGGTCTTGGCCTTGCCGCACACGTCGCGGCCGGCGAGGGCGTCGGGGATGGTCAGCGCCTGCACGGGGAAGGGCGACGTGCGCCCCATCGCCTCGAGCGCGGCGACGAAGTCGGGCGAAACGCCCAGGTCGGAGAACGTCTGCATTGCGGGCCTCAGGGTTTTCGGGGAGTGGTCCGCCGACCGACGGCCGGGGTGCCCGCTCCAGTGGCACGACGCCCACATTCGGCGCCGCAGGACGGCCGATCGGCCGCCACGAGCTGTGGGCAGCCTACCGGTTCGCCCCCCGGACCAGGCGACACGCGCCCCGAACCGCCCCCGGGAACACTTCTGGCATGCGCTCCGCACCACTGGGGGTGCAGAACGCATGCCAGAACGCGAGGGGGCAGGCGAGCGTCGGGTCAGGCGGGGAGGGTGGCCTCGATGGCTGCGACCAGCTCGTCGGCCTCGGGCTCGACGGTGGGGCGGAAGCGGCCCACGACCTCTCCACCGGGGGCGACGAGGAACTTCTCGAAGTTCCACTGGATGTCGCCGGCCTCGCCCGCTGCGTCGGCGGTGGCGGTCAGGTCGGCGTAGAGCGGATGGCGGTCGTCGCCGTTGACCTCGACCTTCTCGGTCAGCGGGAACGTCACGCCGTAGGTGGTCGAGCAGAAGGTCTGGATCTCCTCGGCCGAGCCCGGCTCCTGGCCCATGAACTGGTTGCACGGGACGCCGAGGACGGTGAAGCCCTGGTCGCCGTAGCGGGCCTGCAGACGCTCGAGGCCCTCGTACTGCGGCGTGAGCCCGCACTTGGAGGCCACGTTGACGATGAGGACGGCCTTCCCGTCGAGCTCGTGCAGGTCGGCAGGTGTGCCGTCGAGGTAGGCGATCGGAGCGTCGTACAGCGCCATGGGTTGGTCTCCCGGGACTCGTCGAGGTCGTGCGGTGCGCACGGGGTCGCAGGCGGCAACACCGGACCGGAGCCCTCTATGCCCGAGCTGTCGCGTCCGCGGGCGGCGGCTGCCGTACGGTGAGCCCCGGCAGCCGTGACCACCAGCGTCGGAGCCTGGACATGGAGCGACACACAGCGGCAATGGTCAAGCCGGGGCCCCGCCATGCCGACGACGGGTACGAGAACATGAACGCGCCCACCCCCCGAACCGCGCCCGGTGCCGTGCCCGGAACACCACGATGAGCAACCAGTGGGCCGAGGCGCGCGCCCGGCGGGCCCTGGCCGAGGCCGGCCTCGACTACTCGATGCCCCTCGAGCGGGCCAGCAGCGTCACCAACGAGGTGTGGATCTCCGACGCCTACGTGATCCGGGTCAACCGGCGGCCCAACCAGCGCCTGCGCCGCGAGGCCTTCCTCGGTCCGCTGCTGCCGCCCGAGGTCCACTACCCCGAGATCGTGGCCTACGGCGGCGAGCTCGGTGCCGACTGGCTCATCGTGAGCCGGCGGCCCGGCCAGGTGCTGAGCCGCCAGTGGCCCTCGATGTCCACGGGTGAGCGGCGCAGCGCCATCCGCCAGTTCGCCGTGCTGTTGCGGAACCTCCACGAGGTGCGCTGCCCGGAGGACCTCCCCGAGATCGACGCCGCCCCCCAGCTGCTCGCCAACCGGGAGTACGGCGCGGTGGCCCCGCTGCTCGCCGCCCTCGACGGGCTCGAGACCATGCCCCACGTCGACCCGCGTCTCGTCAAGAGCGTGCGGGAGATCGTGGAGGACAGCCACGAGGTGCTCGAGCCGTTCGACACCAACCGGCTCGTCCATGGTGACCTGCACTTCGAGAACGTGCTGTGGGACGGCCGGGCCATCACCGCCCTGCTCGACTTCGAGTGGGCCCGCGGCGGGCCACCCGACCTCGACCTCGACGTGTTCCTCCGCTTCTGTGCCTTCCCCTACCTCCACGTGGCCGAGGACTACGAGGCGGCGACGCTGTCGAAGGACTACGCCCCGGTGCCGTACTGGCTCGCCGAGGACTACCCCGAGCTGTTCTCCCACCCGGACCTGCTCGCCCGGATGCGCCTCTACTGCATCGCCTACGACGTGCGCGAGCTGCTCACGTTCCCCCCGCCGAAGGACGCGTTCCACCTCTCACCCCACCACCCGGTCAACCGGTTGGAGCGCACCGCCAAGGGCATCAGCCACCTCGACCGGCTGGCCGACGGCATGGACCCCGAGCTGCCCTGGGACTTCAGGCCGGACGGGGGCCCTCCGCTGGGTCCTCGCTGACCACCGCATCGTCGTCGGTGGCCGACGGGTCCTCGTCGGCGCCGTCGGCGGTCTCGCCGTCGTCGTCGCCGTCGCCGTCGGTGTCGGTCTCGCCGTCGGTGTCGGTGTCGGGGTCGCCCGCCGTGTCCGCCTGGGCGTCGACGTCGCCGTCCGCGGTGTCCGGGTCTCCGGCCTCGCTGCGGGGGTCGGACCAGCGGTGGCCGTCGGTGTAGGGCTCGTCGCTGTCGTCGGGCCGGCGCCACAGACCACGGGCCACCACGGCGATGAGGGCGCCGCCGATGCCGATGATCGAGAGCCAGATGTTCACCCGGATGCCGAGGATCTCGGTGGCCGTGTCGACCCGCATGGCCTCGATCCAGAGCCGGCCGAGGAAGTAGCCGCCGACGTAGAGGGGCAGGGTCGAGCCCGGGCGCAGCCGGCGGGTGCGGTCGATGCGCACCAGCAGGTAGCAGAGGGCCAGGTTCCAGAGCATCTCGTAGAGGAACGTGGGGTGGAAGGTCGACGAGCCCACGTACTCGAGCGGACGGTTCTTCACGTCGATCTGCACGCCCCACGGCAGGGAGGTGGGGCCGCCGAAGAGCTCCTGGTTCCACCAGTTGCCCACCCGGCCGATGGCCTGGGCCAACGGGATGCCGGGGATCAGCGCGTCGAGGCCGACCCCGAGGCGCCAGCCCCGGCGGTGCGCGACCCACACGCCGACGGCGATGCCGAGGGCGGCGCCGCCGGGGATGCCGAGGCCGCCGTTCCAGACCTTGAACGCCTCCGGCCACCAGCGCCCGCCGGAGTAGAGGCGGTTCCAGTCGGTGAGGACGTGGTAGAGCCGGGCACCGATGAGCCCGGCCGGCACCGCCCAGAAGGCGATGGCATAGACGTCGTCGGGGTTGCCGCCGCGCCGGGCCCACCGGTACCGGCCCATCTCGACGGCGGCGATGACACCCAGGGCGATCATCAGGCCGTACATGTGGAGCGGCCCGAGCTTGTTCGAGCTCGGGCTGGGGATCGAGCCGAGCACGAGGGCGTGGGGGTCGCCGACCGCGGACGCGGCGGCGGAGGCGGCGAGCAGCACCGGGGTCAGCCGGCCAGGGCCGACGGGCCCACGGCGTAGAGGTCGTCGAAGCCGGCGGTGACCGACGGGGCCAGGCCGTGCACCGCGGGGAGCAGGTTCTCGGCGTAGAAGCGGGCGATGACCACCCGGGCCTCGAGGTGCTCGGTGTCGCCCCCACCGGCGGCGAGGTCGGCCTGGGCGGCCAGCGCGGCCTCGGCCAGGTACCGGGCCCCGACGAGCAGGCTGAACATCCGCAGGAACGGCGTGGCGCCGGCGAGGGCGTTGCGCACGTCGGCGACGCCGTGCTCGGTGAGCCAGGCGACGGTGTCGTCCACCACCGCAAGAGCGGCGGCGAGCTGCTCGCGAACGACCGCGAGGCTCTCGCCCGCGGCGGCCAGCTCGGCGTCGAGGGCGACGACACCGGCGAGGAAGTCGGCGACCACCCCGCCGCCGCGCATCGGGAGCTTGCGGCCGACGAGGTCGATGGCCTGGATGCCGTTGGTGCCCTCGTAGATCGAGGTGATGCGGGCATCTCGGAAGTGCTGGGGCACGCCGGACTCCTCGATGTAGCCCATCCCGCCGTACACCTGGATGGCGAGCGACGTGGCCTCGATGCCCATGTCGGTGCCGAAGCCCTTCGACACCGGGGTGAGCAGCTCCACGAGCTCCTGGCTGCGGGCCGCCACCTCGGGGTCGGGGTGGTGGTTGGCGATGTCGATGGCCTGGGCGTTGGTGTAGATGATCGCCCGGGTGGCGTCGATGATCGCCTTCATGGTGAGCAGCATCCGGCGCACGTCGGGGAGCTCGACGATGAACGAGGTCTCCCCCGCCGGGGCGCCCGGCGCCCGCCCCTGCTGGCGCTCCTGGGCGTACTGGAGGGCGTCCTGATAGGCCCGCTCGGCGAGGGCGAGGCCTTCGAGCCCCACCGAGAGCCGGGCGTTGTTCATCATCGTGAACATGTAGCGCATGCCCTGGTTGGCCTCACCGATGAGGTAGCCCACGGCACCGTCGCCGTTCTCGCCGTAGCTCATGACGCAGGTGGGGCTGGCCTTGATGCCCATCTTGTGCTCGATCGACACGCACAGGGCGTCGTTGCGCTCGCCGATCGAGCCATCGTCGTTCAACAGGAACTTCGGCACGATGAAGCAGGAGATGCCCTTGGTGCCGGGAGGCGCGTCGGGCACGCGGGCGAGCACCAGGTGGACGATGTTGTCGGCCATGTCGTGGTCGCCGAAGGAGATGTAGATCTTCGTGCCGGTGATGCGGTAGCTGCCGTCGGCGGCGGGAACGGCCTTGGTGCGCACCGCGCCCACGTCGGAGCCGGCCTGCGGCTCGGTGAGGTTCATGGTGCCGGTCCACTCCCCCGTCACCATCTTCTTGAGGTAGCGCTCCTTCTGCTCCTCGCTGCCGTGGTGCATCAGCAGGTCGATGGCGCCCTGGGTGAGCAGGGGGGCCATCGAGAAGGCCATGTTCGCCGAGGAGATGAGCTCCTGCATGGCGATGCCGACGAGCCACGGGAAGCCCCCGCCGTCGTACGCCTCGGGGAAGGGCACTCCGCCCCAGCCGGCGGCGACGTACTGGTGGTACGCCTCGATGAAGCCCGTGGGCGTGCGCACCGAGTTGGTCGTGGGGTCGTGCTGGCTGCCCTCGAGGTCGCCGACCCGGTTGAGGGGGGCGACGACCTCGGCGATGAACCGGGCGTTCTCGTCGAGGACGCCCTTGATCGTCTCGGGGTCGAGCCCGGAGAACGCCGGGAGCTCGCACAACGCACCGAGGTCGGTCAGGTGGTCGAGCACGAAGTGGACGTCACGGAGCGGAGGTCGGTAGTCAGCCACGGCCCGAGGCTAGACCTCTCCCCTCGCAGCGACCCGACGGGGTCGGACGGCGGGAGGTCGCCACGCGCGTGCCAAGCTCCGGTGATGGTCGAGCTCACCTGGCAGGGGGACGTCGCCGTCGTCACGATGGCCGACGGCGAGAACCGCTTCGACGGCGCGGCCGTGGCCCGCTGGCACGAGGTGATCGACGAGCTCGAGGCACGCGAGGGCCCGCTCGCCGTGGTCACCACCGGCACCGAGCGCTTCTACAGCAACGGTCTCGACTTGGCCTGGATGGGCGCCAACCAGGCGGAGGCGGGCCCGATGATCAACGACCTCCACCGGCTGTGGGGCCGGTTCCTCGGCTTCGGCGCGGTCACGGTGGCGGCCGTCAACGGCCACGCCTTCGGCGCCGGGGCGCTCCTGAGCGCGGCGCACGACCGCATCGTGATGCGCGAGGACCGCGGCTACTGGTGCATGCCCGAGGTCGACCTCGCCCTCCCGGTCGGGAACGGCATGGCGGCGCTGCTGTCGGCCACGCTGCCCGCCCAGGCCGTGCACCGGGCCCTCGTCACGGGCCACCGATTCACCGGGCCGGAGGCGCTGGCGGCCGGCATCGTGGCGGCGACCGCACCCGAGAACGAGGTGCTCGAGCGGGCGGTGGCGTGGGCCGAGCCGCTGGCGTCCAAGAGCCGCGAGGTCATCGCGGTCCACAAACGGATCCTGCACGGCGCCACGATCGACCTGTTGCTCGGCGACGAGGGCGTCTAGCCCGACCGACGCGCCGGCCGCGTGCAGCTACTCGCTCGGTGGGCGGAGGCCGACACCGAAGCCCGGGGAGTCCGGGGGCCCCTGGGGTCGGGCGTGCACCGGGTCGAGCCCGTCGTCGGGCCCCTCCCGGTCGGGATCCCACATCACGAAGCGGTTGCCGCCCTCGGCCTTCGCCCGGTACATGGCCGCGTCGGCGGCGGCCACCAGGGCATCGGCCTCGTGGAACTCGGAGGTGGCCATGGCCATGCCGACGGAGACACCGATCAGCACGGTGGTGCCCTCGACGCGGATCGGCTGGGAGATCGCGGTGATCATCCGGTCGGCCACCATCGCCAGCATCTCGAGGTCCTCGATGCCCTCCACGAGCACGCCGAACTCGTCGCCGCCGAGGCGCGCCGCGGTGTCGGTGTCGCGGACCGCCGAGTGGATGCGGTCGGCGACCTCGGTGAGCACGATGTCGCCGACGTGATGACCGAAGTGGTCGTTCACCGGCTTGAAGCCGTCGAGGTCGCAGAACATGAGCGCGACCGTCGTGCCGTAGCGGACGTACCGGTTGAGGGCGTGCTCGAGGCGATCGTAGAGGAGCAGCCGGTTCGGCAGGCCGGTGAGGTAGTCGTGGGTGGCGAGCTGTCGCAGCTTGCGCTCGGCCGTCTTCAGCTCGGTGATGTCACGGGCGAACATCGACACCGAGCGGGGGGCGCCGGGGCCCGGGTCGACCGAACCGGTGGGGCGGTGGGCGACGATGCGGGCCGAGACGGGAACGGCGCGCCCCTCGCGGGACCGGAAGGTCAGCTCACCCTGCCAGCTGCCCTCGCTGAAGACCTGCGGTTCGACGATCTCCCGGTAGTACTCGAGGCTGCCGCTCTCGAGGACGTCCTCGAGGTGGGCGGCGCCCTCGAGCACCCGCACGCCGAGGACCTCGCGTGCCGACTTGTTGCCGTAGCTCAGGTGGCCGTCGGGGCCGGCGGTGAGCAGGAAGTCCGAGCCCTCCTCGAGGACCTCGGCCAGCCCGGCAGGGAGCGGCGGCGGCGCGCCGGCGGGGCCGAACTCGAAGACCTGGAGAACGAGCCCGTCGATGGCGCCGGCCGCGCCGAACGCAGGTGCGACGTGGGCCCGGATCAGCCAGCTCAGCCCGGAGCCCGCGGCGGGCGAGGCGACGAGCCGGCACTCGAAGGCGTTGATCCGGCCGTCGACGAGCTCGTGGAGGCGCTCGTCGACCATGCCCTGCTCGGCGTCCTCGACCAGCTCGGGGAGGGTGCGACCCCGGAGGGCCTCGAGGCCGGCGCCGAGGAGGTCGACGAGGACGGGGTTGGCGTGGCGCAGCCGGCCGTCGGGGCCGAACAGGCCGACGCCGACCGGCATGGCATCGAAGACGTCGGCCGCCAGCGGCGGAACCGCGGCAGGGTCGCCGCCGACGAGCGAGGGGTCGAGGACGGGCCGCGCCGGGCCCCGATCGGGCCCCCGATCCCCTCGATCTCGTTCGCTCATGAGTGCTCCACCTGGACGGGACACGACGTGGCGATGCACGGGTCCGATGTCCGCCGACCGACGTCAGGCTAGGCCTTGACCACGCTCCGTGACCATCACAATGCCGAAAACGGGCCGTCGGACCCAACCGGACCCGCCGCGTGGCGCCCGTGAGACGGCCCGGCCGAGCGGCCGGACGGGGGCTAGCCTCCCGGCATGAACGACGCCCGGGGGGACATCGAGAACCTGCTCTACCGCTATGCGGAGCTGATCGACGCAGGGGACTACGACGGCATCGGGGAGCTCTTCGCCCACGGCTCGATCAGCGGCGAGGACGGCACGCCGATGGCCACGGGCGCGGCGGCGGTGGCCGGCCTCTACACCGCCACCACCCGGAAGTACCCGGACGGCACGCCGAAGAGCCAGCACGTGCTCACCAACCCGATCATCGAGTTCTCCGACGACGGCCTGCGGGCCACCTGCCGGGCCCGGTTCACCGTGCTCCAGCAGACCGACGAGCTGGCCCTGCAGCCGATCATCGCCGGCGGCTACGTGGACAGCTTCGAGAAGGTCGACGGCCGGTGGCGCTACGTCGAGAAGCGCATGGGGCCCCGCCTCTACGGCGACCTCTCCAAGCACCTGCTCATCGACATCCCCACCGAGTGACGGCTGCGGGGTGGAGGCGGCACCGATGAACGACCTCTTCGACATCTCGGGACGCACCGCGCTCGTCACCGGCGGCAGCCGCGGCATCGGCCTGATGATCGCCCAGGGCTTCGTCGAGGCGGGGGCGAAGGTCTACGTGTCGTCCCGCAAGGCCGAGGTCTGCGAGCGCGTCGCCGCCGAGCTGAGCGAGCTCGGCGAGTGCCATGCCCTTCCGGCCGACCTCTCCCGGGAGGACGAGTGCCGCCGGCTGGCCGACGAGGTCATCGACCGCGAAGGAGGCCGGCTCGACATCCTCGTCAACAACGCCGGCGCCACGTGGGGCGCCCCGTTCGACGACTTCGACGACGCCGCGTGGGATCGCGTGCTCGACCTCAACGTCAAGGGCGTGTTCCACCTCACCCGGTTCCTGCGCCCGGCCCTCGCCGCCGCCGGCACCCACGAGCGCCCGGCCCGGGTGATCAACATCGGCTCGGTCGACGGCATCCGGGTGCCCCAGCTCGAGACCTACTCGTACTCGGCGTCCAAGGCCGCCGTCCACCACATGACCAAGGTGCTCGCGGCCCGGCTCGCCCCCGACAACATCACCGTGAACGCCATCGCTCCCGGACCGTTCGAGTCGAAGATGATGGCCGCCACCCTCGAGGCCTTCGGCGACGCCATCCGGGAGCAGATCCCGTTGAAGCGCATCGGCGAGCCCGCCGACATGGCCGGCACCGCCATCTTCCTGTGCTCCCGCGCCGGCGCCTACCTCACCGGCACCGTGATCCCCGTCGACGGCGGCATCGTCGGCACCGTCTGACCCTCGGCGCCGACCCCGAACGCCTCCCCACAGGATCGGGCCCCGGGGCACCGGTCGGCCCGATGTCGTCCGCCGTTCGTGAAGGTGCTGGTGGTGTCCACCGAGGGTGCGGGCCACGTGACTCCGCTGGTCCCGATCATCGGCGCCTTGCTGTCGGGTGGCGACGAGGTGCTCGTGACGTCCGGTCCGGGAACGGCGCCGGTCATCGAGCGGACCGGCGCACGATTCGCCGTGGCCGGCTCGAGCCAGCCCACGACGAGCGGGTGTCGGCAACGGCCCCGCATCGGGTGCCCTTCCCGCCCCCGTCGCGGCCCCCGTCAGTCCTCGATGACGTCGAGGCCCTGCTCACGGAGGCGCTGGAGGTTGTCGAGCATCCCCTGGAGCACCTCGGGGGGATGGCCCTCCCAGTCCTCCACCTCGCCGACCACCCGGAGCGGATGGCGGGAGCGGTACGACCGGGTGATGTTGCCCGGGAACTTCTTGTTGGTGACGTTGGGGTCGTCCTCGAAGGGGCCGAGCGGCTCGACGACGTAGACGCGGCCGCGCTCGTCGATGCCGGCCAGCGCGGTGGCCAGCTCCGCCCCCCACACCGCGGTCTCCACCAGCGCCGCGAAGTAGATGTTGTTGGACACCCGGCCCTCCTGGAAGTTGGAGGCCTGGCCGGCGACGAGCTCGTCGCCGACCCGGAGGGTGGCCTTCGTCCCGTGGAAGAAGGGGCCCTCGACGTGATCGAACCGCTCGAGGGTGACCGGCACCCACTCACCGTCGGCCATTCCCCGACGTTCCTCGCTCACCCGGCCGCCTCCTTCAGGTGAGGATGATCAGGCCGACGACGCCGATGACCAGCGCGGCCACGATCAGGACGCCGATGATCATCGCCCATCGCGAGCCGCCGCGACCACGGTTGGCGCCGAAGTCGACCACGTCCTGGCGGCCGCGCTTCTGCCGGTAGGCGTTGTCGGCCGGCGTGCCCACCTTCGGCAGGTGGTGCTGGGGCTTGCGGGGCTTCGCCGTCTTCTTGTGATTGGCCACGGCAGGCGACGCTAGCGCCACGAGCGCCCGTGGGTCCCCCTCCGGTGGTGACCAACGCCCCGGGTCAAGCGGGGCGCCGATCGGTAGCGTGAGGCCGTGGCCGATCACCCCGTGGGCAGCACCATCGTCGACATCTTCTGGCGCAACGCCGCCCGCTACGGGCCGCGGCCCGCCCTGCGGCGGCGTGGCCCCGACGGATGGGAGACGATGAGCTGGGACGGCTACGCGACGGCCGTGCGCCAGGTGGCGGCCGGTCTGATCCACCTGGGCCTCGAAGCGGGCGACCGCGTGGGCGTGCTGTCGGGCAACCGTCGCGAGTGGCACCTCGCCGACCTCGGCATCCTCGCCACCGGCGGCGTCACCGTCCCCGTCTACCCGACCAACTCCTCCAGCCAGGTCGCCTACGTCCTCGGCCACTCGGGCTGTCGGTTCCTCTTCGTCGAGAACCTCGATCAGCTCTCCAAGGTGCTCCTGCGACGCGATGAGCTCCCGATGCTCGAGCGGGTCTTCGTGTTCGACCGGGGCGAGGGCCTCGACCACGAGTTCGTCGGCGACCTCGACGACCTCGAGGCCCTCGCCGGCCAGGAGCTGGCCGAGCACCCCACCGTGCTCGACGACCGCAACCACGCCATCCACCTCGACGACCTGGCCACCATCGTCTACACGTCCGGCACCACCGGCCGACCCAAGGGCGTGGTGCTCACCCACCGCAACGTCGCGGCCAACATCGACAACATCACGCGCGTGGTCCCCATCGGGCCCGACGACCGCTTCCTGTCGTTCCTCCCCCTCAGCCACATCGCCGAGCGCACGGTCAGCGACTTCGGCGAGGTGCTCGCCGGTGGGGAGACCTGGTTCGCCGAGAGCCTGGCGTCGGTCCAGGAGGACCTCCAGGCCTGTCGGCCCACCATCTTCTTCGCCGTGCCCCGGGTGTGGGAGAAGTTCCGCGAGGGCGTTCGGGAGAAGGTCGAGGGCCTGCCCCGGCCCGAGCGGGCGCTGGCCGAGCGCTACCTCCACCTCGCCGCCCGCAAGGGCCGCGTCACCGGCTCGGGGCCGGTGCTCACGCTCGCCGAGTCGGCCCAGTACAAGGCCCTCGACGCCCTCATCGGCCGCACCATCCGCAAGGAGCTCGGCCTCGACAAGGCCCGGTACCTCGTCTCCGGGGCGGCTCCGGTGCACCCCGACCTGCTCCGGTGGTTCGAAGGGCTCGGCCTCCCCATCGCCGAGGTGTACGGCCAGACCGAGAACTGCGGCGCCACCTCGATGGGGCCTCCAGGTGCCCTGCGCTTCGGCACGGTCGGTCGACCGCTCCCCGGGGTCGAGGTCCGCATCGCCGACGACGGCGAGATCCTCACCCGTGGCGACAACGTCACCGTCGGGTACTACCTCGACGACGCCGGCACCGCCGATCTCCTCGACGACGACGGCTGGATGCACACCGGTGACCTCGGCGCCGTCGACGTCGACGGCTACCTCACGATCACGGGCCGCAAGAAGGACCTCATCATCAACGCCTCGGGCAAGAACATCTCGCCCCAGGAGATCGAGACCCGGCTGCGCTACGAACCGCTCATCTCCCAGGCCGTGGTGATCGGCGACGGGCGCCCGTACCTCACCGCCCTGCTCACCCTCGACTCCGAGGCGGTGCTCGAGTGGGCGGCCCATCACGGCCGCAGCGGCACCATTGAGGCGCTCAGCGCCGACCCCGACGTGCTCCGCGAGGTCGGTGAGAGCGTCGAACGGGTGAACCTCGAGCACGCCCGCGTCGAGGGCATCAAGCGGTGGCACGTGCTCCCCCACGACCTCACCGTCGCCGGCGGCGAGCTCACCCCCACCCTGAAGGTGAAGCGCGGGGTGGTCGCCGACAAGTACGCCGACGTGGTCGAGGCGCTCTACGCCCGGTAACCCACCGCGACGATCTCGCCGAGGGCCTCGTGGAGGCACTCGCACAGCAGGGCCGGGTCGTCGACCGCGGCGGTGTCGCAGGCCACGCCGATGCAGGCGGTGTCGCCGTGGGACATCATCGTCACCGACAGCGCCGCGCCCGAGGCGGGGGCGAAGGGGTACTCGCGGATCATCTCGGCGCCGGCGATCCACGCCCGCTCCGGGATGCCCGGCACGTTGCTGCACACCATGTCGACGTTGGCGAGCATCGCCCGGAACACCGCCGCGGTGACCGGCACCGGGAGCAGGTCGAGGGCCGCGGCGAGGCCGTCGCTGAACTCGATCGCCGGCTCGTTCTGCCACTCACGGGCGAGCGCACCGATCACCTTCATGCGCTCGACCGGGTCGTCGATGTCGCCGGGGGCGGAGAACCGGGCCGGGGTGAACCGGTTGCCCACGAAGTCGTCGGCGTCGGCGCGCAGGTTGATCGGCATGGTGATGCGGATCTGCTCGAGGTTCACCGCGTGGTGGGTGTGGTAGCGGCTGACCCCGCCGACCACGGCAGCGAGGTAGGCGTCGTTGATGCTGCCGCCGGCCGCCTTGCCGGCCCGGCGCAGGTCCTCGAGGGGCACCTCGAGCACGCCCAGGCGGCGGGTGAGGCTGCGGCCGTGCAGCACCGACGAGGCCGGGGCGGCGATGGGCCTGAGCAGCCGCCAGGTCGACGGCACGAGCTCGCCGAGCTGGGGCACGACCCGCACGGCGGTGCCGGGCAGCGAGCCGACGAGGCGGATGGCACCGCCCACCTGCTCGGTGAACGCACGGACCAGCAGCTCGACCGAGCCGGGCAGCTCGCCGGGGCGGCCGCGGTGGA
>Ga0302299_10001315_pt1 | contig 14889 bp, 5 predicted proteins | sample III_Fen_N3_4_FD_198795 | JGI IMG/M metagenome (GOLD analysis project Ga0302299, IMG submission 198795) | Peat permafrost microbial communities from Stordalen Mire near Abisko, Sweden - III_Fen_N3_4 | ecosystem: Environmental > Terrestrial > Soil > Wetlands > Permafrost | place: Sweden: Abisko... | reverse complement strand
ACCAGCTGCAGACCCAGGCCCTGGATCTCATCAAGCAGCTGATCACCGAGGAGTTCTTCAAGCCGCAGATGACTGCGACGTCCGCAGGCGCGGCCGCGACCGCCGCGACCGCGGCTCGCCAGTTCAGCGGGGCGACCGCACCCGCGGGTGGGATCAACCGTGGCACGGCCGGCTCGGGCGGGCGCGTCGAGGTCGGGTTCCAGCTGCAGTACAAGGAGCAGCACGAGCTCGACACCTTCGACGTCGACTTCAACGTCGCAGCGCCGGAGACGCGCACGCACGCCCCGAACGGGTTCTTCTCCGCGCTGCTCACCGACGTGGACCGGGCGACGCACATCAAGGAGATCGACCTCGACAGCGAGTTCTTCAAGCAGATCGACGTGGCGGTCACGAGCACGCCGGACCTGGATCGCTTCGACGTCCAGGCCATCGACGTCGAGCTGCAGCACGGCGGTACCCCCGACGCACCGGCGACCGCGGGGTCGATCCAGTTCACCCCGCAGAAGCTCGGGGGCGGCCACTTCATCGCCTTCCCCGACGGGGGTGACTACACGGTTCGGCACCGAACCGTCTACTCCTTCGGCAACTCGCCCGACATCGCCGCACAGCCGAACACGGCAAGGCGGTCGACGGGCTGGATCACCTCTCCGGATCGCGCACTGCTGGTGCACCCCGGGGACGACGTCGCCGTCCGGACCGTCGTCGTCGAGCCCGGCTCCGTGGACTGGGACGTCGTGGAGCAGGTGGAGACGACCCTCACCTACACCGATCCCGCCCACTCCTTCACCACGTCCCGCACCTACCTGGTGAACGCGACGACACCGAGGCAGGAATGGCGGGTGCGGCTCACCGATGCCCAGCTGACCGGCTACCAGATCGGCCACACCTGGCACCTCAAGGAGGGCAACAAGGTCATCACCGGACCGACCCTGCCGAGCGACCTCGACCACGTCTTCGTGCCCGACCCGTTCGTCGACCGGCTCGAGGTGGTGGTGAACGGCCTGGTCGACAAGGCCGCGGTCGCCCGGATCGATGTCGTGTTCACGTACCGCGACGACGGCCACGACTTCGAGGTGCGCAAGATCGTCCAGCTGGCGGGTCCGGAGTTCGCCCCGGTCGTGGTGGACGTCCCGCTGAGGGACGCCGACGTGCGTGAGTACACGTACCAGGCGACGCTCGTGAAGGTGAACGGAGCGCCGGAGCAGCAGCCGGCGCAGACCACGGATGCCGGCACGATTCTGATCAGCGAGGGCGGTCACTACCTGGACGTCGCCATCACGGTCCTGGGGCAGCTGGCGAACGCCGGGCTGGACGGGATCCTCGTGGAGCTGCGGGCAGACCCACCGGACGGGCAGCAGCAGGTCGTGCAGTCGGTGGCGATCGCCGCCACCGATCCGCCGAAGGCGACGGTGCGGCTGCTGCTGCGATCCGACCGGGCGAACGGGTACGAGTACCGGACCACGGCCTACCTCAGCGCCGGGAACCAGGTGGTACGGGACTGGGAGCCGGCGCAGGCGGCGAACCTGGTGCTCCAGCCGGCTCGCCTCGTCATCGCGTCATGATCGACCTGGCCGCACCGGCGCGCACGTTCGACGGCGTGACCGTGATGGCCGACCACGCCGACCCGACGAGGTTCCACTACGTCCCGGTCCGGCCCCGCATCGTCACGGACGAGTCGGGCCGGCCGGAGCTGACCCTGCTCCGGTACCAGCTCGACGAGCAGACCCAGGGAGCCAGCGGCGCCGGTGTGCTCAGCCTTGCGGTCGACCTGGACGTCGGTGTCGACGTGCTCGACGGCGTGCGCGGCAAGCTCGCCGCGGTCACCGGCCACAGCGGCATCCGGCTCACGCCTGTCTGGCCGGACTCCGGCACCTGCCGCCTGATCCTCCTCGGAACCGACGGATCTGCTGCCCAACCGACGGGCGGGACGCCTGGGCCGTCGCCGCAGCAGCCACCCGGCGGCCCACCGCACGGCCTCGTCCAGACCGTCATCGGGGGCGCCGACCCCGCACTGGCATCCGGGGCGCGCACCCTGTTCACGGTGTCCCTCACCCCGGACGGCGCGGCGCTCGTGGAGCAGGCCCTGACGACCGGCGGCCTGCCACTCGGCGTCGTCTACGACCTGCGCGCGGCGGCGCTGCGACCGGCCCTGCACGCGACGATCAGCGCCGACTACGCCTACGCCTACCACTACTACGAGAACCGCCTGCACGGCGGCCGGCTGCTGTTCGCCAGCGACATCGGAACCACGATCCAGGACCTGCGCGAGCAGCAGGCCATCCGGGTGACGGTCGACGACCTGGTCCCCGACGCCGACAAGGACGGCATCTACCAGCAGGCACTGGACTCGGTGACGCAGTACGTGATGCAGACGCTGTTCACGCCCACCCTGTCGCAGGCGCCGGCGGCCGAGAACGGCGGCGGCAACCTGCTCAGCTCGATCGTCGACATGTTCACGGCCAGCTACAGCCTGGTCAGCCTGGACACCTCGGAGCTGAAGACCCTGACCTACAACCTCACCGTGGCGACCGCGGAGGAGATCCCGCTGGCCCCCCAGTGCGAGCTGGTCGCCATGCTGCCCCCGGGTGCGTCCGCGGACTCGTACGTCGTCACCATCACGGCACCGCCGGCAGACCACCTCGACGCGGATGTCGCGACGCTCGTCGACCTCGCCGGGGAGTCGATCGAGCGCATCGACGTGACGCTGGGCTTCGCGGGTCGGGACTGCGACGTCACGCTGACGCCGACGAGCCCGCACGTCACGAGCGCACTGTGGCGCGGTACGTCGGTCGACACCGAGGCGACGTACACCTACCGGGTGCAGTTCGCGCCGGGGGCCACCCAGGGCCTGACCCGTGCGCTCAGCGGAGCGGGCGGGCACAGTGCCCACGGACTGGTCCGGATCGACCCCCGCGAGCTCTACCAGCGGGTCGACATCCGCGCAGCCCTGCACGGGGTACCGGCCGAGAAGTACCCGAGCGTGATCGTCGACCTCACGGCGCACGAGACGCTCGACGGCTGGACCGTAACGGACACCCTGAGCCTCGACGCCACCACCCCGGAGGCCGTCGCGGCCTACCGAGCGCGCAAGGACGGGCTCGTCGACGTGACGGCGCGGGTGCGTTACCTCCGCGTGGACGGCACGGAGCTGGTGCGTGAGCTCGGCGACGTCGACCCGGGGTCGCTCATCATCGGCGACCCGGAGCCGGAGGTCGTCTCGGTGAGCGTGCTCGCGTCGGCCCGGTTCGGAACGGCGGTCGCACGACTGGTGGTGGAGCTGCGCTCCGACGCAACACCCGACCGGGTGACCACGCTGACCCTGGATGCCGCCAGCACGGCGGCACCCTGGTCGTACGCCCCCAGCGCCACCGCGCGCGGCTACCAGTACCGGGTGACCGTGCAGGAGTCCTCCGGTGCGGTCCGTACCGGGTCCTGGCTCGCCGGACCGGACCGGCCGATGCTGGTGGTCGGAGAGGGCTTCGCGCAGCTGCGGAACGTGCGGATCCAGTGCGTCGGAACCACTTTGGCGGCCGCCGGTCTTCTCGCCCTGCGCATCCGGTGCAGCTTCGCCGATCCGGTCGCCGGGCTCACCGCCGACCAGGAGTTCCTCGCGCAGGACCCTTTGGCCCCGATCGCGTGGCAGTACCCCGTGGCCGACCCGGCCCGCGCGGACTACCAGTTCTCGGTCACCCGTATCCGGGCCGACGGGACCTCGACGACCGACCCGACGCTCACCGGACCGGACCTGTTGCGCGTGATCACCCTGGTGGCATCGTGATCACGCTCGAGGCGCCGCTGTCGGTCGGCAGGACGGTGCTCTTCCGCGACAGCACGGACGAGGACCTGTTCTGGGTCCTGCCGACTGCGGTCACCTTGGCGGCGAGGGCCGACGGGACCTCCTCGTTCACCCTGCTGGAGTACCGCACCACCAGTGGGAGTGGCGGCGGCTTCGCCGAGCTCGAGCTGGAGCTCGCCGTGCCCGGGGGTGCGGCACTGGCCGCCCAGACCGGCCGCGAGAACGCGCGGGTCGTGCCGGTGTCGTTCCGCGCCGGCACGGTGTCGCTGCTGTCCGTCTCCGGACCGGACGGCTCCCTCGTCGAGTCGGTGCTGGGTGCCAGCTCCGCACCCCTGGTCGCGCCGTTCCACACCGTCTTCGCGCTCGACGTCACCCAGCAGGGTGCCGCCCTGCTGGCGCAGTCGGCCACCGCCCCGACGCTCCCCGTCGGCGCGGTCTACGAGCTCCGCTTCCTCGCCCAGACACCCGCCCTGCACGCGCACGTCACCATGGACTACCAGCGCATGTTCGACCACTTCTCGACGTCGCTCGGGTTCACCTACTACGTCAACGCGCGCATCGACGCCGACCTCCAGTGGCTCGTCGAGCACGACGTCGTCACCATCGACATCACCGAGTACAGCGACGCCGCTGACGCGCAGCGCCAGCGCGACTCGGTGATGGACCTGGTCAGTGCCCGGGTGCAGGCCGACTTCTTCCGCAGCACGCTCCCGACGTCGGCCGATGACGCCCCGTTCGCCGGGGCGCTCGGCCAGATCGTCTCGCGCGGGTTGGCCAGCAAGATCTCCTCTGCCAGTGCGCTGTTCACGCTGAAGGCGCGGGTCGACATCGAGCACGAGCTGAAGACGTTCGAGCTGTTCTACGACGGCCGCACCGTCCAGGAGATCACCCACGTCGTGTCCGGCTTCGTCGGCGCGGTGGTCGAGGGCAGCGACGTCCTCCCCGACATCCGGCAGATCACGGCCGACGACCCGTTCTTCGCCACCCTGGATGTCGCCGTCATCGTCGGCGCCGACTTCGACGACGTCCCCGACCTCCGCGAGGTGGTCGTCACCCTCAGCTACGGGGCGCACGTCCAGACCTTCGTCGCCACCCGAGACTCCTCCGGGCCGTTCCGGTTCACCTGCCCGTTGGACCCCACGTCACCCGAGTACTCGACCCACGTGGAGTTCCACTTCGACCCGTCCTCGGCGGCGGGTCCGGCAACGATCGCGGCACCCGACGGCACGCGTCGCGACCGCGCCTTCGTGGTGAGCACGGCCGACGCCTTCACGGTGTGCCGCGTGCGGCTGACCGGAGTCGGTGCCGGCTACGACCTGGTGCAGTCACTGCCCGTGACCATGACCCTCACCGATGCAGCCGGGACCCTGCTGGCCAGGGACGCGCTCGTGCTGGACGCCGAGCACCAGCAGCTCGACTGGTACCGACGTGTCCCCGGAACCGCCGCTCCCCGGGTGCGGGCCCAGGCGGGCTGGGTCGACCAGGACGCCGTGGTGCACCCCGGTGACCAGGTCGACGTGGTCGGTGCCAACTTCGTCGCCCGCGGACCCTTCGTCGCCCAGGCGACCGTGCTCGTCCAGCCCGCCGTCGACTGGGCCGTGGTGACCCAGCTGGCGGTCGAGGTCAGGCACCCGGTGCTCGGTACGCAGCAGGACGTCAGCCTGCTGTTCTCGGCAGCCGCCGGCACGGACCCCAAGTCGGTGACGCTGGCCCTCACCGACGTCACCGAGCGGGGCTACCGGTGGCAGACGACCGTCGTGCGGGCCGACGGCACGACGTCGGTGAGCCCGTGGCACGACGGCGACGCGTCCCTCCTGGTCGTGACCGACGACGTCTCGGGCCGGGCCACGGTGCGGCTCGTCTGGCTCGGTGACACCAGGGCCGCCCTCGCGATGCGGGTCGACTTCTGGGCGCCGACCCCCACCGGTGGCACGGAGCAGCAGGTCGCCTCGGCGCTGCTCCAGCCGGGCAGCACCGACGTGACGGTCAGCTGGGCCACCCCGGGGTCGGCCCCGGGAGCGGTGCCCTCCTACCGGTACGACGTGCACCGTCTCGATGCGGCAGGAGACACGCTGGTCCGCCGTGGGGCGGACGGCGGGAGCCTCCTCGTCATCCGCACCGACGGCTGAGCACCGACGGCTGAGCACCGACGGCTGAGCCACCGCAGCCGGTCAGGGCTGGGTGGGTGCCACCGCGCGGACGGCCCACGTCTTGCCGGCCGCCCGCAGGGCGTCGATGACCTGACCGGCGACCTCCCTGTTCACCGGCCCGATCGAGGTGTCGCCGTCGACGTAGTAGCTCGCCCCTTTGGGCTCGAACAGGACGACCAGGTCGAGCACCTTGCGGGTGAGGTCGAGGGCGACGCGCTGCGGCAGCGAGCGGGTGTCGTCGGCGAACCGGGAGGTGAACTCGAGGAAGAACCCGCTGCGCAGGTCCAGGCCGGCGGCCAGCTGGGCCAGGGTGAGCTGGAGCTCGAGCGGCGACTCGTGACCGGGGGCGATGTCCAGCGCGGGCTGTCGCGGTGAGGTGTCGCCGACGGCATACACCGCGACCGTGACCGACCGGATGGAGTCGGCCAGCGCAGCCGGCACCGAGGGGGAAAGCGTGATCGACACCTTCGAAGGCTGGAGCGAGGGGTCCCGGTTCACGTCGTCGATCCAGGTTGCGGGTGCCGGTCCGTTGACCGTCACGACTCCGGGCACGGTGACCACGGCGGTCCACGACGGCGTCGTGGGGGAGAAGCTCAAGGGCGCGCTCGCGGCGCCGGGGGCCAGGGTCAGCGGTGTCGTCAGCAGGTCGAACCGCTCCGCGTCGAAGATGATCCCCGTCTCGTGACCCGCTGCGACCAGGCTGAGCTGCATCGCCTCGAGCGAGACCGGGTAGGTGAGCTTGTTGGTGAGCACCACCGATGCCGTGTACGGGTCTGGCGGCGGGTCCGCGGGGGGCGGCAGCTCAACGGTGACCGCGTTCGTGATCACCTTGTCCAGCTGCATCCGCACCGGCACCGAGACGGTGACGTGGTCGTCGGACAGGGCCACCGCGCCGGTGATCCCCTTGGCCAGCATCGCCGCCATCAGGCCGTAGTCCAGCTGGTCCATGGTGAACCTGATCTGCAGCAGGTCGCTCGTCGGGGTACCGGCCAGGGCATAGGTGATCGACGACATCGCGACGGGCTGGCCGTCGCTCAGGAAGTCGGCCTGGAAGCCGGCTTTGAGGCCGCTCGCGGCTCGCAGCTCCACGTACGGCTCGTTGCCCTGGAGCTCGTGCTGCAGGAGGAAGGTGGAGAGCTCCTGGCGATCCGTGTCGGACAGGAACGGCATCGCCGTCATGGTCACGGTGATGGTGGTCTGGTCACCGGCGCGGGCCATCGTGACCCGGAACGGGGTGTACGGCGCTGCCGCGTCGTCGGTCGCGTAGAAGCCGAGCCGGTACTCGGTCGGCAGGTAGTAGAAGAGCTCCGGGCGTTCGCCGGGCAGGCAGTGCAGCGTCTTGGACGACGTCGGTGACGTCACCTGCAGCCAGCCACCCGTTGCCTGCCGCGGGATGTCGGGGAAGGCGCTGGCGTCACTCTGGGGCTTGAAGGTGAGCACGCCACTGCCCTGCTGGGCGACCGTCGCCGTGTGGGTGTTGTCGAGGATGCCGGGGATGAAGACGCGGCGCCAGTCCGGTCGCTCGACCACCATCCGCTCGGACAGCTGGCTGAAGCCCGGGTTCTGCGCGACGCTCAGGTCGACGCTGACGGCGTCCCGCGCCGACATCCTGGCCATCCGACCGACCAGCGGCTGCAGGATGGGTGGTCGGCCCAGGTCGCCGCGGAACGGTCCGCGGATCACGGGTTCGGGGTCGACCGCCGGCGCGGGGTCGATCTCCACGGGGTGGAACACGATCCCGGTGTTCCCGGGCACGTGAACGGTCAGGTCGTGCGAGCAGCTGAGGGACACCGTGGCGCCCGGTGGGGTGCTCAGGGCCCCGATCGCCACGTCGTAGGACGCCGCGCCAGCGGACTCGTTGCCGAAACTGGCCACCAGCCGCACCGCCGCCGAGTCGACGACGACGGTGAGCGGCAGCGACGTGCCGTTGCCGAGGTCGAGGGTGGCCACCGGCGAGCCGCCCGAGAACGGCAGGACCTCGGTGTTCGTGACCACAGACGGCAGGGTGATGGTGAGCTGGGTGCGCCGGCACTGCCAGGTGGCCTTGTCGACGTTCGCGGGGAACCCGACCCAGGTGTTGAGGGAGCACCAGCGCCCGCCGTTGCTGTCGGTGACGACGGCGGTCGCGTCGGCCGTGATCGTGGCCTCCTGGTCGGGCCGGAACTCCGGCGCGTCAATCAGCGTCGAGCGCAGCACCATCGTTTCGTTGAAGATCACCGGTGCGGCGTTGAGCGACACCTGAGCGGCCGGCTGCCTCGGGATTGCGTAGGCACCCGAGCCGGCGTTGTCGTGAACTCCCCCGGCCGCGCACGGTGCGGCTGGGTTGAGGGAGTAGTACATGCCCTGGCACTTGTGGCACCACGACCACCCCTGCTGCGAGGTGGCTGGGGTGTCGTCGCCCACGAAGTCCACCGTGTAGGTGCTGCTCCCGCCCTTCTCGTGGTGACCCCCCGACGGGCAGGTGCTCGAGCCGAACCCCGGACCGTAGGCCAGCACCTGGCACTTGTGGCACCACGCCCAGTCCGGCTGGCCGTGCGGGTGGGCGCCGGCGTCGGCGGATATGTCCACCGCGTAGATGTCGCTCCCGCCCGGGTCGTGGGCACCGCCTCCCGGGCAGGCCGTGCCGTCGCTGTTGCCGTTGTAGAACAGGCCCTGGCACTTGTTGCACCAGGCCCACGCCGTCTGTTCCATGTCGATCAGCCCTGTCCGTCGGTCATCGAGCGGTCCAGCTCGACGGAGGTCGATGTGCAGCCGGTGAGCCGCACGGTCTGGTCCTTGCTGCGGTCGACCCCGTAGAAGGTGACGACCGCGTCGTACGCCGTGCCGTCGCCGTCCCGCCGGGGGACCGTCCAGGTGAACGGCGCGGCGTCGGCGCCGGTGAAGATGTGCTCCCCCGTGGTCGGCTCGCCGGTGGTGTGCGGCAGACTCAGGCTCACGTGCACCGCCCTGACGTCGGCGGTGAAGTCGAGCAGGTCGGTGCGCAAGGTGACGCTCAGCGGCGTCGTCCCGGAGCCGCCGACGAAGTTGAGCCCTTCGGCGAGCCCCGTCTCGAAGTCGTCGTGCGAACCGTCGGCATACTGCACGCGGCCGCTGCACGTTGCCACACGGGGTCCGCCGGGCATCACCGGGACGCTGACGTCGCACGACGGGTTCGGTGCGGTCAGCGTGAAGGGGACCACCTTGGTGTAGCCGTGGTGACCGTCGGTGTACGTCGCGGTGCCGTCGATCGACGACACCCTCGACCAGTCCGCTCCCGCCATGAGGGTGAACGCCACCGAGCCGACGAACGGGGTCGGCACCTCCAGGGTGTCCTGGGTGCTCGACCGGGTCGGCGTCACGATCGCGGTCGGTCCGACCCGGTAGGTGATGGAGTAGTCGTAGCCGCGTGGGCTGCTCGCCGCATCCGGCGCGACGATCTCGCCGGTCGACTGCAGCCAGGTCGCACGCGGCGCGGCCGGGGTCAGCTCCAGGGCCCCGGTGTACGCCGTGCGGTCGGCGGCGGTGTAGGTGATGTCGACGCGGGCGGAGTCGACGGAGCCGGCCGGAGCCGTCAGCACGGCGTCGACCTTGGTGGCCCCCAGCTGTGGCGGGGTGATGATGACCAGCCGGCGGTTCGTCGGCGTCCACGGCACCACGGTGGGCGCCCCGCCCCGCTGCCAGTAGACCTCGGCCATGTACTCGTAGTCCTCCTTGTGGCCGCCACCCGCACGGCGCGCGGTGTCGAACCGGAAGTCGGCCTGCGCGGTCGCCGAGCCGAGCTCGGCGTCGTCGTGGCGCTCGACGAGGGGGGCGCCGGGCGCCGCGTCGTCGGTCTGGCTGTAGCGGTAGTAGACGTGGATCTTCGCAATGCCGTTGGCGGAGAAATCGACTCCGGACGTGGAGAAGGTGACTCTCATGTCCTTGAAGAAGTCATCGGCGAGCCGCAGCGAGTGGAAGCACGACGACAACGCCGTGGGGTCGTCGATGAGCACCTGCAACGGGGCGTTCGGCGCGGCCTGGCGGGTGACGCTCATGGCGTCGTCGAGCTCGAGGTGGAAGGTGGCGGTGCCCGGCTCGGCGTTCTCGTCGAGCTGGAGCAGCGCGGTGTCGGAGCTTCGTTGTCCGGCGTCGCTGGCGCCGGGCTGCGGCGGCCCGGTCGTCAGGGACGGCAGCAGCGCGTCGGTGAGCAGGTCGGTGGCGAGCTTGAGCAGCGAGGCCCGGGTCGCGGCATCCGCCACGGCGTCGCCCGTCGACACCTCCTCGATCTTGACGGTGACGCTGGAGTCGCTGATCGTCTGCTCGACGGCGGAGACGATCGCCGGCCGGGGCAGCATGGCGTGCACGATGCCGTACTCCGCGCGCAGCGCCGGCAGCATGCCCACCGAGAACGACGTGTTGAGCACCAGCGGCACGTAGCGCACGAAGTCCTCGGTGATCAGCCGGTACGGCACGGCGTCGCGCCAGATGCGCTGGTGGACCACCGAGTGCGTGGCGTCGATGGTCAGCCGGGCGTTGATCCTACCGACGTAGCTGAGGTTGTACGTGATGACGAGCGGCAGCTGGTGGGTGCCCTGCTGGTAGGCCTTGAAGGCACCCTCGAACACCCCGGCGCCGTCGGTGCTGAGGGTGGCCGAGAACGAGGCGCCGAGCTGTCCGGTCAGGTCGACCGGTGCCCGGGAGGTCGCCTGCCGGACCAGCCCGGTGTCGCTGACCGCGAAGGTGGCCAGGTCGACGGTCCCGGAGGTCCACAGGGGGGTGGCCAGGTTGGGGGGAGCGTCGGAGATCGCGTTCCCGAAGGGCTTCCTGCCGGCGGTCCGCTCGGCGGCCAGCAGCGTGGTGAGCGCGTCGACGACCCGGTGACGCTGCGCGTCGGACAGCGACAGGACGGTGCGGAACTGGAGGTAGCCACCGCCGGTCTCCGCGGTGACCGGCACATCGGAGAGGTCCTTGGTGTAGAGGATGAAGAGGAACTCCGGTGTGCCGTCGTCACCGATGGGCACCACGGGCTGGCTCGGCAGCACGTAGAAGGTGTTCGCGTTCTGGTCGTCCCGCAGCACCGTGAGGTCGTCGACACTGACCGGATCGATGAAGTTGAGCATGGGCTGTGCCTCTCAGGCCGCGGTGACGGGGATGGGGAGGAGCGCGTCCTGGCCGTCCTGCCACGGGCCGGTGCGCACCTCCCCGGTGAGGAACTGGCGGGTGACGCGGTACTGGTAGGCGCGCGCGGTGGGGTCGGCGAGGTGCACGTCCCACCGGAACCTGTCGGCCCGCGCCGCGATGACCACGGTGTGCTGGTCGCGCACCTGGTGCGCCACGTCGACGTACACGAGGTCCACCGTGATGGTGCGCAGCCCGATCGCAGTCAGCTCGGGACCGACCGGGCTGATGTCGACGACCAGGTCGCCGGTGCGGAGCGCACCGACGTTGAGGATCGGTGCGTCGGTCGTCGTCCAGTCGTCCGTCGTGGTGACACCGCCGCTGACCCGCGTCACGCGGTAGCGGTAGCTGCGATCGGTCGGGTCGCTCTGGTCGAGCGCGACCGCCAGGCTGCCGGGCTGGTCGAACGAGAGAGTCACCGGAACGCCGGCCTCGTCCTTGGCGATCGCCACGGCGACGTGGGTGAGGTCGGTCCACGTCGTGTCCGTCGTGACCAGGACGGTGACCGAGCCGGCAAACGGGTCGGGCAGCCGGTAGACGGCGGTGTCGACGGACCCTTGCGGGATCGCCACCTGGCGGCCGTCGGCCAGCTGGTGGATGCCGCTGAGAACGATCCGGTCGCCGTCGCGGTGGTCGCGGAACACGGCGGACACGCTGCGGCGGGCGGGGGTGAGCGCGAGGTCGCGGCTGGTGAGGACGGTGTCGCCGCGGCGATGGGTGACCGTCACGGCACTCGCGACGACCCGGTCGTCAGCGGTGCTTCGGAGCTCGACGCGCACGAGACCGAGCAGGGCCTCGAGGTCGAGGGTGAGCCGGCGTGCCACGTCCCGGGTCGGCGCGAGCTCGACCTCGGTCCCGGGGTCGACCGGGCTGTCCGTGGCGAGCTGGACCCGGGTCCCGAGCAGGTAGCTGCGGTCGGGGGAGGCGTCGGCGAAGCACTCGAACGAGCCGGTGGGCACCTCGGGGGTGAGCCGGATGGCGCCGTCGGCGGTGCCGTAGCGCACGTCCAGCAGCACTGCGCCGATGCCGAGCTCGCCCGGCGGGCGGGCGGTGCCGACATCCAGGCGGAACCGGGTGAAGAAGGGGTCGTCGGCGCCGGCGTCGACGAGGTAGCTGCGGGTCGACGCCCCCGACGAGGTCACCCAGCGACGCCTGCGCCGTGAGGGTGCGGGTCTGGACGCGCCCCTGCGAGAAGTCCAGGACGTCGGTCCCGGACTGGGCCAGCGGCATCGAGGTCACCTCGTAGGCGCTGCCGAGGGCCAGTTGTGCGGCGGAGTCGCCCACGGTCCTCGCCGCATCGGTCCCGAAGGGCAGCGCCGGCCGGCACATCCGGTCGAGCAGGGTGGTCTGCACGAAGTCCAGGGCGGCCGTGACCGCCGCCGCCGTGGTGGCCTGGTCGGTGCCTGCGGCGTCGGACCGGACCACGTCGACCTGGATCACGCCGCCCTGCTGGAGTCGCTGCATCAGGTGGTCCACCTGCTCGCGGAACAGCAGCAGTCCGAGCTGGTAGGTGCTGGAGACGTAGTCGTACACCGCCGACCAGTCCACCCGCGCGACCACCCGAACAGCCGGCCATAGGCCTTCGACGGCATACCGGCAGGTGATGCCGACCGGCAGCGCACCGCTGGCCAGCCCCGCCTCGACCATCCGCACCCCCTCGGGGGTGAGCGAGACCGCGAACGCGGCCCGGTGCGGGGCGTTGAACCCGAGCACCGAGCTCGCATAGGGAGTGCGCACCACCGGCGAGGTCACCCCGGGCCGGGGGTCCTGGCGGCCGAAGAACACCAGCTCGGCGGTGCCGCCGAGCACCGGCAGGGGCTCGAGGACGACCGGGTGCCCCACCTCCTGCGCCAGCGCGGCGGTGGCGGTGGCGACCGCACCGTCATCCACCTCGAGGCTGACGCCCATCCGCAGGTACCCGCCCGTGAGCGAGCCGGACGAGGTGAACCGCAGCAGCTGCAGGTCCGGCCCTGAGTCGCCCAGCACGACACGGGGGGTTCCCGGGAACAGCAGGTAGCGGCCGGGGTCGTCGCTGTCGGGTGCGACCGTGACACCGGCGACCGTCCGTGTGCTGGCTGCGAGGTTGAGCATCGGTGCTCAGCCGGTGGGTGGCGTGACCGGCGGCGCGGGCTGCACCGGCGGAGCCGCACGGGGCGGAGGTGGCGAGACGAAGAGGGCATCGCTGGCCTGGGTCGCGCGCTGGGTTACCGCCGTCGTCCCGTCCTTGTAGAAGTAGCGGATGACGACGCCGAACTCCTTGGGGCCGTTCTGGTCACCCTTGACGTGCCACGTCTGCTTGGCCAGTGCCTCGCCGGTGAAGACGAAGGTCTCGGCCAGCGAGATGCCGTGGGCGGCGTCCTCGTAGTCGGTGTCCACCTGGACCGCCGCGAGGTCGGCGCCGAAGGTCAGCAGGGTCGGGTAGATGTCGATCGACATCGAGTACTTCTCGCCCACCGTGATGTAGCCCGGGTCGCCGGGGAGCCACGATCCGTCGGCGGGGTAGCGCTTGACGACGCCGCCCTCGTAGATGTTGCTGTACTGGTAGGTGTAGTCGCGCCGGCCCGGGTCGATGAGATCCACCGTCCAGGCGTTCGACTGCTTGTCGTCGGTGAACGTCACCTGCCCGTCGACGACGTGATGGTTGCCGGCGTCCTCGTAGTGCAGGGCCACGGCCACCTGGGAGAGCTTGTCGGCGCCGTCCTTGAAGTTTCCCGAGCAGAACACCGTCACCGTCATCGCCTGACCGAGCGGTGCGTCCAGCTGGATGCGGCTGTCACTGCTGCGGATCCAGCTGCCGGCGCGGATCTCCGGGGGCTTGGCCTTGTCGATGACGTGCAGCCAGTCGACCTTGTACTCGAAGCCGTTCTCCGGTTCTTCCTGGATCACGGCCGTCCACGGGGCACTGGGGTTGTCCTTGTCCAGCCGCAGCTGTGTGCCGACGTCGTGTCCGAGGGCGCTGGAGTGGTACCGGGTGCTGACGACCGCGATCGGGTAGGTCTCGGTGTCGACCAGCCCCAGGGCGAACTCCGTGGACAGGATGCCGATCTGTCCGACATCGATGACGAGGAAGTTGTCCTTGACCCCCTTCTTGCCGAGCGTGTACGTCGCATCCGACCCCTCGTAGTGGATCTCGGCGGACCAGTCGTAGCTCACCGCCGCAAGGCTGTTCGCGTAGGCGAGGAACTTCTCCACCTGCGCACCGGTCGTGATGTTGAACGACTCGCGAACCTGTTGCGCCGCACCGCCACCGACCGCGGCGCGGTTGTACGTCACGGTGACGGTCACCGAGCTGATCGGCAGCTTGTCGAAGTCGGCGTTCACCTGCACCGGGACCTGGAGGAAGGTGAAGAAGGCCGTGCGGAGGTCGACGTACGCGACGAGGTCGGCAAGGTTTGCCCCGACGAGCATGTTCGAGAGGTTGGCCGACGGCGTGAAGGCCTGCTCGAGCACCATGCGGCGGTCGATCGTGTAGTTGAGCGAGGAGTTGTAGGTCTGCTGGAACCTGGTGAGCTGTTGGCGGTCGATCCCCTCCGGCGGCGGACCAGCAGCCAGGATGCCCGCGACCTCCTTGTTGAGCATGTCCAGCCCGGCCTTCTCCAGGGCGGTGAGGGTGTCCTGGTCGACCTGCGAGCTCATCGGGATGACCGTGACGTACATGGTCTTGGCATTGACCAGTGCCTCGGTGCTCTGTTGGACGACCCGGTCGTTCTGGTGCTCGGTCGACAGCCCGAGGTAGCCGTCGTCGTAGGAGGAGTCCCGTTCGCGCAGCGTCTGGATGAGCGTGTAGCTCGACTCGATGTCGCAGAA
>Ga0302299_10001313_pt1 | contig 14915 bp, 14 predicted proteins | sample III_Fen_N3_4_FD_198795 | JGI IMG/M metagenome (GOLD analysis project Ga0302299, IMG submission 198795) | Peat permafrost microbial communities from Stordalen Mire near Abisko, Sweden - III_Fen_N3_4 | ecosystem: Environmental > Terrestrial > Soil > Wetlands > Permafrost | place: Sweden: Abisko... | reverse complement strand
GATGACCTGGCCCGCCTCGACGACCACGATGTCGCCCAGCGTGAGCGCGGTCGCGGCGACCGCCTCCTCCGCGGGCTCCTCCGCCGACGTCCTGCCGTCCGCGCGAGGGGACCAGCCGACCAGCCGACGGGCCGTGGTCTGGGTCCGGGTGGCGCGCAGGCTCGCGGCCTGTGCCTTGCCCCGTCCCTCGGCGACCGCCTCGGCGAGGTTGGCGAACACGACGGTCGGCCACAGCCAGACGGTGACCGTCCAGGCGAACACCGACGGGCGCTGGACGGCGAACACCGTGGTCAGGACCGAGCCGATCTCGACGACGAACATCACCGGGTTGCGGGCAAGCGTGACGGGGTTCAGCTTGCGGACGGCGTCCGGCAGGCCACGGATCAGCGTCGCCGGTTCGAGCAGGCCGGCGCCGACACGGCCCGGGGCGACCGGGCGGGGTGCCGGGCTGCCGGGGCGCTCCGGCGGGGTCAGGGTGACGGTCACGAGAGTCCCTCCGCGAGCGGGCCGAGAGCCAGGGCCGGGAAGTAGGTGAGTGCGACGACGAGCACGACGACGCCGGTGAGCAGCCCGACGAACAGGGGCCGGTGGGTGGGCAGCGTGCCCTCGGTCACGGGCACGATGCGCTGGCGGGCGAGGCTGCCGGCCAGGGCCAGCACCAGCGCCATCGGGACGAAGCGCGCCAGGAGCATGACGATCCCGCCGGTGACGTTGTACCAGTCGGTGTTCGTGGACAGCCCGGCGAAGGCGCTGCCGTTGTTGTTGCCCATCGAGGTGTAGGCGTAGAGGATCTCGGTCAGCCCGTGCGGGCCGTCGTTGGTGCGCGCCGACAGCGGCCCGGACATCACCGAGGACGCGGCGGCGAACAGCAGCACGACCGCGGGGGTGGTGAGGATGTACAGGCTGGCGAGCTTGATCTCGCGGGGCCCGAGCTTCTTGCGCAGGTACTCCGGCGTCCGGCCCACCATCAGGCCCCCGACGAAGACCGCGATCACGGCCAGCACCAGCATCCCGTACAGGCCCGAGCCGACCCCGCCCGGAGCGACCTCGCCGGTCATCATGTTCAGCAGCGCGGTCCCGCCGCCCAGCGGGGTGTAGCTGTCGTGGAACGAGTCCACCGCGCCCGTGGAGGTCAACGTCGTCGAGGCGGCGAAGATCGACGAGCCCGGGATCCCGAACCGGACCTCCTTGCCCTCCATCGCCGCGCCGGCCGCCGCCACCGCCGCGGGGTGCGATTGCGCCTCCGCCGTCCAGATCGCGGCGATCGAGGTGACCCAGAACAGCGCCATCACCGCGACGATGGCGTAGCCCTGCCGGACGTCGCCGATGAGCTTGCCGAACGCCCTCGGCAGGCTGAAGGGGATCACCAGCAGCAGGAAGACCTCGAACCAGTTCGTCCACGCCGTGGGGTTCTCGAAGGGGTGGGCCGAGTTGGCGTTGTACGGGCCCCCGCCGTTGGTGCCGAGCTCCTTGATCACCTCCTGGGAGGCGATCGGGCCGCCGGGGATCGACTGGTGCCCGCCCGCCAGGGTGGCGACGTCGGTGAAGCCGTGCAGGTTCTGCACCACGCCCCCGGCGATCAGCACGACGGCGCCGATGATGCTGAGCGGCAGCAGCACGCGCAGGCAGGTGCGGACCAGGTCGACCCAGAAGTTGCCGATCCGCGAGGTCCCGGAGCGTGCGAAGCCCCGCACCAGGGCGATGACGACCGCGATCCCGACGGCGGCGGACACGAAGTTCTGCACCGCCAGCCCGGCCGCCTGCACCAGGTGGCCCATCGTCGACTCGCCGCCGTAATTCTGCCAGTTCGTGTTCGTCACGAAGCTGGTCGCGGTGTTCCAGGCCAGCGCCGCCGGCACCGCCGCGTTGCCCAGGGACCACGGCAGGTGCGGCTGCAGGCGCTGCAGCGCGAAGAGCACCAGCACCGACACCGCCGAGAACGCCAGGACGCTGCGCACGTACACCGGCCACCGCTGGTCAGCGTCCGGGTCGATGCCGCCGACCCGGTACATCACCCGCTCGACGCGCCAGTGCCGGGCGTCCTGGAACACCCGGGCCATGTAGTCACCCAAGGGCCGGTGGACCAGTGCGAGCGCCAGGACCAGCGTGCCCACGAAGAGCAGGCCCGACGCAAGGTCGCCCATCAGAACCTCTCCGGACGCACCAGGGCCACCACGAGGTAGCCGACCAGCAGGACCGAGACCGCCAGCCCCACGACGTTCTCCCAGCTCACAGTCGCTCCATTCCGCGAACCGCCAGACCGATCAGCGCGAACACCGCCACGGTCACCAGCACGAACACCACGTCCGCCATCACTCGCCCTCCTGCTCCCCGCGCAGTTCCCCGCGCGTCACCGTCGCCGCGCGACGACTCACCAGCAGTGCCACGACCCCGGCCAGTGCCAGGACCGCCAGACGGGCCTGATCGCCACCGTCGAACGACAGCTCGCCGAACCGGTGCACCACGAACCCCGTCCCGATCAGCCAGGTCACCCCGGCTCCGGCCGCCGCCGAGACCGGCCGGGCGGCCGGGGTCAACGCCAGCACCGTCAGCAGCCCCAGCACCGCCCAGGCCCGGTCGGGCGGCAGCCGCAGCACGCGGTCGACCGCCGCGCCGGCACACGCCAGCACCGCCGTGCGGGCCAGCGTGAAGCCGAGTTCCTCGCCCGGCCGGGGCAGGCCCGGCAGGCCGGGGACGGCCCGTGGGCCGGGAGGCCCGGCAGGCGGGGGAAGGAGGCGCCGATCTGGATCCCTTGAGGTCACGACACCAGTGGGCTCCCGGATCCCCTGCGGGACAAGGACGTTGACAGGATCCCAACGCCTGGGCCCGGCAGATTCACAGAATCCTTACGCCGGCCGGCGGCCTCCCCGCGCGGGTCAGAGGATGATCCGGGACCCGACGACGAGGGTCCGCTCGCGGGGCAGGCCGAAGTAGTCGGCCGCGTCCGCGGTGATGCGGGAGGTCGCGACGAAGAGGTGCTTGCGCCATCGGGCCATGCCGGGACGGTCGCCGGCGCGGATGTCGATCTTCGACAGGAAGTACGAGACCGTGTCCACGTCGATCGGGCGTTCCAGGCCGCGGGCCGCGGCCAGGGCCAGGGCTCGCGGCACGTTGGGTTCCTCCATGTAGCCGAAGCGGGCGGCCACGTGGGAGATGCCGTCGTCGGGCCAGCGCAGGTCGTCCAGCACGACGCGGTCCTCGTCGGAGACGTACGGCAGGGGCAGCGTCTCCACGGAGAGGATGACGACGTGCTCGTGGAGCACGTGAAGGTGCTCGACGGTGGAGCGCAGGGCCAGCGGAGCGGTGGTCTTGCCCCGATTGAGGAAGACCGCGGTGCCCGGTACCCGGGGCAGTGGCGGGCGGCGGGCGTGCAACGCGTCGACGAATCCCTGCAGCGGGCCCTCGTCGTGCTCGCGCTCCGCGGTGACCAGGATCCGGCCGCTCTGCCAGGTGGTCAGGACGGTGAAGACGACCAGGCCGATCAGCAGGGGCAGCCACGCGCCGTGGGTGAACTTGGTGAGGTTCGCGGCGAGGAACAGCAGTTCGATCGCCAGGAACGCTCCGGCGCCCGGGAGGACCAGCCACAGCGACCGGCGCCACTGGTGGCGGACGATGTAGAAGAACAGCAGCGTGGTGATGGTGATGGTGCCGGTGACGGCCATGCCGAAGGCGAAGGCCAGCGATGCCGAGGAGCGGAAGGCCAGGACCAGGCCGATCACGGACACCATCAGCGTCCAGTTGATCCAGGGGACGTAGATCTGGCCGATGGTCTGTGCCGAGGTGTGGTTGATCCGCAGCCGGGGCAGGTAGCCGAGCTGGACCGCCTGGTGGGCGACGGAGAAGGCGCCGGTGATCACCGCCTGTGAGGCGATCACGGTGGCGGCCGTCGCGAGCACGACCATCGGGACGCGGCCCCAGGCCGGGACCAGGAGGAAGAACGGGCTGCCCACGGCCCGCGCCGGGTCGTCCAGGACGAGGGCGCCCTGGCCCAGGTAGCTGAGGATGCAGGCGGGGAACACGAGCCCTAGCCAGGCCGTGGTGATCGGGCCTCGCCCGAAGTGGCCCATGTCCGCGTAGAGGGCCTCGGCCCCGGTGATGGCCAGCACGACCGCGGCGAGGGCGAAGAACGCGACGGAGAAGTGCCCGACCAGGAACGAGAGCGCGTGGGTCGGGGAGAGCGCCTGCAGGACCTGCGGGTGCCGCGCGATGCCGACGATCCCGCACGCCCCGATGGCCAGGAACCACACCACCATCACCGGCCCGAACAGCCGGCCCACCGTCGCGGTGCCCACGCGCTGGGAGACGAACAGCAGAATGATGATCACTGTGGTCACGGGGACCACCAGACTCGCCAGGGACGGTTGCACCACCTTCATCCCCTCGACCGCGGACAGGACCGAGATCGCCGGGGTGATGATGCTGTCACCGAAGAACAGCGACGCGCCGAAGATCCCCAATCCGGCGAGCAGCGCCTTGGTGCGACGTCGTCCCGGCATGCCGTGGCGCATGATCAGGGTGATCAGCGCCAGGATCCCGCCCTCGCCGTCGTTGTCCGCCCGCATGATCAGCAGCACGTACTTGAGCGTGACGATGATGGTCACGCTCCAGAAGATGAGCGAGACCACCCCGAACACCGACTCGCGCGCCGCGGCGAGGGGGTGCGGGTCGGCCGGGTCGAACACCGTGGCGATCGTGTAGAGCGGGCTGGTGCCGATGTCGCCGAACACCACGCCCAGCGCGCCGACGCTGACCGCGAGCCGGGCCGTGCCCTCTCCGCGCGACGCGGGCCTCATCGACTGCTCGTCCGATGCCGGGTCTGCCATGGGCACATGATGCCCACGCACGTCTGGCCGCGGTAGCGCTTCGGCCGGCCCTGTGGCGGCCGGCCCAGCTTTCGTCAGAGCCAGCCGTTGCGCCGGAAGAGGCGATGCAGGCTGAAGCATGCCGTGACGATGATCGCGATCACGGCGTAGTACCCGTAGCGCCAGCGCAGCTCGGGCATGGTGTCGAAGTTCATCCCGTAGATCCCGGCGATGGCGGTCGGGACCAGACCGATGGCCGCCCACGCGGAGATCCGGCGCATGTCCTCGTTCTGGCGCAGCGCGATCTGGTTCTGCAGCGTGGCGACACGCGCGAGGTTGGCCTGCAGGACGTCGGACAGCAACCGGTCGTGGGCCTCGATGGCCTCCGCGGCGCGGGTGAGATGGTCCAGCACGTCCCGGAAGTGCGGTCCGGCCGCTCCACCGCCGTGCGGCAATTCCCCGGCGACGAGCCTGGCCAGCGGTCCCTCCAGCGGCAGGACGGCCCGGCGGAACTCGGCGATCTCGCGCTTGAGCTTGTAGATGCGCTCGGAGTGGTCCGCGCCGCCGGAGGAGGCGAACACCTCGGTCTCCACCTCGTCGATGTCCTCGTTGATCGCCTCCACGGCGGCCTCGTAACCGTCCACCACGAGGTCCGCTGCTCGGTAGAGGACGCGCATCGGGCCGTGCCACCCCTCCGGCCCACCACGTCCGTCCGGCCCGTCAGCAGAGCCGTCAGCAGAGCCGTCAGGTGCGTCGAGTTCGGCGCGGACCCGGCGCAGGACGTCGCTGTCGCCGTGCCGGACGGTCACGACGAAGGCGGGCCCCACGAACACCGCGAGCTGGCTCACGTCCACCACCTCGTCATGGTCGACGTACCGGACGGGTTTGAGGATCATGAACACGATGTCGCCGTAGCGGTCCAGCTTGGGACGCTGGTGAGCCTTGACGGCGTCCTCGACGGCCAGTGCCGGCAGGCGGAACCGCCGGGCGACCTCGGCCACCTCCACCACGCCCGCCTGCTGCAGGCCGATCCACACGAACCCGCCGCCCCGGGACGCGGCCCGGCCGGCCTGAGCCAGCGTGAGCCGCCCCGGCACGCGCCGGCCGTCCCGGTAGGCGCCGCACTCGCCGATGACCCCGTTCAGCGCGTCCTGCGGACCGTCGTCGCCGCTTCGGACACGGCCCGGCACGTCGTCGCCGTCCCCGGACCCCGCTCCACCGCCCCGCCGCCACACCCGCCGCGCAGCGGCTGCCGCTCTGCTCAGCGCCGTCCCCCACGGCCGGATCGCATCCCCTCGCCGGGCTGCTGGCTCGTGGATCATGGGTGGACCTCCGGTCGGCTGCTGCGCACCGGGTCACCTTGGCACGGGTACCCGGCACGCCCGAGCACCTGCACGCCCGAGCACTCGGCACGCCCGAGCACTGGCTCCTGCCCGGGGTCATGACCTCCGGACGGCGAGTCCGGCCAGCACGCAGGACAGGCCACGCTCGAACCGTGCGTCGGCGTCCAGGTCCGTGGCCTCGTGCACCATGCGCTCCAGGCGCGGGTAGTCGCCGCTGTCGAGGGCCCGTTTCAGGTGCGGGCGAACCTGCAGGCCATGCACCTGTGGAACGACGCCGGCACCTCGGCCGAACTGCAGACCCACTTCGTGGCGGGCGGCGTCCTGCGGGCCGGCGCCGAGCTGACCCCGGACGGCTGGCGGCTCAGCGAACTGACCATGCGCCCCACCTGGCGTACCGGCGCCACCACCCGCATGTTCCTGCCCGCCCACCGGTGAGGAGCCGGGGCGGCGACGCCCGGTCCACGGTCCGGGGGTGGACCTGATCCGCACGGAGTGGGCTGCCGGTCAGAGCGGCTTGATGCCGTGTGCCATCAGGTGGATCGACAGGTGGGGTGCTCGGACGTCGGCGACCCGGGCCGCGGCGACGGCAGTCGCGGTGAGCGACGGGTCCAGGCGCGCCTCGGCGCCGAGGGGCCCTTCGACCCCCAGGACGAGGACGTCGTCCAGACCGGCCGTCGTCAGTTCCGCGCGCAGTTCCTCGGGGTCGTGGTTGTAGGAGGTCAGGTCGAACGCGTCTCCCCGCGCGTCGTGGCCGTGCTCCAGCACCCGCAGGAGGTGGCCGCGGATCGCGGGGTTCCCCAGCTCGCCCCGCGACGCCCTGACGGCGGGTTTGGCCCAGCGGGACATCGCCGCCACGATCACCGGGGCGCCGGGGGCGCCGGGGGCGCCGGGGGCGGCACAGCGCACGGCCTCGGTCACCGCCCGGGCGCGGTCGCCGGCGTCGGGCAGGTGGTAGAGCGGTCCCATCATCAGCACGGCGTCGGCGCACCCGCCCTGGAAGGGCAGGTCCCGCGCGTCGCCGAGGACGGCGGCGACGCCGCGGTCGCGCGCCTGCCGCACGTGCTTGGGCACCGGATCGAGCACCGTGACCTCGTAGCCGTCGTCCTGCAGCCACCGGGCGTACCGGCCGGGGCCTCCACCGACGTCCAGGACACGGCCGGGCGCCGCGGGCAGCCGGCGCAGGAGCAGCTCCGCCGTCCGCTCCCACTCCACGCGATTGCTGGCAGTGACCATCCGGACGTCCTCGTGGCCCGCCTCGTAGATCTCCACAAGATCGCTCATGCTCAGAGTGTGGTACCCGTCGGTGCCCGCGCGCCGCGACGAAGTACCCCTGGGCGGACCCGTGCCTCGCACGGCAGGGACGTCGGAAGGGGACCGTCGAGGACGCCCGCCCCCGGTCCCCTCACCGGTCCCGGCGCTCCAGCGGGGGGAGGGCGGCGGCGACGCGTTCCAGGCCGGCGGCGTGGGTGCGGCGTCGCAGGGCGGCCAGCACTGCGTCGTCCAGCCCGGGGGTGGCGGCGAACGCCGCGTACCGGTCGCGCAGGTCGCCCAGGACGGTGATCAGGGCCGCTGCCGGGTCCGCATCGGTGGCCGGTGCGAGCGCGGGGTCGGGCCGGGCGGTCAGATCCGGGACCGCCGCGTCGACGTCAGCTGACCAGCCTGCTCGCCGCGCGGCGCATGCGTAGGTCCCAGCGGTGATCCAACAATTGCAGGAGAACATGATCGGAGATGGGACCGCCTTGCTGACGGAAGGTCTTCAGCCAGGGCCGCCGAGGATCCCTGCTCGAACGGACCGGCCGGTGCCCACCCCCCGGATGCCCAGGTGCTGCCGGTCCGCGGCGGTCCCGTCAGCGACCCGGCGGCCCGGGCGCGCCGTCGTCGGCCGCGGCGACACGGACAGCGGGACGGCAAGGCGCCCAAGCTGCGATCGGCTCTGACGGTGAGGGGGACCGCATGAGGCACAAGGGCAGTCACGGTCAGGATCGAGCCGGTCCGGGTGTGCGGCGACGCTCCCGCCGTCCCGCTGCCGTTCCTGGTCGTGGGCGTCGAGCTGCGCCACTACGACATCGGGGGCGGCCCCTGGACGAGTACGGTGCCCAACTGCCCGCTCACCGCCGCGCCGTATCCCGCGCCGACCCCTGCGCCGGGAAGCCCGGTGCCGTGCCGGGCCCGCTACGCGGTGGTGGCTGCCTGGCAGGGCGGGTTCCGCGCCTCGTTGCGCCTGACCCTGGCCGCCGACCGGTGGGCCTTCGGATGGTCGGCGGACTGGAGGATGCCTGACGGCCAGAGCGTGACGTCCGTGCGGCCGTCCGAACGCGTGACGACCTACCTGTCGTCGTCCGTCGTCGTCCAGCACCCGCCGGACCAGCCGGACCGCACCACCGGAGCGGAAAACTGAACAGAGGATCTGCGCGATGTATCACGGCGAAAGGACTGCTCCTCCGGGCCTGTAGGAGTCCTCCGGAGAGGGGCGCGTCGTGGATCATGAACTGGATCTGGTGGTCCTCGTCGCCGCAGCGCGCTCAGGGGACCAGCGGGCCTGGGACGACATCGTGGACCGGTTCACCCCCCTGCTGGTCGGCCTCCTGCGGGGGTACCGGCTGTCCCCCGTGGAGCTGCAGGACGTCGCCCAGACCGTCTGGCTGCGAGTGATCGAGCACCTGGGGGCGCTGGTGGAACCGCGGGCCCTCCCGGCCTGGATCAGCACCACCGCCCGGCGGGAGGCGCTGCACGTCATCAGGACATCCCGGCGGGTGGACCCGGCCGATCCGCAGGACGAGACCTGGGCGTCCCGGCTGGTGAGCGACGCCGACCCGGAGGAGGACCTGGAGCGCGGGGAGCGACGGGCGGCCGTGCTGGAGGGCTTCGCCTCGCTCAGCCTGCGCCAACGCCAGGTGCTCCTCCTGCTGTGCCAGGACCCTCCACCGACGTACGCCGAGGTCAGCCGGCGCACCGGAGTTCCGATCGGCGCCATCGGCCCCACCCGTGCCCGGGCGCTGCAGCGGCTGCGTCGCGAACCGTGCGTCCGAGCCCTGATGGCCGACGTCGCCGTCAGGCCGAGCCGGGGTGAGTCCCATGAGTGACTTCCCCGAGCTGGACGACGCCCTCAGGGAGGTGTTCCCCTACCTGGAGGAGGTGGCGCGGCGGGGGAGGTCCGCGTTCACCTGGCGGACCGTCGACGAGGACCTCCTCACGGCACAGCTGAGCTTCGACACGGCCCGCGCGGCCGGTCCGGCCCTCACCCGGGCCACCCCGGACGGCGGCCGCGTGCTGGTCTTCACCACGGATCTCCAGTCGGTGGAGCTGGAGGTCCTCAGCGACCGGCTCGTCGGCCAGTTCGCGCCGGCCCTGGCCGGTGGCGTCGACGTCGAGAGCGAGCGCGGCGTGCTCGCCACCGCAGTCGTGGACGATCTCGGGTTCTTCGTCGTCCAGCCCGTGCCGGACGTCCGGTTCCGGCTGCACTGCACCACGGCGACCACCCGTCTGGTCACCGAGTGGGTGCAGCTGTGAACCTGCGCGACGGGACACCGGCGCCGTCGCTCCGGCGGGACCAGCGCGAGAACTACCCCCCGAGGGCGATGAACGACTCGCCGACCCAGGACGCGGTGCGGTCACCGGGCAGGCTGCGCCGGGCCCGCAGCAGCGCCTCGCCCAGCGAGCGGCCCGGTAGGAACTCGTGCAGGGCCAGCATGAACGCCACCGTACCGGGATCGTCGACGGGCACGACGCTGGCCACCACTCCGGCCGAGCCGAGGGCGACGAGCGCGCTGACCACCCCGAGCAGCTCGTCGGCCCCCGTGGGCGCCCCCACCGCGGAATTGCAGCTCGACAGCACCACCCGGTGCGGGGCCCGGGCGAGCCGTTCCAGGTCGTACACGGTGAGCGGCCCGTCGTCCAGTTCCAGCGCCGACAGCAGCGGGCTGTCGGCCCGGAAGATCCCGTGCGCGGCGACGTGCACCAGCCAGGCTCCGTCCATCGCCGTGAGCGCCCGCTCGCAGGTCGCCTCGCCGTCGGCGAGGACGACGGCGTGCGGGTAGCGCTCGGCGAGCCGGCGCACCTCGGTGGTCCCGGTCGCCAGGCCCGGACCGGCGACCAGGACGACGCGCTCGCCGCCGTCGGCGGGCCGGACCGCTGCCTGCCGGCCGCGCACCCAGGTCGCCGCGGAGGGGGCCACGGTGAAGGGCCGGTCCCGCAGCGCGGGCAGCAACCCCCACGGCACCGCGTGGAGCCGGCCGGGCGGGACCAGCACGACCTCCGCCGACGTGAGCAGCCGGGCGGCCGGCCCCAGCAGGGTGTCCTGCAGGCGTGTGCCGATCGCGCCCATGTCCAGCGGGACCTGCGCGCGCCGGGCGGCCGCGCGCCGCAGCGCGAACAGCGCGTGGGCCAGGCTGCGCTCGGCCATGGCCGTCGACCCGACCAGCCGCATCACCGGTGCCCGGTCCGTGGCGAGCACCACGGCGAACAACTGGCCGCCGACGTCGGTGAGCTGCAGCAGATCCGTGTCCTCCAGCAGGGGGCGCAGGTCGCGCAGGCGCACCCGGCGGGCCCGTGCCTGCCCGCCGGCGTGGCTGCGCAGCGACTCCTTGCGCACGGCGTCCTCGGCCCGGCGCCGGTCGAGGGCCAGGTCCGCGCCACGGGCGGTGCCGGCCGGGTCGGACCGCCGGGTGAGGGCCCGCAGCGTCGTCAGGGCCCGGGTCATCGCGGCGTCGGCGTCCGACCGGACCGGCGGCACGGCCAGGGCCGTGGCACGCCAGCGCTCGCTCCACGTGAACAGCCGGCGCGCGTCCCCGTCGGCGACGGCGGACCGCAGGACCAGCCGGGCCAGCTCGCCACCCTGCACGGTCGCCTCGGCCCGCAGCTCGGTGGCGCCCAGGGTGGCCAGGTGGGCCTCGAGCCCGTCCAGGCCGCGGCTGCAGGCGACGATCATGTCCCGCGGCCGGCCCGTGACGTCGGCCAGCAGGGCGCGGGCCAGCCACCCGGTGGTGCGGCCCCGCAGATCCACCGGCCGCCCGGCCGCCGCCGCCCGCAGGTGACGGTCGGCTGCCGCCCCCCGACCCAGCGCCAGTGCGACCCGGCCCGCGAGCAGGTGCCCGTCGCGGGCCCTGGCCCGGTCCCGTTCCGGCAGCCGTGCCGCGAGCCGGGCGGCCGCACGCAGCAGCGGCGGCGAGCGGTCGCCGGTCGCGTACCGGCTCTCGAGCAGCGCCAGCTCGGCACGGGCGGCCCAGACGGTCTGGTGCTGGCGCCGGAACATCCGCAGCGCCTCGGCGCCGCGGACCACGGCGAGCGCGGGGTCGCCGGATGCGGCGGCGGCCCGGGCGGCGGCGAACAGCAGCACGGCCCGGTCGGTGGCCGACCCGCGGGAGTGCTCGATCCGGCGCACGGCGTCGTCGGCCAGCAGCAGGGCGTCCCGGTTGAGCTGGGCGGCGAGCAGCACCTCCACCCGCGTCACGTCGATCTCCGGTTCGGAGACGCCGAGCTCGTCGACGACCTGCTGGGCGTCGTCCAACAGGGCCAGCGCCGCGGGCAGGTCGCCGCGGGCGAACGCGGCGGCGCCGCGATCGTGCAGGGCGGAGGCGTACTCCAGGCGCTGCCCGGTCCGCGCCAGCAGCGCCTCGGCGCGGGCGTAGTCCCCGTCGACCCGGGACACGTTGCCCAGGAACAGGTTGGCCACCGCCCGGTGGCCGTACGCGCGGGCCTGCCAGTTCGGGTCGTCGACCGTCGCGAGGGCCGAGATCGCCGCCTGGGCCGCGCCCAGCATCTGCGGGTAGCGGCCCAGCACGTAGAAGGCGTGGGCCCGGCGGATGTGGATCCGTCCGGCGGCCGGCCCGACCGCGCCCCGGGCGGCGGCCTCGATCTGGGCCAGCCCGGCCCGGGGCCGCCCCGCCATCAGCAGGGCCACCCCGTAGGCCGCCCGGGCGTCGGCGGCCCGCTCGTGGTCCGCGGCGCGTCGCGCGCAGCCGATGGCCCGGCGGAACTCCACGAGCGACTGGTCGATGTCGCCGAACTCCCGCAGCACGACGGCGGCCGCCTGGTGGGCCACGGCGGCCACACCCGGCGCGACCGTCCCGGACAGGAGCGCCCGAGCGGTGGCCAGGGCCTGGTGCGGCTGGGAGAGCGCCAGGTCGAGCAGCCCTTCGGCGCCGGTCGCCGGAGGGGACGGCCCGAGGTTCCCCGACACGTCATGATCTTACCGATCTCTCCCGGCAAGAGTCGATACCAGGTCCCGGAGGAGCAGCGATGACCGATGGCCCGCACCGTGGCCGCGTCGCTCACCGGTGCCGGTACGTCAGACCGCGACGCCGGTTCCGGCGAAGTACTTCTGGTAGGAGGCGAAGTCCATGGCGAAGACGCCGTCGTCCACGTCGAGGTCGAGGTAGCGCCAGAAGTCCTCGTCGCGCAGGGTGATGCTGCCGTGCAGCGCCCCCGCCGTCCCCTCCGTGGAGCCCCACGGGTTGCGCAGCACGACGAAGTCGCGGGAGAGCCAGAACGGGTCGAGGAGGCGGGCGGCTCCGTGCCGGCTCAGGACGGCGTCCCGTGCGAGGGTGTCCAGGCGCGCGAACGTGGCGTTGAGCGCCCGCCGCAGCAGGAGCCCGGTGGTCCAGCCGAGGACCGAATAGCAATGGTTGCCGACGATGTTCGCGTCGGTGTACGACAGGCCGGCGGGCGCGGTGTCGTAGGTCCACGCGGTCATCGGATCGACGGTCCGGTAGGACTGCGAATGCGATTTGACCAGCTGAGCCAGTTGGGTTCCCGTCTGGCCGGCGTGCCCGACGTACTGCGGGGTGCGCCCCGACAACGCGGCGCTGGCCCAGACACAGTCGCCGTAGTTGAGCACCGTCATGTTCGGGTGGTCGCTCGTCGTTCCCTGCCGCCACTGGGCGAAAGCCTTCTCGATCACCGCGGGCCAGATCTCGCCGGGTTCGGAGCTGCGCCCGTACATCGGCCACGTGGTGCCCTGGTAGACGACGATCTGGTCGCCGGCCTCGAACTGGTGCACCGTCCCGTCGTCAGGGTTCCGGTAGCTGAACATGTGCTTGAACTGGCTGTCGGCCGGTCCGGTGGCCCGCGACCGGTCGGAGATCTGCCCGGGCAGCGCCCACGCGACGGACGACATGGCGGCGATCAGCCAGCAGTCGGCCAGCGCGCCCTGAACCGGGTCGAAGTACTCCGCCGCCTCGTCGAAGAACTCTCCCGTGTCGGCCCACTGCCCGCCTGAGGGGGTCCAGTCGAGGCCCTGCACCACCGAGATGAGGCGATCCAGGACGCTGCGGTCGAAGACGGCGTCGCGCAGCCTGTCGGCGAACGCGCCGCCCGCGGCGACCTCGACCAGCCAGCCGCCGGCGCGGGCCGGGGCGGCGCTGCGCACCGTGACCTCCTTGAGGTCACCCAGGACGTTCGACAGGTCGGTCAGGTGGACGACGTCCTCGGGCAGGAGCGGTTCCCCGTCGTTCTCGGGTGCGGTGGGCGCCTGCGGCGTCCGATACTCGATCGGTTTCACCTGACCCTCGCGTAGATTCGTGCCGAGGTAGACCGGCCCGCCGTACTTGGGGTCGAAAAGGTGCTCGTAGGGGGTCTGCAGAACCTCCTCGAGAAAGGCGCGCTTGTCCTCGATCGAGGACCAGTCGATCGGGTGATTGAGGACCGTCTCGGCCAGGGCGTACGGATTGCGGGCCGAGAGCAGGGGCGGTTGTCCGGGCATGGGGGACCTCCATCGGTGCGAACGCGACGAGCGCCGGCACCTGTGAAGAGGTATGTCGAGACCCGGTGATACCCGGTGGGTCACACGAAATCGAGGAATGGGTCGTCCGGTCCGGCCCGGTGTCCGTTTTCGAGGACGACGACCGGGTCGTCGAGGTGGGCCAGGGCCTGCCGGAGCACGGTGCCCAGGTCCGGCTCGGCCGTGCCGCCGTGCAGCGGGCCGGCGCCGTCCCGCAGCAGGACGACGGCCTGCGCGACGCCGCGGGCGGCGACCGGTCCGGGCCGCCGCAGGCGGGCGACGAGGGCCTCGAGGTCGTCGGCGGCCCCGGAGACGGCCCGGCGCCGGGCGGCCGCCAGGGGCGCGGATCGCAGCCCGGTCGGGCGCGCGACGTCGGCCAGGACGCGCTCCAGGGACCGCGCCACCCAGTGCCGGGTGGCGGGACGGGCCAGGTACCGGGCCCGCAGCGCGAGCGGGCGGGAGCGCTCGGGGGGCACGCCTGTCGCCAGCGCGAGGTCGAGGGAGGGCGCGCACAGCCGGGCGGCGATCCGGTCCCTGAAGCCGGCCTCGACCAGGAGCAGGCCCCGGCCGGCGTGCTGGGTGACGACTCGCATGGCGACCTGTCTTCCGCGGGGAGGCACCAGCGTCCCTCGCGGCGGGCCGCGCGCACGAGTGGCCGCTCGGACGACGTCCGCAGGAAAACGGCCATTGCGGGAGCCGTGACCGGCCGCGACAATCGCGCCATGAGCGGACGGCGCGGACGGCACCGGATCGTCGTCGTCCTGCTCGACGGGACCTCGGCGCTCGAGCCCGCGGTCGCCGACGACTTCCTGGGCGAGGAGTGGGGCCGGGAGCTGGGCCTGCCCTGGTACCGGTACCTGACCTGCAGCCCGCACCCGGGCCCGGTGCGGATCGGCGGGCTGCGGGTCATCCCCGACCACGGGCTGGAGGCGCTCACGCGCGCCGACACGGTCCTGGTCCCGGCGTCCCCCGGCATCGACGCCCCGAGCGACCCGGCCCTGCTCGACGCCCTGCGCCGGGCCCACCGGCGAGGCGCGCGCCTGGTCTCGTTCT
>Ga0302299_10001312_pt1 | contig 14915 bp, 15 predicted proteins | sample III_Fen_N3_4_FD_198795 | JGI IMG/M metagenome (GOLD analysis project Ga0302299, IMG submission 198795) | Peat permafrost microbial communities from Stordalen Mire near Abisko, Sweden - III_Fen_N3_4 | ecosystem: Environmental > Terrestrial > Soil > Wetlands > Permafrost | place: Sweden: Abisko... | reverse complement strand
CGTCTCGAAGGCCGAGAGGATCTCGCGCTCGCGGGTCGACGGATCCTCGAGCAGCGCGAGTGCCCGCGGTGCGCTCGTCGCGACGACGGCAGCGTCGAACGGGCGGGAAAGGTCGTCGGCGCCGCGGACGACGACGCCGTCGACCGTGCGTCGCAGCGAGCGCACCGGCGACGCGAGGTGCACCTGCGAGCCGAGCCGCTCGAGGAGCGCCTGCACGTAGACGCGGCTGCCGCCGGTGACCGTCCGCCAGCGGTTTCGCCGCAGGCCGAGCATCCCGTGATTGCGAAAGAAGTCGATCCCGTATGTGGCCGGGAACGCGAGCGCGTCGCCCGGCGCGGTCGACCAGAGCGCGGCCGTCATCGGCACGAGGTAGTGCCAGCGGAACGACTCCGAGTAGCCCTCGTCGCGAACGAAGCGGTCGAGCGACTTGCCCTCCGAGTCCGCGTCGCCCGCGGTGCGCAGGAACCGCAGGATCTCGCGCAGGAGCCGAGGCCCCGCCCGCCAGGGACGGCGGCTCGACCACTCGAGCCCACAGCCGCACGACATCGCGAACGACATCTCCGATGCCTGGGTCGCGACGCCGAGCTCGCGGAACAGCCGGGTCAGGCTCGGATAGTTCTCCACGTTGTGGACGATGAACCCCGTATCGAGATCGAGCGAACCATGCGTGACCGTGTTCGCGTGGCCCCCCGCATGCGCCCCAGCCTCGAACAGCTCCACCTCGTGGAGCCGTGAGAGCGCGTGCGCCGCGCCCAGCCCGGCGATGCCGGTACCGATGATCGCTATCTTCATCTCAACGGTGATTCGTCGGAAACCAGTCCACTGGATGACAGATCATGTCTGAGGCCGTCGAGTTCGCCGGCAACGATGTCCAGGTTGCGACGGTCCGGGAGCACACGACGCGCGCGAGCCAGGTCGTGACGCTGCTCGCGATCGTGATCCCGCCGCTCGGCCTGATCATCGCCGCCGTGGGCCTCTGGGGGGTCGCCCTCTCGTGGGTCGACGTGGCCGTCTTCCTCTGCCTCTACGTCCTGACCGGGCTCGGCACGACGGTCGGGTACCACCGCCTCTTCACCCACCGCAGCTTCGAGACGACGAAGGCGGTGCGTGCGACGTTCGCGATCCTCGGCTCGATGACGATCCAGGGGCCGGTGACCCAGTGGGTGACCGACCATCGGAAGCATCACGCCCTCTCGGATCAGGAAGGCGACCCGCACTCCCCCCATGCCGGCTTCGCCCCGACCGCCTGTGGCGCCCTGAAGGGCTTCTTCCACGCGCACATGGGCTGGCTGTTCCATCTCAAGGGCATGGAGCGCGGCGACCACTACGGCAAGGACCTCTACGACGACCGGCTGATCAGAGGGATCGACCGGATGTACTTCCTCTGGGTGACGCTCAGCTTCGCGGTGCCCTTCGCGATCGGCTACGTGGTGGGCGGGGCGAGCTGGAGGCTCGGGCTCGAAGTGCTCGTCTGGGGTGGGCTGATCCGCGTCTTCGCCTACCAGCACGCGACGTTCTCCGTGAACTCGATCTGCCACATGTTCGGAAGGCGGAGCTACCGCTCGCGGGACGAGAGCCGCAACAACTGGGTCGTTGCGGCGCTCACGTTCGGCGAGGGCTGGCACAACAACCACCATGCGTTCCCGGCCTCGGCGCGCCACGGTCTCGACCGCCTCCAGCTCGACATTGCCTGGATCACGATTCGCACACTCGAGCGGCTCGGCCTCGCCTGGGACGTGCGGCTGCCGAGCGAGAGCCAGCGGGCCCGGCGCCGCCTAGCCGCCTGAGCCGAGCTGCTCGGCCTGGAAGCGCTCGAGGCGCTCGCCGACCCCGTCGACCCAGGCGCGCGCCCGCGGGAGCCTCACGATCGCACCGGAGCCCCGCCGGAGCGCCGCGCCGTGAAGCCCGCGCGGGATGAGCGTGTAGGTCCCCGCCACGCCGAGCCGGCGGGCGCGGTCGAAGCCGCGCCTCGAGCTCGCGGCGCTCACCCCCGGGATTCCGGGCAGGTAGCGATCCCAGGCGCCGTGCAGGACGTCGAGGCGCTTGCCCCTGAGCCCGTCGAGCGAGAGCCGGTCGGGAATCCACGGGGCAAGACCGAGCACGCCGGTGGCCACCGGGTGGGAGGCGATTCCGATCGAGACGGCTCCTCCCATCGAGAAGCCGACGAGCAGCGACGGGCGTGCCGTGAGGTCGAGGGCGGCGCGCCCGTCTTCCATGCAGGAATCGAGCGCGTTCCACGTCTTCAGGCGATAGCGCACCTCGGTGAAGGCGAGCCGCGGGAACCGGGGCGCGAGCTCCGTCGTCAGCAACTCGCTCGTAGCGCTCCACGTCCCGGGCACGGCTCTCGCGGAGCCGCCGTTCACGAGCACGACGGCGAGCGGGGCAGCCTCGTTGTGAACGCGGGCCTCTGCACCCGAGGCGAGTTGGACGACCCGGCTCATCCCTTGGCCAGGCTCGCGGCGGGAGCGCAGGATCTCACCGCCGCCGCGACCTCTTGCGCACGCTCCTGGTAGCCCGTCTCGTTGCCGTGCAGGCCGTCGCCGGCCAGCCAGGCGGGGTTGGCCTTGACCATCTCGGCCCACGCGACGAGCCGGAGGCGCGGGTTCGACTCGGCCGCGCGCCGGAGAATGTCGTTGAAGGCGTCGTCGGGGGCTCCGTCGCGCCAGATCGTCGCCCAGATCACGCACCGGTCCGGGCCGACGAGCTTCATGACCCGGGCCACATCGGCCCGGAAGGCGTCGATCGCCTCCGGAGGGTCGTTGGTGCCCAGGCTGATGACGACGTAGGAGGAGAGCGGCGGTCGGCCCGCTGCCAGCTCGGCGATCCCCTCGGAGGTCGACCGGCCGACTCGATCGTTCGCCACGATCCGCCAGTGCGGCAGGGCCGCGGGCAGGTAGCGCTCGACCCCGATGTTCAGCGAGTCGCCGACGAGGGTGGCCGTCCCCCGGTCGACCGGGACGGGGGTCGCATCGCGCTGACGAACCACGATCACCGCCGCCAGGGCGACGGCGACGAGGAGCGCAGCGAGGAGGAGAGTGGGCCGCATGGGAAGGCAGGAGCGAACAGGGGGCGAATCCGGCCGGGTGGAGTCGATCGACCACTTTCTCGCCAGCCCGGGCCTCTCCGAGTCTACCCGGCGGGCCTACGCCTCGGACCTGGCCGACTTCGAAGCCTGGCTCGCAACGACCGGAGGCTCGCTCGACGGCGTCGACGTGCACGTGCTAGCCCGGTACACGGCCGAGCTCGGCCGCGGCCGGAGGGGGCTCGCACCCTCCACGATCGCCCGCCGGCTGGCAGCGGTACGCTCGTTCCTCGGCTTCACGTTCGGCGCCTCACGCGTGCCCGCGATCGCGATGCCTCCCCGCCGGCGCAGGCGGCTTCCGGACGCCCCGAAGCTCGCCGACGTCGAGGCGCTGCTCGCCGCGGTCGAGGGAGAGGGGCCGCTGGCGCTGCGCAACGTTGCGATCCTGGAGCTGACCTACTCCTGCGGGCTTCGCAGTGCCGAGGTCGTCGGGCTGCGACTGGCGGACGTCGACTTCGACCAGGAGGCCGTTCACGTTCTCGGCAAGGGCGGCAAGGAGCGGGTCGTGCCGCTCGGAGAGCGGGCGGCATATGCGGTCGCGACGTACCTGCGGGACGCACGGCCGGCGCTCGCGCGAGGCGCGAACGACACCCTGTTCCTCTCCGTTCGCGGTCGTGCGCTCGACACCTCGGCCCTGCGCCGGCTGATGCGCAACCCGCACCGGCTCCGGCACGCGTATGCCACCCACCTGCTCGAAGGCGGCGCTGACCTCCGCACGATCCAGGAGCTGCTCGGGCACGCCTCGCTGTCGACGACACAGGTCTACAGCCACGTCGATGCACGCCGCCTGAGACGGGTGTACGACAACAGTCATCCCCGGTCGTAGAAAGGAGCGACGCTCGGGGCGCCGAATCGGGTCCAGCCGCATGACGAGCCCTGCCCCGATGCCGGTCGACCCAGAAGTGGAGCGCTTCCTGCTCCTCCTCGCCGCCCAGCGCTCGCCCCGCACCGTCGATGCGTATCGCCGCGACCTGGCCGCCCTCGCGACCTTCCTCGGCGCCCCGGTCGCGACGGCCACGACGCAGACGCTCGACGCGTGGGTCGCGTCGATGCGCGCGGCGGGCCTCGCGCCCTCGACGATCGCACGGAGAATCGCCGCGGTACGCTCCGCCTTCCGCCACCAGGTGCTCCTCGGCGTGCGCAGCGACAACCCGGCCGCGGAGGTGGCGACGCCGCGGCGGATCCGCAAGCTGCCGAGAACGCTGTCACCCTCCGAGTCGGAGCGCCTGATCGAGGCCGCGAACGGCACCACGCCGCGCGCGATGCGCGACCGGGCTCTCGTCGAGCTGATGTACGGAGCCGGCCTCCGCGTCTCCGAGACGGTCGGCCTGGCCCGGACGTCCGTGGACATCGACGCGCGCATCGTCCGCGTCATCGGCAAGGGAGACAAGGAGCGCATCGTCCCGCTGGGCCGGCCGGCTGCCGAAGCCGTCCGCCGCTACCTCGCGCTCGGCCGCCCGCACCTCGACCGCCGCTACCGGCCCGACCTCTTCCTCAACGCGCGCGGCGGCGCCCTGACGCGCGCCGGTGCCTTTCTCATCCTTCGCAAGCTCGCCGCGAAGGCCGGCCTCGAGCCGGAGCGCGTGCATCCGCACCTGCTCCGCCACTCCTTTGCGACACACCTGCTCGAGGGCGGCGCGGATCTCCGCTCGGTGCAGGAGATGCTCGGGCATGCCGACCTCTCGACGACCGAGCGCTACACGCACATCTCCGATCGCCGTCGGCGCGAGACCTACTTCTCGGCCCACCCGCATGCCCGCCGGCCGCGGTCGACGCCGGTGCGGGACGACACCGCCTCGTAGAACTACGGTTTGAGTCCGTGCCCGTCCTGCCGATAAAGGAGGATGGCACTCGACCCACAGCTGACCTCCGTCGTCGCCACGGCCGCGGTCGGCTGGACGATGGTCGCCGCCGGCCGGACGAAGCGCCTCCTGGAGACGAAGAAGCGGCGGCGCCGGTGCCCGTCCTGCGGCCGCACGATCGACGGTCGCACGTGCGACCGCCACGGCTGAGCGCTCGTTAGCCCTCGGCCGCGGTCTCGACGAGCTCGATCGCCTCGGCCACCGTCTCGTCCTGCGCTCCGACGAGCGTCAGGTGCCCGAGCTTCCGCCCCGGTCGCGGCTCCTTGCCGTACAGGTGCACGTGGGCGCCGGGCAGCCCGAGCAGCCTGTCCAGGGGCGGTGCGCCACCGATCAGGTTCAGCATCACCGCCGGCGCGAACGCCTCGGTCGGCCCGAGCGGGAGGCCGAGGATCGCCCGCAGATGGTTCTCGAACTGGCTCGTGACGGCGCCGTCGATCGTCCAGTGGCCGGTGTTGTGCACCCGCGGCGCGAACTCGTTCGCGAGGAGCCTGCCCTCGACCTCGAACAGCTCGAGGGCGAGCACGCCGGCGTAGTCGAGCTTGTCGAGCAGCCTCGTGACGAGAGCCTCGGCGTCCGCCTGCGGCGCGTCTGCGGCGGGAGCACGCGAGACGCGCAGGATGCCGTCCCGGTGCACGTTCTCGGCGAGTGGCCAGAAGCGGGTCTCGCCGCTCCGGCCCCGGACGGCGACGAGCGAGAGCTCGCGCTCGAAGGGGACGATCTCCTCCGCCAGCTCGTGCTCCCCGAGCGCCTCGGGTGCGGCGAGCCGCCGCTGGCCCTTCCCGTCATAGCCGAGCCGACGCGACTTGACGAGCGCCGGCAGACCGGCCTGCTCGAGCGAGCCGAAGCGCGCGGTCGGGATCCCGAGGCGCTGGAACAGCTGCTTCTCGACGAGACGATCCTGGCCGAGCTCGAGCGCGAGCGGCGGCGGGAGCGGTGCGACCGCGCAGGCGGCCTCGACCGGCACGTTCTCGAACTCGTAGGTGACGACGGCCGCCCCGTCGGCCAAGCGCGCGAGCGCGGCCGGATCGTCGTAGGCGCCGACGACGAGCTCGCCGACCTCGCCTGCCGGCGCCTCCGGAGACGGGTCGAGGAACCGGAATCTCAGCCCGAGCGGGATCCCGGCGAGGGCCAGCATGCGTCCCAGCTGACCGCCGCCGATGCACGCGACGAGCGTCACCGGCAGGCGACTCCGTGTCGAATCGACACGAGGTCGGTCATGCCGCGGGATCGGGCGCGTCGAGCACGGACTGCGTCTGGGCGGCACGGAACGCGGCCAGCCTATCCCGGATGCCTCCGTCCGAGCGGGCGAGGATCGCCGCCGCGAGCAGCGCCGCGTTCACCGCGCCCGCGCGACCGATCGCGAGCGTGCCGACGGGGATGCCGGCCGGCATCTGCACGATCGAGAGCAGCGAGTCCATGCCCTTCAGCGTCTTCGTCTCGACCGGCACGCCGAGCACCGGCAGGCCCGTCTTCGCCGCCGCCATCCCCGGCAGGTGGGCAGCCCCACCGGCCCCCGCGATCAGCACCTGCAGGCCACGCGCCTCGGCCGAGCCCGCGTACTCGAAGAGGAGGTCTGGCGTCCGATGGGCCGAGACGACGCGCTGCTCGTACGGCACCTCGAGGGCGTCCAGCGTCTCGGCCGCGTGTCGCATCGTCTCCCAGTCCGAGCGGGAGCCCATGATCAGGCCGACGAGGGGCGCGGCGGGCACGTGGCTACTTCCGTGACTTCTTCACGAGGAGCGTCGAGACCGAGGCGGCCGTCTTCCTCACGTCCGGGTCGGTGTCGTCGTCCGCCGCGATGCCGTCGAGAATCACGATCGTCTCGCGCGCGGGTGTGCCGTTCTTGAAGCACACGATCGCGAGGCGGCGGACGGCGACGTTGGGGTCGCGTGACGCGAGCTCGTGGAGCAGCGGCCGGTAGGCGTTGACGTCACCCGGATGCGTGCGCGAGAGGCCCTCGAGCGCGATCAGGGCGGAGCCCCGGACGGCCGGGCTCTCGTCCTCGAGCCCTCGCCGGAGCAGCTCGAGCTTCTGGCGGAACCGGAACTGGGCGATCGAGCGGTACGCGAGGGCCCGCACGCGGTAGTCGGGGTTGCGCGCCGAGGCCTCGATCTCGTCGGCCCACTCCACGCGGAGCGTCGCGAGCTCGCGCTCGAGCCCGCCCGTGGCGTACTCGTCGGCGAGGGCGGCGGCCTGCGAGAGGTCCATCAGCCGCCCGCGAGCTGCCGTGGGCCGGGGCCGACGTAGATGGCAGAGGGGCGAACGAGCCGCCCGAGCCGCTTCTGCTCCAGCACGTGGGCCGACCAGCCGGCGGTGCGGGAGCACGCGAACATCGCCGGCGCGAGCTCCGGCGGGACAGCGGCGATGTCGAGGACGACGGCCGACCAGAACTCGACGTTCGTGGCGAGGACACGATCGGGCTTGCGGGCGTGCAGCTCGGCGAGGGCGACGCGCTCGAGCTCCTCGGCGACCTCGAAGCGTGGCGAGCCGAGGTCCATCGCCGTGCCGCGGAGGAGGCGCGACCTCGGATCCTCGGCCCGGTAGACGCGGTGGCCGAAGCCCATCAGCCGGTCGCCGGAGTCGAGCAGATCCTTCACGTACTCCTCGATCGAGTCGGCGGCGGCAGCGCCGTCGAGCATCGGCAGCACCCGTGCCGGGGCACCGCCGTGGAGCGGGCCCGAGAGGGCACCGACCGCCGACGAGAGCGCTGCGCCGCAGTCGGCGCCGGTCGAGGCGACGACGCGGGCCGTGAAAGTGGAGGCGTTGAGCCCGTGCTCGGCGGTGCAGATCCAGTACGTGTCGATCGCCTGCACGTGTTTCGGATCGGCCTCGCCGCGCCACTCGAGCAGGAAGCGGGTGGCCGCAGTCGCGCCGGAGGCGACGAGGTCGGCGTCGACCGCGGTCGCGGCGCCGTCGGCGATGCGCGCTGACTGGGCGACGACCGAGATCATCGTGGCCGAGAGCCGCGCCAGGTCGTCGCGCGCTTCCTCGTCCGTGATGTCGATCAGCTTGCCGAGCCCCCACGCGCCCGAGAGATGGGCGGTGGCGGCCTGGAGATCGGCGGGCGCGTCGCCCGTGAGCCCCTGCGCGGAGTAGCGCGCCGCCGGCTCGAGGCCGGGCTCCGGGGCATCGTCGACGAGCAGGCCCCACACCTTCTCGAACGGGACGCGGCCGACGAGATCCTCGATGTCGACGCCGCGGTAGCGCAGCGCACCGCCGTCACGGTCGGGCTCGGCAATCTCGGTCTCGAAGGCAACGACGCCCTCGAGGCCCGGTTTGAACTCGCTCATCGCTCTCCTCTGCTCCTCGCCCACCGGTCGCACTGGACGCTACCGGACCGGTCAGAGTCGCCCGTGGCCTATGCTCGTCGGGAGGCGATGGGCGCCCACTCGAGGCGTCCGGCGCCGGACGATCCAAACGCGGTCGGCACTTCGGACGACGCCGACACGATCATCGAGAAGCTGGTCGGGACCCGGACGGTTCGGCCGGAAAGGAAAACCGTGAACGGAAGAAAGAAGGTCACCGTCGTCGGTGCCGGAAACGTCGGCGCCACCTGCGCGCAGGAGGTCGCCCGGCGCGACTACGCCGACATCGTGCTCGTCGACGTGAAGCCGAACTTTGCCGCGGGCAAGGCACTCGATATCAATCAGGCGGGATCGGTCCTCGGGTACGAGCCGTCCGTCCTCGGTGTCGAGGCGTCGGGCTACGCGGCCACCGCGGGCTCGGACGTGATCGTGATCACCGCCGGCCTGCCGCGCAAGCCGGGGATGAGCCGCGACGACCTCGTCAAGACGAACGAGGCGATCGTCGCCGAGGTGACGCGCGAGGTCGCGAAGCGCTCGAAGAACGCCGTTCTCGTGATCGTCTCCAACCCGCTCGACGCGATGTGCCACGTGGCGAAAGCGGTGTCGAAGTTCCCTCGCGAGCGCGTCGTCGGCATGGCCGGCGTGCTCGATACATCCCGGTTCGAGTGCTTCATCGCGCAGGAGACGGGCCTCTCGGTGAAAGAGGTGACGGCCATGGTGCTCGGCGGCCACGGCGACCAGATGGTCCCGGTCGTCTCGGCCACGACCGTCGCCGGGATCCCGCTCGACCAGCTCGTGACGCGCGCGAAGATCACGAAGATGGTGGAGCGCACGAAGGTGGGCGGCGGCGAGCTCGTCAAGCTGCTCGGCACCTCGGCCTGGTACGCGCCGGGCGCCGCGGCGGCGCAGATGGTCGACGCGATCTGCCTCGACGAGAAGCGCGTCCTGCCGGCAACGGCATACCTCGAGGGCGAGTACGGCATCCGCGATCTCTACATGGGCGTCCCCGTCCGTCTCGGTGCCGGCGGCGCCGAGGAGATCGTGAAGCTGAAGCTGACGGCCGCCGAGAAGAAGATGTTGAAGACCTCCGAGGCGACCGTCCGCGACGTCGTCTCCGTGCTGACGCAGACGTAACGCAACAGGAACCGCGAAGGGGTGTCTCCCTCGTCTTTTCGGGAGGCACCCCTTCTCCGTTTCCCGAACGCCAACCGCCTTTGCGCTTCCTGAACAGTCGAGCCGGGTACGCTTCGCGCGCCATGGATCTCGGACTCAACGGACGTACCGCCGTCGTTCTCGGCGCCTCGCAGGGCATGGGTCTCGCGATCGCCGAGGCGCTTGCGACGGAAGGTGCGAACGTCGCGATGTTCGCGCGTCGCGCCGAGGTCGTCGAGCGGGAGGCGGCCAGGATCGGCGCGGTCGGAGTGGCAGGCGACCTCACCGTCGCCGCCGACCTCGAGCGCCTCGTGGCGACGACCGTGGAGGCGTTCGGCGGGATCGACGTCGTCGTCCTGAACGGCGGTGGGCCACCGCCCGGCCTTGCCACGGCCGTCGACGCGGCGGCGGTCACGGCCGCCGTCGAGCTCCTGCTCGTCCCTCACGTCCGTCTCGTGGGCCTCTGCCTTCCGTATCTCCGCGCGAGCGGTCGCGGCCGCATCGTCGCGATCGAGTCGACGTCGGTGAAGGAGCCGATTGCGAACCTGGCCCTCTCGAACGCCGTTCGTCCGGGCGTCGTCGGCTGGCTGAAGACGCTCGCGCGCGAGCTCGGGCCGGACGGGATCACGGTCAACACGATCGCCCCCGGCCGGATCGACACCGAGAGGCTGCGCAGCCTCTACGGGAGCGACGGCCCGCCGCCGCCCGAGGTCCTGGCGCCCATTCCCGCCGGCCGGCTCGGAACGCCGGCCGAGATCGCCTCGGCGGTGTGCTTCCTGGCCTCGGCACGGGCCGCCTACGTCAGCGGCACGATCGTGCCGGTCGACGGCGGCCTCCTGAGCGGGCTGTCCTAGGGTGGGACGCCCTCGGCTTTCCGTGCTCCTCTGGAGCGTTGCCGCTGTGGCCGCGACGCTCGTCGGGCTCGCCTTCTTCGCTCCCTCCCACGACTATCTCTACGTCCCGAACACGGCGACCCCCGTCGCCTCCAAGGTGACCGTCCAGGGCGAGAAGCCTCATGCTCCCGGGCCCGGAGCCCTCTACTTCGTCGACGTCTCGATCCGGCGGGCGACCTGGGCGGAGCGGGTGCTCCCCTTCCTGCGGCCGGACGGCGCCTCGCTCGTGCCCAAGGTCGACGTCGTCCCTCCCGGATCGAGCTTCGAGGCGAGCCGGGAGGATGGGCTCCGCGAGATGGCACGGTCGGAGAAGGTCGCGGCGGCCGTGGCGCTGAAGCAGGCCGGGTTCAAGGTCGAGACGACCGACAAGGGCGCCCTCGTCGACGCCGTCGCGAGCGACGCGCCGGCTGCGACCAAGCTCGCGTCGGGCGACGTGATCGTGGGAGCACGCGGCCGTGCGATCGAGACGCCCGAACAGCTCCGCAGCGCGTTCACGGGAGTCCACCCTGGAGCCGACGTCACCCTCCGGGTGAAGCGCCACGGCAAGGTCGAGACGGTGACGATCCGGACGGTGGAGTCGCCGAGCGAGCCGGGGCGGGCGATCATCGGCATCCGCGTCGCCCAGGCGGCGGACATCAAGCTGCCGCTCAAGGTCGACATCAACCTCGGGCAGGTCGGGGGCCCGTCAGCGGGGCTCCCGTTCGCCCTCGACGTGCTCCAGGAGCTCGGCACGAACGTCGACCACGGCCACAAGGTGGTCGCGACGGGCGAGATCGCGCTCGACGGCTCGGTCGGCCCGATCGGCGGCGTCAAGCAGAAGACCTACGGCGCCCGCCGGGCCGGAGCCGATGTGTTTCTCGTGCCGGCTGGGGATAACGCGGCCGAGGCACGTCGGTATGCAGGGAACCTTCGCATCATCCCGGTGACGAGTTTTCAACAGGCGTTGTCCGCCCTGGGTACGCTCGCGGTGAAATAACCCAATTTGCAGGACTTTGGCCAGGCCTGACAACAGGCGCTAATTGCGGGACTTTCCTTCTCCAGGCCCTTGCACCACGGAGACGACGTGGCCACAATGCCCCCTGTCCGGAGGAGACACGACTGTTTGAAAAGGAACACTTTGCATGTCTGTTAAAGCATCCTGCAACGATTGCTATTTCCGCCGCGAGGGTCTCTGTGCCCTCCCGGGCGAGACGCCCTGCCCCACGTTCCGCGCCGTGACGGCCGGCGGGCAGCTGCTCCCACCACGCCAGCCGCGCCTCGTGCTCCGGCCCGCCACACCGCTCGTCTCGGCGCCCGCTGCGTAGAATCGCAGCGTGTCGACGCCCTCCACGCCGCAGGAGCCCACCCGCAAGAGCCCCTGGACGCCGCGCCGGATCGTCCTCGGCGTCGTCGCCCTGTACGTCCTCGTGGTCGTGCTGGCCAACCGCCACTCGGTCGATGTCAACTTCGTCTTCTTCAAGACGTCGGCCTCGCTCTTCGTGGTGCTCCTGCTCGCGATCGCGTTCGGGTTCGTGGTGGGCTGGCTCTTCGACGACATCCGCGCCCGCCGCAAGCGCAAGCTGCACGGCGACTGACCGTCAGCCGGCGGAGGGCCGCTCGTGACAGACGGCCTCGATGTTGTTGCCGTCGGGGTCGAGCAGGAAGGCGCCGTAGTAGCCGGGGTGATATTCGGGCCGCTCGCCCGGCTCACCGTTCGAGGTGAAGCCGGCCTCGAGCCCGGCCCGGTGGAACCCGGCCACGGCCCGCGGGTCGGCGGCCTGGAACGCGAGATGGAGGTTCTCCGTGGGCGGCCCCGGGACGAGCGAGAAGGTCGCGCCGGAGCCGCGGATCTGGGTGCGCCCCTCGTAGCGCTCGACGGTGTGGGCCACAGCAGGGCAGACGGTCTCGTAGAACCGGGTCGCATCCACCAGGGAGCGCGTCCGCAGCCAGAGGTGGTCGATCACCCCGGGCTGCCGGCGGGGCCCGTTGTGCACGGCCTCGACGCTGTTGCCGCCGGGATCGAGGACGAACGCACCGTAGTAGTCGGGCCCGTACGCCGGCCGCGGCCCGGGGGCTCCGTCGCTCTCGTACCCGGCAGCGGTGAGCGCGAGCCACCAGGCGTCCACGACCGACGGAGAAGCCGCGGCGAAGCCGGCGTGCAGGCGCCGCGTCGCGGGTCGCTCCGCCGTCTCCTCCGTGATCGAGAAGTCCGCCCACTCGACGAACCCTCCCCCCTCGACCGGCGGCTCCGGGTAGGAGAGCAACTCGAAGACCCGGCCGTAGAAGCGGCGGCCTTCGGCGAGGTCGGGAACCCGGATCGTGACGTGGTCGATCACACCCGGAGGCTACCCACCGACGGTACAGGGCCCGCCGCCCTAGAGCAGGGAAGCGAGGAGAGCGACGCCCTCGGCGATCCGCTCGGGCGACTCGTAGCTGAAGGCGAGGCGCGCCGACGAGCGGCCGGCCGACGCCCCCGGGAAGAAGTCGGAGCCGCGCACGAACGTCACGCCGGCCTCGGTCGCCCGCGTCAGGAGCGCCGCCGCGTCGACATCCCCGGCGAAGTCGAGCCAGAGGAAGTAGCCGCCCTCGGGCGAGCTCCAGCGTGTCCCCTCCGGCATCTCGGCCGCGAGGGCGGCGAGCATCGCGTCCTTGCGCCCCTTGAGCAGGCCGCGCACGCGATCGAGATTCGGCTCGAACGCCCCGCGGGCCATCAGCTCGTAGACGGTGGCCTGGGGAAGCAGGCTCGGCGAGATGTAGGTCGAGACGGCCCGGTCGTCGTAGTCGGCGACGAGGGCCTGCGGCACGACGAAGTATCCGAGGCGCAGGCCTGGTGCGACGGTCTTCGAGAACGAGGAGGTGAACGTGACCCGCTCGCCGCCCTCGAGCTCGTGAATCGAGGGCAGGGGCTCGCCGTCGTAGCGGACGCGACCGTAGGGGTCGTCCTCGAGGATCGCAAGGTCGTGCTCGGCGGCGATCTCGACGAGCCGGCGGCGCCGGTCGGTCCCGAGCGTCCGCCCGGACGGGTTCTGGAACGTCGGGATCGTGTAGAGGAACGAGACCGGGCCGCCGCGGCGAAGCTCCGCCTCGAGCGCGTCGAGGTCGAGGCCCTCGTCGTCCATCGGGATCGGGACGACCTCCGCCCCGTCGCGGGCGAGGATCTTCAGCGGCCGGTCGTACGTCGGGCCTTCGACGAGCACGCGTCCCGGTCGCACGGCGAGCTGCACGGCGGCGTAGAAGACGAAGCCCTGCAGGCCGCCGGCGGTGAGGAACACACGCGCAGGCTCGACGCCGTGACGCTCCGCGAGCAGCTCCCGCAGGGGACCGTAGCCCCCGCCGGTGCCGTAGGAGAGGATCGTGATCCCGTCGCGCTCGAGAGCGGCGCGGGCACAGTCGGCGATCAGCGCCGGATCGAGGCACTCGGGTGCCGGGGCACCGCGTGCGAACGAGATCGCTGCCATGTCAGGAGCCTAGCGGGAGGCCTGGTCGCGGCTGGATGAGAACCGGCGCCGGCGGCGAACTCCGGAACTGCTGCTACGGTTGTCCACAGGGATCCGGCGCTGTGCCGCCCCGGGAGATCAGCTTCTTTCGACTCTAGGCTCGGTTGACGCCGAGTAGATGGTTCGAGGGTAGATGGTCTCGAATCACAATCAAGGAGTCGAAAACCACATGCCAGATTCAACCTTTGCCTCGATTGGGCTGAGCGCCGACATTGTCGACGTGCTCACGGCCCAGGGAATCGAGTCGCCGTTCCAGATCCAGACGCGCACGATCCCGGCCGCTCTCGCCGGCCACGACGTGCTCGCCAAGGCCCCGACGGGCTCGGGCAAGACGCTCGCGTTCGCGATCCCGATCGTCGAGCGCATGCAGCCCGGCGACGGGCGGCCGTCCGCTCTCATCCTCGTCCCCACGCGTGAGCTCGCCGTGCAGGTCACCGACGTGCTCGCCGACCTCGGCAGGGTACGCGGCCTCAAGGTCGCCTCCGTGTACGGCGGCGTCCCGATCCCGGCCCAGGCCGCGAAGGCCAAGGCCGCCCACGTGCTCGTCGCCACCCCGGGCCGGCTGCAGGACCTGATGGACCGGCGGATGATCACGCTCGACGCGGTCACGCTGCTCGTCCTCGACGAGGCCGACCGGATGCTCGACATGGGATTCAAGCCGCAGGTCGACAAGATCCTGCGCCGCGTCTCGGACAATCGCCAGACGATGTTCTTCTCGGCCACGCTCGACGGGGCCGTCGGTGAGCTCGCCCGCGCGTACACCAACCAGCCGGTGCGCATCGAGGCCGAGCTCCCGAGCGAGCACAAGCCCGGCGAGATCGACCACCAGTTCGTCTCGGTGACGGCGGAGAACAAGGTCGAGAAGCTCGTCGAGCTGCTCCAGGAGGAGCGCGGCCTCGCGCTCGTCTTCGTCCGCACGAAGCGTGGAGCCGACCGGCTCGCCCAGCGCCTCGAGCGCCATCAGGTTCGGGCGGTTGCGATGCACGGCGACAAGACGCAGGCGGCGCGCGAGAAGGCGCTTGCCCACTTCGAGGCCGGCAAGGTGACGACCCTGATCGCAACCGATGTCGCCGCCCGCGGGCTCGACCTCTCCGACATCACGCACGTGATCAACTTCGATCCGCCCGAGGACGAGAAGGCCTACA
>Ga0302299_10001311_pt1 | contig 14918 bp, 17 predicted proteins | sample III_Fen_N3_4_FD_198795 | JGI IMG/M metagenome (GOLD analysis project Ga0302299, IMG submission 198795) | Peat permafrost microbial communities from Stordalen Mire near Abisko, Sweden - III_Fen_N3_4 | ecosystem: Environmental > Terrestrial > Soil > Wetlands > Permafrost | place: Sweden: Abisko... | reverse complement strand
GCCGGCCACGTCCCTCGCACCGATACCCGCACCTCCGGAAAGGATCGTCATGTCCACCATCACCGCACCCGTCCCGTCCGTCTCGGTCGGACGCCGTCCGATCCGCGTCGTGACCACCGTCGTGGTCGTCGCAGCGCTGCTGTTCGCAGCCTTCGCCGTCACCCGGTACCTGACCCGCTCGACGACCGTCGCGGTCGTCCCGTCGGTCGATGCGCACGACGCCGTCGAGCACCACGCCGACGCGGTGGCCGCCGCCTCCGCCCGGATCGCCCAGCACGACGAGCACCTCCGGGCCGACATGGCGACGCCGCGGACGTTCGCGACGAGCAACGTCGGCTTCGGCCGGTCGCTCGCCGCCGAGCAGGTCGGAGGGGCGCACGCCACCTACCCGCTCGCCGTCCGTCCGGTGCGCACGCAGCTGGACCGGGAGCAGATCGGGGGCGCCGCGCCCACCTTCCCGCTCTCGCCGGTCCAGCACACGACCTGGACGAACACCTGGGTCCCGCCGTACGACGACCCCACCTGGGCGCCGTGGATCCACGCTCACTACTACGGCACTCCCGTGTCCTGAACAGACACCGCACCCCCGCCCTCACGGGCACGCAGACGACCCTCGGGGTCGGTGCTCGGCGCCGGGACGTCCCAGACGTCCCGGCGCTGAGCCATGCGCAAACCGCACGACGGAACCCGGGTCAGCCTCCATACTGCGCGGAGGGAGGGGCCATGGATCGGGAGCACCCGCGCGCGGGTTCGGTCACCGACCTCGTGCGCGCGGCCGACGCCGGCGACAGCGCCGCCTGGGACGCGCTGGTCGACCGCTTCTCCACCCTCCTCTGGGCCACTGCTCGCGGGCACCGCCTGTCCGACGCCGACGCCGCCGACGTCGTGCAGACCACCTGGCTGCGACTGCTGGAGAACCTGGGCCGGATCGACGATCCCGAACGCCTCCCCGGCTGGCTGGCCACGACGGTGCGCCGCGAGTGCCTCGCCGTGCTGCGCAAGGGGAAGCGCGAGCACGCGTTCGCGGACGACGACGCGATCGCCGCCGTGCCCGACCCGCGGTCGCCGCTCGATGCCGCTCTGCTCGTCGACGAGCGCGACGCGCTCCTCTGGCAGCTCGTCGACCGGCTGCCCGACCGGTGCCGCTCCTTGCTCCGCGTCCTCATGGCCGACCCACCGCCCGCGTACACCGACGTCTCCGCGGCGCTCGGCATGCCGGTCGGCAGCATCGGCCCCACGCGCGCCCGCTGCCTCACGCACCTGCGCGACCTCGCACTCGCGAGCGGAGCGCTCGACCCCGCCGACGTCGACCTCACCGACGCCGGCACCGCCGCACCTCGGAGGTCGCAGCCATGACCGACGGCATCGACCGCCTCGAGGAGCGGCTGCGCAGGGTGGCAAGGGAGGCCGACCCCGTGCCCGACGCCGTCCTCGAGAACGCCCGCGCGGCCTTCACGCTGCGTGACCTCGACGCCGAGCTCGCCGAGCTGGTCGCCGACTCCGCGGTCGACGACGGGGTTCCCACGCGTGCCGGCACCGACGACGTCCGCATGCTGTCGTTCGCCGCCTCGGGCGTGTCCGTGGAGCTCGACGCCGACCCCGACCCGCACGACGGCGGGGTGAAGGTCACGGGCCTGGTGTCGGGTGCTCGAGACTCGCTGACAGTCGTCCGGCAGGGCAGCCGCGCCGAGGTGTCGCTCGGGGCCGACGGCCGTTTCGCCTTCCGCGTCGACCGAGGTCCGCTGCGGCTCGAGCTCACGGCCGCGGACGGGCGTCGTGTCGTGACCGCCTGGATCCTCGTCTAGCCCGATGACCGACGCCCTCGAGTCTGCGCAGCAGGCGCTGGACCTGGTGGGTGAAGATCCGCGCGCCGCCCTCGAGGCGGCAGGCAGGGTGGTCGCGGCTCTCCCGCGCGCGCCACGGGATCCGGAACAGGCCCACGCGCTGTCGATGGCCGAGCGCGCGGCGGGCGTGGCCCTGCGCTACCTCGGTGAGCCGATCCCGGCCGAGCAGCGGCTGCGGCGTGCGGTGCAGGTCGCGGAGCGGGCTGGGCTCGTCGAACCCGCTGCCGAGGCCCGCACGAGCCTTGCCTACGTGCTGCTGCTGCGCGGGAAGGTGCGTTCGGCGTTGGCCCTCGTCGACGAGGCGAGCGCCGAGACGAGCGGCGTCGTCGCGGCACGGGTGCGCGCGACCCGTGCCTTGATCCTGCAGCACTCCGGCCGCACGGCCGAAGCACTCCAGGAGTACGCGGCAGCCTTGCCGGTGCTGCAGCGCGCCGGTGACGCCTTGTGGGAGTCGCGGATGCGCGGCAACCGCGGCCTGCTCCACGCCTACCTCGGTGACACCGACCTCGCCGTCACCGACCTGACGGCCGCGCGTGAGCTCGCGAGCGGGCTCGGGCTCACCGACCTCGCCGCATCGATGCTGCTCAACCTCGCGTGGGTGCTGGCCATGTCGGGTTCGGTTCGCGAGGCGCTCGAGCTGTTCGACGTCGCCGCGGCCGAGGCGGTCGGCGTCGACAGGGGCGAGCACTGGGTCGATCGCGCGCAGGTGCTGCTGCAGGCGGGCCTCACCCACGAGGCGCTCGAGTGGGTCGAGCGCGCGGTGCAGTGGTACGACGGTCGCGGTCTCGACGCTCCGCGGGCCGAAGCCGTCCTCCTGCTGGCGCAGTGCCAGTCGGTGCTGGGTCGCGACCTCGATGCGCGCGCCAACGCCGAAGCAGCGGCCCGCTCGTTCCGTCGCCAGGACCGTTCGGCGTGGTCGGCGCTGGCCGACTACGTGGCGCTGCTCTCGGTCCTGCGCTCCGCACCGACGCCGGGTGCGCTCGATCGCATCTCTCGAGCCGCGTCCGTGCTGCGCGACGCAGGGTGGGAGGAGCAAGCCGCGGATCTGCGGATCGAAGGGGCACGCGCCGCGGTGCGGCTCGGCGACGCGCGACGTGCCAAGGCCCTGCTCGGACCCCTCGCCGCCCAGGCAGGGACGCGTCGACCGTGGAGCCGGACCCGGGTACACCTGGCGAGGGCGATGCTGTGCGAGCTGAGCGGCGACGACACCGCGCAGGAGGTCGCGCTGCGACGGGCCTGGGCCGCCGCCGCCGAGCAGCGTGCCCTGCTCGGAGCCACCGACCTGCGCGCCGCCGCCACGTCCCGGGCTGCTGACATCGTCGCTGCCGGGATCCACCTCGGGCTGGCGCGCGGCTCGGCCGCGGCCACGTTCGCGTGGAGCGAGCGAGCGCGGGGGGCCGCGCTGCGTCCCGCCACCGGCCGGCCGCCGAGCGACGACGACCTCGCCCGTGCTCTGACGCGGCTGCGCTGGGCAGTGCGAGCCCAGAGCGACGCACGTCTCGACGGCGAGCCCCACGCGAAGGTGTCCCGGTCGGCCGCTGCCGCGGAGCGTGCCGTAGTGGCCCTCGCGCGCCGTGGCCCGGCGAGGAGTGACGCACCGCCGGGCGTCTCCGTGCGCCAGCTGGCGCACGCCACGTCCGAGCGCGCGCTCGTCTGCTACGCCGTCGACGGCGCGCATCTCACCGCCGTCGTCGTGGCGGGAGGCCGCGCCACCGTGCACCGCCTCGCCCCGCTCGAGGAGGTCGCGCAGGCGGCGGACACAGCCCTGTTCGCCCAACGTCGGGTGGCACTCGGGTTCGGTTCCGACCAGGGCCAGGAGGCGGCGGGCCGGGCGCTCGCGGGAGCCTGCGCGACCCTGGATCGGCTCGCGGTGGCGCCCCTCGCCGCGATCCTCGCCGACCGCCCGCGCACGGTGTGCCCCGCGACCGAGCTGCTCGGCGTCCCCTGGCCGCTTCTGAGCACCATCGCGCGAGCGCCGGTGACGGTGGCACCGTCGGCGACGTCGTGGTGGCGAGCGAACGCGACGTCGGTCGCAACACCGCCACGACGCGTCGTCGTGGTCGTCGGGCCCGGCGTGGGCACGGCGACCGAGGAGGTGGCGGGCGTCCTTGCGGCGCACGGCGACGCGGTCGAGCTCACCGGCGCCGACGCGAAGGTGGCGACGCTGGTCGAGCGGGCGCGCGGCGCCGACCTGCTGCACCTGGCCGCGCACGGGCACCTGCGCCGCGACAACCCGCTGTTCTCGTCGCTCGACCTCGCCGACGGCCCGCTCACCGGCTACGACATCGAGACCATGACCGACCCGCCTGCCACAGTGGTGCTGTCGTCGTGCAGCACCGCGGCCGTGAGCCGCATCGTGGCCGAGCAGACCTTCGGCGTCGCGTGGGCTTTCGTCGCGGCGGGGACGAGATCGGTCGTGGCCCCCGTCTTGCCCGTCGCCGACGCCGTCGTGCCACAGCTGATGTCCGAGCTCCACCAGCGCATCGCTCGGGGAGAGCCCCCATCGCTCGCGATGCACGGCGTCCACCAGTGGGCGCGAAGCCAGCCGCCCGCCATCGCCGCCACGGCCGCCGCGTTCACCGTTGTCGGCGTCTGATCACAGGAGACGAGGATCGATGCCGAGCTGCGTGCTGCGCGGGTCGTAGAGCCGACCGAGCCCGCCGTTGGGCTTGATGGGCACTGCCGGCAACGACTTGATCAAGGAGTCGCACACCGTGCTCGCCGAAACCTTCCAGGCCAGCGATCGCCGAAGCACCTCGCCGGCGAAGACGGGCGCGGCGAAGGACGTGCCGTCCCATACGGCCCGACCGTGGAATCCCCCGACACCCGGCATCTCGCCCTCGACATAGGTGCTGAGGATGTGCTCACCGAACGTGCACACGTCGACCCACGGCCCCCAGGGCGTGAATTCCGACGCCGTCCAGTTGCCCTGCCCGTCCACGTCGACGGAGGCAACGCCGACCACGCGAGGGTCGGCCGCAGGCAGGCGTGGGACGAGACGGGACGCCTGCGTGGCCGTCGGGTCGTGCGTGCCGGCGGAGGCGACGAACACGGTCGTGGCCGGAAAGCGCGCCATCGCGGTCCGAGTCGAGATGGGGGTCAGCCCGTCGGTGGTCGTCGTGCTGAACGACATGTTGATCACGCGCGGCACCGTCGGCCGCTGGAGCATCTCCACCAGCTCGCGAGCCACTGATGTGTCGTCGCCGAACCCGTCCGCACCGCCATCAGAGGGGTCGTCGAGGGCGCGCCCGGGGTCGACGCTGATGGCGCCGTCCGCCATGCGCACCAGGACGCCGGCCACGAACGTCCCGTGCCCGCCTTCCGGCCCGAGGATCTTCTTCGCTGGATCGAGGTAGAGCGGGTCGGTGTCGGTCGGGTCGGGTCGAAGGTACGCAGCGAGGTTGAACTGCCCGCCGGTGGCATAGCCGGTATCGAGCACGGCTGCGACGGGGAGCCCGTCGCTCGGTGGCCGCGGCGGGCGCGGCCACGGAACCTCAGTCGGCGAGGGCAACCCGCCGGGACCACCGTGATAGCGCGGATCGCCGCCCCAGACGTAGTGCAGCGAGACCACGACGAGGTCAGGGTCGATGTGCTCCGCCTCCGCCGCCGCGCGCACGGTCGCGAGGAGGTCTTCGACGAGCACGCGGGTGTCGTCAGGCGACGGCGTCGGGCTCGGCTCGTCGATGTGGAAGAGGTGCAACCCCAGGTCGGCGAGGAACGAGAAGCCCTCGGTCATCTCGCTGTAGACGGGAGGAGCGAGCGGCACGAGAGACAGCGCCAGGTCGTTCACGATCACCTCGCGCGACCTGATCAAGGAGTCGGGCAGTGCGTCGTCGTCGAGCTCGGCCACCGGCCGCTGCCGGTTCGGGTCGAGCAGGCGGGCGCGTCGGTCGTCTCGCCACGTCATGGTGACCTCCCGTACGCCCTGCGCGCGGCGCAGGGCGGTCCCGGACGGCCTGGTCGGCCGCCCTTCACCAGAGGCGCGGGCTGCGGGCCGAGATACGCGATGCGCCAAGGGATCTCAGCGGCAACTTGGTGGCACCCCCGACGTACCGTGGCACGGGGGTGAGTGCCCTGTCCTGAGTTTGGTGAGGCTCACCTGAGAGGCGCGACCGCTTCCTCCCGCTTCGCGCCGAATGTCCTCGCGCAGAGCGGCTCTGGCCGATCGCTCAGGTGGCGTCGGGGTCGAACGCGGCCGGTGCCGATGCGGCCGGACCGGTGTCGGGTCGCGCGACCTTCGGTGCCGCCGGCACCGAGGGCGGCCCGTTCACGGCGTCGGAGATGAGGCTCGACGCGATGCGCTTGGGGTGCAGCTCGGAGATGTCCGACAGAGTCTGGCGCAGGTCGCTGGTGAGGTCGGGGTCGAGCTCGACGGCGCCCATGATGTCACCGCGCGCCCGCGTCGCCTGGTCGCGCAGGACGCGCAGCCACTTGGCGCCCTCGGCGATGGCCGCGGGCAGCTTCTCGGGGCCGAGCAGCAGGAGGCCCACGATGAGGATCACGATCAGCTCGGGGGACCCCACGCCGAACAGCATGCGGGTCCTCCCTCCGTGCGCTCGTGCCGCGGGCGCGGCGACCGGTCCAGGGTACGGCCTGAGGGTCAGCCCGACGACGAGTCGGAGCCCAGCGTCACCCGCACGTCGCGGGTGCCCGATCCGTCCTTGACCGCGACCGTGACCGTGTCGCCCGGCGCGTACGACCGGATCGCGACGATGAGCTCGGTCGAGTCGCCGACGGCTCGACCGTTGATCGCCACGATGACGTCGCCCGCCTTGAGTCCGGCCTTGTCGGCCGGGCCGCCCGGCGTCACGGCCTTGATCTGGGCTCCGGGGCCGGTGAACTGCACGTCGACCGAGACGCCGATGATCGGGTGCGTCGACTTGCCTGTGGAGATGATCTCGTCGGCCACGCGCTTGGCCTCGTTGACGGGGATCGCGAACCCGAGCCCGATCGAGCCGCTCTGTCCGCCCGTGCTCGTGGCCCCCACCGTGGCGATCGCGGAGTTCACGCCGACGACCTCGCCGCGCCCGTTGACGAGCGGGCCTCCGGAGTTGCCCGGGTTGATCGCGGCGTCGGTCTGGATCGCATTGATGTACGAGCTCTCGCCCGACCCGCCCGCCGTCACCGGCCGGTTGAGGGCGGAGATGATGCCCGACGTCACCGTTCCCTCGAGGCCGAGAGGCGAGCCGACCGCGATCGCGGTATCGCCCACGATCACGTTGCTCGAGTTGCCCAGCGCGGCCGTCGGAAGGCCCGTGGCGTCGACCTTGACCACGGCCAGGTCGTACGACGCGTCGCGACCGACGATCGCCGCGGTCTTGGTGGCTCCGTCCTTGAAGCGGACGATGAGCGACCCGCCGTCGGCCGCCCCCGCGACGACATGGTTGTTGGTGAGGATGTAGCCGTCCTGGCGGATCACGAAGCCCGACCCGGTACCGCCGCCGTTCGCTCCGCGCGCCTCGATCTGCACGACGACGGGGAGCACGGCGGCGGCCACCGCCGCGATCGAGTTGGTGGCGGGCGGCGAGAGCGAGGCGCTCGACTGGGGCAGCACGGTCCCTGGCGAGAGCAGGTTCGTCGCGGCCCGGTCTGCCGCGATCGTGTAGCCGGCGAACCCGCCGAGCAGCCCCGCGAGAAGGCCTGCGACGACGGCGATCGCGACGATGGCAGCGCTACCGAGCCGCCGACGGCCGGCTGGCGCACCGGGCACCACGTCGCCCGGCTGGTCGTACGTCGGTCCGTCGACAGCGAGCGACGGATGCGCGGGCTGTCCGAAGCCGGGAGCGTCGTAGACCGGCGCGGCCAGAGGCGACGGGACGTCCACCGGCTCGGCAGGGACCGGCGGGGCGGCGGGTCCGTCGACCCGCGCCTCAGCGATGGGCGGCGGGAACGAGGCGGGTGCGGACTCCGGTCGCGGGTCCGGGCCGAGCTCGTCGGTCATCGTCGTGAATCCTCGTCGTCGCGTGCCTGCACGGCGCGGGCTCGAGCCCGCGGGTCCATCCTCCGCCAGACTCCCCCGTCCCTCCCGGGCACCCCCTCCGGCGGTTGCGGGTGCGGCGTGCTCACGGTCAGCCCAGCACGACCTGGCTGCCGTCGGCGACGAGGTCGATGCCCGCCGGGGTGACCTGCACCGACGTGAGGGTGAGCCCGAGCGGGAGGGCGGCGACCGACGATGCGAGCGCGTCGATGCGGTCGGTGACCGCCGCGGGCACCTGCGAGCCGTCGATCGAGACGCCGAGCGCGCTCACCGACGCGAGGCGCAGCGTCAGCTTCCCGTCGGACACCGACGGGGCGATGCGCGCGTCGACCTTGAGGAATCCGTTCCACGTGGCCACGAGCGCGTCGCCGTCGGTGCGCAGAGTCCAGTCGCTGCCGAGCTGCTTGCTCAGCTCGGCGGTGCTGATCGTGGCCGTGGCCTGCACGCGCGCAGCGGTGTAGGGCGTGGACGTCGTCACGTCGTGCACGTCGACGATGACGTCGTCGAGGCGCACCCCGCTCGAGGGCAGCGTGAGCATCGAGACGGTGACGTGCCGGAGCCGCCCGCTCGCGAGCTGGGTCAGCACCGGCACCTCGGAGACCTGCGTGCTCACGCCGGTCGCGCCGGGGAGCTGGGTCTGCACGGCCGAGGTGATCTGCTGCTCGGCGGTGCTCGCGGCCGCTCGGTCGGCGACCAGGGCGCCGACGACGGCGAGCAGGATCACGACGACCACGACGATGAGCAGCTTCTTCACGACCCTGCCCCGAACAGACGACGCCAGCCGCGCTGCACGCGGTCCCAGAGCGAGCCGGCGTCGCGGACCTCGGTCGGAGGCAGCGCCTCGACGACCCCGCCGGCGATCGTTGCGGGGTCGGACGCGTCGTCGGTGACCAGGGTGAGTACCTCGCCGCGCGACGCCCACACGACCGTGTACGCCGGCTGCGCCCCCGTGCCGCCCCGGACCCACGCCGTCGAGCCGCCGAGCGGGGCCTGACGGAACCCGCGCGAGGTGAGCCCGGCGGCGTCGGCGGCGCCGATGACGCCCGGCATGGCGAACAGCGACGCGCTCACCAGCCCGTCGCTGAACAGCTGGTGCACGACCGGGGCGGCGGCCACGGTGCCGGCCTTGGCCGTGCGGGTCTCGAGCAGCGCCAGCCCGCCCGGCAGCGAGTCCGGGCACGGGCAACCGCTCACGCGGGCCGACGTGAGGCCGGCGTCGTCGAGCACCGAGCCCCAGGGATCGGCCGCCACCGACGGCATCGTCGTGCCGCTCGGGACGCCGAGGCTCAGGTGCGTGAAGGTCGTGCGGCTCCAGACGGCGCCTTCCGGGCTCACCAGCTCGCGCTTGAGCAGCAGCCCGGTGGCGTGGTCGAGCCAGTAGCGCGCGGCGATCGCGCCCCCGGCGTCGACAGCGAGGACGGTGTCGGCCGGGCGCCCGGCGATGGTGGAGTCGAGGTCGGCCTCGCGCAGCACGCGGTAGTTCACGCGCAGCAGCGCGAGCACGCGCCCCGCGTCGGCGAACGTGCCGGACCGGCCCTCGGCCATCAGCTCGGCGGAGGAGGCGGGCGAGGAGGCCGGACGCACGATCGTGCCGCGCCCCGGAACGTGCACTATCTCGGTGGTCGTGGTGATCCCCCGCTCCCAGGACACGGCGCGGCCGGCGTAGGCCACGCCACCTGCCGCGGCGGCCGAGCGGGCGAGCAGGGCGACGGCGGAGCGGTCGTCAGGTGTCATGGCGGCGCGGTCGGACACCGACACGGCGTCGACACGACCCGTCCAGCCGCCGGAGGTGGCGGCGGCGTCGTTCTGCGACCCCATGGCCGCCAGACCGAACAGCGCCAGGACGCCGACACCGGTGACGGCGGCCGCGGCGGTCAGCCGTCGGCTCACGGGGCCGTGGGACCCGGCGGCGCGTCGTCGGCGACACCGGCGTAGGCCACGGTCTCGTAGCGAGGACCGGACAGCGGCAGGCCGTCGGTGCTCGCGGCGTGCTCGACGGTGAACATGTCGACGACCGGGGCGATCGCAGGGGACGGGGTGGTGACCTGCGCGCTGAGCGCGGCGTTGCCGCCGAGCACGGCCGCGACGACGAGCACGGCGCCGGCGGCGGTGCCGATCACCGCGGAGCGGCGGCGGCCCGGACGGCGCGAGGTGGCGACCACGCGGGGCCGCGGGCCAGCGGGCCCGACCGGCCGCACACCCGCGCCACCTTGCAGCGGGATGACGGGGAGGTCCGGCGCGCCGGACGCGTCGGAGGGCTGCTGGGGGATCCGCATCAGCCGGGCCATGAGGTCGTCGGGCGGTGCCGCCGGCCCCGGCTCGGACGTGGCGGCACGGAGCCCGCCGGACACCGAGCGCTGCGCCTGGAGGGCGGCACGGCACGCGGCGCAGGCCGCGACGTGCGCCAGAGCGCGCTCGGTCTCCGCCGGGCTCAGTCGCCCGTCGGCCAGATCGGCGACTCGGGCGCCGAGGCAGTGTCGGCTCACGCAGACCCCCCGCTGGGCAGGCGCTGCGCCGTGCGAGGCGTGCGGTGGGCCAGGGAGTCGCGCAGCTGGGCGCGACCACGGTGGATGCGCGAGCGCACGGTGCCCAGCTTGACGCCGAGCAGCTCGGAGATCTCCTCGTAGGTCAGACCCTCGATGTCGCACAGCACCACGGCGACGCGGAAGTCCGGCGGGAGCGCGTCGAGCGCCGCCTGGACGTCGGCGTCGTAGGTGCGGTCGTCGAGCAGCTGCTGCGGGCCGATCTCGCGCGAGGCGAGGCGGTCGGCGGCGTCCTCGGGAAGGCCTTCGAAGCGGATGCGGGCCTTGCGGCGCACCTGGTCGAGGAAGAGGTTGGTGGTGATGCGGTGCAGCCAGCCCTCGAAGGTGCCCGGGGTGTACTGCGACAGCGAGCGGAAGACGCGGACGAAGACCTCCTGCGTGAGGTCCTCGGCGTCGTGCTGGTTGCCGGTGAGGCGGTAGGCCAGCCGGTAGACGCGGGCGCCGTGGTCGCGCACGACGTCGTCCCAGCTCGGCGCGGCCCAGGGGGCGGGCGGCGTGGCCCGGCTCTCGAACTCGACCGTCGGGTCAGCCCCGGTGGGGTCGATCATGGTGCCCAGCTCCTCGGCGTCGTCCACGGACCGGTCGAGCAGGGCGGCTGCGGCAGCCGTCCCACCGGTCGTGATGTCCATGGTGCCTTCCCGTGATGGCTCGACATGAAACACGCTACGGCTGAGCGGACGCTGAGAGACACGCCTCACCGAGGATGCGAAGCGGTCCGTACCGGGGCAACGATCCACGCTGCGGGAGGGTTCCCGCACGTCACAGGCCCGGTGGGACTAGCCTTCGCGCCGTGGACCTCGACGCCCGCGGCCTCGCCGCGTTCCGTGCCAGCTGGGAGTTCTCCGAGGGCTTCGTGCCCGAGGACGCCGTGCTCGAGCACGCGCGCGCCCGTGCGGAGGAGGTCGGCTGCGCCCCGATCGGCGCAGGCGGCGGCGCTGCGCTGCGACTGCTGGCCGCGATCCTCGACGCCCGCCACGTGGTCGAGATCGGCACCGGCACCGGCGTGTCGGGCGTCTGGCTGCTGCGCGGCATGAACCCGGAGGGCGTCCTGACCTCGGTCGACGTCGAGGCCGAGCACCAGCGCCACGCCCGCGACGCGTTCGCCGCTGAGGGCGTCGCGAGCTCGCGCACCCGCCTCATCACCGGCCGCGCCCTCGAGGTGCTCCCCCGCCTGGCCGACGCGTCGTACGACCTGGTGGTGGCCGACGGCGCCAAGGACGAGTACCCCGACTACGTCGAGCAGGCCGCGCGGCTGCTGCGCCCCGGTGGCGCGCTGGCGATCGACAACACGCTCTGGCACGACCGGGTGGCCGACCCGGCCCAGCGCGACCCCGACACCATCGCCATCCGCGGCACGGTCACGGCGCTGCTCGAGGACGAGCGCTGGACCTCGGCGCTGCTTCCGGTGGGCGACGGCCTGCTCGTGGCCGTGCGCCGCGCCTCCTAGCGGGGCGCTGACCAGCGACGACGAAGGCCCCGCTCCGGTGAGGAGCGGGGCCTTCGTGCGTGCGTGGGCTAACCGGCGACCGTGGTCAGCTGGGAGCCGAGGTCACGGGCCTCGTCGGGGGTGAGCTCGACGACGAGACGTCCGCCGCCCTCCAGCGGGACGCGCATCACGATGCCACGCCCCTCCTTGGTGACCTCGAGCGGGCCGTCACCCGTTCGCGGCTTCATGGCGGCCATGCAGCACCCCTTTTCGGATCGGTCGCGCCGCCGTCGTGCCGGCGCGGTGGTCCATTATCGCCGATGCCGACGACTGCTCGCACCGACGCCCCTCCCCGGGGCGCTCCGCGGCCGCGGAGGCGGGCCCCGGCGCCGTCGCCCAGGGCCCGGGAGGCGTCAGCCGCGCCCGGCCTCCGGGGCGCTGCAGCCCTGCAGGTGGTCGTCGACCAGGCCCATCGCCTGCATGGCGGCGTAGGCCGTCGTGGGGCCCACGAAGGCGAAGCCGCGGCGCTTGAGCTCGCGGGCCAGGGCGGTGGACTCCGGCGTGGTGGCCGGCACGTCGGACGGCGCGCGCGGACGCCGGCGGGCGGGCGGCGCGAACGACCAGACGAGGGCGTCGAGGGCACCGGCGCCCTGCTCGGTGACGAGGGCCTGGGCCGCGCGGGCGTTGGCGATCGTGGCGTCGACCTTCGCGCGGTTGCGCACGATCCCGGCGTCGGCGAGCAGCCGCTCGCGGTCGGCGTCGTCGAAGTCCGCCACGGACGGGATCGAGAAGCGGGTGAAGGCGGCCCGGAAGGCGGGTCGCTTGCGCAGGATGGTGATCCACGACAGCCCGGACTGGAAGGCCTCGAGCGAGAGCCGTTCGAAGATCTCGTCGTCGCCGTGCACCGGCCGACCCCACTCGGTGTCGTGGTAGCGCCGGTAGTCGTCGGTCGAGAACCCCCACGGGCAGCGCGCGAGGCCGTCGTCGCCGACGACGAGGTGGGAGCTGCGGGGGCTCACGCGTCGGGCTGGTCGAAGCCGAGGGCGTCCGGGCGCGGCACGCCGCGCGCCGCGAGCCGCTGCTCGAGCTCGGCGATGCGCACGTCGCGCTCGGCGGCCTCGCGGCCGAGCCGGTCGAGGACGTCGTCGACCTCGTCCATCCGGTAGCCGCGGACGCCGACGCCGAACCGGACTCCCTCGACGTCGGACTGGCCGAGCGGCCCGGAGTCGGGCAGGGCGAGGGGCGGGAGGTCCGGGGCGGTCTCGGGCAGGCTCGCGTCGAGGCGTCCCACCGCGACGAGGGCCACCACCGTGATGACCACGACGGCCGCGAGCATGAACACGAAGGGCACGGGTGCTCCACCGGGCGAGACGGGGCCGCGTCGGTCGCGACCGGAACGAGCATGCCACGCTGGGACGACGCGGGGTGCGAGCCCCCGCCCGAACCCGACCCCTCGTCACACCCAGGAGGACGTCGTGCCGCTGCGGCTGGGCGCCCGCACGTTCGCCGACGACGAGACGGTCGTGATGGCGATCGTCAACCGCACCCCCGACTCGTTCTTCGACAAGGGCGCGACGTTCACCGACGACGCCGCGCTGGGGGCCGTCGACCGTGCCGTGGACGAGGGGGCCGGCATCGTCGACATCGGTGGGGTGAAGGCCGGCCCGGGCAGCCACGTCGACGCCGACGAGGAGATCCGTCGCACCGCCTCGCTCGTGTCAGCCGTCCGGGCGCGGCACGACGTCGTGATCAGCGTCGACACGTGGCGCGCGGAGGTCGCGCGCGTCGTGTGCGCCGAGGGAGCCGACCTCCTCAACGACGCGTGGGGCGGGCACGACCCCGCGCTCGCCGAGGTGGCCGCGGAGTTCGGCGTCGGCCTCGTGTGCACGCACACCGGTGGCGCCGCGCCGCGCACCCGACCGCACCGTGTCGAGTACGACGACGTCGTCGACGACCTCGTCGCCTGGTGCGACGCCGAGGCGGCGCGCGCCGTGTCGCTGGGCGTGCGACGCGACGCGATCCTGGTCGATCCCGGCCACGACTTCGGCAAGAGCACGCGGCACTCCCTCGAGGCCACCCGTCGTCTGCCCGAGCTCGTCGGCACCGGGTGGCCCGTGCTGGTGTCCTTGTCGCGCAAGGACTTCGTGGGCGAGTCGATCGACGTCGCGGAACCGGCCGACCGCCTCGTCGGCACCCTCGCGACCACGTCGGTGTCGGCCTGGCTCGGTGCTCGCGTGTTCCGCGCGCACGACGTCCTCGCCACCCGCCAGACCCTCGACATGGTGCGCGCCATCGCCACCGGCGAACCTCGCCTCGCCCGCCGCGGCCTCGCCTGACCCCAGCCGGTCTTCCGCATGAAGGTCCCAGAGGGCCTCGCACTCCCTCCTGCTGCCCCTCATCGGAGGACGGGGGTCAGCGCAGCCAGGGGGCGAGCGCCCAGGGGACCGTCAGGCAGTAGGCGGCGTAGCTGTCGTGGTCGGCGGCGCCGTCGTAACGACGGGTGAGGAAGTCCTCCTCGACCTGGCGCTTGAGGTCGAGGACGACCGCGAGGGCGGCGAGCACCAGCAGCACCCACGGGCTCGACACGAGCGCCCAGCCGAGCACGAGGAGCAGCAGCGCGGAGTAGATCGGGTGCCGCACGACGCCGTAGACGCCGTCGGTGCGCAGCTCTCCGTGCGCGAGCGGCGCAGGCAGGGCGGTCAGCGACGAACCGAGGCCGAGCACCGCGAAGACCGCGAGCACGACGCCGGCGGCGACGACGATCACGCCGACGTAGCGCAGCCCGCCGCGGTACGCCTCCGGCCAGCCCGACAGGTCGAGGACGCCGACGGCGAGGGCGAGGGCGAGCAGGACGAACTGCAGCGCGACCCAGCCCTGCCCCTTGTCGCCGAGGCTCGGCGGCACGCGGCTCACGGCTCGGCCTCGAGGAACTCGGCGGCGGTGGGCTCGGCGACGCCGATGACACCTGCCTCGGCCCACCCCCGCTCGATGGCCGCGAGGGCGTCGTCGACGGAGGTGGTCCACACCAGCTGGGCCGCGGCCGAGTCGCGGACGAAGCCGGCCTGCACGAGCCCGGCCACGAGCACCGCGAGGGGCTGGAGGTCGCCCCACGGGTCGAGGACGACGAC
>Ga0302299_10001310_pt1 | contig 14932 bp, 11 predicted proteins | sample III_Fen_N3_4_FD_198795 | JGI IMG/M metagenome (GOLD analysis project Ga0302299, IMG submission 198795) | Peat permafrost microbial communities from Stordalen Mire near Abisko, Sweden - III_Fen_N3_4 | ecosystem: Environmental > Terrestrial > Soil > Wetlands > Permafrost | place: Sweden: Abisko... | reverse complement strand
GTCGACGACCTGCGCTACGGCGAGAACCCGCACCAGCATGGCGCTTTCTACCGCGAGATGACCCATCGCTCCGGAACGCTGGCCGACGCCACGCAGATCCAGGGGCCGCGGCCGTCGTTCAACGACCTGCTCGATCTGGACGCCGCCTACGCCATCGCGGCCGATTTCACGGCGGCCACGGTGACGATCGTCAAGCACACGGACCCGGTCGGGCTCGCTTCTGCCGAGGAGCTGGTCGAGGCCTGCCGGCGGGCGCTCGAGACGGACTCGGTGTCGTGCTTCGGTGGCATCGTGGGCGTGAACCGCCAGCTCGACGGCGCAACCGCGCGCGAGATCGCCGCCAATTCGTACGAAGCCGTCATCGCCCCCTCGTTCGACCAGTCCGCGCTCGGGATCCTGGCCAAGAAGCCGCAGATCGCGCTGCTCGCGGTGCCGCCAAATCCGATCGCCGGACCGCGTGACTACGGCATCGCGGATCTCGATTTCAAACGGATCGCCGGCGGCCTGCTGGTGGAAACCAAGGACGAGATGGGCCTCGACAAGACCCAGCTTCAAGTCGTGACCAAGCGCCGGCCCACGCTCGAGGAGCTGACCGACCTGCTGTTCGCCTGGCGCGCCGTCCGTCACGTCCGATCGAACGCGATCGTGCTGGCCCGCGGCGGCGCGACCGTCGGCATCGGCGCCGCTCAGGCGAGCCGCCAGACGGCCGTGGAGATTGCCCTGCGGCGAGCCGGCGACCGGGCCAAGCTCGCCGTCATGGCCAGCGACGCGTACTTCCCGTTCCCCGACGGAATCCAGGCTGCCGCCCAGGCCGGCGTGACCGCGATCATCCAGCCCGGCGGTTCGATCCGGGACGAAATGGCCATCGAGGTCGCCGACCGCCACCACATGGCCATGGTCTTCACGGGTCGGCGCCACTTCCGGCATTAGCCTCGGCGCGGGCGCAGGGCATCGAACGGCGATTGCGCCGGTCGCGCGATTCCGGTGATCCGATGGGCTCCGACCCGCGAATAGGTATGTGACAGCCGGTCAGCCTGACGGCCTGACCGGTCGGTCGGAGGATAGGGAGCCCGGTATCCGGGCAAGGGGACGTAGCGGGCGACAGGGCGGAGGCCGGACGAGCCGACGAGGAGACCTGTCGCCACGCTGCGGTTGGTTCTATCTCCAGAGGTACGGCCGATGCGGATTCGCGACTTCTCGGCGCGGCGAACTCCGCTGGCTGCCGTCGCCGTCTCGCTGCTGATTGGCTTGGTCGGATGCTACGTGACGGTCGATGCCGCATCCGGCGAGACGACGGTCGTCAAGCGCTGATCAAAACCTGATCCAGGCACCGCCGGCAGGATCCCAGCGGGCGACGGCACGCACGGCCGAGGCGCCCTCGATCGATTCCTGCCGCGCCCGCGCCTCCTCGACCGTTTCGGTCCAGCCGGGAGGGACCAGGTCCGGGGCCAGGTCGGCGAGCGGGGCCAGGACGAACAGGCGGCGGCGGGCTTCCGGATGAGGGATTTCGAGGAGCCTGGTGGCCTTGGCCGGGTCCGGCGAGCGGCCTTCCTCGGGGCGCTCGACCCTGACCATCTCGTCGCCGAAGAGCAACAGGTCGAGATCGAGCTCGCGCGGTCCATAACGGAAGCGATCCTGCCGCCCGAATTCCCGCTCGATCGACTTGAGCGCCAGCAGCAGCGCAATCGGCCCGCCTACGCCCGACCCGGCCGGAACGTCCACCGCCGCGACGGCATTGTGGAAGTCGGGCTGATCGGCGACTTCCACCGGCGTCGTCACGTAGAGTCGCGAAACCCCGGCCAGGGTGGCGCCCGGAAGCGCCGCCAGCGCGCCGACGGCCGCGGTCAGCGTCGCCTGCGCGTCGCCGAGATTCGCCCCAAGTCCAATGTAGGCCCGCACCTTTGCCACGATTCAACTGTACCGCGGACCCACGGGGAGCGACCCGAGTGGCCGAGCCGGGGAGCCGACGAGTGGCCGAGCCGGGGAGCGGCCGGCCGAGCGGGCAGCAAGACGAGCAGCGGAGCCGACGGTGGTCGAAGCCGCCGGTGGTCGGAGCCGACGAATTCCGGAATACCGGTGGCGGCGGTGCTATGAGCAACCTGACCACCGCGACCTCCGTCGGCCGGGGCAAAGTCACCGATTCGGCCCCGGATCCCGGCGGATAGGCGGTGGAGAAGGGTCGCTTCCGTCGCACGACACTGTTCGGAGCCAGATTCGAGACCGTCGACCGGACATGTCGTCCATAGCACCGCCGCGCTGGTGTTCCGTGGAAAGTCGTCGAAAGTGCCGCGGTGCCAACACGTCGCCACCCGGCTCGGAAATTGCCGCCTCCCGCAAAGCTGCGGTCAAGGAACCAGACACAAGGCAGGAGTCCCAGTTGAGATTCGAGCTGGTTCGGCAGATGGTGGAGTCGCTGCCTCGAAAGTTGCCCTCGGCGCCGGCGGGCCGGCCGATACCACGCGCCGGGGCGGCCTCGCCGTCGGCGGCGCGGCTAGACTCCGCTGGTGCGACCGGTACTCGTCCTGATATTCCACGCCACGGCTCCGGCCGATGCCGGGCCGCTGGTTCGCGCGCTCGCAGAAGCGCGCCACGCGCTCGCGGAACGGCAGCGAGCCGCGTTCATCGCCGCGGGCGCCGACGAGGCAGATGTAGTGGCCGGGCCGCCGGACGGGCTCTCGTTCGGCGAGCGGCTGCAGGCCGAGCTGCGAGCGCGCGCCGGGGCGGGACCGCGCGCCGGGGCGATGCCGGGGGCCGTTACCGAGCCGCGCGCCGGGGCGGAGCGAGCGGCCGAGCCGCGCGCCGGGGCGGAGCGAGCGGCCGAGCCGCGCGCCGGGGCGGAGTCGCGCGCCGGGGCGGAGTCGCGCGCCGGGGCGCAGCCGGCGGTCGGCGGCGTCATCGTCATGGGCTCCGGCAGCATCCCACTGGCAACGGCCGCGGACCTGCGCCGGTTCGTGGAAGTCGCCGCGGGTCCGGCCGGCCACGCCATCGCCAACAACCGTTACTCGGCCGACGTGGTGGCCGTCTCGCGAGCGGCCGGTCTGGCGGAGCTCCCGCCACTCCCCGCCGACAACGCCCTTCCCCGATGGCTCGAGGAAAGGGCCGGCGTGGCCGTCACGGATCTCCGGGGACGGTGGCGTCTGGGCGTGGACATCGACACGCCGCTCGACCTGATTCTGCTGCGCGATCCGGCGGCCGGCGGCTTGCGTGCGGCGTCGCCGCTCTTTCGCGAGTGGCCTATCGACGATCGGCTGACGGCAATCTCCGACGTCCTGTCGAACCGGCGCGCGGAGCTGCTCGTGGCGGGGCGAGTTTCGGCCGCCACTCTGACCTGGCTCCAGCGCGGGGTCGCCTGCCGGGTTCGCGCCCTCGTCGAGGAGCGCGGCCTCCGCGCGGCGAGCCGGCTCGCTCTGGCGGGGGGCCCGGAGGGCGGCAACACGCGCCCGCCCCGTTCGGTCCTCGGCGAGCTACTCGACACTCGCGACGGCCCCGACGCACTGGCCCGGACTGTCGCGCGACTGGCCGACGCCGCGATCATCGACACGCGGGTTCTGCTGGCCCATCGCAACGGCTCCGACGAGTCCTCCTGGCCGTCCGCCGAGGACCGCTTCCGCTCGGATCTGCTCCTCCCGGAGTTCATCGTCGATCCGTGGCTGGCGGCTGTAACGCGATCGGCCGCCGACTCGCCGGCCCCGATCCTGCTCGGCGGCCACACGATGGTGAACGGCGGACTCCGCCTGCTCGCGCAGCGAGCTCGTGTGGGGGCTCGATGACTTCCGGTCGCCGTCCTCCGCCGGCCGATCTCCCGCCGCCCGGCGTCGGCCGTCCGCCGCGCGAATCTTCAGACGCCGCCGGCGGCGCCGCGCCGGAGCTCGCCCGCCGCATCCTGGCGGAGATCGACGCCGCCCCCGGCCGCAGGATCACGTTCGCCCGATTCATGGACCGCGCCCTGAACGAGCCCGACCTCGGCTATTACCGCGTCGCCGCCGACCGACCTACCGGCGCGGGCGATTTCCTGACCGCGCCCGAAACCCACGCCATCTTCGGCTGGACCATTGCCCGCCGCATCGAGGCGATGTGGGCCGACTTGGGGCGGCCTCAGCCGTTCCATTTGATCGAGTACGGCGCCGGGTCGGGCACGCTCGCGCTCGCGATTCTCGACGGGATGCGCCGCCACGGCGCCGTCGACCTGCTCGCCGCCGTCCGGTACCGGCCGGTCGAGTCGAACCCGCACCGCATGTTGGATATCGAACGCAGGTTTGAAGAGGTGGGTCTGCGCGGGCTGCTGAGCCTTGCCGGCGCCTCACCTTCTGCCGGGTCGGGCGACGGAGTCGAAGCCGTGCCCGTCTCAGGCGTTCTCCTTGCCAATGAGTTCCTCGATGCTCTGCCCGTCCACCGGGTCGTCGTTCGGGGCGGGGAATTGGAGGAGATCTTCGTCGCCCGGCGCGGGGATGTGGGCGGCGCGGTGGACGTGGCGGCGCGAGGCGCAGCCGGCGGCTCGGCCGGCGCGGGGCGGGGCGCGGCCGGCGGCGCGGCCGACATCGCGGCCGGCGGCTTCGTCCAGGTGACCGCCCCACCGTCCACGCCGGATCTGGCCGCCCGACTCGCCGACGACGGCATCGCCCTGGCCGAGGGCCAGGTGGCGGAGATCTGCCTGGGCCTGGAACCGTGGCTGCGCGACGCGGCCGGGCGCCTGGCTCGTGGCTATCTCCTGGCGATCGACTACGGCTACGACGCCGCCGAGCTGTACGGCCCGCGCCGCCTCGCCGGCACGCTGCTCGGCTACCGCGGCCATCGCGTCGAGGAAGACCCGCTCGCAGATCCGGGCGAGATCGATCTGACCGCCCATGTGGACTTCACGGCCCTCGACCGGCTCGCCGCGGCGACCGGATTCCGGGCCGTTTCGCGTACCAACCAATCGGATTTCCTGGTCGGCGCAGGCCTCGAGGATGAGCTGCGGGCACTCCAGTCGTCGCCCGATCTAGCCCTCGCCGACTACGCCCGCGCCCGATCCGCGATCCTGCGGCTGCTCGACCCCCGCCACATGGGCCGCTTCCAGGTCCTGACCCTGGAGCGGAACCCGGCCGGGTAGAAACCCGAGCGGCGCAGGCCCCGAGCGGCACAGCCCAGGTCGGCGGCGCGGCCCGGACGTCCCCGATAGGGCACCTCCCGTATTGCCCCGCGCGCCGAGACCCGCCACTCTGCGCAACGGAGCGGGGGGACCGCGACTCGGGCCGGGAGGTCAAAAGCCGACCCGGCCCCGGGACGCTCGCTCCGCCAATCTCGCATTTTCGTGTGCAACCGCCGGTAGCTACCCCACCGGCGGATGGCCGGTCACCGCGGGCGGCACGCCAATCCCCGAGCCGCCCGCAGCCCGGCCTCCCCCCTCGATTCGGCCGCCGGGCATCCACGCGGCCGCCGGGGTCGCGTTCCGTCGCGCACAACCACCTCCGCCGCGGCATCGACCGTGCGGCGCCTCGGCGCGGCCCCCCTGCTAGACTCTCCCTGGATTTCGAGGGCTCGGGCATCGAACCTGGCCCCGCGATCGCCTGAGATGAACTTCGCGCCCCGAAGCCGGTGGAGGCCCTCGCCTCGGCAAAGGGTTTGCTGGAGCAACGATGACCGGCATCTGGTACGTAGTCGGGCTGTCCATCGCTGGGGTTTCGTTCGTATTCCTGACGATCGGCCTTGCCTGGCTCATCTCCCACCGGAACCGCGGCGACCGCCACAAGGGCCTGCCCTATGAGAGCGGCATCGACACCTACGGCGACACCTGGGGCCGCGCCGCGATTTCGTTTTACGTCTATGCGCTGCTCTTCGTCGCCTTCGACGTCGAGGTCGTGTTCATCTTCCTGTGGGCGATCGTGTTCCGCGATCTGCTCATGGGCGGTCTCGTCAGCATGGCCACGTTCGTCCTGGTGCTGATGGTCGGCCTTGCCTATGCCTGGCGGAAGGGAGTCCTGACGTGGCGGTAGGCGGTCGAGGGCCGGCGGGCCGCAAGGCGCCCGGCACGGATTCGGGCGTCGCGCCGAGCACCGCCCCCGCGGCCGCCACCGGGACCGGCCCCGGCCGGGCCCTCGCGCCGGCAACCCCCGGCTCGCTCACAGCCCCGATCGTCGTCCCGAATACGCTCTGGCAGGCGGACAACCCGCTCGCCTACGACGGCGGCCAGGCCGCGGAGATCACGCATCTGCGCGAATTCGGCCTCACCGAAGACGGCCGGACGGATACGGCTCGATGGGGAGCGCTGCAGGTCATCCCCGCCAACGCGGACTACATCCTCGACCTGATCCGGGCCAACAGTCTCTGGCCGCTACTGTCGGGGCTGGCCTGCTGCGCCATCGAAATGATGTCGGCCGCGACAAGCAAGAACGACATGGACCGCTGGGGCATGTTCCCCTTCCGGGCATCGCCCCGCCAGGCCGACGTGCTGATCGTCGCCGGAACGCTCACCACCAAGATGGCCGGACCGTTGATCCGCCTCTGGGAACAGATGCCCGAGCCGAAGTGGTGCGTCGCTCTGGGCGACTGCACGGTCTCGGGCGGCCGCTACAAGCGCAGCTACTCGGCGGTCCAGGGGATCGACCGAGTCATGCCCGTGGACGTATACATTCCCGGCTGCCCACCGCGGCCCGAAGGACTGATCTACGGCATGATGCAGCTCGGCCAGCTCGTCAAGGACCGCCGCGGTCATTGGGCCGAGCGCAAGATCGGCCCCACCGCACCGGACGACATCTAGCCGATGGACCGAACCCTCAAGACCCGGCTCGAAGCCCGCCTCGGCGAGCACCTCCGAGTCCCGGTCTATCAGCGCCAGGACCAGACCGAGATTCGCATCGACCCCGGCAGCGTCCCGGAGGTGCTTCGCATCGTCCACGACGCGCTCGACCTGCGGTTCGAGATCCTCGCCGACCTCGCCGGCGTGGACACGGGCGATCGGATGCAGATCGTCTACCACCTGTGGAGCCCGATGACCACGGACTGGCTGCGCATCATCGTCGATGGGATTTCGCGTGACGACCCGCGCACGCCCTCCGCCACGTTCCTCTGGACCGGCGCCGAGTGGCTCGAGCGCGAGGCGTACGACATGTTCGGCATCATCTTCGATGGCAATCGCGACCTGCGCCGCATCTTCATGCCGCCCGACTACACGAGCTTCCCGCTGCGCAAGGATTTCCTGCTCCCCGATGACGCGGCCCGCTCGACCGGCGCCGGCGTGCGCCACGTGGAGCAGGCGCACACCCCGGCAATCGTCGCCGACAACCCAGCGGCGGGCATCCGCCGGACCCCGGCGAGCTGAGAGACAACGATGCCTGCCCGCCCCACCGCCCCCCGCCCGCAGAACTCCCGCGTCAAAGCTCGGGCCGCTCAGCCGCAGCCGCAGCAGCAGGAGCCCAGCGCCGACGACCCGCGGGTCATGCTGGACCGCCAGCTCGGCACGCTGTACGAGCCGATCCCGCCGTATCCCACCCGCACGGAACGCGAGGGCGAGTTCTACAGCCTCGGCGACGGCGAGATGTTCCTCAACCTCGGCCCGCACCACCCGGCCACACACGGCGTACTGCGGCTGGTTCTGAAGCTTTCCGGCGAGCAGGTCGTGGACGTCGACCCGGTCCTGGGCTACCTCCACCGCGGCGTCGAGAAGATTTGCGAGAACTCCGACTACTACCACGTCATCGACCAGGTCGATCCACTCGAGTACGTCAGCTCGCTGTTCCAGGAATGGCCCGCCGTCCTGGCGTTCGAGAAGCTGATGGACGTGCAGGTGCCGCGCCGCGCGGAGTACATCCGCGTCCTCTCGGGCGAGCTGCTGAGAGTCGCCAGCCATACCCTCTTCATGGGCTTCCAGGCGCTCGACCTGGGCGGCTTGACGCCGATCCTCTACGGCTTCATCGAGCGCGACGAGATCGTGGAGATGCTCGCGGCTCTGACCGGCGCGCGGATGCTCTTCAACTACTTCCGCATCGGCGGCGTCAACGGCGATCTCAACCACGAGTTCATGAGCCGCCTGGGCGACTGGATGAGCCGCGCCGCCAAGCAGAGCCAGGCCCAATCGGCACTTCTCAACGAGAACGAGATCTTCGTGCGGCGGATGCGCGATGTCGGCGTCCTGGACCGTGCCACCGCGCTTCGGTACGGCGTCAGCGGACCCAACCTGCGCGCCGCCGGCGTGCCCTTCGACGTCCGCCGGGCCCATCCGTACAGCATCTACCCCGAGCTCGACTTCAACGTCCCGACCCGAGACGAAGGCGACGCGCTGGCGCGATACCTGCTCCGTGTCGATGAGATCCGCGAATCGATCAAGATCATCGACCAGTGCCTCAACAACATGCCCGACGGGCCGATCACGGCCAAGCTGCCGCGGCTGCTGCGGCCGCGGCCGGGCCGGGCCTGGGCCGCCGTCGAAGGGCCGCGCGGCATGCAGGGCGTCTACGCCATGAGCGACGGCACCGACCAGCCATATCGCTTCCGAATCCACGACCCGAGCTTCGTCAACATCCAGACCGTGCCCGCGATCCTGCCCGGCGGCCTGCTCGCCGACACGATGGCCATCGTCGCCTCGCTCGACCCGATCATGGGCGGGATCGACAAGTGAGAGCCATCCCGATTCGCCCGGTCCTGGCCTATCCCGGCCAGTTCTGGGGCCGCCGGTCTCTGGTCGAGCGGCTGGCCATGATCCTCATACCGGCGGCCATGGTGGCTGCCGTCGTGACCGCGGTTGTCCTGTATCTGGCCATCCCGCCGCTCCTGGACTTCCTCGGGGCGAACTTCCCGTTGATCAGGTTCTTCATCGCGGCCACGGCCATCCTGGTTCTGACCATTCCCACGGCCTTCGTCCTTATCTACCTGGAACTCAAGGTCATCGCCCGCATGAACCTGCGCGTCGGGCCGAACCGGGTCGGGCCGTGGGGCATTGCCATGAGCCTGATGCCGGGCCTCAAGGTGCTGTCCAAGGAGGACTTCACCCCGACCGGCGCCGATGCCACCGTTTTCACCCTCGCGCCGGTGGTGACATTCCTGGCCAGCGTGATGACACTGCTGGTCATCCCGTTCGCGCCGGGCGTGGTCGGGCTGGACCTCAACATCGGCCTCCTCTACTTCTTCGCCATGGGCGGCCTGACCGTCCTGGGCCTGCTGATGGCCGGCTGGTCGAGCTTCAACAAGTACTCGCTCCTGGGCGGCCTTCGGTCGGCGGCGCAGATCATCAGCTATGAGATCCCGCTGACCCTGTCGGTCGTGGGCGTGATCATCCTGGCCAGCACCAAGACCGCCCAGACGCTGAGCCTCAACCACATCGTTCTGGCGCAGTCGGGCTCGGCCCTGGACTGGTTCGTGTTCAAGCAGCCCCTGGCGTTCCTGATCTTCTTCATCGCCGCCACCGCCGAAGCCAACCGGACCCCGTTCGACATGACCGAGGCGGACTCGGAGATCGTCGCCGGCTTTGCCACGGAGTACTCCGGGATGCGGTTCGGGTTCTTCTTCTTCGCCGAGTACGTCAACGTCTTCATCGTTTCGGCGCTCGCCGCGACGATCTTCTTCGGAGGGTGGAACGCGCCGTTCAACTGGCCCTGGCCGGTCAACCTCAACGCCTTCCAGCCGCTCTCCTACGGCCCGGCCGTGTGGTTCGCGGTCGCGGCCATGGTGGTGCTGGTCGGGACCTACTTCCTGGCGATGGTCGTCCGCCTCCTCGGCGGTCGGAGCTGGGACGCCGGCAGCGCGCTCGTGATGGGCGCGATCGTGATCTTCGTGATCGTCGGCGGTGTCGTCACCCTGGCCGGCTTCATCGCCCTCGATTGGGTCCGCGGCATCGTGTGGTTCATGGCCAAGACGTACGCGTTCGTGATCACCTTCGTCTGGATGCGGGCCACTCTGCCGCGCGTCCGGGTGGATCAACTGATGGGCTTCGCCTGGAAGTGGCTGCTGCCCGCATCTCTCGTCAATCTGTTCGTGACGGCGACTGCCGTCCTCATCTTGAACCGGTGAGCGCTGTATGAGCTTCGTCCCAGGCCTCGGCATCGCGAAGGGCATGGCGCTGACCATGCGCCGGTTCTTCGCGCCCAAGGCGACCGTCCAGTACCCCGAGACCCCCGCCGACGTCGCCGTCCGCTTCCGCGGCCGGCTCCAGCTCCTATACGACGAGCTCGGCAACGTCAAATGCGAGACGTGCTTCCAGTGCGCCCAGGCCTGCCCCGTCGAGTGCATCGACATGGGCGGCTTCGACACACGGGGCCGGTTCCACATTCACTGGGGCGCGGCCGAGCAGTACGCGGAGCGGCGCCAGGGATCGGCCCTTCGCCGCTCGGGCCGCCCCGTCCCGGACCAGGAATACACCCATTTCGGGGCGATCGATCTGGCCCCCGTGGACGCGATCCTGCAGAAGTACGACTTCGAGAAGACCGAGATGCTGGCCATCCTGGAATCGATCCAGGGCGTCTACGGCTACCTGCCTGTGGCCGCTCTCAAGCGCGTCAGCGACGTGTCCGGCGCCCCGTATGCCCTCATCTACGGCACCGCCACCTACTACCGCCATTTGCGCTTCGAGCAGGCGGGGCACGTCGTGGCCGTCTGCCGCTGCACCGCCTGCCTCGTTGCCGGCGGGAGCCGCGTCGCTCGGACAATCGCCCGAGAGCTCGGCACCGAGATAGGGCGTGGACCGGCTGCGAGCGGCGTGAGTCTGGAGCAGATCCCGGCCCATCCCCACGGCGCCCATTCGCCGCTGGTCACACTCGACGGCAAGACCCAGCAGCTGAGCCAATCCGGCGCGGCGGCCTGGGCTCGCGCCCTCGCCGGAAGGACCGTCGCATGAGCCCGGCCAACATCCTCCCGACGCCGGGCCGATTCCCGCGGCTGCTGCTGCCCGTGGCCACACTCGGCGGTCCCACTCCGCCGGCCAGACCAACCGATCTCGACGCGGCGGTGGCCGTCGGTGCCTTCAGCTCCCTGCGCAAGGCGATCGACGACCTTCGAGCCGAGGGCGTGCTCAACGCTCTGACCGAATCGGGGATGCGCGGCCGCGGCCGCGGCGGTCTTCCGATCGGCGAGAAGTGGCGAGCCTGCGCCAGGGCTGCCGGCGATGCCCACTACGTCGTCGTCAACGCCTACCAGTCGGACCCGGCCGTCCTGACGGATCGCGTGCTTCTGCAGAACAATCCGTACGCGGTGATCGAAGGCGCGGCAATCGCCGCGTTCGCGATCGGCGCCGCCGAAGTAATCGTCGCCGTCCGCGTCGAGGCCACCGAAGCGATCAAGGTCCTGGAGACGGCCATCGCAGCGGCCGAGAGGGCGGGCTACATCGGTCCCAACGTGCTCAACAGCGGCATCGAGATCCACTTCTCGGTCCGGCCGATGCAGGGCAGCTACATGCTCGGCGAGGAGACAGTTCTGCTCAAGGGCCTCGAAGGCAAGCGCGGCCAGCCGGAGCAGCAGCCGCCGCACACCACAACCCGCGGCCTCTTCGGCCAGCCGACGCTGATCCACGGGCCGCAGACGTTCGCGGCCGTGCCCACAATCCTCGCCGGCGGTATCGCCGGCTTCCTCGAAACCGATCCGCGGACCTTCGCCGGGACGGTCCTGGTCCAGATTTCCGGCGCCGTCACGACGCCGGGCATCGCCGAGATCCCATTCGGGGCCACGCTCCACGAAATTCTCGATGTCGCGGGCGGGGTTCCGGCGCCGCGCAAATTCAAGGCCATGCTGGTCGGCGGCCCGTCGGGGGCCATCCTGCCGGCAGAAGCCCTGAGCGTCGCGTTCGACCACGAGTCGCTCGCAACCGCCGGCGCACAGGTCGGCTCCGGATCCGTCGTGGTGCTGGACCAGAGCACCTGCGTCGTCGATCTGGCTGCGGTCCTGACGCGCTTCTGCGCCGACGAGGCGTGCGGCAAGACGATTCCCTGCCGCATCGGTCTGCGCCGCCTGGCCGAGATCGGGGCCCGCATCTGCGAGGGCCAGCCGCGAGGCGACGAAATCACCCGCCTGACGGACCTGTCCGCCGATGTCGCCGCCAGCGCCCTGTGCGATCACGAGCGCAAAGCCACTCTTTCAATGCTCAGCGTCGTCCGGTACTTCCGCGACGAGCTGGATGCCCACATCGTCCGTAATGCCTGCCCTGCCGGGATCTGCCACCCCAAGGCCGATGCCCGTGCCGGGGCCGTGTCCTGAGGCGTCCCATGAGAGAACCGACACTTCGCCCGAGCCCAGCCGCACCGCCGACCACGCCGTCGACCGGAGAACCCGGCCGGCCCACCGACTGGACGCCCGTCGACGCGACCTCGACCGACCTGCCGCTGGCGCCGACCGAGGTACCGCTCCCGGAGATCCACCGGGCCCACCCGATCGACGCGTCGGTCAGCCTCCACGAGCTCCGTCCAACGCCCGAGCTCAAGGGCGTCTGGAACAAGCACGCCGGCCGTGCCGACGCACGCCCCGACGCCAAGTCGCCGTACGACACCGTCGCCCCTTACGACGAGTCGCTGCCGGAACGGCTGATCACCACGCAGGCCCCTCAGCGCCCGCTCTCGACGCCGCTCATCCGGCTCGAGGTTGACGGCCGGATCGTGGAGGGCACCGAGGGCCAGACGATCCTGGACGTCTGCCGCGCCAACGGCATCGAGATCCCGACACTCTGCTACGAGCCCAAGCTGCCGGGCTTCGGGGCGTGCCGGATGTGCGTCGTCGAAGTCGAAGGCGAGGACCAGCCGCCGATCTCGTGCTCGCGCGCCGCCGAAGCGGGCATGGTCGTGCGAACCCAGACCGAGCAGGTCCGGCGATTGCGCCGGACGAACCTGGAGCTGATCTTCAGCGACCACAACGCCTACTGCCTGCCGCCCTGCCAGAACAAGTGCCCGAGCCACATCGACATCCCGGGCTTCCTCAAGGCCAATGCCGAGGGCCAGTTCCGCGAGTCGGCCCGCATCTTCAAGCGGACCATCCCCTTCCCATCGATCCTCGGCCGCGTCTGCCCGGCGCCGTGCGAAGACCACTGCCGGCGCGATGAAGTGGACGAGGCCATCGCCATCCGGGACAGCCACCGCTACGCCGGCGACCAGGTCCTGAAGGCCCAGAAGGACGGCATCGCGCCGCCGCTGCCGTTCGAATCGGAGCCCAAGTCGGGCAAGCGGGTGGCCGTCGTCGGTTCCGGGCCGGCCGGAATGTCGGCCGCCTATTACCTGCTTCTCTCCGGCCACGACGTGACCGTTTTCGAGCGCGACCCCGAGCCGGGCGGGATGCTTCGCTACGGCATTCCGGAGTACCGGCTGCCCAAGGCGGAAGTGCTGGATCCCGAGTACGACGCCGTCTGGCGTCTCGGCGCCAGACTCGAGTGCAACAAGGCCCTCGGCGTGGACTTCACGCTCGACGACCTCACGGAGCAGGGCTTCGACTCGACGATCGTCGCCACCGGCTGCTACGACACCAACAAGCTCGGCATCCCCAACGAAAACGCCGACGGCGTGATCGACGGGCTCGAATATCTCCGAATCGCGACTCTGGGCCTGCCTTACCCGGGCCACAAGGGCAGCCGTGTCGTCGTCATCGGCGGCGGCTTCACCGCGATGGACTGCATGCGGACCTCGGTCCGCCAGGGCGCCAAGGACGTCACTCTCGTCTACCGCCGCGACATGAAGGACATGCCGGCCTCCAGCGAGGTCCACGAAGGCATCGAGGAAGGCGCGAAGGCCATCTTCCAGGCCGGCCCGACGCGCGTCATCGTCGATGCCAAGAACCGCGTCACCGGGGTCGAGTTCATCCGGATGCAGCCCGGCCCGCCCGACGCCAGCGGCCGCCGCCGTCCCGAGCCCGCCAAGGGCACCGAGTTCATCATCAAGTGCGATCGCGTTCTGCTGGCCATCGGCCAGGGTCCCGATCTGGCCTGGATCGGCCCCGGCAACGAGGGCATCGAAGCCAACCGCAACCGCCTCAAGGCCGATGCGGTCACGTTCGAGACAGGCCGGCCCGCCGTCTTCGGCACCGGCGACGTCCGAATCGGGGCCGCCACGGTCGTCCAGGCGATCGCCGAGGGCCGCCGTTGCGCCTACGCCGTGGATGCCTTCCTCAAGGGCAAGGACCTCGCCGAACTCCGTCAGGTCGAGACCCTCACCGAGTGGGAGCCGGGCTTCCTCTCGATCACGCCATATACCGACGAACCCAAGGAATCGCGCCACCGCCTGACATCGATGCCGGCCAAGGAGCGGGCGCTCTCGTACATCGAATACGAGATCCCCTACACCGCGGCCGAAGTGATGGCCGAGTCCACGCGCTGCCTGCAGTGCACGTGCGAAGCGCTGGGCAACTGCGACCTGCGCACGCTCGGCATCGAGTACGGCACCACTCTGCAAACGCTCGATCCGGCCCACGATCAGGGCGCGGGCTTCAGAAGCGTCACCGAAAACCGCTTTACGGGCGCCAACCACGACTACATCCGCGACGACAGCCACGCCTTCATCCTGCGCGAGCCGTCGCGCTGCATCGACTGCGGCCGCTGCGCCGCCGTCTGCGCCGACGTCGTGGGCGCGGCCTGCTACGACTTCATGCGCACCGGCTTCGACACGCTCGTGACGACGCCGCTCGACATGAGCCTCAACGACACGCCGTGCGTATCGTGCGGCCGCTGCGCCGAAACCTGCCCAACCGGGGCGCTGATGCTCAAGCCGCGCGTTCTCGAGAAGTACGACGTGGACGAGAGCCGCTGCATCCTGTGCGGAATCTGCGTCGACGCCTGCCCGTACGATGCGCTGCGCGGCGGCGAGGACAACGAGCTGGCCCACACGGGCCGGGCCAACCCCGAGATCGATCTCATCGCCGTCGCCGCGGTGGAGCGCCAGACGGAAGTCACGTACATTCAGCGCGAACGAGACTGGCTCGCCCATGCCGTCGCCGAGGGTCGGGTCGAGAACCCGGCCGGGAAGAAACACGCCGAGGCCGGGCGAGGCAGGGCCGA
>Ga0302299_10001309_pt1 | contig 14932 bp, 10 predicted proteins | sample III_Fen_N3_4_FD_198795 | JGI IMG/M metagenome (GOLD analysis project Ga0302299, IMG submission 198795) | Peat permafrost microbial communities from Stordalen Mire near Abisko, Sweden - III_Fen_N3_4 | ecosystem: Environmental > Terrestrial > Soil > Wetlands > Permafrost | place: Sweden: Abisko... | reverse complement strand
GTGATCAAGGTCGAGGGCAGCTACCACGGTCACCACGACAGCGCCCAGGTGTCGACTTACCCCGACCCCGACCTGGCCGGCGACTACCAGGCGCCGCACTCGGTGCGTTACAACGCCGGGATCCCCGATGCCACGGCCCAGCTCACGGTCGTCGTGCCGTTCGGCGACCTCGAAGCCGTCGACCGCGCGCTGCAGACCCACCGGGGCGAGATCGCCGGCATGATCATCGAGCCGATCATGATGAACGTCGGGCTCATCCCGCCGCCTCCCGGGTACCTGGCTGGCCTCAAGGAGATGCTGCACGCCGCCGGCGCCTACCTGACGTTCGACGAGGTGAAGACCGGGTTCGGTGTGGCGGCCGGTGGTGCCATCGAGCTGTTCGGGGTGGAGCCGGATCTCGTCTGCGTGGCCAAGGCGATGGCCGGCGGACTGCCGTGCGGTGCGATCGGTGGAGTGCCCGAGCTCATGGGCCTCATCGCCGACCGCACCTACGAGCAGGTGGGGACGTTCAACGGGAACCCGCTCACGATGGCGGCCGCCCGCGCGACCCTGCTCGAGGTACTGACTCCTGACGCCTACCGGCACGTCGACGCCTTGCGTGACCGCCAGGTGGCCGGCCTGCAGCGGGTGCAGCGCGACTACGCACTCCCTGGGTACGTGCAGGCGTTCGGCGCCAAGGGCGCCGTCATCTTCACCGACCGGTTGAGCAACTACCGGGACTTCCTCGACTACGCCGACCAGTGGGGCAACGCGCACTGGCTCTTCCAGCAGAACGGCGGAGTCGCCCTCCCGCCGTGGGGGAAGTGCGAGCAGTGGACCATGTCGGTGCAGCACACCACCGACGACGTCGACCGGTTCGTGGCCAACCTCGAGACGATGGGCCAGGCGCTCCGTCAACCCAAAGGTTGATCTTGGACTTGATGAGTGAGTTGATCACTCCAGGACGACATCTTCTCCTTGATCAACACGGAGGCAGTGCTGTCGCCTGACGACGGCATCCGCGGCGACGGCACCACCGGCGGTGGCGATCACCGGGTTGAGCTCGACCAGCGCGAGCCGTTCGCGGATCAGGAGGTCTCCCACGGCGGCGGCAAGGTGGCTGACGGCCGCCAGGTCCACAGCCACGCCGCCGCGTCCTCCGGTCAGCACCGCGGCTGTGCGAAGCCCGCGGAGCGCCCGTTCGACACGTTCCGGCGCCGCGGGCAGGGGGACCACCGCCGCGTCGGACACCACCTCGACCCAGATCCCGCCGAGCGCCACGACGAGCGCCGGAACAACACCATCACGGTGCGCGGCCACCAACAGCTCCACGCCCGGCTGCGCCATCGCTTCGACCAGTACGTCGTCGCGCTCGTGACCTGGTACGCGACGTAGGCGCGAGTAGGCGTCACGGACGGCGGCCGCGTCGGACAGGCCCAACGCCAACGCACCGATGTCAGACTTGTGCTGGAGGTCGGGTGCGCTCAGCTTCGCCGCGACGGGGTAGCCGATGCCGTCGGCGACGCTCACAGCGTCATCGACGTCGATGACCACCCGTCCGTCGGGCACGGGAATCCCGTGGGCCTGCAGGAGCGACTTGGCCTCGTGCTCGGCCAACCAGCGGCCCGGCTGCGTCCGTCCGTCCGCGGCGGTCGCGATCTGGGCGAGACGTCGCGGATCGCCGGCGGGGCGACGCAACGCGTCCGCCACCACGAGACCGGTCCGTAAGCCCCACACGGCTGGCACGCCCTGGTCGAGCAGACGCAGCACGTCGGGCTCGGGCAGGGTGTCGGGCAAGGTCGAGGCGACCACCACTCCGGCGGTCGAGCGCTGAGCGCCCAGCGCGATGCCGTCGAGGGTGCGTTCCCACTCGTCGGCCGAGGCCGGGTCCATGTCCTGGGGCTGGTCGTAGTACGCCACCACCTGCCCGAGGCCGGGATCGTCGCCGGTGGTGGCGACGATGTTCGCGATCAGCTCGACGTCGCCCCAGATGAGCGCCGTGTAGTCCAGCGGGTTGCCGATGGTGGCCGCGGCTGGGACCAGACCCTCGAGGGCCGAGACGGTGTCCGGGTGCAGGGGCGGCAGGTCGATGCCGAGTGCCGTGGCCACGTCGGCACCGGTTGCCGCGTCGCCGCCGGAGCAGGTGACGATGCCGAGGCCACCGGTGCGCCGCGTGGCCACGGCCATCGACTTCGCCGTCTCGAGCAGGTCGTGCGGGTCGTCGACCCAGGCTGCGCCAGCCTCCTCGACGAGCGCCTGCAAGATCCGCGCGTCACCAGCCACGGCGCCTGTGTGTGCCGCGGCCGACGATGCGCCCAGGGCCGATCGTCCGGCCTTCAGGACGGCGACACCGATCTGACGTTCGGCACACGCCTGGAGGGCGAGGGTGAGTCGACGGCCGTCGCCGTCGGCTTCGAGGTACAGGGCGACCGAGCGAACGCCGTCGATGTCGGCGACCGCTTCGAGGTAGTCGGCGGCGTCGAGGACCGCCTGGTTGCCGCACGACACCACGGTGTGCAGCCGAAGGCCGCGACGCGTCCCGAGTGCGTTGACGGTGACGTTCCCGCTCTGCGAGATGAGCGCCACGGCCCCGGGGTCGCCCAGGTGGTAGGCGTCACCCCACAGGGGGGCTCGCCGGTGCAGGGCCACGATGCCGTTGCCGTTGGGCCCGCAGACGGGCAGGTTGTAGCGCAGGGCGACGTCGCGCAGTTCCTGCTGCAGTCCGCGGCCGTGGGCCACCTCGGCGAAGCCGGCCGCGTAGACCACCGCTGCGCCGACGCCGAGCTCACCGGCTTCGGCGATCAGGCCGGGCACGGTGGCCGCGGGGGTGGCGATGACGGCGACGTCCGGCACCTCCGGCAGGTCGGCCAGGGTCGGCACGCACCGCACGCCGTGCACCGTGGTGGCGGTCGGGTGAACGCCCCAGACCGGTCCGGCGAACCCGGCTTCGACGAGGTTGGCCAGGGTCTGGTTGCCGTAGGTGCCCACCCGCTGTGACGCCCCGACGACCGCCACCGATCGAGGGTTCAGGAGCCGGTCGAGGTGCACGAGGCGAGCCTGATTGACCAGTCAGTCAGCAGTCAAGTCGGCCGGCTGCGCCCGGCCCGGACGAGGCCTCGTCAACCGGTGGGCAGGTCCTCGGAGTCGATGATCCGATAGGCGTACCCCTGCTCGGCCAGGAACCGCTGGCGGTGGGCCGCGAAGTCCTGGTCCACCGTGTCCCGCGCCACGATCGCGTAGAACCGCGCGGTCCGTCCGTCGCCTTTCGGACGCAGCACCCGACCGAGACGCTGTGCTTCCTCCTGTCGCGACCCGAACGAGCCGCTCACCTGGATGGCGATGCTCGCCTCGGGCAGGTCGATCGAGAAGTTGGCCACCTTGCTCACGACCAGCGTGGCGATCTCGCCGTTGCGGAACGCGCCGAACAAGCGCTCCCGCTCGCGCACGGTGGTCTCGCCCTTGATCACCGGCACGTCCAGCCGTTCGCCGAGCGCATCGAGCTGGTCGAGGTACTGACCGATCACCAACGTGGGCTCGCCGCGGTGCTGCTCCACGAGCTGCTCGACGACGCGGTACTTGGCCGGCGTCGACGACGCCATTCGGTAGCGCTCCTCCGGCTCGGCCACGGCGTAGGCCATCCGCTCGCTGTCGGGCAGGGTGACCCGCACCTCCACGCAGTCGGCCGGCGCGATGTAACCCTGCGCCTCGATGTCCTTCCACGGCGCGTCGTACCGCTTGGGACCGATCAGTGAGAAGACGTCACCCTCGCGACCGTCCTCGCGCACGAGCGTGGCCGTCAGGCCGAGTCGTCGTCGCGCCTGGATGTCTGCGGTGAACCTGAAGATCGGCGCGGGCAGCAGGTGCACCTCGTCGTAGAGGATCAGTCCCCAGTCTCGAGCGTCGAACAGCTCGAGGTGGGCATAGACGCCCTTCCGCTTGGTGGTCACCACCTGGTACGTGGCGATGGTCACGGGTCGGATCTGCTTCTTCGCGCCGGAGTACTCGCCGATCTCGTCGTCGGTCAACGACGTGCGTCGCAGCAGCTCGTCCCGCCACTGTCGGGCCGCGACGGTGTTGGTGACCAGGATCAACGTGGTCGCCTTCGCCAGGGCCATGGCTGCTGCGCCGACCAGCGTCTTGCCGGCGCCGCACGGCAGCACGACGACGCCGCTGCCGCCGTGCCAGAAGTTCTCGGCCGCGAGTCTCTGGTAAGGGCGCAGGCTCCAGTCCGACTCGTCGAGCTCGATCGCGTGCGCCTCGCCGTCCACGTAACCGGCGACGTCCTCGGCCGGCCAGCCGAGCTTCAGCAGCACCTGCTTGAGGTGTCCCCGCTCCGACGGGTGCACCACCACGGAGTCGGCGTCGAGGCGCGCGCCAAGCAGCGGCTGCACCTTGCGGCTGCGCAGCACCTCCTCGAGCACGGCAGGGTCGTAGGTGTGCAGCACGAGCCCGTGGGTCGGGTGGTTGCGCAGCTCGAGTCTCCCGTACCGCGCCATGGTGTCGGCGACGTCCACGAGCAGAGCGTGTGGCACGGGGTAGCGGCTGTAGCGGAGCAGAACGTCGACCACCTGCTCGGCGTCATGGCCGGCAGCCCGGGCGTTCCAGAGTCCCAGTGGCGTCAATCGGTACGTGTGCACGTGCTCGGGGGCCCGCTCGAGCTCGGCGAACGGGGCGATCTCGTGGCGGGCGTCGTCGGCCAACGGATGATCGACTTCGAGCAGCAGCGTCTTGTCGCTCTGCACGATCAGGGGGCCGTCGGTCACAGGGTTCCTCTCGGGTGGACGTCCCAGTCTCCAACAGCCGGCACGGCCCAGACCTTCCGGGGCGTCGCCACTAGCCTCTGCCCATGCGCGCACGAGACCTGGTCGGCTCGGTTCCGTCGGTGCGGCCTGGTGTCCCGCTCCTCGAGGCGGTCGCTGCCCTCGTCGCGGCGGGAACCTCCGGGGTCGCTGTGATCGACGAGTCCGGCGTTCCGCGCGCCGTTCTGCCGGGCTCGGCGCTGGTCGGGCTCGCCGTTCCCTCCTACGTCAAGGACGACCCCTCGCTGGCCGCGGTCCTCGCGGACGCCGATCCGCGGGTGCTGCGGGCCCGAATCGCCCGGCTGACCGTCGCCGACGTGTTGTCCGACGACGAGGCGGACCCGCTGCCGCTGATCAGTGCCGAGGCGTCACTGCTCGAGGTGGCCACGGCGATGGCCGAGGCGCGCGTGGGCATCGTGTTGGCGGTGGACGAGCACGGTCACTACGTGGGCGGAATCACAGCCACCGACCTCCTGGCGACACTGCAGCAATGAAGACCGCGCTCGCGATCGGCGCCTTCGCCCTGGTCTACGTCCTGCTCGTGTCCGAGCGGGTCGAGCGGCTGGTGGCAGCGGCGGTGGGCGCAGCCGTCGTCCTGCTGTTCGGCGTGGTCGGGGTTCACGACGCGTTCTTCTCCGAGGGCACCGGTGTCGACTGGAGCGTCCTGGTCCTGCTGTTCTCGATGATGGTGATCGTCGGGGGACTACGCCGCACGGGCGTGTTGGACGTGGTGGCGCTGTGGTCGGTGCGTCGCTCCGGTGGCTCGGCCTACGGCGTGCTCGTCCTGCTGTCGACGGTGACAGCGGTCAGCGCGATCTTTCTCTCCGACGTGACGGTCATCGTGTTGCTGGCGCCGGTCACCTTGTTGGTGTGCGACCGCCTGGCGCTCGCGCCGGTCCCCTTCCTGATCGCCCAGGCGTTGGCCGCGAACATCGGTGGATCGGCCAGCCTGGTCGGAGATCCGGCGGTGATCATCGTCGGCAGTCGGGCACACCTGACCTTCACCGACGTGCTGGTGCACCAGCTTCCGGTTTCGTTCGTCGTGTTCGTCGTATTCCTGGCGCTCGCCCGGTTCCTGTTGCTGCCCGCGATCCGACGCTCCGGCACCGACGACGGTTCACACGTCGCGGCGGCTGACGTCGGAGATCTCGAGCCCCTGGCCGCGATCCGCGATCGGCGGATGCTGGTGGGGGGCGTCGTGGTCGTGGCACTGGTGATCGTCGGGTTCCTGACGCAGGGGCTGACCGGACTTGCGCCGAGCGTCGTGGCCCTGTTGGGCGCGGGGCTCATGTGGCTCGTCGTCCGCGAGGGACGCCAGGAGCTGCTCGACCATGTGGAGTGGGAGACCCTGGCCTTCCTCGCGGCCCTGTTCGTGGTGGTCGGCGCCCTGGTCAAGGTCGGTGCGATCGATCATCTCGCCACCGAGGTCGGCGACCTGATCGGTGGCAACCCCACGGTGGCCGTCCTCGGCACGCTCACCGGATCGGCCGTGGTCTCGGCACTGGTCGACAACATTCCGTACGTGGCGACGATGTCACCGGTGGTCGCCGACCTCACCGCCAGCAACCCGGCCCTGAACCCGGGCAACGCACTCTGGTACGCGCTGGCCATGGGTGCCGTGCTCGGCGGCAATGCGACCGCGATCGGGGCCAGCACGAACATCGTCGTCGTGGGGATCGCCCGTCGGCACGGCCACCCGATCGGCTTCTGGACGTTCACCAAGTACGGTGTCGTGGTTGCCCTGTCGTCCCTGGTGGTCGCGGTGCCGATGTTCTGGTTCCGGTACCTCACCTGACGTCAGGCGGCGCTTGCGCTTGCTTGCAGACGGCCGCCGAGCCTGCGGCGCCGAACTGCCCGCACGGCCTCGTCGACGCCCCAGACCACGACGGCGAACAACGGCAGTACGGCCAGTTGGCGGGCCGGTGGCAGTGCCATCCCGAGGCCCGAGGCGACCCCCGGGAGCGTGACGACGGCGGCCGCGAAGGCGAGCTCGAAGGCGACCCCGTACAAGAGCAGTCGGTTGGTGAACAGCCCGATCGAGAACAACGAGGCCAGCTCGGTGCGCGCCGCGAACGCGGTTCCGACCTGACACGCGACGATCCCCAGGAACGTCATCGTGGTGGCCTGCAGGTAGGTGTGGTGCAGCGGGCTGCCGGTGCTGACGTCGGCGCCGGCCGACCAGCCTCCGGAGTACAAGACCGAGAAGAATCCGGCGAGCACGAGGACCGCCGACACGCCGCCGAGCAGCGCCCACGCCCGCACGAGGAGGTCACGTTGGATCAGACGCTCACTGCGGGGCCGCGGCGGCCGTGACATCAGCCCGGGCTCGGCGGGCTCCCGGCCGAGTGCCACAGCGGGCAGCGTCTCAGTGCCGATGTCGATGGCGAGGATCTGCAGCACCGTGATGGGCAACGGCACCCGTCCGCCGGACAGTGCGAAGACGAGGAACGGGACGACCTCCGGGGTGGCGTGGGCGAAGATGTAGAGGATGAACTTGCGGACGTTGTCATAGACGCGGCGACCCGCCTCCACGGCGCTGGCAATCGTGCCGAAGTTGTCGTCGGTCAGCACCATGGTCGCGGCCTCTCTCGCGACGTCGGTGCCGTTCTCGCCCATGGCGATCCCGATGTCCGCGCGCCGCAAGGCTGGAGCGTCGTTGACGCCGTCACCGGTCATGGCCACGACCTGTCCGGCGTCCTGCAGGGCATCGGCCACGCGCATCTTCATCTCGGGCGACGTCCGCGCCACCACCAGCTCCTGCCCGCCGGCGAGGAACGCATCGAACTCCGGTTCGGTCAGGGCATCGAGCTCGTCGGCGTTCACGGTGAGCAGGTCGTCTCCGCCGATGCCCACCTGATGGGCGATCTCGGCGGCGGTCAGCCGGTGGTCCCCGGTCAGCACGATGATCCGGACCCCTGCCGTGTGGCAGGCCTCGACGGCCGCCTTGACCTCCGGCCGGGCGGGGTCGAGCAGCGCGACGAACCCGACGATCGTGAGCTCGGACTCGGCGTCCTGCCGGGGCTGCGTTCTGTCGTCGGGTCCGAGGTCGCGGAAGGCGACGGCGATCAGACGCAGCCCGCGGGCCGCATAGCCGGCGATCGCGGTCGAGACCACGCCACGCAGCTCGTCGTCGAGGGCTCGCGGGCCGTCGGCGTCGAGCAGCGCCACGCTGCGCGCGAGGACCTCCTCAGGTGCTCCCTTGGTGTGGACCACGACCCCACGGGTCGTCCGATCCACGGTCGTCATGAGCCGGAGCTGAGGGTCGAAGTGGAACATCTGCAACCGCGCGCTGCTACGACGGAAGGCATCGACGTCGGCACCCAGCTCGCGAGCGGCATCGAGCAAAGCGACGTCGGTCGGGTCGCCAGTGCCTTGACCCCGGATGCCGGGCACCAGCTCGGCGGTGTTGCAGTGGGCCAGGACCTCGGCCAGGCGCTCCCGTTGTTCCGACGTCACGGACGGGGCCGGGTCGCCGTCCATGTCGAGCTCGCCCGTGGGGGTCCAGGCCGAGACCGCGTGCATGCGGTTCTCGGTCAGCGTCCCGGTCTTGTCGGTGCAGATCACGCTGGTCGAGCCGAGTGTCTCGACCGCACTCAGCCGTTTGACGAGCGCCCCGCGACGGGCCAGCTCGCGAACGGCCACGGCCAGCGCGAGCGTGATCGTCGGCAGCAGTCCCTCGGGGACGTTCGCCACGATCAGCCCGATCGCGAAGTTGATCGAGTTCGTCAACGACAGCCCAGCGACCAGCGCACCCAGCGGGATGAACGCCAATGCCACCACGACACCGACCAACGCGATGAGCCATGCCACCCGACGGACCTGCAGCTCGAGCGGGCTGGGATCGCGGACAACGCGCTCGGTGAGTGCGGCGATTCGGCCGAGCTCGGTCTGCATCCCGGTCCGGACGACTAGCGCCGTCCCCTCGCCGCCGGTGCATGCGGTTCCGCTGAAGACCACGTTCGGGGACTGCAGCAGCGGGACGCCGGGGTCCGTTGCATCCGCTGAGCGCAGGACGGGCAGAGCCTCGCCGGTCAGCGTCGACGAGTCGACCTCGAGGGCGCCTTCGATCAGGCGGGCGTCGGCGCAGACCCGGTCCCCTTCGACGAGTTGGATCACGTCCCCGGGGACCAGCTCGCTCGCGGTGACCTGTCGGCGATGACCGTCGCGCAGCACGGCTGCCTGTTGGGGCAGGTACCTGCCCAGGGCCTCGACTGCCTGCTCGCTCTGCCGCTCCTGGACGAACGCAAACGCTGCGTTGAGCCAGATCACGAGCACGATCGCGATCGACAGCACCGGAGTGGCGGTGAGCAGGGCCAGCCCCGCGGCCACCCAGAGCAGCAGAGCCAACGGATGCACCAGCTGGTCGATGAGCTCCTTCAGCGGATGCCGTCGATGGGTCCGCCGCAACTCGTTCGGCCCGAAGGCGACGAGGCGACGTGCTGCCTCACGCTCGGACAGGCCTCGGGGCTCGCTACGCACATCGCGGAACAGCAACCGCAGCGGTTCGGTCGCGTCGATCGAGGGACCCGACGCCGCCGACCAGTTCTCGGGCTCGACATCGGGACTGCTTGCCACGCTTCCAGGGTGCCGGGCCGGGCCTCGCCGGGATAGGGGGCCAACGTCACCGGTGCAGCCCTTGTTGATCAAGGAGAAGATGTCGACTCCGGGTGATCAACTCGCACATGAAGTCCAAGATCAACGGGGGTGGGGGGGCCACGGGGTGGCCCTTACGGCTTGTTGACGCCGGCGAACCGTGGTCTTCGGCCGATGTCTGCTAGAAGTGGGTGATGTCGATGCCGAGCTGGATCACCCGCGACCGGCTGGCGGTTGCCGCCGCCGTGCTCGCACCACTGTTGGTCTGCTTCGCGATGTCACTGGTGCGCACCCACATCGCGAACACCGATGCCGCACTGGTACTGGTGCTCGTCGTGGTCACCGTGGCCGCCAACGGATACCGCATCGCCGGAGTGCTGGCGGCTGTGTCAGGGGCACTGTGGTTCGACTTCTTCTTGACCCAGCCGTACGGACGGCTCGCGATCGACCGAAGGTTCGACGTGGAGACCACAGTGCTGCTCCTGGCCGTGGGGGTCGCAGTGTCGGAACTGTCGGTGTGGGGGCGTCGGCAGGCGGCACTGGCCAGCGACCGGGCCAGCTACCTCGCCGGCATCCGCGCCGCGACGGAGACGGTGTCGCTGGGCGGGTCGGCGAACACGTTGATCCAAGACGTCGCGCGTGAGCTCGTCCACGTGCTGGGGCTGAGTGCCTGTCGCTTCGAGTACGGCACGGCGGGGCTCGGGAAACCACCTCGACTGCGCAGCGACGGTGAGCTGGAATGGCTCCCCGGCGGGTGGGACGTCGAACGTCAGGGTCTGCCGCCCGACGTGGAAGTGGAGCTGCTGGTGGAGACCGCGGGTCGTCTGAAGGGTCGGTATCTGATGAAGGCGACGCCAGGCAGCCATCCGTCGCGCACCCAACGCCTCGTGGCCGTCACGCTGGCGCATCAGGTCGGCTCCGCCATCGGGTGAGGTGTCAGCGCGGTTGCGCCGCCCCTCCGGGGGGAGGGACGGCGCAACGTTTCGCTCAGACGTGATGGTTCAGACGAGTGCAGCGCACTGTCCCTTCGCGCGACCACCGACCACGTTCTGCGCATAGCCGGGAGGAGCGCCTTCGGCAGCATCACCGAACTGCGCGGCGGGCGAGTTGCCCCAGCAGCCCAGGTTGCCACCGACCATGTTGTGCACGATCTCGTTGGCGTCCGGGTCGTTCCCCGCGTTGCGCGCGTAGACGACATATCCGGAGACATCGTTGCGGATCGCGCCCATCCACCCGCCGCGCCAGTTCATGAGCCTGACGTTGCCGTGGACGGTGTTGTCCTTGAATGCGTAGTTGAACGCGATGTTGTCGTGCGTGACGTCCAGGCCTGGTCCCCCGCCGAACGACCGGACGTTCCCGCACACCGTGACTCCGTCGATGAACATGGTCAACGGCTTGAAGGCCACGATGTTGCCGCCGACTCGCACGTCGGAGTCAGCCGCACATCCGACGCCGATGACCGTGCAGCCGAGACCGAGGATCGCGCGATGGCCAACTCGGACGTTGCCGTGAACGTGGACGGTCGCCAAAGTGACGGCGTTGAGCACCGCACCGCGCTTCAGGACGAGATTGTCCTTGACGACCACCTTCGCGTCGTCCGGGATCACGCAGTAGCCGGTGATGACCAACGTCTCGTACGTGCCCGAGGCGATGTCCCCGCCCTTGCACACCGTTCGGTCTTGCGACGCACTGGCGGGTCCTGCCCCCACGACCGTCATCGCGGCCGCACACACGGCAGCAGCCAGCGCGGCTGCTGCTTTCCTTCTTGTCGTCAGGCCAGTCATCGGCCTACCTCCCTTTGCCCCCGACACGTGGATGGGGCCGAGCGTGCGCGCTCGAAGCGAGGCGCGTCAAGGGCAGCCGGACGGCCATGACGCAGCGATCCGGACAATTGCCTCCAGAACGGATCCCCAACCGCGATCTCGCGAAACTCCCGCGTTGATCTTGGACTTGATGAGCAAGTTGATCATCTGGAGTCGACATCTTCTCCTTGATCAATCCGGGGCCCGTGCCAACCTGACCGCATGGCTGAACTCTTCGACTACCTGCCCCATCCGCATGCGCAACGACGTCAGGAGGTCGGGCCGCCCACGGTCGCCGCAGCCGCCGTGGCCATCCACGGGCCGGGTTTGATCGGTCGGCTGAACGCCAGGGTGGGCCTGAAGATCACGCTCATCGTCGGCACGATGTGGACGGCCTACCTGTTCACGTTGCTCGCCCTGGTGAGCGCGCCTTCGGCCTTCAAGACCGGCGACAAGATCATCATCGTGGCCTGGATCGCGCAGACCTTCCTGCAGCTCGTCCTGCTCCCGATCATCATCGTCGGGCAGAACGTGCAGGCGGCGGCGGCGGACGCTCGGTCGCTGGCCACCTACGACGACGCGTCCGCGGTGTTGGAGGAGGCGAAACAGATCCAGGCGCACCTGCAGGCCCAAGACGTTGCGATCCAGCAGATTCTCAGCCGGGTGACGGCTGCTCGTCCGGACTAGGCGAACCGGCCGAGCCGACGAGCGCGGCGACGCCGGAGATCCGATGCACCCGGAACGTGCGGACTTCCTCGTAGCGATGGTCGAAGGCGGTCAGCCACCCGCCGTGCACCTCGAGCGGGTCCACCACGCGCTCGACGAGCCCGCCGTCGTCGTCCACGTAGCCGAGCCAGACCGAGCGGTGGTCGTCGACCGCACTTCGTAGGGCGGCCACCGTGTCGGCAACGGCAGTGCGGGGCGGCGCGTCGGTGCCGGCCGGCCCGGCGACGGAGGTCCCGCGACCTGCGCCCCGGTCACCGGAACGGAGCGCGCGAATCGCCGCCGCGAGCACGTCTTGGCGCGGCACCGGCGGGTCGGACACGAGGCGGGGCAAGCGCTGCTGGGTCCCAGCCCGACGGGCGTCGGGGCGCCGCAGCAGGAGACCGCCGTCGATCGCCTCGGCGACCGGCGACAGGTTCATGGCGCGTACGCGGTCGAGCACGACGTCGGGCGCCCCCTGCGCGATCACCACGGTCGGGGCGATCCGACGCAGGCGAAGCAGCTCCGAGCGTCGGTCCGCGATCAGCTCGTCCAGGACGGCGGGGTCGTCGCTGCGCAGGTAGGCAGCTGCGGAACCGACGCGGAGCCGCCCGTGACGTCGGGCGACGTCGTCGACCAGGTACGACAACGGCTGCGGCACCGGCGTCTTCGAGTGGGTGGCGACGAACGCGTGCAGCTCCGACGTCGTGCGCCCTGCGTCCAGAGCACGCCGGATCGAGTCGGCGGTGAATCGGTACACGGTGGCGCCTCCGGTGGACTCCACGTCCGCCATGAGGCCCAGCTCACGCGCCACCGTGCCGTCCAACGGTCCCGGCGCGACGGCGGTGAGGTCGGCCTGCAGCAGGACGTGGTCCACCGGCTGGGGCAGCAACGCGGCCAGACGGGCTCCGGCCAGGTCGCTGGTGACGCTGGTGCCACTGGAGTCGCGGGGGTCGGTGATGAGGTCGGCCGCGAACGAGGAGACTGCGTCGAGTGCCGTGACTCCCACCAGAGCGGCTTCGTCGAGGGTCCATCTGACCAGCGCATCGCGAAGCGCCGCGGCCCGCCGCGGTCGGCGCCAGGCCTCCCGCGCGACGAGCACGTCGGCCGGGACCGCCACGCCGTGACCCGCGTCGCGCAGATCGCTCAGAACGGCGTTCCTGATCTCCGGGGCCATGACCCGGTCGAGATCGGGTCCGAGTGGTGTGCGGCGTTGCTCGCGGGTGTCGCGTTGGCTCAGCAGTCCGATCACCCGCGTCGAAGCGAGCCAGGCCTGGACGAGGTCGACCCACCGGAACTCGATCGGCTCGAGGCGCCAGGTGTCGTAGCTCGTGGTCGGTGCCCACGACTCGTCCGCCTCGCCGTCGCGGGCCAGGAGCCCGGACTGGAGGGCGATCTCAGCCAAGAACGCCACGGTGTCCTCGGGCACGTCGAGGGCGCGGGACGCGGACTTCACCTCGCGGACTCCGAGGCCCCCGCTGCGCAGCACACCGGGCGACTCGAAGCTCCAGAGCTCCAGGAGGTCCTCGACGCGTCGGACGAACTCGTACGCGGTGCCGGCCGCGGCCGCGTCGACCCGGCCCGGGTCGACCACGACGCCGTCGAGGGGCTCCGGTGTCGGTTCGGCCAGGAACAGTCGGTCGCCGCGCAGCAGCAGCGCGAGCTCGGCCGGGACGACCACGGTGGTGTCGTCCACGGCGACGAGCAGGTCGTGGGCGAGCAGCCACGAGATCGGGGTGTCCGCCCGCTGCTTGTCCACGGCACGGTCGGCTCGCGCCACGCTGCCGCGAGGTGGTCCCCAGGTCAGCGCATCGAGCGCGGCCCGCGCGCCGGCCGGTGCCCGCGCCAGCACGCCGGTGAGGTCGTCGGGCAGGGAGCGGTCGAGGGCTGCTGCCGACGGTCCCAAGCCGCCTGGGTCGGACCCGAAGGCGTCGCGCACCGACGACGTCGGCCGCAAGTCGTGGTCGGCTCCCCAGAGCAGCGCCAGATCGCGGAGTCGGCTCAGCGCGGCGCTGACCGACTCGGGCGCGGCGTCGGGCAATAGGTCGGCGACGCGGTCATCGGGCGCGGCGTCGGCGACCCCGGCGACCACCACGACCGTCTCGAGCACCTGCAGGTGCCAGCGGTCCAGGCGATCGAGGGCCCGCGACGTGGAGGCCGTCGTCGTTGCCCGCCCGGCCAGCTGACCGAGGTCCGCCGGAAGGGGTACGGCGAGGTCGGGACGGCCGACGAGCAGGGACACGAGCTCCTCGTCGGATCGACCGCGCAGGTCATCGGCCAGGCTGCGCGGGGCCGTCGGTGCCGACGAGGAGCTCATCCAGCCCACGGTAGACACCGACGAAGGCCCCGCCCAATCGGGCGAGGCCCGACCAGTCGAGGGTCAGGGTCTGCGGCACGGCCGTAGCCGCTCGTCGTCAGCGCTCCGGTGTCGGAAACCCGGTTCGGTCCAGGCCGCACCCGCGACTACCCTGGGGGCCGCGGGCGATCGTCCCGTGTCACGACAGCGCCGGCCGGGTCGCCCGGACGGGAACGGATCGGGGTGACACCGTGCCCAGCGGCAAGGTGAAGTGGTACGACACCGAGAAGGGCTTCGGCTTCATCGCCCGCGACGACGGCGGCGACGTCTTCGTGCACACCTCGGCCCTGCCCGAGGGCGTCACGGCGCTGAAGCCGGGCGCCCGCGTCGAGTTCGGGGTGGTCGACGGCCGTCGCGGCGAGCAGGCGCTCACCGTCCGTCTCCTCGACCCGCTGCCCTCGGTCACCAAGAGCCAACGCAAGCCGGCCGACGACATGGCGATCATCGTCGAAGACCTGATCAAGCTCCTCGACTCGGTCGGCAACCAGCTGCGTCGTGGGCGTTACCCCTCCGGACCCGAGGCCGGCAAGGTGGCGGCGGTCCTGCGCGCCGTGGCCGACGACCTGAGCGGCGAGTAGACCGGACCGGCGCCCGGCGTCGGCCCGTGGCGGGCGGACGCTCGGCCCCGGGCTACTCTCAGCGGGTGACCTCCACCCCGACTGCCGCTCGTCGTGCCACCGTCGACCAGGTGTGCGCCGATG
>Ga0302299_10001308_pt1 | contig 14933 bp, 12 predicted proteins | sample III_Fen_N3_4_FD_198795 | JGI IMG/M metagenome (GOLD analysis project Ga0302299, IMG submission 198795) | Peat permafrost microbial communities from Stordalen Mire near Abisko, Sweden - III_Fen_N3_4 | ecosystem: Environmental > Terrestrial > Soil > Wetlands > Permafrost | place: Sweden: Abisko... | reverse complement strand
GAGCGTACGGGTGATGTCGGCCGTGTAGAGCGAGTCGACCTCGACGCCGGCGTCGATCAGGATGAGGTCGCCCTCGTGCACCTCGCCGGTGTTCTTGATCCAGTGCAGGGTGTTGGCGTGGTCGCCGGCGGCACAGATCGAGTCGTAGCCGACGCCGTTGCCGCGGTGCCGCGCGTGCAGCGCGAAGGTGCCCTCGAGCCAGCGCTCGCCGCGACCCTCCTCCACGGCCCGCGCGAGCTCGGCGATCATCGCCTCGAACCCGTGGTGGGTGGCGGCCACCGCCGCGCGCATCTGCTCGACCTCGTGCTCGTCCTTGCGCATCCGCAGGTGCGAGATGTCGTGGGCGAGGGCGTCGTCGGCCTCCTGCAGGGTCTCCTCGGCGGCGCCGTTCTCCAGGCGGGCGGCGTCGAGCCGGGCGGTGAGCTCGGCGTCCGCGTCGCGCACCAGGCGCACGGTGACCTCACCGGCATCCTTGGCCGCGGCCGCGTCCAGCTCGTCGATGTGGCGGGCGGTGAGCCCCAGCTCGAGCTCGACGTCGGCCAGCGTCGGGCGGGCGCCCACCCAGAACTCGCCGTAGCGGGCGTCGGCGAAGAACTCGTCACTGTCGCGGTCGGCGAGCGGGCGGAAGTAGAGCACCGCCTCGTGGCCGGCTGCCCCGCCGCCGTCACGGGTGACGGGCTCGAGCACCAGCACGGCGTCCGGCTCACGGTCGGCGCCCAGACCGGTGAGCCAGGCGAACGCGGTGTGCGGGCGGAAGACGTAGTCGGTGTCGTTGCTGCGCACCTTGAGGCCACCGGCCGGGATGATCAGCCGCTGCCTGGGGTAGGCGGCGCTGAGCACCGCGCGCCGGGCCGCCGCGGGGTCGGCGGCGGGGGAGGGCCCGGTGACCTCGCTGCGCCGCGGCGCCCAGCCGTCGCGCACGAAGGCACGGAACTCGTCGGTGGTCGCGCGGGCGCGGTTGTCTGCCTGCTTCTGCTGCTCGCTCACCTGCACATGCTGCCACGCAAAGCGGGGCTCATCCGCCGATGCGCGGTTCGGGAGAAGGGCCCGGCGCCGGTAGCCTCCCGCCGCCGGTAGCCTCCCGCCATGGGTGCCTTCGACGGGGACACGCTGGCCGAGCGGTTCCGCAACCACTTCGGCCACACCGACCACCTCTACGGGGTGCTGCTCGCACGGATGGCCGACGACTGGGAGGCCGGCGGGGTCACCCGCCAGATCTTCTCCGGCTGGGAGGACACCCCGGCCCGCATGTTCCCCCAGCTGCGGATGCTGGCCGGGCTGTTCCGCATCGTGCTGCGCGGCGACGCCCCACAGCTCGAGGGGTTCTACCCCTGCCTCGGTGGTGACCTCGACCCGCACGACTCATGGCCGATGGTGCTCCCGGTGCTGGGCGGGTACGACGAGGAGCTGCACGCCTCGCTGGACGAGGCCCCGCAGACCAACGAGCCGGCCCGAACGGCGGCCCTGCTGGTCGGGCTCGCCGAGGCGGTGCGTCACACGGGGCTGCGGCGGGTGCGGCTGCTCGAGCCGGGGGCGTCGGCGGGTCTCGGTCTGCTCGTCGACCGCTACCGCTTCGAGGGCGATGGCTGGGCTGCTGGCCCCCAGGCCTCACCACTGGTCGTCGATGGTTGTGGGGCAACAGGTTTCGTTCCCCAGCTGGTCGACGTCGTCGACCGGCGGGGCTGTGACGTCGCCCCGGTCGACGCGACCACCCCGGAGGGCGCCGCCTACCTCACCTCGTTCGTCTGGCCCTGGCAGCTCGACCGCCACGCCCGCCTGGCCGCCGCCCTGCAGGTGGTACGCGAGCACCCGGTCGTCGTCGACCGGGCGCCCGCGTCGAGCTGGGTGGCCGAGCGCCTCGCCGAACCGGTCGACGCCGACGTGCTCACCGTCGTCTGGCACTCGGTGACCCGGCTCTACTGGCCCGAGGCCGAGACCGCCGCAATGACCGCCGCGGTGGAGCAGGCACGCCGCCGGATACCGTTGTCGCACATCGCTATGGAGCACCCCTGGGAGTCCACCAGCGCCCAGGACCCCGGGATGCCGGTGCTCACCGTGGACGACGACGTGGTCGCGACCTGTGACCACCACGGCCCGCCCGTGCGCCCGCTGCTCTGAGCGCGTGGTGACTGGCACACTGCGGTCGCTTGTCCCTACCCTGTCCCGATGACGACGCAGCTCCTCGACCGCCGTCGCCTCCTCGTCGGCGCAGCACCTGCCGCCGGCCTCGCCCTCACGGCGGGGTGTGCGGCGCCCGGGGCGCCCGGGACGCGCACGGCATCCGCCGCCCGGTCGAGCACGTCGAGCGCGTCGGCGACGACGCAGGCGAAGACGCCGGCGACTCCGACGGTGCCGCAGACGCCGGAGACCACCCCGTCAGCGACCCCCACCCCGGGAGGCACGATTCGGCGGGTCGACGCCCCGGCGCTGGCCGACCGGCTCGACAACTACCTCGACGGCCGGCGCGGCGACCTGGGGCTCGAGCTCATCGACCTGCGGCGCGGCCAGTCCTTCCGGTACGACGCGGAGGAGGGGTACTGCTACAGCACCGTCAAGGTGCTCGTCCTCACCACCCTGCTGCACCAGCTGCAGTCCGACGACCAACAGCTGAGCACCCGCCAGCGACGACTGGCAGAGCGGATGATCACCCGCAGCGACAACGTCGCCACCGAGTCGCTGCTCGCCGAGGTGGGCCGCGAGGAGGTGCGACGGGTCGGGAAGCTCGTCGGCATGGAGCACACCCACATGGATGACGGCTGGTGGGGGCTGTGGCGCACCACGCCCGGTGACCTCAACCTCATGGTCGGTGCGGTGCTCTCCTCGGATGCCGTCCTCGACGGCTCGCGTCGCGCCACGGCCCGCTTCCTGATGGCGGACGTGGTGCCCGAGCAGCGCTGGGGGGTCTTCGCGCCGGAGTCCAGCCGCGTGCACGTGGCAGCCAAGAACGGCTGGGGCCCGCTGCCGGACGGCTACCGGCTGAACTCGGCGGGTTGGGTGCTGGCCGACGACCGGGAGTACCAGCTCGCCATCCTGTCGACCAGCCCCAGCGGGTTCCGGTACGGGCGCCGCACCATCTGCGAGGTCGCGGACATCTGCCACCGTGCGGTCCAGAAGGGCCTGAGCTGACTCTGCCCAAGCGCGCGGTGCCGGAACCCGCCCGCCGCTACCGTTGACGCCATGAGCACACCTGTGGTGGGGAGACGGGCGCTCGTCCTCGCGGGGGCGGGCGCATCGACGCTAGGGGGTCTCGCGCTGGTCGGCGCGGCACCGGCATCCGCCGCCGGCATCGACACCAGAGCCGCCCTCAGCGCCGCGCTCGACCACTACGCTGCGACCCGGGTCTGCACGATCGGGCTGATGCTGCGCGACAACCGAAACGGCGGCTACTACAGCTGGCGCCCCCGCACGGCGGAGAGCTACAGCACCATCAAGGTGCTCATCCTGGTTGCCACGCTGAAACGTGCGCAGGACCGCAACGTGTCGCTGACCTCGACCCAGCAGACGTTGGCCAGCCGGATGATCCGCTACTCCGACAACACGGCCACCGACACCCTGCTCGCCCAGATCGGGGTCTCGACCTGCCAGCGGGTGGCCGACCAGCTCGGCCTCTCGAGCACCGTGGTGCGCGGTGGCTCCACCGGCTGGTGGGGGTTCTCGACGACGACCACCCGCGACCTCGTGCAGCTGATGAACCAGCTCGTGCTCGGCACCTACCTGAGCCCCAGCAGGCGTGCCTACGTGCGCAACCTGATGGCCACCGTGACGTCCAGCCAGCGGTGGGGGCTCGGTGACCCACTGCCGACGGGGGTGCACGTCGAGCAGAAGAACGGCTGGGGGCCGTTGTCGAGCGGCTACCGCCTCAACTCGTTCGGGTACGTCTCGGGCAACGGCCGCAACTACCAGCTCGCGATGATGAGCAACAGCCCGAACGGCTTCACCTACGGCAAGGAGACCATCAGCCACGTGTCGCGAGTCGTGTACGACGCCCTCGACATCCCTCTGCGCTGAACCGACCTCAGCGCTGAACCGACCTCTAGCCGCAACGCCCTACTCGACGTCGACCCAGCCCAGCGTGCGTTGCACGGCCTTCTGCCAGCCGGCGTAGCCGTCGCGGCGCTGGGCGTCGCTCCACTGCGGCTCCCAGCGCTCGTCCTCGGCCCAGTTGGCCCGGAGCTCGTCGGTGCCCGACCAGAAACCGGTCGCCAGGCCGGCCGCGTAGGCCGCGCCGAGGGCGGTGGTCTCGGGCACGACCGGCTTGGACACCGGCACCCCGAGGATGTTGGCCTGCAGCTGCATGCACAGCCGGTTCGCGGTGATGCCGCCGTCGACCTTGAGGCAGCTCAGCGCCACGCCGGAGTCGGCCGCCATCGCGTCGACGACGTCGCGGGACTGGTAGCAGATCGCCTCGAGCGTGGCCCGCGCGACGTGTGCGTTGGTGTTGAACCGGGACAGCCCGACGATCGCCCCCCGCGCGTCGCTGCGCCAGTAGGGGGCGAAGAGCCCGCTGAAGGCCGGCACGAAGTACACACCTCCGGTGTCGTCGACCGACGCCGCCAGCGCCTCGACCTCCGACGCGCCGGAGATGATGCCGAGCTGGTCGCGCAGCCACTGCACCGCGCTCCCGGTGACCGCGATCGACCCCTCGAGGGCGTAGACAGGCTTGGCGTCGCCGAAGCGGTAGGCCACCGTGGTGAGCAGCCCGTTGGTGCTGCGCACCAGCTCCTCGCCGGTGTTGAGCAGCAGGAAGTTGCCGGTGCCGTAGGTGTTCTTCGCCTCGCCGGGCTCGAAGCAGACCTGCCCGACGGTCGCCGCCTGCTGGTCGCCGAGCACGCCGGTGATCGGTACCGGTGCCCCGCCCCGAGGTGCCGTGGTGGTGCCGAAGGCGTGCGGGTCGCTGCTCGAGCTGATCGTGGGCAACATCGAGGGGGGGATGCCGAAGAAGCCCAGCAGCTCGTCGTCCCAGTCGAGCGTGGTGAGGTCCATCAGCATGGTGCGGCTGGCGTTGGTGACGTCGGTGGTGTGCACCCCGCCGTCGGGCCCGCCGGTGAGGTTCCAGACGACCCAGGTGTCGGGGGTGCCGAAGAGGGCGTCGCCGCGCTCGGCCGCCGCCCGCAGGCCGTCGACGTTCTCGAGCATCCACTGCACCTTGCCGGCGGCGAAGTAGGTCGCGGGCGGCAGCCCGGCCTTGTGCCGGATGACGTCCCCGCGCCCGTCGGAATCCAGGGCCTTGGCGATCGAGTCGGTGCGGGTGTCCTGCCAGACGATGGCGTTGTAGTACGGGCGGCCGGTGCGGCGGTCCCAGACGATGGCGGTCTCGCGCTGGTTGGTCACCCCGATGGCGTCGAGGTCGGAGGCGTCGATGCCCGCCTGCCCCAGGGCGCTCCCGATGACGGTCTGGGTGCGGTCCCAGATCTCCACCGGGTTGTGCTCCACCCAGCCGGCCCGGGGCAGCACCTGCTGGTGCTCGAGCTGGTGCTTGGCCACGGGTCGCCCGTCGTGGTCGAAGACGATGAACCGCGTGCTCGTCGTGCCCTGGTCGACCGCGCCGATGAAGTCACCCATGGGCCGATCCTAGGGCCGCACTGAAACCGGCGGCCCGACGGATGAAACCGCGGTGAAGGCGACCTGAAACCGGAGACCAGCACAGTTGCCTGCATGACCACTCCGACCCCTTCCCCCACCTCCGAGCTGGCAGTGCACGCCCGCGGGCTCGTCAAGACCTTCGGCGACCTGCGCGCCGTCGACGGCGTCGACCTCGACGTGCACCGCGGCGAGGTCTTCGGCGTGCTCGGTCCGAACGGCGCAGGCAAGACCACGATGCTCCAGATGCTCGCCACGCTGTTGCCCATGGATGGCGGCAGCGCAACCCTCTTCGGCGTGGACGTGCGCGAGCACCCCCATGTGATCCGCCAGCTGCTCGGTGTCACCGGCCAGTACGCCTCGGTCGACGAGAACCTCACCGGCCGCGAGAACCTCTGGCTGTTCGGCCGGCTGCTCGGTCTGTCCTCGCGCCGGGCGCGCGTCACCGCCGAGGAGCTGCTGGCCCGCTTCGGCTTGGAAGACGCCGGGGACAAGGCCATCGCGAAGTACTCCGGCGGCATGCGGCGACGACTCGACCTGGCTGCCAGCCTGATCAGCCGCCCGCCGCTGATCTTCCTCGACGAGCCGACGACGGGGCTCGACCCGCGCACTCGCGGGCAGATGTGGGACACCATCCGCGAGCTGGTGTCCGACGGCTGCACCGTGCTGCTCACGACGCAGTACCTCGACGAGGCCGACCAGCTCGCCGACCGGGTCGCCGTCATCGACCGCGGCCGGAAGGTCGCCGAGGGCACCCCGGACGCGCTCAAGGGACAGGTCGGCAGCTCGACCCTCCAGCTGCGGATGCTCGACCCCGACCACACCAGCCAGGCCGTCGACATCGTGCGCCGGGTGCTCGGCGAGGAGCCGGTGCTCACCCCCGAGGCCGGCGGCATCAACGTCGCGCTGAACGACCCCAACCTGGCCGCCGACGTGCTGATCGGGCTGCGCGAGCACGACCTGCGCATCACGTCCGCGACCGTCCAGAAGCCCACCCTCGACGAGGTGTTCATGGCCCTGACCGGCCACGCCGCCGAGGACTCCTCGCCCGAGCCCGAGATGGAGCCAGCCCGATGACCACGACCTTGACCCCCACGACCCCGACCGTCACGGCGGTCACCGCCGCCGGGATCCGCGACCTGCCCGCGCACCCCAGCCTGCGCGAGACCTGGTCGCAGTCGCTCAGCATGGCCTGGCGCGCCACCAAGAAGATGCGCCGCAACCCCGAGCAGTGGTTCGACGTGACCCTGCAGCCGCTGCTCTTCACCGCGATGTTCGCCTACATCTTCGGTGGGGCGATCTCGGGCAGCGTCCAGGACTACCTGCCCATCCTCATCCCCGGCATCCTCGCCCAGACCGCGCTCACGGCGTCGATGGCGACCGGCGTCCAGCTGCGCGAGGACATGGACAAGGGTGTGTTCGACCGGTTCAAGTCGCTGCCGATCGCGCGGATCGCGCCCCTGGTGGGGCCGGCGATCGCCGACCTGCTGCGCTACGGCACCGCCGCGACGCTCACGATCTTCACCGGCTTCCTGATGGGCTACCGACCCGGCGGCGGCGTGGCCGGCGTGTTCGGGGGCTGGCTGATGACGGTCATCGCCGGCTGGTCGCTCGCCTGGATCTTCACCTGGTTCGGCACGGTCGCCCGCAGCGCCCAGGCGGTTCAGGGCATCTCGATGATGATCATGTTCCCGTTGACCTTCCTGTCCAACGCCTTCGTGCCGGCCGACACCCTGCCGAGCTGGCTGCAGACCTTCGTGCGGCTGAACCCGGTGAGCCACGTCGTGACGGCGGTGCGCACGATGATGGCCGGTGGCGGAGTCACGACCGAGGTGGCGTGGGCGCTGGGCGGGTGCTTCGCCGTCGTCGCAGTGTTCCTGCCTCTGGCGGTACGCTCGTACTCGCGCAAGATGTAGCGCACCTTTGAGTCCTTCAGCCCCCGACCGTCTGCGCGTCGGCCAGCGCCGAGCGCGCCTCGGGGAGCAGTGCGGGTGCCGTGCGGCCGGCGTACTCGGACCGCAGCCGCGCCGCCACCCCGGGCGCCCGCCGCTCCGCGAGCGCCTCGGTGCGCGCCGGGTCCATGGTCGGGGTGTAACGGTGGTACCCGAACCGCTCGGCGAGCACCAGCAGCCGGACTGCCACCGGCGCGGGCATCGACTCGCGCAGCAGGCCCCAGGCGCCGAGCCCGTGGAGCACCAGCCCGGCCACCGGGTAGTCCATTCGCCAGCGGTCCGGCGCGAGCACCGCCGGCGCCTTGGCGAGCAGGGCCGAGTAGAGGTCCCAGCCCTCGCGCACGTCCTCCTCGGTGCTCGCGTGGACGGCGAACGCGGTCGTCCCGGCGCTCTCGCCGAACAACGCCCACGGCTCCATCCCGGTGGGTTCGCCCATGCCCGGGAAGGTCAGCCCGTCCAGCTCGGTCACGGCCACCCGGTAGAGGCGCAGGCCCTCTTCCACCCGGCCCCGGGCCAGCGCCAGCTCGGCGCGGGCCGTCACCAGCACGAACGCGCCACCGAAGTCGGCGCGGTGCCGCTCCATCGCGTCGATCTCGGCGATCCATCCCTCGGCGTCGTCGAGCCGCCCGACCGAGATCGCGTGCACGGCCAGCAGAGACCGGGCCTGGATGGCGTCGTCGACCGCCTCGAGCCGGTCGAGGACCGGTAGCGCGGCGAGGGCGTGGTGCACGGCCGCCTCGGGATGCCCGACCTGGGCGTTGAGCGTCGCGATGACGGTGTGCAGCATGGCGCCGAGCCACGGCCCGTCGGAGTCGCGCACCAGTGCCAGCCCGCGCTCGGCCTCCGCTATGGCACCGGCCGGGTCACCGGTGTTCTCGCGATGGTGTGACGCCCACATCCGCGCGGTCATCGCGGCGTCGCGGTCAGGGCCCTCGGCGATGACGCCGAGTCGCTCGGCGACGTCGTCGGCCCCGTCGGCATCGATCAGGCACCGCAGCACCTGCGCCAGGCCGCGGACGCGCGGGGAGGTGGCGTCGGCCCCATAGGTGTCCACGAGCGCCATGCACGACGACACGTCCGCAATCACCCCGGCGATGGTGTTGAGCGTGACCATCGCGGCGGCGGAGACCGCCAGGTCGACCTGCTCGGGAGCGGGTGTCCAGCCAGCCAGGGCGGCGTCCGCGGCGCCGGCCAGGGCGATGACCCGGGTGTTCTCGCCGCGCACGGTCCAGAAGGAGCAGAGCCCGGCGAGCAGGCGCACCACCGACCACGGGTCGGGCAGCGAGACCGCCTCACGCAGGCAGTCGGCCAGGTTGTTCTCCTCGACCGCCAGCTCGCGCACGGCCTCGACCTGGTGGGCCGACCACACGTCGTCGCCGGCGCATTGCGCGAACGCGCAGGCCCACGCCAGCTGGGCGTCGCGTGCCTCGCTCTCCTCGCCGGCGGCGGCGAGCTGGAGCCGGCCGAACTCGCGCACCGTCTCGAGCATCCGGTAGCGCACGGTGCGGCCGGTGTCGAGCACGCTGAGCAGCGACTGGTCGACGAGCGAGCGCACCTCGTCGAGCGCGTCGTGACCGAGCACGGCATCCGCGCCGTCGAGCGAGAACCCGTCGTGGAAGGTCGAGAGCCAGCGCAGCGCCCGTTGCTCGCTCGGGCGCAGCAGGTTCCACGACCAGTCGATGACGGCGAGCAGCGTGCGGTGCCGGTCGGGGGCGGTGCGGTCGCCGCCACGCAGCAGGGCGAAGCGGTCGTCGAGCCGCCGGTCGATGTCCTCGACAGACATCGCGCGCACCCGCGCGGCGGCCAGCTCGATGGCCAGCGGCAGGCCGTCGAGGCGCCGCACGACGCTGAGCACCGTCGCCGGGTCGAGGGTGACGGCGGGCCGCGCGGCCCGGGCGCGCTGGCGGAACAGGTCGGATGCCGCGTCGTCGTCGAGCTGCCCCAGCGGGAAGACGCGCTCGGCCGAGATCGCCAGCGGAGCCCGCGTGGTGGTGACGACGCGCAGCCGGGGACAGGCGGCGACGAGGAAGGCGACGAGGTCGGCCACCGCCTCGACGACGTGCTCGCAGTTGTCGAGGATGAGCAGGGCGGGCATCCGTTCCAGCGCCTGCGCCGCCCGGGCACGCACGTCGTTGCGCTGCTCGGGGGTGAGCACCCGCCGGCCGCTCACCGAGTCGCGCACGCCGAGCGCCGAGCCGACCTCGCTCACGACGTCCTCGGGGGAGGCGACGCCGACGAGCTCGACGAAGTGCACCACCGGCTGCTCGGCCTCGCGACCGAGCAGGTGCGCGAGCCGGGTCTTGCCCAGGCCGCCGGGCCCGAAGATGCTGACGACCCTCGACTCACCGACCAGCGCCCGCAGCGCCCGGATGTCGTCGTCACGACCGACGAGCGAGGTCGACTCGTGGTGCAGGCCGGTGCGCACCGGGTTGTCGGCGGCGAGCAGCTCGGCGTGCACCGCGGCCAGGGCCGGCCCGGGGTCGACGCCGAGGCGGTCGGCAAGGTCGCGCCGCACGGTCGCGTAGCGGTCGAGGGCAGCGGGGCTGCCGTGCACGGCGGCGAGCGAGCGCAGCAGGGCGGCGGCGGTTGCCTCGTCGTCGCCCGCCGCTGCCTCGAGCAGCGCGAGCGCCTCGCGGTGCTCGCCGAGGGCGCTCAGCGAACGGCCGAGAACGGTCGCCGCCTCTGCCCGCAGCCGGCGGGCGTCGTCGCGCAGGGCGGCCAGCGGTCCCTCGCCCCCGGATGCCGGCGCCGGCGTTGCACGTGCCCGTCGCGCGGCGTCGCGGGCCGCCACCCGGTCGGCGCGGGCCTCGGCTGCGGTCGCCGCGGCAACGTCTCGGCGCAGGGCCAGCAGGTCGACTGACGCCGCGTCGAGGCCGAGGCGGTAGCCACCGCTGGCCCGTTCGACCACCTCGGGCGCGGTCTGGGCGCGGGTGCGGGACACCACGACCTGCAGCGCCTTGGCGGGGTTGGCCGGTGGCTGGTCCGGTCCCCACACCTCGTCGACCAAGGTGCTCTCGCCGACCGCGTGGCCGGAGGCCGCGACCAGGGCGGCAAGGAGCGCGTGGGAGCGCCCTCCGTGCACGGGCCGTGCGCGCCACGAAACCTCGCCCAGCAGCTGCAGCTCGGGCACCCGGGCGTCCCGTCCCTCCGGGTGGGGCTGCGACATCCCCCCAGCCTAGGTGTCGGGTTGCCTGGGGCGCCCCCACGGCCGGAGGGCGGGTGTGGGCAAGGGCACGCGGCCTCCCACTGCCGGATGCCGCGCGATCGGGCGAGGATGGACCCCCTCACGTCGAGCGAAGGAGACATCGGTGCAGTTCGGGCGCAGCTACGAGGAGTTCGAGGTCGGGGCGACCTACAAGCACTGGCCCGGAAAGACGGTGACCGAGTACGACGACCACCTGTTCTGCCTGCTGACGATGAACCACCACCCGCTGCACCTCGACGCGAACTACGCGGAGGGATCGACCCAGTTCGGCCGCAACGTGGTCGTGGGCAACTACGTCTACTCGATCCTGCTCGGCATGTCCGTACCCGACATCTCCGGCAAGGCGATCGCCAACCTGGAGATCGAGAGCCTGCGGCACGTGGCGCCGACCTTCCACGGCGACACGCTCTACGGCGAGACCACCGTGCTGGACAAGTGGGGCAGCTCGAGCCGGGACGACCGGGGGGTCGTGCACGTCGAGACGATCGGCTACAACCAGGACGGCAAGGTCGTGTGCATCTTCCGGCGCAAGGTCATGGTGCCGAAGGACAACTACCTCGCCGAGCGCGGTGGCGAGATGCCGGGCCGACCGGTGCCGGTGCCCGACCGCAACTGGCCGGGCCCGAGCGCCTGACCGCCTGACGGTGGGTCGGCTGGCCGGCGGAACCCGTTGGTCAGCCGATCGTGCCCGACCCCGCGCTGCCGTCGGCATTGATCCACCGGAGCCGCTCGACGCCAGAGCCGGGCGTGTCCTTGGGCGTGGTCAGCCTCACCATCACCATGGTCCTGCCGACGCTTCCCGCGGGTGCGGTGTCGATGTTGTGGACGGTCGCGCCCGACGACGCCGAGACGTCGACGCCCTTCGCGCCGGCCGGCAGGAGCACGAGCACACTGGTCTGCATCGTGGCCGAGTTGATGGGCAGCTTCCCGGTCACGAGACCGGGCAGCTTGCCCTCCGGGGGGTCGATCAGCCGTTTCGACGCCGTGGTCTTCGGACCGAACAGGCCGAACAGTCCTTGCGTCTCGTCGACGAAGGCCACGGAGTCGAGGAGTCGGGCGCTGGGGACACTGGTCCCTGCCGAGGTGAACACCTTCTCGCCGTCGGTCCAGGCGAAGCCGGCGAAGATGGTGTCGCCGGGCACGTTCGGGTCGGGCGCCGCGGAGTATCGGATGGCGAAGGCCCGCCGGTCGGCTCCCATCACCAGCGCGCTGGAGACGCTGCTCTCGACCGGGTCGGTCGCCCAGACGGGCACGATGTCCTTCGCCGCCAACGGCATCAGGCCCACGATCAGCCCGGGACGGTTCCCGACCTCGGCGTAGGTGCTGAACCGGGGGTTGGCCGGGAGGGTGGCCGCGGGCCGCATCGTCGGGCGCCCGTCGCTCCCGGTGACCGTGACCTGCCACTTCTTGGTCTGCTGGTTCACGTCGACCCGGACGCTCGTCGGGTCATTGGGCAGGGGGGTGATCGTTCCCTGCAGCGCGGAGCTCACGTCGAGGTCGACGGAGAAGGACCCCGAGCCGAGCCCGGTGGTCGGGCCGGCCGGCACCGTGGTGTCGGTGCGGTCCTGGCCCACCCCGTTGACGAGGGCGCCCCCGGCGCCGATGGCCAGCACGGCGGCTGCGATGCCGGCGCCGGCCGCCATCCGGCGGCGTCGCACGACCCGGCGGCCACGGGTGACCACGGCGTGCGGGTCGACGTCGACGTAGGCCGGCCCCTCGGCATCCGCCGTGTCGCGCAGCAGGGAGCGCAGCTCGTCCTCGAACGTGTCGTTGGTCATCGCACGCCTCCTTCGCTGTTGGCAAGCTGGGTTCTGAGAGTGGCTAGTCCGCGTGAGGCGGCGGACTTCACCGAGCCGACGGAGATGTTGAGCGCGTCGGCGGTGGCCTGTTCGGACAGGTCGGCGTAGTAGCGCAGCACGACGACCTTGCGCTGCTGCTCGGGCAGGGTCGCGAGCAGCCGCACGACGACGTCGCGGTCCTCGGTGGCGCCATCCGGTCGCGTGGCGCCCTCGGGTGGGGCGGCGACGGCGAGCTCCGGGCCGTGCCGGCGCCACCGGTCGGTGCGCTGGTTGACCAGGATGCGGCGGGAGTAGGCGAGCGCGGTCTCGGGGCGCACCCGTGGCCACGCCACGTAGGTGCGCACCAGGGCGGCCTGCACCAGGTCGTGGGCTGCGTCGTGGTCGCCGGTCAGCAGCCACGCAGTCCGCAGCAGCGACGGCGTCGCCTGCTCGACGAACGCCGTGAACGCGGCGTCGCGCTCGCGCTTCCCGGTCCGGTCCATCCCACCCCCAAGAGTTGTCGTCACACCCTGCACTACGCCGGGAGGCCGAGAAAGGTTGCCTCCCGCGGACGGCGATGTCGGCGCCGATACGCTGGCTGGGTGGTGATCGACCTGCACACCCACTCCACGGCCAGTGACGGCACCGAGGCACCCTCGGTCGTCGTGCAGCGGGCGGTCGAGGCGGGCTTGACGACTCTGGCGCTCACCGACCACGACACGACGCGCGGCTGGGCCGAGGCCGCGGAGGCGACGCGGGCCACCGGCATCCGGCTCGTGCCCGGCATCGAGGTGTCGTGCACGCGGGACGGGACGAGCATCCACCTGCTGGCCTACCTGCCGGACCCTGACCACCCGGCGCTCATGGCCGACCTGGCTCGCGCCCGCGAGAGTCGCGAGACGCGGCTCGACCGGATGGTGGAGCTGATGGTGGCTGACGGCATCGACATCACCGTGGCGGGGGTGCGTGCCGAGGTGACGGACGGCGCCACCCCCGGGCGACCGCACATCGCCGATGCGCTGGTTACCGCGGGCGTCGTGGCCGATCGTGACGAGGCGTTCGAACGGTTCCTCAAGAACGACAGCCGCTACTACGTCGGCCACTACGCGCCCGACCCGGTGCGTGCGGTCGAGCTGGTGCGGGACGCCGGGGGAGTGCCCGTCATCGCGCACCCGCGGGCGGGCCCGCGAGGCCGGGTGGTGGAGGACGTCGTGATCGAGGAGATGGCCGCCGCCGGGCTGGCCGGCATCGAGGTCAACCACCGCGACCACGACGCGGATGCCGTGCGCCACCTCACCGCGCTCGCGGCCTCGCTCGGCCTGGTCGTCACCGGGTCGAGTGACTACCACGGTCACGGGAAGGTCAACCGGTTGGGGGAGAACACGACTGGGCCGGAGGTGCTCTCGGCGATCGAGTCCCTGGCGACCGGATCGGCCGTGGTCGAACCGTGAGCTTCGACCTCACACTGTTCACCTCGACGTTCGTGACCCTGCTCGTCATCCTCGACCCGCCGGGTGCGATCCCGATCTTCCTGGCGCTCACCGGCCCGCTGACGCCGAAGCAGAAGGTGTCGGCCGCCCGTCGCGCCTCGCTGGTGGCCCTTGGAGTCATCGCGTCGTTCGCGGTGTTCGGCCAGCGGATCCTGGACTACCTGCACATCTCGCTGCCGGCGCTGCAGGGGGCGGGCGGCTTGTTGCTGCTCATCGTGGCGCTGCAGCTGCTCACCGGGTCGGAGTCGGAACAGCTCGCGGATGCCGGGGTGAACGTCGCGCTCGTGCCGCTGGGGACGCCGTTGCTGGCCGGGCCGGGTGCGATCGTCGCGACCATGCTGGCCGTACAGGGGGCGCACGGGGCCGGCGGGTACCTGGCCGTGGCGGCGGCATTGGTGATGGCGCTGCTGGTCGTGTACCTGGTGTTCCGGTTCGCGTCGCCGCTGGCCCGGCTGCTCAAGGACAGCGGGATCGTGCTGCTGACCCGGATCGCCGGGTTGCTGCTGTCGGCGATCGCCGTGCAGATGATCGCCGACTCGGTGATCGCGTTCGCCAACGGGGGCGGCGCGACCTGAGGGTGGCCGTGCTGGGCTCGGTGCGCCGGCTGGGGCGCCGACTCGGTGGTCGCGCTTCGGCCACGGTGAGGATGCGATCTCACGGGGGCAGGGCGCTCCTCGCGGCCCCTCGACGTGATGCACGGGAACAGTCACCCGCTGCACCTTGTCGGCTCTCGGCTTAGCCGAAGTTCATTGCCAGGCAGCCGAATTCGATGTGGGAGCGGGGGGGCCTGTCGGTGGTCGCTTGTAGTGTTTGGGGTAGTCGATCGGGCAGGGGGGTGAGCGGTGATGGTTGTCGGTCCGGAGGAGGTCGTGGCGGCGGCGGAGGTCGCTGTTGCCGCGTTGCGTGCGGTGCTGTGGCCGTCGGGGGT
>Ga0302299_10001305_pt1 | contig 14943 bp, 9 predicted proteins | sample III_Fen_N3_4_FD_198795 | JGI IMG/M metagenome (GOLD analysis project Ga0302299, IMG submission 198795) | Peat permafrost microbial communities from Stordalen Mire near Abisko, Sweden - III_Fen_N3_4 | ecosystem: Environmental > Terrestrial > Soil > Wetlands > Permafrost | place: Sweden: Abisko... | reverse complement strand
CTCGCCGACGTTCAGATCCGAAAGATCGATGGTGAACGGCAGGTTGGCGTTGAGATCGACCTCGAATTCCTCTTCCTGATCGACGGTGGGCGTGAAGTCCGACGTTTGCCAGAGCGGTGTCGTCACCGGTCCCTCCGTCCAGGCAACGATGTCCCATTGCCCGGTCCTGCCCGTGACGAACGCCGTGCCCGCTGTCTGGAAAAGGTGCTGGTCACTGGTGTAGGCGCTCACCTCGAGATGCAACATCGCGTCCACCGTGAAGCAGTTCACGGTATCCGGGCCGTCGCAATCCGGACCCGGACCGTTGTGATCGATGGCCCGCATGAACGCTTTTTTCAGACCGAATTGCAGGGAGGCGCCGGGCAGGGCTTTCGCGAACGCCTGGTATTGGATCAATTGCGCCTTGTTCCCGCCGATGCCCTCAGCGGTTTCGGTCTCGGTCCAGTATTCGGACCCGTCGCCCCTGGAGAAGATGTCGGCCACGGCACTCGGGCCCTCGGGAATCGTCGCCGGTCCGAAGTCATGCCTGCGGAACAGATCGCCAGCCACATCGGTGCCTTGGGCGACCACCACTTCGGTCCCGTCGGGATCGATATCGGAGAATTGCCATTGCCGGATCGGGGCGAACGGTATCACCGGGGTGGCGCCCGCCGGCGCCGACTGGACACCGGCGAGGGTGGCCAGGCTGGCGATGACGGCCAGCACGGTGACGCAGACCCTCCGAACGCGCGATGACGTCATGGCAAGCCCCGATTTGGACCCGCGCGCCAGCGCGGCATCGACACGACGTTCCCGGGGTCGGGAGCTGTGAGGCGTCGACTACCTGGTACTACGGATCGTCGACCGCAACGGTTCTCGGCGCGCCGAGCGAGCCACTGACCGAATCCGTGACCTCAGCCGCGGATCGTGTCCAGACCCGGGAAAGTCCATGATCCATCGAGAATCTCGGCCTCCGGTTGGTACCGCCGCACCACGGAGTTCCAGCCGTCCATGATCGGGATCTGGTTGGGGGTGCGGGTTCTGCACGGCCCGCCGAACTGAACGCCAAAGCACGACCAACCCCGCCCCGACGTCACCGTTGCGCCGAGCGTCAGCCCCGTCCCATCGCGGCCACCAACCTCGCGGTCGGGCCGCCGACCCCATGCTGCCTGACGAGTTCCGACAGCGCTGCCGGGTCGACGGGCTCGGCCGGTAGGGTGCCGGGCCCGTCTGGGGCCACCGTCACGGGAGCGTCTGTCGAGACCCGCACCACGGTGGGCGCGACCAACAGATAGTCACGGGCAGCCGCCAGCTTGGCTCGCATCCCGGCCGTCAAGCCGGTGGACCGCCCGTCCAGCGCCTGCAGCAAACCCTCCACCGTGCCGAACCGGGAGATCAGGGTGGCCGCGGTCTTGTCGCCCACCCCGGGTACACCGGGTAGCCCGTCGGACGGGTCCCCTCGTAAGGCGGCAAAGTCGGCGTAGCTGCCCGGCGGAATGCCGTAGCGTTGCGCGACCGTGGCTGCCGAGTACACCGCGGCCTTGCTCATCCCGGCGCCGATGTAGCGGACCGTGACTGCCGGGTCGGTGTCCCGGGCGACCTGGAACAGGTCGCGGTCGCCGGTGACCACCTCGACCGGATCAGTCCGCTCGGTCGCGGCAAGCGTGCCGATCACGTCATCCGCCTCGAACCCGGGTGCCCCCGCAGTGGCGATGCCCAACGCGGCCAGTACGTCGAGCAGTATCGGGACCTGCGGGGACAGTTCGTCGGGCACCACCTCGATGTCGGTGGAGGCGCCGGGCGTCCCGCTGTGCGGGGTGTCCGCCAACTCGACAGGAGCTGTGCTGAGCGCACTCTGCGGGTCGAGGACCCGATGCGTCTTGTACGACGGGATCAGCTCGACTCGCCAGGCCGGCCGCCAGTCCAGGTCGAGGCAGGCCATCACCCGGGTGGGCCGGGCGTCGGAAATCACCTTGGCCAGGATGTCCAGCGACCCGCGCACGGCGTTCACCGGCCTGCCGTCGGGGGAGGTCGTGGACATCGGCACGGCGAAGAAGGCGCGGAAGTAGATGCCGGCGAGGTCGAGCAACTGGAGCATGGGCGAAGACGCTACCCGCCGGATCATCCGCCCTGTGGGAGCGCCTCGGGCAAAACGGACAGCCCGCCGGGCCGCGCGTTAGGCTGCCGTCCATGTCCATCGACCACTCGCGACCGCGGGGGACCGTGGCCGACCTCGTCCCAGCCTTGGCGGACCGGCTGGCCCGGTTGGCCGGTCAGGCCGACGTCACCGGGGCCGACGTCATCCTGATCAGCCCGGGCCCCGATCTCGAGTACTTCCTTGGCCATTCGGTGGGCTCGCACGAGCGGTTGACCTGCCTGGTGGTCCCCGCATCCGGCCAATCCGCGCTGCTCGTGCCGACACTGGAACGGCCCGGCTGGAGCGGCACCCCGGTGGAATCCTTGGACGTCGCGATCAGCACGTGGACCGACGGCGAGGATCCGTACCTGGCCCTCGCCGCGGTGCTGCCGCCGCAGGCCAGGGTGCTCGCGGTCGACTACCACATGCCGGCGGTGCACGCGTTGAATGCGCAGATCGCGGTTCCCGGAAGCGAATTGACGCTGGCGGGCGAGGCAATAGCCGAATTACGGATGCGAAAGAGTGAATCGGAGATCGCCGCACTGGCGGACGCGGGCGCGGCCATCGACCGGGTGCAGCGCCGGATTTCCGAATGGCTGCGCGCCGGCCGCACCGAGAACGATGTCGCCGCGGACATTGCTGCTGCGATCGTCGCCGAAGGCCACTCGCGTCCGGATTTCGTCATCGTCGGGTCCGGGCCCAATGGCGCCAGCCCGCACCACGAGGCATCCGACAGGGTGATCGAGGCCGGTGACGTGGTGGTCATCGATATCGGTGGGCCGATGCCATCCGGCTATTTCTCCGATTGCACCCGCACCTATGTCATCGCGCCCGCGGACGGTGACGACATCGCGAAAGACGCCCGGGACGTGTACGAGATAGTCCGCCGGGCGCAGGCGGCCGGAGTGGCAGCGGTCCGTCCTGGGGTGACCGCGGAATCGGTGGACGCCGCGGCCCGGGCGGTGATTGACCGGGCGGGATTCGGGAAGTATTTCATTACCAGAACCGGTCACGGCATCGGGATGGAAGTGCACGAGCACCCCTACATGGTCGCCGGCAACAGGCGGGTCCTCGAGCCGGGAATGGCGTTCTCGGTGGAGCCTGGCATCTATCTGCCGGGACGTTTCGGGGTGCGGATCGAGGACATCGTGGTGGTCGGGGACAACGGTCCGGTGTTGATGAACACGGCACCGACCGAATTGACAGTTGTCGGCGCGAGCTGAAAGGACCCCGTCATGTTGGAGGAGATCGACGCGCGCATCGCTGGCGTGCTGGCCGCCGATGGCCGCTGCAGCTACACCGATTTGGCCGAGCGGGTCGGGCTGTCCGTTTCCGCGGTTCATCAGCGCGTGCGCCGACTGGAAAAGCGCGGCGTGATCCAGGGCTATACCGCACAGATCGACAGCGAGCAGATCGGGTTGCCGCTGACGGCCTTTGTGTCGTTGACCCCGATCGATCCGAGTGCACCGGACGATTACCCGCAGCGTTTGGCGGCCCTGCCGGAAATCGAGGCCTGCCATTCGGTGGCGGGCGTGGAGTCCTACATCGTCAAGGTGCGGGTCGCTTCCCCGTCCGCGTTGGAGGGGCTGTTGGCGCAGATTCGCGGGACGGCCGGGCTGTCGACCCGGACGACGGTGGTGCTGTCCACACCGTTCGAGCATCGCGCGGTCGCGCCGGCGGTGCTGGAGCCCGACCTCGACGGCGGGGTGGTCGCGGCGGAGGGTTGATGCGTGTGCCCGGTGCACCGGCCGCTCGTGATGTGATCGGTGGGTGACCTTCCACTACCCGCCCGCCGACCGGGACGCCACCGTCGACATCATGCACGGCGTCGTCGTCGCCGATCCGTACCGCTACCTGGAGGACCCCGATTCGGAGCGCACCCGGGCGTTCGTCCGAAACCAGAACGGCCTGTCCACGCCGTATCTCGACGCACTGCCGGCCGCCACACCGTTTCTCGCGCTGATGACGGCGCTGGTGACGGCGCCGCGGCGCGGGGTGCCGTGGGAGCGCGGCGGCCGGTACTTCGTCATCGCGAACCCAGGGGAACTGGACCAGGATCTGCTGCTCACCGGGAGTTCGCTCGAGTCGTTGCTGGACGGACCGACGGTGCTGATCGATCCCAACGAGTTGTCCTCCGACGGCACGGTGGCAATGACCGCCGCCAGGGTCAGCCCGGCGGGCACCTATGTCGCTTACGCCCTGGCCGAGGCCGGGTCCGACTGGCGGACGATCAAGGTGCGGCGCACCCACGACGGTCGGGACCTGACCGACGAGTTGCACTGGACGAAATGGGTTGACCCCACCTGGCTGCCCGACGAATCAGGCTTCCTGTATTGGCGCTACCCGGAACCGTCAGGCGCCCGGTTCACCGATGCCATGGGTGCCGGGGACTTGGTGCTGCACCGAGTGGGCGACGACCCGGAGTCCGATGAGGTGGTGTGGTGCCGCCCCGATGGGCCTGAATGGATCGCCTCACCGTGGGTCGCCCCCGACGGCGGGTGGTTGGTGTTGACCACCAGTCCCGGCACCGACTCTCGGACCACCCTGGAAGCCCGCCGGCTGGTGCTCGACGACCGAGGTCGGTGCGGCATCGGTGAGCACAGCGCCGCGGTCGTCTCCGAGCTGACTGACGCACATTCCGTGGTCGGTTCTGCCGGGGACACGCTGTACCTGCGCACCGAACGCGCCGCGCCGCGCGGCAGGTTGGTCGCCGTCGACCTGACCGCACCGAGTCGGCCGTGGGCCGACGTCATCACCGAACACCTCACCGACGTGCTCGTCGACGTCGGCCCGGCCTCGGGGGCGTTCGTGGTGCTCTGGTCGTCGGACGCCGCCCATCGCATCGAGATCGTCGACAGGGTCGGCCGCTTCCTGGGCCGTCCGGAGCTGCCGGCGCCGATGTCGGTCACCGCCATCAACTCCCGCCAGGCCAGCGCCGAGATCTTCGTCGGCGTCACGTCTTTCACCCGTCCAAGTCGGTCCTACCGGCTCGATGTCGCCGGCGGAGCGGTCGAGCTGTCCGCGTTGCCACCGGCGGGCGCGGAGGTGGAGCTGCCCGAGGTCGGCTTCGAGCGAGTCCGGGCGACCTCGGCGGACGGCACAGCGGTGCCGATGTCGGTAGGGCGCCGGGTGGATCTCTCAGACGGTCCGCGGCCGACGCTGCTGTACGGCTATGGCGGGTTCGACATCCCGGTCCTGCCGGCGTTCTCGGCGCTGTTCTCCGCCTGGGTGGCCGCCGGGGGAGTGCTGGCGGTGGCGAACCTGCGCGGCGGCGGGGAGTTCGGGGCGGACTGGCACCGCGGCGGGATGCTGCACGACAAGCAGAACGTCTTCGACGACCTGTTCGGCTGCGCCCGCGAGCTGTTCTCCTCGGGCGTGACCACGCCGGCGCAGCTGGCCGTGCACGGCCGATCCAACGGCGGGTTGTTGGTGGGTGCGGCCATCACTCAGCACCCCGAGCTCTTCGCCGCGGCGCTGCCCACGGTCGGTGTGCTCGACATGCTGCGGTTCCACCTGTTCACCATCGGCTGGGCGTGGACCAGCGACTACGGCTCACCGGATGATGCCGACGACTTCGCGGTGCTGCACGGATATTCGCCGCTGCACCGCCTGGTGCCCGGCGCGACTTACCCGCCGACCCTGATCTGCACCGGCGACCACGACGACCGGGTGGTGCCGGCCCACTCGCTGAAGTTCGGCGCCGAGCTGCAGCGCTGCCAGGGTGGCCCCGGACCCGTGCTGCTCCGGGTCGACACCCGCGCCGGTCACGGGATGGGCAAGCCCGCCCGGGCCCTGGCGGCCGAGTACGCCGACCAGTTGGCCTTCGCCGCCGAACACACCGGCCTCCCCCCACCCTGCTCCACGACCTCCTCGCCCCTGTACGGCGCGGATCATCATCCACAGCGCGGATGAAATCGTTGACTTCCGTCACTCCAGTCCCACAACCGCCACGATAATGCGCGCTGACGATGATGATCCGCGCCGTTCAGGGGACGGCGATGCGGCGGGTGCGGGCATGAAAACGGTGGCCGCGAGCGTTGCCAGGAGGGTGCGGCGGGGAACTGTCGGAGGTAACGCTCGGCCTGGGCAACGACCAGACGTCCGGACCACCAGCCGAGAGGAGCATCGGGCATGACGACGGCGGCTTCGTCGCAGCGAGCGGGCGCTGTCGGCTTCCGGTCCGAACGCGGGCCGATCCTGATCTCGTTGATGCTGGCGACCTCGCTGGTCGCGCTGGATTCCACCATCGTCGCGACCGCGGTCCCCTCGATCGTCGCCGACCTCGGCGGGTTCTCCCAGTTCCCCTGGCTGTTCTCGGTATACCTGCTGGCGCAGGCGGTGTCGGTTCCGGTCTATGGGAAGCTGTCCGACCTCTTCGGGCGGAAGCCGATCATGCTGTTCGGCATCGGGCTGTTCCTGCTCGGCTCGATCCTGTGTGGCTTCGCCTGGAGCATGCCGGCGCTGATCGCCTTCCGCGCCGTGCAGGGGCTGGGTGCTGGCGCCGTCCAGCCGATGAGCATCACCATCGCCGGCGACATCTACACCCTCGCCGAGCGGGCGAAGGCGCAGGGTTATCTGGCCAGCGTCTGGGCGATGTCCGCAGTCGTCGGCCCGACCCTCGGCGGCCTGTTCGCCCAGTACCTGACCTGGCGGTGGATCTTCTTCGTCAACATCCCGCTGTGCGCCCTCGCCGCCTGGATGCTGATCCGCCGATTCCACGAGGCGGTGCGTCCGCGGGTGCGGCGCCGCATCGACTACCTGGGCAGCGTCACCCTCACCGCCGGCTGCACCTTGATCATTTTGGGGCTGCTGGAGGGTGGTCAGGCCTGGGCCTGGAATTCAGTCACCAGCGTCCTGGTTCTCTCCTCCGGGGCCATGTTGATCGCGATCTTCATCGCCGTGCAGCGCCGGGCCACGGACCCGGTGCTCCCACTGTGGATCTTCAACCGTCGCGTGCTGGTGGCCAGCGCGGTGGTCGCCCTGCTGGTCGGCGCGGTACTGCTCGGATTGACCACCTACGTACCGACCTTCGTCCAGGTGGTCCTTGGCACCGGACCGCTGGTCGCCGGGTTCGCGCTGGCGACCCTGACCATCGGCTGGCCGATCTCGGCCGCCCTGTCGGGCCGGTTCTACCTGCGGTTGGGGTTCAGGACGACGGCACTGATCGGCTCCGTGCTGGTGATCATCGGCGCCGCCCTGTGCACCTTGCTCGGCCAGGGATCCACGGTGTGGGAGGTCGCGGTCTGCTGCTTCGTGGTCGGACTGGGCATGGGGCTGGTGGCCAGCCCGACGCTGATCGCCGCCCAGAGCAGCGTCGGCTGGGCCGAACGGGGCGTGGTGACGGCGAACAACCTGTTCTCCCGGTCCATCGGCAGCGCGGTGGGCGTCGCCGTGTTCGGCGCGATCGCCAACGCGACCCTGGGATCCGCCACGGCCGCCGCGAGCGCCGGGTCCACTACCGGGTCCGGGGGTCCGGCCGCGCTGGCGCAGGCGACCCACGACGTCTTCCTGGCCGCCCTGCTGCTCGCCCTGGTGATGTTCGCCGCCGCCTGGCTGCTGCCCGGCGGCCGGCCGACCCCCCTGCAATCCGGCGATCCGTCAGCCGATCCGGCGGAGCGTGATGGTCAGCGCGATCCGGATCCGGTGCCCGATCACGGCCCCGGGGGCCTTGCGTAGCCCGGCATCGCGGCGATCGCGGACTCCTTGGCTGGTGCGGTGGTTGGTGTCCGGATCACGGTCCCGCCGATCCGCGGCTACAGCACAGCGTCGGCCAGCCGCTCCACCTGCGACAGGTCAGCCACCGTGGGGTCCAGGATGAGCTCGTCCACGCCGGCATCCTCGTAGGCATTCAGCGAGCCCTTGATCGCGTCGGCCCCGCGCAGCGCACCACCGGCGATCATCTCGACGTACTCGCCCAGGAAGCCGTAGTAGTGCCGGAGGTACGCGTAGGAGGCGGCCTCCACGTCGTCACCGATCGAGAAGTACGCCAAGGCAAGGATTCGCGGCACACCTTCGCGGCCGCCCTGGGTCCACGCCTCCCGCACCCGTGCGGCCAGTGGCGCGATCTGATCGGGCGGGGCGCCGCCGACCGTCCAACCCACGCCGTACTGCACGGTGCGGCGCACTCCGGCGTCCCCGCCACCACCGATCAGCAGCGGAACGGTCCCGCCGGGGACGTCGGGGGCCACCGGCTCCGGGCTCCCGGCGACCGGCTCACCGCGCCACGCGGCCAGCATGATGTCCAGCATCTGGTCGGTCCGCTTGCCTCGGCCGCTGAAAGAGGTTCCGGTGGCGGTGTAGTCGTCCTCACGTCCGCCGACGCCGATGCCGAGCGTCAGTCGGCCGGCGGAGATGGACGCCACCGACCCGGCCTCCTTGGCGATCAGCACCGGGTCGCGGGTGGGCAGCAAGAGAATGTTGGTGAGCAACTCGATCCGCTCGGTCACCGCCGCCGCGGCGGCCAGGGAGATCAGCGAATCGTGATTCGGGAACGCCACCCGGTCGATGGTCGCGAGCGTGGTGAACCCGCGCTGCTCCGCCGCGGCAGCCCACGTCGGGATCAGTGTTCCGGGGAAGTGGGGGACGGGGTTGGGCAGACCGATGCCGATTTTCATGAACGCGAATCTAGTTGTTGGGAGCCCAACGGGCCAGGCCAAAACCGCTCCATCGCAGGGACTTTCGGCCGTTTTGCGTCGGTTGCGTCAGATGGCCAATTGCAGGCTCAGGACCAGCGCCAGCGGGGCGAGGCCCCGGATGAGGAACCAGGATAGTTGTACCGGAGCCGGCCCGAATCCCAGGTCGGCCACCAGCCCGTCGAACTCCATGGGCTTCGCGGTGGCCCGCAGCCACAGGTTGATCAGGACGCCGATCGGCGTGAACGCAAGCGCGATCCACCGGTCGGCGGGCATGGCGGGCGCCGCGGCCAGCGTGAACAGCACAGCCGCGACGGCAGGCGCGGCCAGGTGGAGCGTCTTCAGTGCGGAGTCGGTGCCACCGAGCATTCGCCGCAGCGCAGCGGATTGGCAGACCTTGCGCAGCCCGGTGCCGAACGGCGACACCGCCGGAACAGCGCTCAGCAACGCCACAACCGGTAGCCAGCGCGCGGGTGCCACCGTGGCCGCGACGTAGGGCACCAGCAGGGCGCCCACGAAGATCCCGGCGGCCCGGCGATTCCGGATCGCGCGGACCCACTCCGCCGCCAGCAGCGCGCGCCTCCGCCCGGTCGGGAACGATCGCGACCGCTGAATCCGCAGCTGGGAGAACCGCCGCTGGGCCAGCACATCTCCCAGCAGCGCTGGATCCATGAACAGCACTGCGGCTCCGCCGGCCGTGAACAGCGCGTTCCCGGCGGTCAGCGCCAGGCGGTCCAACGCGGGGATCCTCCGCCAAGCCCACACCACCGTCGACACGGCGAGCAGCACGGCCAGCGGTGCACCGACCGGAGCAACCCACCCCGGAATCGCCGGAGTACTGCCGAGCCGGATCAGCAGCACCGCCAGTCCGACGAGGACCACCCCGGCGGCGGTGGTCCCGCCCTGGACGGCCCGGCGAACTCCCGCGGTCCCGCCCTGCAGACCCGTCGCGCCCGCCGCCAGGGCCACCCCCAGCCCGACGCCGATCACCACCGTCAACCCCAGTTGCGCGCGATCAGCGCCGCCGACCGCGCCGGCCACCGCGGCCAGCGCGGCGCCCAGCACACCGGTGCCGGCCAGCGTGCGCACCCATCGCGGGGTCAACTCCGACCGGCGATCGACCGGACCGCCCAGCACCCAGGTGTATTCCGCGGGGCTGCCGCGCACCGGTCCGAGCGCCACCGCCACGGCCAGCAGCAGCGCACCCAGCAGGACGGCAACGCCGACAGTCAGCGCCGCCGGCACCGCCGCGGTCACCCCCGACGCCCGCCCCGCGCTGAGCCCGATGATCACCTGAACCGGAAAGCCGGCCAGCACCAACACGGCCAGCAGCAGCGTCCACCAGTCGGTCGGCTCGCGTCGCCCGCGACCGACGCGGCGCACCTGGGTCAGCAGCCTCAACTGCTCGGACCCCCAGGTTCGAGGCGCTTGTCGGCGACGGCGTCGATCAGACCGGGGTGGTGGGAGGCGAACAACACCGCTCCGCCGTTTGCCTTCTCGTCCAGCAGCCGCCCGATCAGCCAGTCGATGCCCTGCCCGTCCAGTCGCTGCTCGGGTTCGTCCAGCAGCAACAGCGAGCGGGGACGGACGAAACCCGACGCCAGGGCCAGTCGGCGCCGTTGCCCGGAGGACAACGTGCCCGGCAACTGGTTGCGCTGATCGGTCAGCCCGACCTCGTCGAGCAGCGCGCCCACCACCGCGTCCGCTTCCGGCACGTCGTGCACGGCGGCCAGCAGGCCCAGGTGCTCGGCGGCGGACAGGTCCGGAAAGAAGTCGACACTGTCGTCGACGGCGGCGATCTCGGCGCGAACGGCAGGATCGCTCTCGACCAGCGGCCTGCCGTGCAAAGTCACCGAGCCGGTGTCCGGGCGCTGGATCCCCATCACGCACTGCAGCAGCGTGCTCTTGCCGGATCCGTTGGGCCCCACCACAGCCACTGCCTCACCGGGACGGACCTCGAAGCTCAGGCCGTGCAGCACCTCATGCTCGCCGAACCGGCGTCGCAGTGCCGACACCCGCAGCAGTGGTTGCGCACCGTCCCCGGGCCGCCCGTTGCTCGCCACCCACCCCGACCCTCTCTCACGCCGATCCTGCCAGACCGGCAGGCCTCAACCCGTCAGCGCCGAAGCCCGGGCTCAGGTCGCCGCGGCGGCCCGCATCGCCGGTTCGGTCCGGTAGATGATCTCGATACCGAGCGCGCCCACGGCACCGACGACCAGCGATTCCCACAGGGTGGCGGGCGTCAGCGAGAAATTGAAGAACGACTGGCCGATCGGCAGGATGAAGGCGAGCGCGGCCAGCGCCACCATCGACCCGACCAGCGCGGCCTTCCAGGGCCGGAACGGACGGGACAGCACCACCAGGATCCAGAACGCGGTGAACAGCAACGAAATCGTCGCCGCGGTGGACGGCTGCCAGCAGATGACGTTCGCCACGTCCTGGTTGGATTCGGTCTGCACCAGGCACTCCGACGCCGGGGGAGCGCCAACCGCGTTGCGCGCCAACATGTACGAGACGAGTACGACGATCCCCGAGACCACCCCCGCAGGCACCGCGAACCGCAGCACCCGGCGCAGGAACCCGGGCACGTACCGCCGCTTGTTCGGGCCGAGGGCCAGGAAGAACGCGGGGATGCCGATCGTCACCGCGGACACCAGGGTGAGATGCCGTGGCAGGAAAGGGAACGGCAGGGTGAACAAGGCCGCCGAGATGATCGCGACGAGGCTCATCACGTTCTTCGAGACGAACAGGTTGGCCACCCGCTCGACGTTGCCGATCACCCGGCGGCCCTCGGCAAGCACGGAAGGCATGTGCGAGAACCGGCCGTCCAGCAGCACGAGCTGGGCGACGGCCTTGGTGGCCTGCGCGCCGTTGCCCATCGCGACACCGATATCCGCGTCCTTGAGTGCCAAGGCGTCGTTCACCCCGTCACCGGTCATCGCGGCGACGTGCCCGTTCCGTTGCAGCGCCCGCACCAGCGCACGCTTCTGTTCCGGCGACACCCGGCCGAACACCGTTGTCCGCTCGACGATCTCGCGGAGTTCTTCCGGATCCTCGCCGATGGTCCGCGCGTCGACCACGTTCTCGTCGGTGATGTGCAATCCGACCCGCCGGGCGATGGCCGCGACGGTCGTCGGGTTGTCCCCGGAGATGATCTTGATGTCGACGCCCTGGTCGGCGAAGTACTCCAGAGTCTCCTTGGCATCAGGGCGGACCTGTTCGGTCAAGGTCACCAGCGCGGCCGGTGCAACATCGGCCGGCAACTCCTGGCCGTGCAGGGCGCCGTCGGACCGGGCCAGCAGCAGCACCCGGCGGCCGGTCGCGGCCAGCTCGCTCACCCGTGCGCGCAGCGGATCGTCCGCCGCCAGCAGCACGTCCGGCGCGCCGAACACCAGCGCGCCCCGGCCGGTGAAGGAGGCCGCACTCCATTTTCGCGCGGAGTTGAACGCGATCGTGTCCTCCCGATTCCAGTCCGTCGGTGCCGACAAGGCCGCGGCCAGCGCCTTCAGCGTGCCGTTCGCGTTGGGGTCGTCGGCGAGCGCGCCGAGCGCCGCGCACACCTGTTCGGAGGTCCACGGATCCGGGCCGACCGGCTCGCAGTCCTCGTAGGCGATGTCGCCGATGGTCAGCGTGCCGGTTTTGTCCAGGCACACCACGTTGACCCGGGCCAGGCCCTCCACCGCGGGCAGTTCCTGGACGAGCACCTGCTGCCGGGTCAATTGCACCGCTGCCAGCAGGAACGCCACCGAGGTCAGCAGCACCAGACCTTCCGGGACCAGCCCCACCAGACCGCCGGTGGACCGGATCACCACCTGCTGCCACCCCTGGTCGCCGATGGCCCGGGCCTGCGACCACAGCTGCAGCGGCAGCGCGATGATGATCACCCAGGTGATGTACTTCAGCAGCTGGTTGACCGATTCCTGGATCTCCGAACGGGTCTTGGTGAACTTCTTGGCCTCCGCCGCGATCTTGTTGATGTACGCGTCCGGGCCCACCGCGGCGGCGCTGAAGCGGCCGATGCCGGCCACCACGGTCGTCCCCGAGCGGACCTCGTCACCCGCCGTCTTGGGGATCGCGTCGGCCTCTCCGGTGAGGTTGGATTCGTCGATCTCCAGTCCGGAGGCGGACAGCATCGAGCCGTCCGCGGGCACCTGGTCGCCGGTGCGCAGTTCGATGAGGTCGTCCAGGACCACGTCGGCGGTGGGGATCTCGATCAGCGTGCCGTCCCGCAGCACCCGGGTGGTGGGGGAGTTCATCAGGGCCAGTTGGTCGAGCTTCCGCTTGGCCAGGTATTCCTGGGTGATGCCGATGGCCGAGTTGACGATCAGCACCACACCGAACAGGCCGTCGGCCAGCGACCCGGTAGACAGGATCAGCACGAACAGCGCACCCAGGATCGCGTTGAACCGGGTGAACACGTTGGTCTTGAAGATCACCCACAGAGAACGCGACGACGCCTGGCTCGTGGCGTTGACCTGGCCAAGGGCGACGCGCTCGGCCACCTGCGCCGACGTCAGGCCGTTGGCGCCCTCGGGTCGGTCGGCGACCTGCGCGGATTCCGGCGAAATGCTCACCGGCTAACTGTGACAGATGATCACTGACCGTCCTACCCCTGAGCCCTACCCCGTCAGACCGTTCGTCAGGGTGACCACACGACTCGATGCCGCCGATGTTTGACTGTGCTGGATGACGCTCACCCTGCTGCGCGGCGGCCGGATCCACACCGCCGCCGATCCCGATGCCACCGCGCTGGCCTTCGACGGGTCCACCATCAGCTGGATCGGTGGCGAACACGCGCTGTCGGTGGCCGGCCGGCCGGACCGGGTGATCGACCTTGACGGTGCCTTGGTGGTACCCGGTTTCGTCGACGCGCACGTCCACACCACCGACGCCGGGCTGGCGCTGACCGGCCTGGACCTGACCGGCGCCCGCTCGCTGGCCCAGTGCCTGGACGCCATCGGACGATACGGCTGGGCGCATCCCGACGGGGTGCTGTGGGGGCACGGCTGGGACGAACACTGCTGGCCGGAGAACCGGCCGCCCAGCCGCGCGGAGCTCGACGCGGTGGTCGGTTCGCGCCGCGCCTACCTGTCCCGGATCGACGTGCATTCCGCGCTGATCAGTTCACCGCTGGCCGCCGCCATCACCGACCCCCGCATGTTGCCGGGGTGGTCGGACACCGACCCGATCTCCCGGGCGGCCCACGCCGCGGTCCGCGGCTTCATCAGAGGAGCGCTGCCGGCGGAACAACGCCGCGCCGCCCACCTCGCTTTCCTGTCGGCGGCCGCCGCACGGGGCATCGTCGAGGTGCACGAATGCGCCGCCGCTGACGAGACCGGACGCGCCGATCTGGCCGCGCTCTTGGCCCTTGACGGGCCGATTCCGGTGCGGGGTTACCTGGCAGCCGCCGTCACCGACCCGGAGCAGGCCCGGTCGTTGCTCGCCGAAACCGGTGCGCACGCGTTGGGCGGCGACCTGGTGATCGATGGCGCGATCGGCTCCCGTACCGCCGCACTGAGCAATCCCTACCTTGACGATCCGTCGACCAGCGGGGCGCGTTACCTCACCCTCGAAGAGATCACCGATCACCTCGTCGCCTGCACCCTGGCCGGGGTGCAGGCCGGCTTTCATGCGATCGGTGACGACGCGGTCAGCGCCATTGGTCGGGGGCTGCGCGCGGCGGTGAAACGGTTGGGGGACAACGGTACCGTCAGGCTGGCCGGCTGCGCGCATCGCGTCGAGCACGCCGAGATGCCCGACCAGGAGGCCATCGCGGCGATCGCCTCGACCGGCACGGTGGCCAGCGTGCAACCGCTGTTCGACGCCGCCTGGGGCGGAACCGACGGGATGTACGCCCGCCGACTCGGCGCCGAGCGGGCCGCTGAGATGAACCCATTCGCGACGATGGCCGTGGCCGGCATCACGCTGGCGTTCGGCTCGGACGCGCCGGTCACCCCGGCTGATCCCTGGGCGGCCGTCCAGGCCGCCGTGCACCACCGGACGCCCGGGCAGGGATTGTCGCCGCGCGCGGCGTTCACCGCGCACACCAGGGGTGGTCATCGCGCGGCTGGCCGCACCGACCGGGGAATCGGCACCCTGTCCGTAGGCGCGCCGGCGCATCTGGCGATCGTGCACGCCGGTGAACTGGTCCGGCCGGCGGGGGATCCGTTGGTGCAACGCTGGTCGACAGACCCG
>Ga0302299_10001304_pt1 | contig 14947 bp, 15 predicted proteins | sample III_Fen_N3_4_FD_198795 | JGI IMG/M metagenome (GOLD analysis project Ga0302299, IMG submission 198795) | Peat permafrost microbial communities from Stordalen Mire near Abisko, Sweden - III_Fen_N3_4 | ecosystem: Environmental > Terrestrial > Soil > Wetlands > Permafrost | place: Sweden: Abisko... | reverse complement strand
CCCATCGCACTCGCGATGGGCGTACTCTCCACCCGCCGGGCCCGCGGCACCGTCGGAGCGCTGGTGGTCGAGCTCGGAGACGTCCCGCCCGGTGGGGTCCGCGACGCCCTCGCACGCGCGGTCGGCGACCCGACGCTCGAGCTGGCGCTCCGGCTGCCCGACCGTGGCGTGTGGGTCGACGAGAGCGGCAACGAGGTCGTGGTCGCCGAATCGCCCGGCCGGGCAGTGACGTTGATCGGGCCGGACCTCGCCGCGATCGTGCACGACCCGGATCTCGCAGACCAGGGAGCGCTGCTCGAAGCCGCGGGATCGGCGGCGCGGCTCGCGCTCGAGAACGAGCGCCTCCACGCCGAGCTGCGGGCGCAGCTCGGAGAGCTCCGTGCCTCACGCGCGCGAATCGTCCGGGCCGGCGACGATCAGCGGCGCCGGCTCGAGCGAGACCTGCACGACGGCGCCCAGCAGCGCCTGCTCGGGCTCGGGCTCGCGCTCCAGCTCGTCCGCGCGCGCGTCCCCGAAGGAGAGGCGGCCGACCTGGTCGACGAGGCCGAGACGGAGCTGCGCGAGGCGCTGCGCGAGCTCCGGGACCTCGCGCGCGGCATTCACCCCGCCGTTCTCGCAGATCAGGGGCTCGACTCGGCGATCAAGACGCTGGCGCAACGATCGGCGATCCCCGTTCACGTCGACGCCGTCGAGGAGCGACTGCCGCGAAACGTCGAGACGGCGGCGTACTTCGTCGTCGCGGAGGCGCTGACGAACATCGCACGACACGCTGCGGCCCATCGGGTCGACATCTCCGTCGAGCGGCGGAACGGCTCTGCCGTCGTCGAGATCCGGGACGACGGATCCGGCGGTGCCGATGCCGGCGGAAGCGGTCTCCAGGGCCTCGCCGACCGTGTCGGGTCGCTCGACGGCAAGCTCCTCGTGATCAGCCCTCCGGGCGGCGGCACGCGCCTGATCGCCGAGATCCCGTGCGGGTAGCGATCGCCGACGACTCGGTGATCGTCCGGGAAGGGCTCGCCCGCGTTCTCGTCGACCGTGGCCTCGACGTCGTCGGCACGGCGGGCGACGCCGACGAGCTCTTGCGCCTCGTCGCCGCCGACACCCCCGATGCGGCGATCGTCGACATCCGCATGCCGCCGACCCACACCGACGAAGGGCTGGTGGCGGCCGACACGATCCGCGCGCGCTTTCCGGGCGTGGGTGTGCTCGTCCTCTCGCAGTACGCCGATGCCGCCTACGCACGACGCCTCCTGGCCGCGGAGGACGGTGGCCGCGGGTACCTCCTCAAGGAGCGGATCACCGACGTCGACGAGTTGCTCGACGCGCTCCGGCGAGTGCGGGCCGGCGAGTGCGTCGTCGACCAGGAGCTCGTCGAACAGCTCGTGGCGAGCCCTGCCGGCCTCGGACGGCTCGCCGGTCTGACGAGCCGGGAGCGCGAGGTCCTCGCCCTCGTCGCGGAAGGCCTCACCGATCGCGGGATCGGCGAGCGTCTCTGGCTCTCGCAGTCGACCGTCGAGACCCACGTCAGGCACATCCTCCGCAAGCTCGACCTGCCGACCGGGACGGCCCACAATCGCCGCGTTGCCGCCGTTCTCGCCTACCTCGACCGCTGAGGACCTCGAGGTGAGCCGGGACGCACGCGATAGGGTCCCGGCGTGACGTATTCGATCGTCGGCCGTGACGCGACGACGGGCGAGCTGGGCGTTGCGGTGCAATCGCAGTCGTTCAACACCGGCGCGGCCGTGCCCTGGGCGTGGCCCGGCGTCGGCGCGGTTGCGACGCAGTCGTTCACCGACCGCCGCTACGGCTGGCGTGGGCTCGAGCTGATGGCCGCGGGCACGTCCGCCGAGGACGCGCTCGCCGAGCTGCAGGCGAAGGACGAGCTGGCGGAGTTCCGGCAGGTGGGGATGATGTCGGCGGACGGGCGGGTAAGCCAGTGGACGGGCGCCCACTGTGTGCCGTCTGCCGGGGGCGCGTCCGGCGACGGCTGGGTCGCGCAGGCGAACCTGGTCGAGTCGCCTCGCGTCTGGAAGGCGATGGGCGAGGCGTTCGCGTCGGCCGACGGGCCGCTGGCCCTGCGCTTGCTCGCTGCGCTCGACGCGGCCGAGGCGGAGGGCGGCGACTGGCGGGGACGGGGCGGCGCGGGCATCGTCGTCGTCCCGGCCGAGGGCCAGCCCTGGGAGCGGGTCGTCGACCTCCGGGTCGAGGAAGGCGACACGTCGCTCGTCGAGCTGCGCCGGTTGCTCGATCGCGCCCTCGGCTACCGCGAGGCGAACGGGGCCACGGGCGACAGCGCCGAGATCGCACGACGGCGGGGACTTCCGGCGCTCTACGTCCGGCAGTGCGCGCTCTACGACGCGGTCGCGGGGAATCGGCCCGACGAGGCCGCGGGCATCCTGGACGAGCTCGAGGCCCAGGACCCGCGCTGGAGGGACTTCGCCCGCACCGTTGCCAAGCTGCCCGAGATGGAGGCGCTCGCGCGCCTGCTGACGGACCCGGAGACGGGCCGCCCACAGGCATGACGAGGCCCGGCCGGTCGCCGGGCCCGCCGTGCTCGTCCCGCCCTAGGCGGAGCCCGCCGCCGCGCCCTTGTAGGTGTCGCTACCGAACCCGAGGATCAGCGACCAGATGTACGGGAAGAAGATCAGCCCGATCCCGAAGCCGGTGCCGCGGCCGAAGCTCTTCGCCAGGTCGAGGGCGACGATGATCCAGACGACGAACCCGACGATCGGGATGATCAAGAGGATGATCCACCACCACTCGCGACCGACGATCTTGAGGATGATGAGGGTGTTCCAGATCGGGATGAGCGCCTTCCAGCCGTCCTCGCCCGCCTTGGTGAAGATCATCCACCAGCCGGCGACGAGGAGCGCATAGACGACGATGATGATGAACCAACTCACGATGCAACCGACCTCTCTGCAGGGGAATGGACCCCACAAGCGTGACGCCCGGAGCGGACGGTGGCCGGCACCCGGGCGCAACTAGGATCACCCCCGTGCCCTACATCCGCCTGATCGAGCCCGACGACGCCGACGGCCTGCTGAGGGACGAGTACGACGCCGCGATCGGCCGCGCCGGCAAGGTCTTCAACATCGTCAAGGCGATGAGCCTCAGGCCGGAAGTCCTGAAGCAGTCGATGGAGATGTACAAGGCGATCATGTTCGGCCCGTCGGGCCTCACCCGGGCCGAGCGGGAGCTGCTCGCCACGGTTACCTCGCAGATCAACGAGTGCCACTACTGAACGGTCGCCCATGCCGACGACCTCCGTGCAGAGGGCGCAGACGAGGAACTGGTACGACACGCGGCGCACGACTATCGCGGGGCCGACCTCGAGCGCCGCGTCCTGGCGCTGTGCGACTTCGCGGTCAAGCTGACCTCGATCCCGTCATCCGTCGGGCTGGAGGACGCCGACGCGCTCCGTGCCCACGGCTGGGACGACGCCGCGATCCACGACGCGATCCAGGTGGTCGCGTACTTCAACTACATCAACCGCGTCGCCGACGCGGTCGGGATCGAGGACGAGCCCGAGTGGTAGGCCGCGGCGACCGGCTTCAGCCGGTCGTCCGGGTTGCGCCTGGCGACACTAGCCCTCCCGCCCCGCCCGGCGCAGCACCCTCCGGTCACCGAGGCGGCGCGTGACCCCGTCCTGGTCGAGCCGCTCGAGCACGAGCTGCGCGTCGCGGCGGCCCACCCCGGCGAGGTCGCGGAAGCGCGCGAGCGTGATCTCCCCCGCCGTATTGCACTCGGTCACGACGAGGTCGCGAGCGCGCGCGTAGGCACCCGTCGAGACGACGAACCCGTCGCCGAGACGGACGAGCCGGCCGTCGGCCTCCAGGAACCGCGCCAGCTCGGCGTCGTCCACCTTCAGAGCGGCGAGACCGGCTGCGTCCAGCTCCCGGCCGAGCTCCTCGGCCGCCCCGGCCCGGGCGCCGAGTGACGCGGCCACACCCGGGAGATATGCGATCCCGCCACGCCGTTCGATCGGGAGGAGCGGCAGCACCGCCGGTGCCCACGGCTCCGCCGGCAGCAGCTCTGCCACCGCGAGCCCCGGCTCGAGCGGGGACTCCTCGGCCCGGATGCGCAGCCGCTCGACCACCGAGTCGCTCGTCCGGCCGAGCCACTCGTGGGAGAAGGCCCAGTCCCCCGCCCGGACGACTGCCGCGAGCCCCGACTCGAGCTCTGCGGGCGAAAGCAGGCCGCGGGCGGCGAGCGACGCGACGGTGACCGGCGCTCCGACGGTCGCGGTCACGATCGAGACGGGGTCGCCCAGCTCGAGGAGCGCCAGGCGCTGCTCCTCGAGACGGCGCGGCGGCGCCGGGTCGAGCACCATGGCGCCCCCGAGGGTCGTCTCCGCCCGCAGCACGACGCGGTCGCCACGCACCGCGACGACCGGGGCCTCGAGCCGCAGCTGCGCCGTGCCCGTTCCGACTCGGGCGACCCGGGCAGGGATACGCGCCGTACCGTGGTGCACGGAGACGCGGGCCCCGTGGTCGATCGCGACGAGCTCCTCGAGCTCGACGTCGAGCCGGTAGGAGACAGGGAACGCACCCGGGGTGACGAGCGCGTCGCCGCGGTGCAGCTCGTGCCGCTCGACGCCCGGTAGGCCGAGCGCGACGCGCTCGCCGGCCGCGGCGCTCGACACCGGCCTGTCGTGCACCTGCACCGTGCGCACCCTGACCTCGCCGCCACGCGGGGCGACGCGCAACGTGTCCCCCTCGGAGATCGTGCCTGACCACAACGTCCCCGTCACCACCGTGCCGACCCCGCGCAGTGTGAAGACCCGGTCCACGTAGAGGCGGGCGGGGCCACTCGCGTCACGCGCCGGCACCCGGTCGGCGACGCGCGCGAGTGCCGCCCTCAGCTCGTCGAGCCCGGCCCCGCTCCTGGCGCTGACGGGCACGACCTCGGCTCCGGGCACGAGCTCGCGCGCCTCCTCGACGGCGATCTCCAGCGTCTCCTCGTCGACCAGGTCGACCTTCGTCACGGCGACGACCCCCGCGTCGATGCCGAGCAGGCGCAGGATCGCGATGTGCTCGAGCGTCTGCGGGCGGGCGCCCTCGGCGGCGTCGATCACGAGCAGGAACAGGTCGATCCCGGTGGCACCGGCGACCATCGTGCGGACGAAGCGCTCGTGGCCGGGGACGTCGATCAGGGACAGTCGCCGGCCGTCGGGAAGCTCGAGGGGCGCGTAGCCGAGATCGATCGAGATTCCGCGCCGCTGCTCCTCGGGCAGGCGGTCGGTGTCCTTCCCCGTGAGCGCGCGGACGAGCCACGTCTTGCCGTGGTCGATGTGCCCCGCGGTGCCGACCGTCAGCGCCATCTCAGGATGGGCGCGCGCGGCGGAGCCCGGCCGCGGCGGCGTCACGCAGGGCGGTCACATCGTCGACGACGTTGACGAGCCGCCACCCCTCGGCTGCAAGCGCGCCGGCCTCCTCGGCGCGGATCGAATGCACGCCTGCCGAAAGCCCGGCGGCGTCCGCCGCGACACGGACGCGGAAGATCGCCTCCGCGAGCTCGGGATCGGCCAGGCTCGGCGGCACCGGCCGTCCGAGCGAGACGGAGAGATCCCAGGGGCCGACGTAGAGGGCGGCGACACCGTCGACGCGGGCGAGGTCGTTGACGCACTCGACCGCTGCCCGGGATTCGACCTGCACGATCACCGCGACGTCCTCGAGGGCGTCCGCGCCGCGCGTCAAGCCTGCGCGCACCGGCCCGAAGCCGCGCCCGCCGCGGGGTGGATAGCGCGTTGCTCGAACGGCGCTCTCCGCCTCCTCCACCGAGTCGACGTTCGGGACGACGATGCCCTCGGCCCCGAGGTCGAGCACCCGGCCGATGTCGACCGGGTCGTTGGCGCGCAGCCGCACCACCGGCGCAGCGCCGTGCGCCTCGATCGCGGGAAAGAGCGACGGGAGATCGCGCTCACCGAGCAGCCCGTGCTGCAGGTCGAGCACCACGTAGTCGACCCCGCCGGCCGCGAGAAGCTCTGCCGGTCCGGGACCGGGGAGTGAGCACCACGCACCGAGGAGAGCCTCACCCGCACGCAGCCTCGCGGCGAGGCCGGCCCGGCTCATCCGGCGCGAGCGGCCGCGACGGCCGCTGCGACCTCGTCGATCTCACCGTCTGCGAGCGCGCGCACGTCGAGCAGCAGCCGGCCGTCGCGGACGATGCCGACGACGGGCGGGTCACCGGCGCGGAGCGGTTCGAACAGTGCCTCCTCGACGGAGCACGCGAAGCTCGGCAGCTCCGCTAGAGGCAGCGCGCCGCCGCCGACGCGGGCGACCGTGTCCTCGACCTCGCCGCCGATCAGGCTCGCGAGTCGCTCGGCTCGCTCCCGCACCATCGCGACCGGCTCGGCGAGCATCCGCAGCACGGGGATCTCGTTGCGGGCGCGCTCGGGGTCGAGCGCGAGAGCGAGCGTGCCCTCGAGCGCGGCGAGGGTCAGCTTGTCGGCGCGCAGCGCGCGCTGCAGGGGATGCCGCCGCAGCCGCTCGATCAGGTCGGCGCGGCCGACGACGATCCCGGCCTGTGGTCCGCCGAGCAGCTTGTCGCCCGAGAAGCACACGAGGTCTGCGCCCGCGGCAAGGCTCGCGGCCGCGGTCGACTCGTCTCCGACGGCGGAGAGCGCGCCCGAGCCGAGATCATCCACGAGCGGCACGCTCGCGCGCCCCGCGACCTCCGCCAGCGCCGAGAGCTCGGGTTGCTCGGTGAACCCGACGACGCGAAAGTTGGACTGGTGCACGCGGAGGATGACGGCGGTCTCGGGGTCGAGCGCCCGCTCGTAGTCGGCGACCCGGGTGCGATTCGTCGTGCCGACCTCGACGAGCCGCGCGCCGGAACGGGCGAGCACGTCGGGAATCCTGAAGCCGTCACCGATCTCGATCAGCTCGCCGCGCGAGACGAGCACCTCGCGACCCTCGGCGAGCGCGGCCAGCGCGAGCATCACCGCGGCGGCGTTGTTGTTGACGACCAGCGCCGCCTCCGCGCCGGTGATCCGACGGAGCAGGCCGGTGAGGTGGTCCTGCCGCGACCCACGCGATCCGGCGTCCAGGTCGTATTCGAGGTTGGAGTAGCTGCCGCCGACCTCGACGACGCGGTCGAGGGCGGCCCGGGCGAGCGGGGCGCGGCCGAGATTGGTGTGAATCAGCACGCCCGTCGCATTCAGCACTCGCCGCAGCGACGGACGGGCAGCGGCCTCGAGCTCGGCGAGGGTCGCCACGACGAGATCCCCGGGATCGCGGCCGGAGCGGATCTCCTCGCGAGCGCGATCGAGCGAGACGCGAGCGGCCGCGAGGGCGAGAGGGCGCGGCACGTCTGCGAGTCGCTCGTCCGCCAGCACGCGGTCGACGGACGGAAGGGCTCTCAGCGAGGGCGCCATGCGCGAAGTGTAGGCATCCGCCCCCCGGGAGCTAGAGCGCGGGCAGGACTTCGGCGAGCAGCGCCGTCAGCCTGTCCTGTGCCTGCGCGCCGACCGCCAGCACGTGCTCGGCGTCGATCGGCTCGGGCAGGATGCCGGCGGCCATGTTCGTCACGCACGAGACGGCCAGGCAGCGGAGGCCCATGTGGCGGGCTGCGAGCACCTCGGGCACGGTCGACATCCCGACGAGGTCGCCACCGAGGGCGCGGATCATCCGGATCTCCGCCGGGGTCTCGAACGCAGGCCCGAGCCAGGCCGCGTACACACCCTCCGAGAGCGACTGGCCGAGCCGAGCTGCGGCCTCGTGAGTGAGCGCACGCAGGGCGGGGTCGTAGGCCGCGCTCATGTCGGGGAAGCGCGGCCCGAGGCCGTCGTCGTTCGGGCCGACGAGCGGTGACGTCCCCTGCAGGTTGAGGTGATCCGAGACGAGCACGAGGTCGCCCGGCACGAGATCCTCGCGAACGCCCCCGCACGCGTTGGTGACGACGAGCGTCCCCGCTCCCAGGCGTCCGAGCACGCGCACGCCGAACACGACCCGGTCGGCCGGATGGCCCTCGTACAGATGCGCCCGTCCCTTCATGACGGCGAGCGGCACGCCGGCGAACGTCCCGAGCACGAGGGTGCCGGCATGCCCGAGCGCCGTCGAGACGGGCCAGCCCGGGATCTCGCCGTAGGGGACCTCGACCGCGTCCTCGACCCGGTCGGCGAAGCCGCCGAGCCCCGACCCGAGCACCACCGCGGCCCGCGGGACGAGCGGCGTCCGCTCACGGATGGAGGCGACGGCCTCGTCGATCACGCCGAGCCTTCCGCCACCCGCGCGTCGAAGCGCGACACGACGAACTCGACAGCCTGGGCCGGGTCGTCGGTGCACATCAGGAGGTCGAGGTCCGACGGCGAGACGAGCCCCTCCTCGAGCACGCGTGACCGGATCCAGTCGAGCATCGGGCCCCAGTATGCGGTGTCGAAGAGCACGACGGGAAAGCTGCCGATCTTGCCCGTCTGGATCAGCGTCAGCGACTCGAACAGCTCGTCGAGCGTGCCGAAGCCGCCGGGGAAGATGGCGAATCCTTCGGCCGCTTTCACGAACATCACCTTGCGCGCGTAGAAGTGCTTGAAGGTGAGCGAGATGTCGCAGTAGGGGTTGCCTCCCTGCTCGTGGGGCAGCAGGATGTTGAAGCCCACCGAGACTCCGCCCGCCTCCTGGCAGCCCCGGTTCGCCGCCTCCATCACGCCGGGCCCGCCACCGGTGACGACCGCGAACCCGGCCTCGGCGAACAGCCCCGCGGTCTCACGCGCCATGCGGTAGGGCCGCGAGCCCTCGCCCACCCGCGCCGACCCGAAGATCGAGACGGCTGCCCGGCCGATCTCGTCCACCTTCTCGAACCCGGCGAGGAACTCGGCGGCGATGAAGGCGACGTCGGATGGGATCTCTCCGTCCCGCCGTCGCAGCAGCCTCCGATCGATCTGGTTGTTCTTCATAGCCGGTTCTGCGGGACGTGGGAGACGAACATGCCGAGCGCGAGCGCCGCGGCGAGCGCGATCGAGTAGGCGCCGACGACACCGGCGAGCCGCCGGGCCTCCGCCGGGCTCGTGCGGCCGCCGCCCGCGCGGAGCACCCGCCACGACCGCAACAGGTGGCCGCCGTCGAGGAATCCGATCGGGAGCAGGTTGAAGAGGTTGAGGAAGAAGCCCATGTATGCGAGCGCCTTCAGCAGGCCCGAGCCGGTCGCCTGGCCGTAGACGAGGCAGGCGAGCGCCGCGACCCCGCCCGCGAACGGGCCGGCGGCCGACACGAGCGCGTTCCCCCACGGGTCGAAGGGCTTGTCCTTGAGCGCCACGTACGCGCCGAGGAAGGGGATGAAGACGGGAAGCTGCGGATGCAGCCCCTGCCGGCGCGCCTCCACGTAGTGACCGAGCTCGTGCACGAGGATGAGCAGGACGAAGCCGACGCCGAACCGCCAGCCCCAGATCAGCGCATAGCCGCCGACGGCGAGGAAGATGCCGAGGAACTTGAGCGAGCCCGCGAGCTTGAGCAGGACGGTCCCGGCGACGAAGATCGGCGCGAGCAGGCGCCCGACTCCATGCCTGCGCGGCCGCGGCGGAGGCTCCTCCGGCGGCAGCGGCGGGAAGAGGCCGCTCACGGGCCTTGCCCGGTCGATTCCTCGCGCCCGGGGTCGATCTCCTTGGCGCTGTACCCGAAGCTCCGCCGCGCACACGGTCGCGCGGTCGGCGAAGAGGGGAAGAGCGTGGTGAGGCACACGGTGTCACCCACGTTAGCTGGGGTGCACCCCCCCGCTCCAGCGCGCTCACGGAGACCACCGGAGCGCAACAGGGGAGAGCCGAGGCGTCGCCTGATGTCACGTCTGGATCCGTAGTTCCGAGCAACGGTGCTCGGGGGCGTCACCGATGAGACAGCCCTGCGCGCCGCTCACGATGGTGGTAGTCGAACTGTCCGACTGCGACCCCTCTGGGAGGAGGCTCGCTTCGGTTATGGCGCGAGTCATCCCCACGGGTGCAGCGTCCGGAGTCACCGGGCACGCGAAGCGCGTCCTTCAGCCCACGACGTGCCGGGCCGGGAGGGAGACGCTCGCCATCGTGGTGCCGGTCTACAACGAGGTACGCCGGCTACCCATCCTGTTCGCGACCCTCGAGTCAGAGGCCGATCGGTGGCCCCGGGGGGCGGGGCTCGATCTCGTCGAGGTCGTCGTCGTCGACGACGGGTCGACCGACGAGACGCACGATCTCCTCGTGGAACGAGAGAGACACGATCCACGCCTGCGCGTGATTCGCTTCGCACGGAACCGCGGCAAAGGCGCGGCCGTCCACGACGGTGTTCTCTCGGTCACCTCCCGCTACGCGCTCGTGACGGACGTCGACCTCTCGACCCCTCTGTCGGACATCGCCCCTCTCATGGCAGCGCTGGGAGAGGGAAACGACCTCGCGATCGGCTCGCGCGGTCTCCCTTCTTCGCAGATCCTCACGCACCAGCCGCAGCACCGCGAGCTCATGGGCAAGTGCTTCAACCAGCTTCTGCGCGGGCTCACGGGGTTGCCGTATCGCGACACTCAGTGCGGCTTCAAGCTCTTTCGCGTGGAGACGACGAGGGCGTTGTTCGAGCTCCAGCGGATAGACGGGTTCGCCTTCGATGCCGAGTTGTGCGTCAACGCCCGGCGTCTCGGGCTGCGGGTGGCCGAGGTTCCCGTGGAGTGGGTCGACAACCGCGACTCGAGGGTGACGCTCGTTCGTTCGCCGACGCGAATGGCGCTCGACCTGATCACGATCGCGCGGATCGCCCATCGTCCGCTGCGGTCGAAGCCGAGGGCCGATGACTCCGACAACTGAGCCGAGCCCGTGACTCACGCACTCCTCGGGGCGCTCATCCTGCTCGTCGCGACGGCGATCGTCCTCGAGGTGGCGAGGGTCGCCGGCCGCGCGATGGGCCTCACCGACGCCCTCGATCTTCTCGTCGCCGCGCCGATTCTCGCGGCGACCCAGATCATCCTCACGCTCCTGTTCGCGGGTGTCGTGTTGAGACGACTCGACCTCGTTACGGTGCTCGTGGTCAACGCGGCCGTCAGCGTGGCAGTCGTGGCCGCTGTGCGCCCGGCGAGGGGGCCGCGACCGCGGGCGCGCGCACTCGCCCGACGCCTCGTCGTGAGCTCACGGGCACACCCGCCGGCAGCGGTGTTCGCGGCGCTCGCCTCCGTCTCGCTCGCCTGGCGAGCTCTGCTGGCACTCCTCGTTCCCCCCTACGGCTACGACGCGCTCTCCTACCACCTGCCCACCGTCGTCGACTGGTTACAGGCCGGCCGGATCTCGACGAGCCCGCTGAACACCTGTTGTGCCTACTACCCGCAGAACGGGGAGCTCCTCTTCACCTGGGCAGCTCTGCTCGGCGGGCGCGCGGAGTACGTCGACCTCGTGCAGATCGCGGCCGCGCTGGTGGGCGCCCTGGCGGTCGCCGGAATCGCACGAGCCGCGGCGCTGCCCTCTCACGGAGCCGTGATCGCCGCCTCGCTGTTCGTCCTCACACCGGTGGTGCTCACCCAGTCGAACACCGCGTACGTGGACGTGATCTTCACGAGCGCGGCGCTCGCCGCCTTCTATCTCGTCCTCCGACACCTCGAGACGGCGGGCCGGGCCCGATGGGGGCTGCTCGCCTGCGCCGGTGTCGCAGCGGCACTCGGCGTCGGGACGAAGCCGACGGGGATCGAGTTCGGCGTCGTGCTCGCCCTGCCGCTCGTCGCGAGAGCGGTCTCGCGCAGGAGGCCGACGTGGCGCACGGGCGCTCGCGCCGAGGCACTGTTCGCGCTCCCGATCGCCGCGCTCGGGATCTCGTGGTACGTGCGCTCCTGGGTGACGACGGGCAACCCCTTCTACCCCATGAACGTGACGATCCCGGGCGCGACGATCTTCGAGGGCACGAATCGCCTGGGCGGCCCCCCGCCCGAGCTTGCCCGCCACGCGGTCATCCTCCAGCCGCTGCTCTCGTGGTACAGCGACCTCCACTTCTGGACGAGAGCCGGTTACAGCTATGCCGAAGAGGTCGGTGGGCTGGGGCCCGTGTGGAGCTACCTCGGAGCGATCCTCGTCGTCGTCTTCGCCGTCCACGCGTTGCAGCGGCAGCGGCAGGTGTTCTGGTTCTTCCTCTTCCCGCTTGCCCTCTTCTTCGTGATCCAGCCCGACCACTGGCTGTCCCGCTACACCCTGCTGCTCGCTGCGGCCGGGTCCATCGCGGTGGCGTGGGCGCTCACGGGGACGTGGCAGCCGGCACGCCTTCGCGTCGCTCTCGCCGTCGTCGCACTCGGGCTCGCTGCGGGCGGCGCGCTGATCACGTGGAACGAGGTTCTGCCCGGATCGCTCGGCACCGGAGTGGTTCTCAGAGCTCTCGCCCACGGCCGGCGCCCCGCGGCCGGGTCCCTCAATCCGGACTACGTGCCGGTTCTCGGGGCCTGGCACGGGTCGACCCTGATCGCGGTCGATCTCGAGACGGTGCACACGACGTCGCCGCTCGCCGGGATGCGGTTCCAGAACACCTTGTTGGCGCTCCCCCGGCGCGGCAACCTGCAGGCGTTCGTGGTTGCGAACGGCGTCGAGTACATCGTCACGCGGAAGGGCTCGTACTACGACCGCTCGGCCCGCCGCGACCCCGCGCGGTTCACGTTGCGCAAGGGCTGCCTCGTGCTGACGTATCGCGTCGAGTCGCCCGCCGGGCGTCGTGCCTCTCCACCCGCAGCGGCCGGCAACTGCACGGGCACTGCATCCATGCGCTGAGTGCGACCACTCACCGCCCCTGCGGGTCGGGCTCCGCCAACGAGGGGTCGCCGAGCTCCTTCTGGTACTGGGCCTCGCTCCCGACCCATTCCTCGCCGCCGACGTAGATCTCCTTCTTCCACAGCGGCACCGTCGCCTTGAGCGTGTCGATCGCCTCCGCACAGGCGGCGAGGGCGGCGGCGCGATGTGCCGAGGAGACGGCGATCACGACGCTCGGCTCGCCGATCCCGACGACGCCGACGCGGTGATGGATCGCGACCGCGATCAGCGGGTGCCGCTCGCGAAGCTCCGCCGCGATGCGCTCCATCTCTGCCTCGGCCATGCCCTCGTACGCCTCGTATTCGAGCCGGACGACCTCGCGCCCGCGGGAGTGGGCCCGGGTCGTCCCGGTGAAGGTGGCGATGGCGCCGGCCTCGTCGGAGGCGACCTCTCGCACCGCGTCGTCGAGCGAGAGCGGCTCCTCCGAGAGCCGAAAGGCACCTCCCGAGACGGGTGGGATCAGCGCCACCTCGTCTCCATCCTCGAGCGCGCTGTCACGCGCCGCGTAGCTCCTGTTGACGGCGATCAGCAGCCCCGGAGGCTCCGTCCCGAGCGCGAGCGCGGGCCAGACGTCGGCAGCGGTCGAGCCGGCGGGCAACTCGATCTCGGTGGCGCGGATCCCGGCCAGCTCACGCAGGCCGGCGAACAGGCGGACAGCGACCTTCATCGGCCGCAGCGTACCCGGGGGTTGCAGACCGCGGGGGCTGTCATGTTACATCTGACCCATGGCGACGGTGCTCCCGCGGACGAACCTCAACGAACAGGTCTACGAGACCCTGCGCCGACGCGTCCTCCGGCGCGACCCCGGCCCCGGCGCCAAGCTGAGCCTGCACGAGCTCGCGACCGAGCTCGGTGTCTCGCGCAGCCCGGTTCATCACGCGCTCACCCGGCTCGTGTCGGAAGGGCTGCTCTCGGTGAAGGCGCGGCGGGGCTACTACGTCACCCCCGTGACGCCGGCGACCGTGAGCGACGGGTACGACGTCCGCCTCGCGCTCGAGCTGCACGCTGCCGAGCGCACGGTCGGCGCCGTCGACCGGGCGCGGCTCCGACGCTTCCGCACGTTGATGGAGGAGTCGGAGGCTGCGATCTCGCAGGAGGAGTGGGACGCGGCGAACGCGGCCTTCCACGAGTTGCAGATCGACCTCGCGGGCAATCACATGCTCTCGCACGTGTACCGGGAGCTGTCCGTCAACCTCATGATGCAGGTGATCCGGGGCGGCATGCTCGAGGGCGGCGAGTACCTGGCGCGCGAGCACCGGGCGATCGTCGACGCCTTCGCGGCCGGCGATCTGCCGGCCGCGCAGCAGGCGATCAGGACGCACATCGAGTCGGGCAAGGGGATCGCCCTCGACGCGATCGAGCGGTCAGGCGGGGTGCTCTAACGGGGCATTGACCTTCGTGGCGGGCTCGTTCATCGTGTCGGACGTCACGATCCCCAACGCGGAGGCCTCACCATGCGACTCACCCGCTCGAGGCGTGTGCTCGTCCTCGCCGTCGTCGGCACCGTGCTCGGGGCCGCAGGCGTCGCCCTGGCGACGATCCCCGATTCGTCCGGCGTCGTCAACACGTGTTACGCAGACACGACCGGCGCCCTACGCGCGGTCGCCGACCCGGGCGACTGCGGCGCCGGGGAGTCCGCCCTCGCCCTCGGCGGCCCCACCCGCGGCTTCGCCTTCTCCAACCCGGCCGACGTAGCGCTCGGTACGACGAGCGTCCGTGTCGCCTCGTTGGTCCTGCCCGCCGGCCGGTATCTCGTCCACGCGAAGGTCAACGTCGCGAACCTGAACTTCACCGCACTCGGGTCGACCTTCGTGCCGTGCTCGATCCGCGTCGCCGGCACGACGACGAACCTCGACCAGACGTGGGTGATCCTCCAGCAGGCCGTCACCGGCACCGGGGCCTCGAACGCGAGCGTCGGCCTGCAGGCCGCCGTGACGGTCGCGAGCCCACCCGGCAAGGCCGAGGTCGAGGTGATCTGCGCGTCCGTCCCACGCATTGCCGGCCCGGCGACCCGCGTCGTCGCGCACTACCGGCAGCTCGACGCCGTGCTCGTGGACACGCTGCAGGAGAGCTCGTAGTCGCACGCCGCGTCCGGCGGGTCGGGCGTCCGACCCGCCGGGCACGACGTAGGATCGAGGGATGGCCGTCCCGCCCGATCGACGCCTGCTCGACTCCGGCATCGAGGTGAAGCCGCTCTATCGCGCGGCCGACGCGCCG
>Ga0302299_10001303_pt1 | contig 14948 bp, 18 predicted proteins | sample III_Fen_N3_4_FD_198795 | JGI IMG/M metagenome (GOLD analysis project Ga0302299, IMG submission 198795) | Peat permafrost microbial communities from Stordalen Mire near Abisko, Sweden - III_Fen_N3_4 | ecosystem: Environmental > Terrestrial > Soil > Wetlands > Permafrost | place: Sweden: Abisko... | reverse complement strand
CCGAACGAAGCGCGCTACCAAGCTGCGCTACACCCCGATAGTGCCCCCGAAGGATAGCCGAGCCCGGCGACCGGCCCAAACTCGGTTGCCGGTCAGTCGCGGGCGACCAAGGTGAGCAGAGTGGCCTCGGGCGGGCAGGCGAAACGAACCGGCGTGTAGGGCGACGTGCCTAGCCCCGCCGACACGTGCAGCAGGGTCGAGTCGGTGTGGCGAGACAGACCTCTGGCCCGCTTGGGGTCGAGGTCGCAGTTGGACACCAAGGCGCCGTAGAACGGCACCCGCAGCTGCCCGCCGTGGGTGTGGCCGGCGAGCACGAGCGGGAGTCCGTCGGCGGCCATCCGGTCGACCACCCGGTGGTACGGGGCGTGGACGACGCCGAGAGAGAGGTCGGCGTCTGCCGAGCCCGGACCGGCCACCTGGTCGTACCGGTCGCGCCAGACGTGCGGATCGTCGACGCCGACCAGCTCGATCTCGCGCGTCCCGACCTTGACCCGGCTGCGAGCGTTGGTCAGGTCGGCCCAACCCGCTGACTGCATGCCGTCGCGCAGGTCGTGCCAGGGCAGGTCCACCCCCTCACCTCGCCGAGAGTCGTTGTCGGGGAGGAGGTACCGAGCCGGGTTCTTGGGCACCGGCGCGAAGAAGTCGTTGGAGCCGAACACAAAAGCGCCCGGCAGCTCGAGCAGCGGTTCGAGCGCGTGGAGCACCGAGGGGACGGCCTCGAGGTGGGCGAGGTTGTCTCCCGTGTCGAGCACGAGATCGGGCTTCAACGTCGCCAGCGAACGGACCCACTCCTGCTTGCGGTGTTGGCCGGGCGTCATGTGCAGGTCGGTCACCTGCAGGATCGTCAGCGGCGGCTGGCCCGCTGGCAGGACCGGGACCGTGACCCGGCGGAGCCGGAACGACCGCACCTCGTAGCCCGCGGAGTAGGCCAGACCGGCTGCGCCGAGGCCGGCAAGGCCGAGAGCGGCCCGAGTGACGAGATGCATCCGACCATCGTCCCATGGCAACCGGGTTGCCCCAGGCTGCGATGCTGAAGGCATGACCACGCTCAAGGAACAGCTCAGGACCGACCTCACCGAGGCGATGCGGGCGCGCGACGAGATCCGCACGGCCACGCTTCGCATGGCGCTGACTGCCGTGACGAACGAAGAGGTATCCGGCAAGGAGGCTCGCGAGCTCAGCGACGCGGACGTCCTCGCCGTTCTCGGGCGCGAGGCGAAGAAGCGGCGCGAGTCGGCGACCGCGTACGACGACGCTCAGCGCCCCGAGCTGGCTGACCGCGAACGCGCCGAGCTGGTCGTGCTCGAGACCTACCTGCCCAGTGCGCTCGGCGAGGACGAGCTCGCCGCGATCATCTCCGCTGCCGTGGCTCAGGCCAAGGCCGAGGGCGCTGAGGGACCGCGGGCCATGGGCGCGGTCATGAAGCTCGTGACCCCTCAGGTCACTGGGCGTGCCGACGGCAGCCAGGTCGCCGCCGAGGTGCGTCGCCTGCTCGCCTGACCTGCTCTGGACGAGGCTAGGCCGTGGGGCTGATGGTCGGAGTTGCCGTGGGGGATGGCGGTGGTGGTGGCGGCGCGACCGGGGGTCCGCTGCTCAGCACGATCGCGATCTCTCGCCCGGTCGCCACGGAGCTGCCGGCCCTTGGGCTCTGCTGGGAGACCTTGCCCTTGGGCACCGTGGCCGACGGGTAGGAGGTCGGGCCGAGCTTGCCGGTGAGGCCGAGGGTTTGCAGCAGGGCGAGCGCGGCAGTCGGATCCATGCCGGTGAGGTCAGGCACCTTCACCGTGAACCCCTTGATCACGCTGGGGTCGACGGGCGCGAACGCCACCACGGGGAGCTTGGCCGACATGAACGACATGACGGTCTGCCAGACCGGGCCGGGCAGGTTGAGCCCGAAACCGCGGTGGTAGAACGATCCGCCGATGCTGATGTCTCGGATCTCGCGCCGCTTGCCGTACCCGGAACCCGTGGGGTCGCCGACCCAGGCCGCCGCGGCGAGCTGCGGGGTGTAGCCGACGAACCAGACGTTGATGTTGCCGTTCGTCGTCCCGGTCTTGCCGGCGACGGGCCGACCGATGTTGAGCGACGCACCCGTGCCACCGGGGTGCATTACGCCGGTCAGGATTGCGGTGACGCCGTCGGCGATCTTGGGATCGAGCACCTGCGAGCACGGCGGGTTCGGCACCGCGAGCGCCTTACCGGTGCGGTTGTCGACGATCGAAGCGATGGCGCGCGGTGCGCAGTACTTGCCGTGGTTGGCGAACGCGGCGTACGCCGCCGCCATGCGCAGCGGAGCGACCGGGTTCGCACCCAGGGTCATCGCCGGCGTCTGGTCGAGCAGCTTGCCCTGCGACGTGCGCACTCCCATCGCCTCGGCGATGCGAGCCGGCCGGCACAGCCCGGTCATCTGCTCGAGCTGCAGGAAGTACGTGTTCACCGACTTGGCGGTGGCGGTCAGCATGTTGAACGTGCCGGCTTCGCCCTCGGTGTTGGACAGCGTGTCCTTGGTCGCCCGGTTGACGCCGTTGCAGTCGAGGTACGTCCCGTCGACCTTGTACGTCTGGGGGGCCCTGAAGGTCGTGCTGACCGGGATCTTCGCCTCGAGAGCCGCCGCGATCACGAACGGCTTGAACGTCGACCCGGTCTGGTTGCCCACGCCGCTGTACGGCGACCCGTTGACGATGCCGTCGAGGTTGAAGTTGTACTCGGAATAGCTCGCCGCCTGAGCCTTGGTCTTCGGCGGCTTCAGCACCCGGTTCTGCGCCATCACCAGGATGCGGCCGGTGCCCGGTTGCACGACGCTGATCGCGGCGCCGTGCGGGTCGTTCATCGGGACCTTCTTGACCAACGCCGCCTGGGCGGTCGCCTGGGCCACCGAGTCGAGGGTCGTGCGGATCGTCAGGCCGCCGCGGGCCCAGAAGGCTGCGCGAGCATCGGCCGTCTTGCCGAAGACCGGGTCGGTGCGCACGATCTTGCGGACGTAGTCGCAGAAGTAGGGCGCATCGGCGGAGGCGCAGCCGGTGGGAGGCAGCTTGGCGTTCTTGATCTCGGTGGCCATCGGGATCTGCATGGCTCTGGTCATCTGGAGGCTGGTGATCTTGCCCAGGTCGAACATCCGCCGCAGCACGACATCGCGTCGCTTCTGCGACAGGCGCGGGTTGCGGGTCGGGTCGTACGACACCGGCGACTGGACGATCCCGGCGAGGGTGGCCGACTGCGCGACCGTGAGCTTGGACGCCGGCACGTTGAAGTAGCGCAGGGCCGCCGCCTGGATGCCGTAAGCGCCGGCGCCGAAGTAGACGCTGTTGAGGTAGCCCTCGAGGATCTGCTGCTTGGTCCAGATCTTCTCCAGGCCCAGCGCAAGCCGGATCTCTCGCAGCTTGCGGGGCAGGGTGCGTGAGATCGCTGCAGCTCGCTCGGCGTCGTTGGTCGCGGCGAGCAGGAGGACGTTCTTCACGTACTGCTGGGTGATGGTCGAGCCTCCTTGCACGTTGCCACCCTGGGCGTTGGTCACCAAGGCCCGGGCCAGGCCGCGGGCGTCGACCCCGTGGTGCTCGTAGAAGCGGGTGTCCTCGATCGCGACGATCGCGGTCTGCATGACGGGTGCGACCGCTTTGAGCGGGACGCTGATCCGGTTCTCGCTGTAGATCGTCGCGATCAGCTTGCCGTCGGACGTCAGGATCTTGGTCTGCTGCGGCAGCGGCGGGGTGCTCAGCAGGCTGGGGAGGTTCTCGAACTCCTGGACCGCCGATTTCGTAGCGAGCCCGGCAGCGCCTGCGAGGGGCAGCGCGAGGGCGGCGACGAGCCCGCCGCAGACGACGCTGAGCAGGAAGAAGAGCCCGATGCGAGCCAGGACCGCGGGCACGCCGGAGGGCTCGGGACGGGACATTACTCCAGGGTACGCGTCGAATCGGGCTGAACCGTGCCTGCGAGGGGCTAGGCCGATCGGGCCAGACCCGTCACCGCCCGTGACGAGCTACTGGGGCGGCTGTGACGAAAGGGGCATAGGGGTACAGCAGGGGTTCCCGTACATAGTCATCTCGGGTGGAATTCCTTTGGGTCTTTCGGGCCTATCGCTACATAGGTGCGCGTACGTACGTTGCGCGCATGGGATGGATCAAAGACTGGACAGTGCAGGCAGGGTGTCTCGTGACTGACCCGGACACTCTGTTCGTGCAGGGGGCCGCACAGAACCGCGCCAAGGCGGTGTGCGTCGGCTGCCCGGTACGGACCGAGTGCCTCGCGGACGCGCTCGACAACGGCATCGAGTTCGGCGTCTGGGGCGGGTTGACCGAACGAGAGCGCCGCGCGCTGCTCCGCCGACGGCCGAACGTCACGTCGTGGCGGCTGCTGCTGGAGACGGCCCGCGACGAGTACGAGCACGCCGTCCATCCGGAGCTCATAGAGGTCGGTTAGCCCAGCGAGGTTGGTGAGCCCAGCGTGGTCGGCTGCCCCTCCGCGAGCGAGGCGCCGATCGCTCGCAGCCCGTCCAGGTCGTGAACGTCGGAGTCGAGCGCCGAGGCTTCTGCGACCCGGACGGCGGGGAACGCGGACGTGAACCCGCGCACCAGGTGTCGCTCGCGGGTGATCCGCTGCATTCGCTCGGCGTGCAGCCGTAGCAGCCCGGCGGTGAGCGGGTTGTCGCCGGACTCGTCCAGCAGCTCGGCCCCCCCGAGAGCCCGTTCCGCCGACAGGTCCGGCGCCGGCGTACGGCTGACCCGGTTCAGCACCAAGCCGGCCAACGGCATGGAGTCCTCGGCCAGCCGCTCGACGAAGTAGGCGGCCTCGCGCAACGCGTCCGGCTCAGGTGCTGCGACGACGAGGAACTCGGTGCCCGGTGCCTGGAGCAGCGCGTAGGTCTGGTCGGCCCGCTCACGGAACCCGCCGAAAGTCGAGTCGATGGCGGCCACGAACGTCTGAAGGTCGGTGAGCACCTGCGCCCCGAGCACCTTGGACAGCACGCCGGTCACGGCGCCGAGCCCGGCCGTGAACACCTTGAGGTACGCCTTGCCGCCGACCTTGGCCGGCGCGAGCAAGATCTTGATGAACCGGCCGTCGAGGAACGAGCCCAGCCGTTGCGGGGCGTCCAGGAAGTCGAGCGCCGAGCGGGACGGCGGTGTGTCGACCACGATCAGGTCCCAGGGACGGGTGCCGTGGTCCTGATCGATCTCGGCGCGCAGCTGGCCGAGCTTCTCCATCGCCATGTACTCCTGCGTCCCGGCGAAGGACGACGACAGCGACTGGTAGAACGGGTTGGCCAAGATGGCCGCGGCGCGCTCGGGGTCGGCGTGCTGCTCGACGATCTCGTCGAACGTCCGCTTCATGTCGAGCATCATCGCGAACAGGGCTCCGCCGGACTCGTCGCCGACACCGGGCACCCGCCGCGGCGAGTTGTCGAGCTGGGTCAGCCCCATCGACTGGGCCAGCCGCCGCGCCGGGTCGATCGTGAGCACGCAGACGGCGCGGCCCCGCTCGGCCGCGCGAAGCGCCAGCGCCGCTGCCGTCGTGGTCTTGCCGACGCCGCCGGAGCCGCAGCAGATGATGATCTGGGTCTGACGGTCGTCGAGGATCCCGTCGATGTCGAGAGGCTTCAGCAGGCCGGGCATCACGCGGCTCCGGCCTGGCGCAAGGCGCCGGCAAGCTCGTGCAGGGCGCCCAGGTCGATGCCCTCCGGGATCCACGGCAGCTCGTAGGTCGGCCGGTTGAGCTTGGCCAGCGCCTTGCGTTCGCGCTTCTCCATCGCGACCCGCTCGGACGCCCCCGCCGCCTCACCGAGCAGTGCGACGACCAGGCTCTCGTCCGGGTGCAGCCCCGCTGCTTTGAGGCCGCGGGTCACCTCCGCCGGGTCGAGCTCGTCCTTACCTGCGCGGATCAGGTCGGTCGGGCGCAGCGGCGGCCGGCGGACCATGTTGACGAACACCCCGCCCACCGGCAGGTCGGCGGCGGTGAGCTCGTCGACGCCGTCGATGGTCTCTTGCGTCGGCATCTCCTCGAGCAGCGTCACCAGGTGGACGGCGGTCCGCGGCGAGCGGATCAGCCGCATGATCGAGTCGGACTGGGTTCGGATAGGACCTACCCGGGCCAGCCCGGCAACTTCGTGGTTGACGTTGAGGAAGCGAGTGATCCGGCCGGTCGGCGGCGCGTCGAGCACGATGGCGTCGTACTCGGTCCGGCCCGCCCTGCGCCGCCCCGCCGCTTCGTACGCCTTGCCGGTGAGGAGGACGTCGCGCAGCCCGGGCGCGATCGTCGTCGCGAACTCGATCGCTCCGATCTTCTTCAGCACCCGTCCCGCCCGACCCAGGTGGTAGAAGAGATCGAGGTACTCGAGCAGCGCTTCCTCGGCGTCCACGGCCAGCGCGAACACCTCCCCGCCGTCGGGGGCGATCGCGATCCGGCGCTCCTCGTACGGCAGCGGCGGGGTGTCGAAGAGCTGCGCGATGCCCTGCCGTCCCTCGACCTCGAGGAGCAGGACCCGCCCGCCGCCGGAAGCCAGAGCCAGTGCCAGCGCTCCCGCGACGGTGGTCTTGCCGGTGCCGCCCTTGCCGCTGACGACGTGCAGGCGGACGCCCTCCCAGTCGGAGGCGCCGCCCGCTGTGCTGCGGCGGGACGGAGGCATACCCCAGACCCTAGAACGCCTGCCGGGTGCGCGCGTGCCAGACGGAGCCGTTCAGCGTGTGCGCCAGGTCACGCGCTAGGTTTCCCCCATGACTCGTTGGGAGTATGTGACGGTGCCACTGCTGGTGCACGCGACCAAGCAGATCCTCGACAACTGGGGCTCGGACGGGTGGGAGCTCGTCCAGGTCGTGCCGGGGCCAAACAGCGAACAGCTGGTGGCCTACCTCAAGCGCCCGGTCTCGTGAGCACCCCCGAGGAGCGGCTCAGGGCCCTGGGCCTGGAGCTGCCCGTGGTAGCCGTGCCGGTCGCCGCATACGTCCCCGCCGTGCGTACCGGCTCGCTCGTCTTCACGTCCGGCCAGCTGCCGTTCGTGGGTGGCCAGCTGCCGGCGACCGGCAAGGTCGGCGCGGAGGTGACCGCCGAGCAGGCCAAGGAGTTCGCCCGCACTTGCGCGCTCAATGCTGTAGCGGCCGTCGCCGCGCTGCTCGGTGACCTCAGCCAGGTCGTCCGGGTCGTGAAGGTGGTCGGCTTCGTGGCTTCGGCGCCGGACTTCACCGGTCAGCCGGGCGTCGTCAACGGCGCGAGCGAGCTGCTCGGCGAGGTCTTCGGTGAGGCCGGCAAGCACGCTCGGAGCGCAGTCGGTGTGGCGGTCCTCCCGCTCGACAGCCCGGTCGAGATCGAGATGGTCGTCGAGGTCCGCTAACCCCGGGGCTCGTCGGCGACGGTGTGGTAGCCGACGGAGGTTCCGAAGAACGACGTCAGCAGCCGCACCGTCGCGGTGATCAGGGCGTCGAGATTGGGCGGGCTGTCGGGGTCTTCCGACGTGTCTGCGACCTGGCTCACGGCGACCCGGATGTGCGCCGCATAGTTGGCAGCCACGCCGTTGCTCGTCCGCGTCACCTCTTCGAGCAGGTTGATGATCTCCTCGACCGGGAGCCCCTCACCCACGAGGTCCCAGAACAGGGGACGGTGGGCGACGAGTCCTTGCAAGGTGCCGTTCGGGCCCCGCCGAAGCACCCCGTTCGCACAGAACATCTCGACCGACTCGGGCCGGTCCGCGAGAACCACCTGCGCCTCGGGCGTCAGGTCGGCCCAGATGACATCGGCGCCGTACGTGCTCTCCGACACCTTCTTGATCGCAGCCAGGTTGAAGCCCTGGCCCTGCAGCTGGGTCACCATGCGCAGCTGGGCGAGGTGCCGGCCGTCGTAGTAGCCGACGCGGCCTCGCATAGTCGGCGGCGAGACCAGACCACGGGACTGGTACGCCCGGATGTTGCGCACGGAGAGCTTCGACTTCTCCGAGAGCTCACCAATCGTGTACGTCACTGGCACCCGTTTCTCGGTCACGATCTAAGGTCTGACCATGTCCAACCCCGTACCTGTCCGCCAAGCGGCCACCATCGTCCTCATGCGCTCGGAACCGTTCGGCTACAGCGTCTTCGTGCAGCGCCGACCTCCGACGATGGTGTTCGCTGCGGGCATGTATGTGTTCCCCGGCGGCGCCCGCGAGGAGCAAGACGCCGACGCATACGAGACCGCCGTTCGCGAGACCCTCGAGGAAACCGGTGTCGTCCTTCGACGAGAAGACCTCCACCCTTGGGCGCGCTGGATCACACCCGCAGGCGAGGTCCGCCGCTACGACACTACTTTCTTCGTCTCCGAGCTGCCCGAGAATCAGCAACCTTCACCGCGCGGGACCGAGATGGATGCCGTCGCCTGGTTGGCCCCGTCGCACGCTGTCGACCTCTTCGCGTCAGGCGAGCTGCCGCTGATGCTGCCGACGCTGGTCACCCTGCAGGAGCTTGCCGAGTACGCCGACCTCACCGCGGTGATCGCGGCCTCGCCCGGTCGCAGCCTCGAACCGATCCGCCCGTGAGGGCGCGGCTGGTCCTCGCGCCGAATCCCGGACCGATGACGCTCGACGGCACCAACACCTGGCTGCTCGCCGAGCCGGGTTCGAGCGAAGCCGTCGTGGTGGACCCGGGACCGGACGACGCGGGGCACCTGGCGGCAGTGCTGGCAGCGGCCGCTGAGCAGGGCGTGACGGTCCGGCAGATCCTGCTGACGCACGGCCATCCGGACCACGCTGAGGCCGCCCGGCGGTTCGCGGGACTGACCGGCGCTCCGGTTCGCGCTCTCGACCCGGGTCACCGGCTCGGCGGAGAGGGCCTGGAGGGAGGCACCACGCTGACGGTTGGTGGCCTCGAGATCGCGGTGGTCAGCACGCCCGGCCACACCGCGGACTCGCTGTCGTTCCTGCTGGTGGCCGAGGGTGCGCTGCTGACCGGCGACACGGTGCTCGGTCGCGGCAGCACGCTCGTCGCGCACCCGGACGGACGGCTCGGCGACTACCTCGACTCACTCGAGCGACTGGCCGCGCTCGCCGCGGCCGGGACGGTGCGGACGATCCTCCCGGGTCACGGCCCGGTGGTTGACGACCCGGCAGCGGTGGTCTCCGCGTACCTCGCGCATCGCCGCAGCCGGCTGGTCCAGGTCGAGCAGGCCTGGGTGGACGGCGCCCGTACGCCGGCTGAGGTGGTGGCTGTGGTCTACGCCGACGTCGACCGAGCCCTGTGGCCGGCGGCAGAGCTGAACGTACGAGCCCAGCTCGAGTACCTCGACCAGCGGGGCTAGGGGCGGCCTAGTTGGTGGCGCGGCGTTCGAGCCGCTCGACGTCGACCAGGTCGACGCCCCGTTGCTCCAGCCGGAGCCAGCCGCGGTTCTGGAAGTCGGCAAGCGCCTTGTTGACCGTCTCGCGGGAGGCCCCAACCAGTTGCGCCAGCTCTTCCTGGGTGAGGTCGTGGACGACGTGGACGCTCCCGTCCTCGGCCTCCACCCCGAACTTCGAGGCCAGGTCGAGCAACGCCTTGGCGACCCGGCCCGGCACGTCGCTGAAGACCAGGTCGGCCATCGCGTCGTTGGTGCGCCGGAGCCGACGGGCGAGCGCACCCAGGAGGGAGACGGCGACCTCGGGACGTCCGGTGAGCCACGGCATCAGGTCGGTGTTGCCCAGGCCGACCACTCGCGCGTCGGTGAGGGCGGTCGCAGTGGCGGTGCGGGGGCCGGGGTCGAACAACGACAGCTCGCCGAACATCTCGCCGGGGCCCAGGATCGCCAGCAGCGTCTCGCGGCCGTCGCTCGACGTGGCACCCAGCTTGATCTTGCCCTCGGTGATCACATAGAGCCGGTCGCCCGGCTCGCCCTCGGAGAACAGGACGTCGCCGCGAGGCAGGGTCACCGGGCCCATCGTGGCCAGCAGTGCTGCCGCCGGCTCCTCGTCGAGGGCGGCAAACAACGGCGCTTCGAAGAGTACGTCGTCAGTCACGGGCACAGTCTGCCGTCTCCGGGGGCCCAGTGGGCGGGCGAGCGCTCAGTTTCGCCGTGGCGATTCAGGCGTCGGCGGCGCCAGCGGGAGCGCGCTGAGAGCCAGGGACGGGTTCTCGCGGTACCGCGCGATCAGCTCGGCGGTAGCGGCGGAGAGCTTGCGGTGCAGCGCCATCCGGTACGCGGACAGCTGCAGCTCGGCGTGCCCCAGGTCTCGGTGCAGGCGTTCGGTCTCCGCCACGTCCTGCGGCCGGACCTGCCGGGCCCACAGGTCGGCAAGGTCAGGCAGCGGCGGCACGTCGTCCGCGTTGACGACCTCGACGAGGGCGTGGCGGCTGGACGTGCGAGCCTCGGCCAGCATCTCGCGGAGCCGCTCGTGGGCGTTCGGGTCGGGCAGGGGGCCGAGCCCGGCGACCACGTCGATCCTGGCCTGGATGAGGCGCCGCCAGTACGAGACGCGACCCTCCTCGGCGGTGAGTGCCTTGCGGTAGGCGCGCAGAGACTCCAGGGTCAGGTGCTCGAACGCTGAGCTGCGCTCGGGAACCGGCCGCGGCGCTGCCGGGGTCCGGGTCCGCCCACCTGCACGCGTCGCCATGTGCCTGCCTTCTCTCGTCGGTGCCCGACCGACCGGTCGTGATCACCCCGGCCCCGGGAGGACCGTCGAGAAGCGGATCGTCGCCCGCGGCCGGAGAGTTGAGGCAAGGTCACCCGGACGGTCGAAGGGGCGGGCGGCGCTTACGCTGTCTGGGTGAGTGCCCCCACCGGCGAAACGCGGCTGGCTCTGGTGCGTCGCGCACGGCGGATCAACGTCGAGCTGGCGGCCCTCTACCCGGACGCCCACTGCGAGCTCGACTTCACCACACCGCTCGAGCTCGCGGTCGCCACCATCTTGTCCGCGCAGTGCACGGACAAGCGGGTCAACGAGGTGACGCCCGTGCTGTTCGCTCGCTATCGCGATGCAGCCGCGTACGCCGCGGCCGACCGGGCCGAGCTCGAGGACCTGGTCCGCACGACCGGATTCTTCCGCAACAAGACCACCTCGCTGATCGGGCTGGGCCAGGCCCTCTGCGAACGTTTCGGCGGCGAGGTCCCGGCCAAGCTGGACGACCTGGTCACCCTGCCAGGCATCGGCCGCAAGACGGCGAACGTGGTGCTCGGCAACGCGTTCGGTGTCCCAGGCATCACCGTCGACACCCACTTCGGCCGGCTGTCCCGCCGCTTCGGCTGGACCACCGAAGAAGACCCGGTCAAGGTCGAGCACGCGGTCGGCGAGCTGATCCCGAAGAAGGAATGGACGATGCTGAGCCACCGGGTGATCTTCCACGGTCGCCGCCGCTGCCATGCCCGCAAACCGGCGTGCGGGGCCTGCCCCATCGCGCGCCTCTGCCCCTCGTTCGGCGAGGGCCCGACCGATCCTGTCGCCGCTGCCGCGCTGGTCAAGGACATCCCGTGAGACTGCCGCTTGCGGCGGTCGTGGTCGCCGCGCTCCTGGCGTCCTGCGGCACCGTCTCGGGCACCGCGAGCGGTCCCGGCGCGTCCGCTCCGCTCGGCTCGGCGACCCCCTCCACGTCTCCCGGCTCGCCCTCGACCATCGTCGACGGTCGGCTGCTGCCGTGCCCGCCGTCCGACACGTCCCCCGCACTCGCTGCGGGTGGCCTCCCGGACCTCTCGCTGCCGTGCCTCGACCCGGGCGCCGGGGCGCAGCAGGTGCGGCTGGCAGGGCTTCGAGGCAAGCCGCTCGTCCTGTCGGTCTGGGCCTCGTGGTGCGAGCCGTGCCGCACGGAGCTCCCGGCGGTAGCGGAGGTCGCGAAGGCGGCGGGCGACCAGGTCCGGTTCCTCGGGGTGGACGTCGAGGACCAGCCGGGCGACGCCCGAGCGCTCGCCGGCGCGCTTGGCGTCCGGTTCAACTCGGTGCAGGACCCCGATGGCGCGACGAAGCAGGAGCTCGGCTGGATCGGGCCTCCTCTCACCTTGTTCGTCGATGCCGGCGGACATGTGGTGGGCCGTACGATCGGATCGGTCGGAGATGCGGCAAACCTTCGTTCCCTGATCCGCAAGAACCTCGGGGTCTCGGTCGCATGACCGGCTTCGTGGCGGCGAGCCAGCTGCCCACGTGGCTGCGCCCGCTCGCCGCCGCGGCCGCGGTGGTGACTCCCGAGCAGCTCTCCCGTTTCCTGCCTCCCGACGAGGGAGGGCGCGAGTCGTCCGTGCTGATCTTGATCGGCGACAGCGGCACAGGTCCAGACCTGTTGCTCATCGAACGGGCGGCCCAGATGCGCTCGCACGCGGGGCAGCCGGCGTTTCCCGGTGGCGCCCAGGATCCCGGTGATCGTGACGCGGTTGCGGTGGCGCTCCGCGAAGCGCAGGAAGAGACAGGGCTCGACCCGTCAGGGGTGGAGGTGTTCGCCACGCTTCCCCAGCTCTTCCTCCCACCGAGCGGCTTCGTCGTGACGCCGGTGCTCGGCTGGTGGCGTACGCCGACGCCGGTCCACGCGGCCGCACCGGCGGAGGTGGCTGCGGTCCACCGGGTGCCTGTGGCCGAGCTGGTGGACCCGGCCAACCGGCTCCGCGTCCGGCACCCCAGCGGCTTCGTGGGGCCGGCGTTCGACGTCCGCGGCATGCTCGTCTGGGGATTCACCGGGGGGCTGCTCGACCGGGTGCTCGCCCTCGCGGGGTGGGAGCGGGCCTGGGACGCGTCCCGGATCGAGCCGATCGAGACCGGCCCGCTGTGAACGGGCTGGATCTGGTGCTGGTGCTCTTGGCTGTCACGTTCGCGTTCGCGGGGCTGCGGCAGGGCTTTCTGGTTTCCACGGTGTCGTTCTGCGGGTTCTTCGTCGGCGCAGTCATCGGGCTGGTCTTGATGCCCAGAGTCCTCGGTGGCCAGCCCGAGAGCACCTTGCGCAGCGTCCTGGCCGTCGGTGGGGTGCTCGTCCTGGCGATCGTCGTGCAGGCCGTCGCGGCGTGGGCAGCCGCGCAGGTGAAGGAGCGCATCACCTGGCGACCGGCGCGCCGCGTCGACGCGATCGGAGGCGCGGTCGTCAGTGTCATCGCGGTGCTCGCGGCTGCCTGGCTGGTGGGCACCGCCTTGCTGCGTACCGACTCCAGCAGCGGGCTGGCCGACCAGGCCCGCGGCTCGCACCTCTTGAGCGCGCTCGACTCGGTCATCCCCACCCGCCCTGACCAGGTGTTCTCGGCTTTCGGTGATCTGCTCGACACGACCGGATTCCCGCGCGTCTTCAACGACCTGCAGCTCGAGCGACCGACTCCGGTGCCCCCGCCGGACGGACGGGTCGTCACGTCGTTGCCGGTCCGGCGGGCGGCCGACTCGACTGTCAAGGTGCTCGGGTCAGCCCCGTCGTGCTCCCGCCGGATCGAAGGGTCGGGCTTCGTGTTCGCCACCGATCGGGTGATGACCAACGCGCACGTCCTGGCTGGGGTCACCGACCCAATGGTCTACGTCGGGGGACGCGGGCAGGGTTTTGCCGCACACGTCGTGGTCTTCGACCCGGCAACGGACGTGGCGGTGCTCTGGGTGCCCGGGCTGCGGCTGCCGATCGTCCCGTTCGCCGGCCCGGCCGCGGGAGGCACCGACGCTGCCGCCATCGGGTACCCGGGCGACGGGCCGCTCAGCATCGTCGCTGCACGCATCCGTGGGACCACTCGGGCAGCCGGGCAGGACATCTACGGCGACGGCAGGGTCGTCCGCGAGGTCTACTCGGTGCGCGCGGCAGTGCACCCGGGCAACTCCGGCGGACCGCTCGTCGACCCGGCGGGTCGCGCCGTGGGCGTCATCTTCGCCGCGTCGCGCGAGGACCCGCAGACGGCTTACGCCCTGACCGCGGCCGAGGTTGCGTCGCAGGCTCGGACCGGCGCGACCGCGGTCGACGACGTAGCGACAGGCCGCTGCACCTGAGCTCAGCCGGCAGTGGACGGAGTGCGCGCCGCCTCGCGCGCCGCCGCCTGCGCAGCCTGGATCCGCTCCTGCTCGGCCCGCTGCTCGAGCAGCTCCGGCACGGAGACGCCTGCCGCCTTGGCGTCGGAACGCTGGACCGCCCGAGCGGCCAGCACCGTCTTGGTCTCCTCGACCGACGCCTGGGCTCGCAACGGTCCCTTGACCCGCTTCATCCGGTTGATGCCGACGAACAGCAGGATCACCGCGACGATCAGGTAGACCCCTCCGACGATCAGGAATCCGGCCCACACGGGCAGCACTGTCGCGATGCCGAACGCCGCCGCGACCGAGAGCAGGATCACCGCGAGCGCCGACAGCGCCGCAGCCACCACCGCCATACCTCCGCCTGCGGCCCCTTGCTTGAGCTGCGCCTGGAGCTCGGACTTCGCAAGCTCGACCTCGAGCCGGACGAGTGCGGAGACGTTGCTCGTCATGCCCGAGACCAGCTCGCCGAGCGACTGCTCGGAGCTGCCGCGACCGTTGGTGCTCATGCGCCCTCTTCCGTGGATTCGTCCGTACGCCTCGATCATGCCGGACGCGTCAGGGCGGTGCCAGCGAGTCGGCCTGGGCCGCAAGGTGCAGTCGCTCCCGTAAGCGCAGCTGGACCCCGGCGATGACGGCGGCGAGGACGGACGCGAGCAGTACGCCGACCTTGACATGGGCCAGTCGGGTCGGGTCCTCGTCGAACGCGAGCTCGGCGATGAGCAGCGACACGGTGAACCCGATCCCGGCCAGACTCGAGACTGCTGCGATGTCGGCCCACGCCAACCCTTTCGCCAGCTCGGCCCGGGTGAACGTGACGACGAGCCAGGTCCCACCGAACACGCCGACGAACTTCCCAACCACCAGCCCCAGGAGCACGCCCAGCGCGGCGGGGTCGCTGACCAGCGCAGAGAGCGAGCCACCCGTCAGCTGCACACCGGCAGTGAGCAGCGCGAAGACCGGGACTGCAACAGCAGCCGACCAGGGCCGCAGCCGGTGCTCGAGGCGCTCCGCGGGTGACTTCTCCTCGACTGGGTCGGGACGGACCCGGGTGAGCAGGCCGATCGCGACGCCG
>Ga0302299_10001302_pt1 | contig 14956 bp, 11 predicted proteins | sample III_Fen_N3_4_FD_198795 | JGI IMG/M metagenome (GOLD analysis project Ga0302299, IMG submission 198795) | Peat permafrost microbial communities from Stordalen Mire near Abisko, Sweden - III_Fen_N3_4 | ecosystem: Environmental > Terrestrial > Soil > Wetlands > Permafrost | place: Sweden: Abisko... | reverse complement strand
CCGCCGACTCGGTGCGTGCCTACCTCAAGCAGATCGGCAAGGTCGCGCTCCTCAACGCCGAGGAGGAGGTCGACCTGGCCAAGCGGATCGAAGCCGGCCTCTACTCGGCCGAACGCATGCGGCAGTGCGAGGACGTCGGTGACAAGCTGCCCAACCAGATGCGCCGCGACCTGCGGTGGATCAAACGCGACGGCGAGCGGGCCAAGAACCACCTGCTGGAGGCGAACCTGCGGCTCGTCGTGTCGCTGGCCAAGCGATACACCGGACGCGGGATGGCCTTCCTGGACCTGATCCAGGAAGGCAACCTCGGCCTCATCCGAGCGGTGGAGAAGTTCGACTACACCAAGGGATACAAGTTCTCCACCTACGCCACCTGGTGGATCCGGCAGGCCATCACCCGGGCCATGGCCGACCAGGCCCGCACCATCCGGATCCCGGTGCACATGGTCGAGGTGATCAACAAGCTCGGTCGTATCCAGCGTGAGCTGCTGCAGGACCTGGGTCGCGAACCCACACCGGACGAACTGGCCAAGGAAATGGACATCACCCCGGACAAGGTGCTGGAGATCCAGCAGTACGCCAGGGAGCCGATCTCACTGGATCAGACCATCGGCGACGAGGGCGATTCCCAGCTGGGCGACTTCATCGAGGACTCCGAGGCTGTCGTCGCCGTCGATGCCGTTTCCTTCACCCTCCTGCAGGACCAACTGCAGGCCGTCCTGCAGACGTTGTCCGAGCGCGAGGCCGGGGTGGTCCGGCTGCGCTTCGGTCTGACCGACGGTCAGCCGCGCACCCTCGACGAGATCGGCCAGGTGTACGGGGTGACCCGGGAACGTATCCGGCAGATCGAGTCCAAGACGATGTCGAAGCTGCGCCATCCGTCACGCTCCCAGGTGTTGCGCGACTACCTGGAGTAGGCCGACGACCGAGGGTGCCGAACGGCACGTCGGCGCCTCCGCAATCGTTGAATGGGGGATCTCCGCCCGGGGACCGCGCCGTGCACCGACCGCGCGCCCGGCCGACCCGCGGGGACCCAGGTACCTTCGCCGGGAGCTGACCGAGCGCGCCGCGCTGGTGAGGACCACGGCTCACTCTGGGCGCCCTGGTCCGGACGCGGCTACCGTCGGCTCACTCCGGCCCGGAAAGCCGGGACAGCCCGAGGGTGGGGCGCAGCCGATGGCTGACAACGAGGCCGATTCCACCGTAGAAGTCGGGGAGCTGGACCGGGAGTGGACGACCGCGTCGTTGAAGGATCCGCAGAACTCCGGGCACCAAACCCTGGCCGGCGTGATCGAGGAGGCCGACGGCGAGTTGGCCAGCGACCTGGAGGAGGCCGACGACGTCGCCGCGAGGCTCCGTGGCGGATCCCAACCCTGACCCGGTCCTAGCGCAGCCGGAACAGGCCCGCGGCGGGGTCGAATTCCACCGCGGCCGTGTCGAAGGCCGCCCCGATCGCACCGGAGCCGGCCAACGTCGCGACCGGACCGCTGGTCACCATCGCGCCGGGACCGATGAGCCACGCGTCCTGGCTGAGGCGTACCGCGGCCTCCACGTCATGGGTCGACGCGACCACGGGGATGTCGCGGGCGGCGGCCACCCGGCGGAGCAGCGCGAGCAGTTCGATCCTGGCCGGCGCGTCCAGGAACGCGCTTGGTTCGTCCAGCAGCAGCAGGGCCGGATCCTGGGCCAGCGCCCTGGCGATCATGATCCGCTGGCGCTGCCCGTCGGACATCCTGGCCAGCATCACATCGACCAGGTCCTGCGCGTGCACGGAGCCCAGCGCTTCCGCGACCGCGCGACGGTCCTCCGGTCGCAATCCGCCGCCCCGTCGTTGGTGCGGGAAGCGGCCCAGCGCGACGACGTCCCCACCGCGGAGCAAGCCCGGATCGAACCGGTTGGTCAGCACGACCGCGAGCCGGGCCGCCCTGGCCCGCGGGTCGATACCCAGCAGGGACTCGCCCGCCAGCGTGACCGTGCCGGTGTGGCACCGCTGCAGGCCGGCGATCGATCGGATCAGCGTCGACTTGCCGGAACCGTTGAGTCCCAGCAACACCGTGATCCGCCCGATGGCCGCGCGCAGGTTCAGGCCGCAGAGCACCACCTTCGCCGGCCGCCGCCAACCCTGCCCCGGGTAGCCCACCGCCAGCCCGGAGACCACCAGATCGCCGCTCACGCTCCGCCCGCCGCTGACGCGCCCCCGCCCGCCGCTCATGCCGCGCCCGCCGCCAGCGTCCGGCTGCGCAGCAGCGCGATGACGACCACCGGCGCCCCGACAGCGGCGGTCACCACGTTCAAGGGCAGCACCCCCTCGCTGCCGGGCAGCTGGGCGATCACCGCGCACAATTGGCAGACCACGGCCCCCATCAGCACCGCCGCCGGCACCAGTAGCCGATGGTCGGCGCGGCCGAGCGCCAGCCGGGTGAGGTGCGGGATCGCGATGCCCAGGAACGCGATGGGCCCGCAGAAGGCCGTGACCGCACCGGCGATGACGGCCGTGGCCACGATCGCCAGCGTGCGCACCCGCCGCACGCCGACCCCCATGGACGCCGCGTAGGTCTCGCCGAGCAGCATCGCGTTCAACGACGGCGACAGCCACGCCGCCATTAGCACACCCACCAGCACAGCGGGCGCGAGCAGCGCCAGATCCTGCCAGGTGGTGCCGCTGACCGAGCCGAGCCCCCAGAGCACGAACTTCTGGATCCGCACCGGATCGGAGAAGGCCAGCAGCAACGAGACGAACGCCCCGCAGGCCGCGCCGATCATCACCCCGATGAGCAGCAGGGCGACCACCGACCGGACCCACCGTCCCAGGACCAAGACGACGGCCAGCACGGCCAGCGCCCCCGCCGCCGCGGCGACCACCGTGCGGAACCGGCCCCCGATCCCCAGGGTGTCCACGAACGCGCCCGCGGCGGTGCCGGTGCCCAGCACCGACAGCGCCACCCCCAGCGCGGCGCCCGAGGAAACCCCGAGGATGTACGGATCGGCCAGCGGGTTGGCGAACAACGTCTGCATCAACAGCCCGGCCACCGCCAGGCCGGCGCCGGCCAGGATGGCGGTGACCGCCCGCGGCAGCCGCACCTGCTCGAGCAGCACGGTCCAGGTCGGGTCGCCCGCATCGCCGGTGAACAGGTACCGCAGAGTGGCCGACGGCGGGATCGGCGCCGACCCGACGCCGACCGCCAGCACGGCCGACACGAGCGTCAGCAGCGCGAGCGCCGCCAGCACCAGCACCGGTCGTGATCTCACCGCGCGGACCTCAGGTCAGCTTCGTGTAGAAGGCGAAGTCGTGCCCCGGCATCAGGTCCGGGTGCAGGATGGCCACCAGATCGCCCAGGATCAGGTCCGGCCTTGCCACCCCGAGTTCGTAGTAGTTGTTGCCACCTTTGGCGCTGACGTCCTTGGCCGCATTCCACACGTTCCCGTTCTTGAACGCCGCGAACTCGGCGAACCGCGGCTCCTCGGCCAGCGCCTCAGCCTTGGTGGTCCAGGTCGTGCTGGCCAGCCAGGCCGGCGCCTTCCCGGAGTTGCCCAGCACAGTCTCCAGATCGGTGGTCACCGAGCCGGTGGACGTGTTGTCCGCCCACGCCGTGGTGCCGCCCGCGTCGGCGATCAACCGTGAGTTGAACGACTTCCCGCCCGGTACGTACCAGGTGCCCTGGTACGGCTGACCCGGCACCACCTGAACCGGCGCGGCGTCGGCGACCTTGCCGGCCAGCGCCGTGTAGTCATGCGCAACGGCGTCGAAGAACTCCGCGGCCTTGGCCTCGGTGCCGGTCAGCGCAGCGAAGTACTTGATCCACTCCGCCCGGCCCAACGGATCGTTCTCGAGCCATTCGGCATCGGCCAGCACCGGAATCCCGGCGGCGGTGATCACCTTGTAGGCGGGGTCGTCAGTGCCCGCCGTGATCACCACCTGGGGCTTGCCGGCCACCACCGCCTCGGCGTCGATGGTCCCGGCGGCGGCGTACTCGACCACACCCTTTTCGGCCACCCGGTCCATCACCTGCTTCTCGGAGATCAGTGACTTGGAGCCGACCCCGGTCAGCGCGTCGAGCTGGTCGAGCGCGACCAGGCTGGCCAGGTGCGAGGTCGAACCGGAGTACAGCGAGGTCACCGGGGTGGTGACGACGGTCGCGCCGGCCAGCTCACCGATCAGGTCGGGGGTCGGCGCGCCGCACTTGACCAGGACGTACGACTCCGGGCTGCCACCCTGGGTGGGCTGCTTGACCGTCAACACCTGGTAGGAGCCGTGGTAGTCCAGGGTGAAGTTGGTGGCATGGGTGATCTCGGACTTCACCGGGAAATAGTCCGCTCCTGGGTCGAAATGGGTGATGCAGCCTTTCGCGTCCAGACGGTCGTCCGCCGGCGCGCGAGACCCCGATGACGCATCGGGCACCGAAGCGGACGCCGACCCATCACTGGTGCCCGTCTGGGATGAGGTGGTGGACGCCCCCCCGCACCCGGCGAGCAGCGTCGCGGCCAGCGCCAACGAAATCGCCGGGGCGGGGACGGTGCGGCGGAAAGCGGATCTCCAACGGATCACGGTGGACTCCTAGACGGCCGAGCGGTGGCGGGTCCGGAGCCGGCGGCACGGGCCCGAGGCAGGCCCGATCGCGCGCGACCGTCCCTCGCGGTCCCGAACGCCGTGGACCGGTGGCCCACGCACCGATGGCAGGTCTTCGGACTCTCGGGCGCTGCGGCACGGCCAGAACGGGCCGTGCCGGTTTCTACTGGCCATCGCTTCCCGGTCGCGCACGCGACCAGTGCTGGACCCCGCCGGTTCGGCGGGGTGATGGCGGTCGTTCCCGATCACCGCTGCGGGGCAGTCCCGGATTTGCACCGGGTTCCCTGTTGTCCTACGACCCTCGGTGTGCGAACCGTTGACAGCACGCCGACGCGAGAGCCCTAGACCATCAGCCGCGAGAAGGCTACTCCACGATCCGGGCCGCGCTGCGCTCCCGGCCGGCCGCCGCCACGGGGGCCATGGCCGCGGTGGGATCGGTCTGCCGGCACCGTCCCTGGACCATTTCCAGCACCACATCGGCCGACGCGGCGTCGCCGGGCCGGTGGGTGACGAGCAATACGGCCCGATCCGCCGCCGGCCGCATGATCAGGTCGGTGACGGCGTCCGCGGTGGTGGCGTCGAGGTGCGCGGCCGGCTCATCGGCCAGCAACACGGGCCGGTCGGCCAGCAGGGCCCTGGCCAGCGCCACCCGTTGCCGCTCCCCACCCGAGACCGCCTGCCCGTGCTCACCCACCCGGGTGCCAAGGCCGTCGGGCAGTGAGTCGACCCAGACACCAGCACCCGCGGCCCGCAACGCCGCGTCGACCTCGTCGTCGCTCGCATCGGCCTTGGCCAATCGGACGTTCTCGGCGAGCGAGGAGTCGAACAGGTACGCCTGCTGGTCGCACCAGGCGAACAGGCCGCGCACCGCCTCGGGATCCAGCTCGGTCACATCCGCCCCGTCGACGGTGACGGTGCCGGCCGTCGGGGTGAGGAATCCCAGCAGGACAGCCAGCAGAGTCGACTTGCCGGAGCCGGACTCGCCCAGCAGGGCGATTCGTCGCCCGGGTAGCAGGTCAAGATCGACGTCGACGATCGCGTCCCGGTGCGCTCCCGGCCAGCGCGCGGACACCCCGCGCAAACGGATCACCCGACCGCCTCCGCGATGCGGCAGCGGCCGAGGATCCGCGGGCGCCGGCGCGGTGACCGGTGGCGTGTCCAGGACAGCGAACAGCCGGCCGGTGGATGCCGCGGAACGGCGCATCGTGGACGCCGCGAACCCCACCGCCTGTACCACATCGTTCAGTGCCAACGGGGTCAACACGATGACCGCGAGCAGCACCGGCTCCAGGTCGGCGTCGACGACGGCCGGGATGCCGAATTGCGCGGCCAGCCACACCGCCGCACCCATCGAGGCGACCGCAAGCCCGGCGGCCAGCCCGGCCGCTCTGGCCGTCGCCGCGGCCACCCGACGGTGCTCGGTCTCCACCGCCTGCAGGTCGGCCATCCGTGCGTCCAAGCCGCCCAGCACGGTCAGCTCGGGCAGGTCGTCGAGGATCTCGGTGACCAGCCGCGCCCGACGGGCCCGCTGCCGGACCATCTGGCGTTCGGTCCGGGCGGTCCAGCGCGCGGTGATCAGCGGGGCCAGGACGCACGCCACGACCAGGCCGCCGGCCAGCGCAACCCCCGCCGCCGGCAGGATCAGCACGGAGAGCACCACCGTCCCCCCGCCGACCAGCACCGCACCCGCCAGTGGCAGCAGACCGCGCAGGAAGGCGTCGCCCGCGTCGTCCACGTCATCGACCATCCGAGAGAGCAGATCCCCGCGCCGCCAGAGCGGCAGGCCGGCGGGAGCGAGCACCGCCAGCTGCGCGACGAGCCGCTCCCGGAGGCGGCCGAGCACCCGGAATGCGGCGTCGTGGGACACCAGTCGCTCCAGGTAGCGCAGCACGCCACGGCCGATGCCGAACGTCCGCACGGCCACCACCGCGACCATCAGGTAGAGCACCGGCGGCTGCTGGGCCGCCCGGGCGATCAGCCACGCCGAGGTGGCCATCAGCGCGACCGCACAGGCCGAGGCAAGCCCGCCCAGCACCGCGGCGCCGACCAGCCGTCCGCGCACCCCGCGGGCCTGGCCGATCAGCCGGATCAGGGGCGAACCCGCTCGAGCCGTGGCCGGATCGGGCCTCGACCCGGCCGCGGGGTCGACCCGGCCCGGGGCGGTGCCGGTCACCACGGTCCCACCGCCGTCAGCAGGTCGGCGCCGTCCTCGACGGGCAGGTCCGGGGGGCCGGCCGTGTCGAGTTCGATCACCCGATCCGCGACGGCCAACGGCGCGGGCCGGTGGGTGACCAGCACGACCGTCCGGCCCGCGGCCGCCCGGACGATTCCGGCGAGCACGCGTTGCTCGGTGGCGCCGTCCAGCGCTGCGGTCGGCTCGTCGAGCAGCACGACCGTGGACGGCCGGGCCAACGCCCGGGCGAGGGTCAGCCGCTGTCGTTGCCCCTGGCTGATGCCGGTGCCGCCGTCGCCGAGGACGGTGTCCCACCCGCCGGGCAGCGCATCGACGAATCCGATCGCGTCGACGTCGGTCAGAGCCGCCCGCAGGGTGGCGTCGTCGACTCCCGCGTTGCCCAGGGCCAGGTTGTCGCGGATGGAACCGGCCTGCAGGGCGGCGGCCTGCCCGGCCCAGGACAGCCGAGCCCGCCAGCTGGCCGGATCGACCTCGGTCAGATCGATGTCACCGTGGTCCGCCCGGTTCGGATCGGCCTGGTCCGGTTCGGCAGGGTCCCGGTCGGCAGGGTCCCGGTCGGCAGGGATCCCTTCGGCGCCGGTTGCCGACCCCCCGCCGACGACCAGCACCCGTCCGGCGTCGGGCCGGAGCATGCCCGCCAGCACATGCAGCACGGTGGTCTTCCCGACCCCGCTCGGACCGGCCAGCACGGTGATCCGACCGGCGGGGATGCGCATGCTCAGCGGACCCACCGCGCCGCGCTCGCCCGGCGTCCCGACCGTCACGCCGTCCAGTCGCAACCCCGGGACGGCCGGCAGGTCGGTCCGGGTTCCCGGCGTGGGCACCGGAGTGTCCAGCACCGCCAGCACCTTCTCGGTGGCGGCGACCCCGTCCGCCGCGGCGTGGAACTGGGTGCCCAGTTGCCGCAGCGGCAGGTAGGCCTCCGGTGCGATGATCAACACCGCCAGCCCCACCTGCAATGTCAGGTCGCCGTAGACCAATCGCAGCCCGATGGCCACCGCGACCAACGCGACGGACAGCGAGGCCAGCAGTTCCAGCACCATCGACGACAGGAACGCCACTCGCAGGGTGGCCATCGACGTCTTCCGGTAGTCCTCCGTCACCCGTCGGACCGACGCGGCCTGAGCCTTGGCCCGGCCGAACACCTTCAGCGTGGGCAATCCGGCGACCACGTCGGCGAAGTGACCGGCGAGCCGGGAGAGCGACTCCCACTTGGCCTTGGTCTGCCGGTCGGTGTACCAGCCGACCAGCGCCATGAAGAGCGGGATCAACGGCAGCGTCAGCGCGACGATGATCGCGCTGGTCAGGTCGGCGCTGAACAGGTAGACCAGCATGATCAGCGGGATCAACACCGACAGCACCAGCTGCGGCAGGTACCGGGCGACGTAGTCGTGCAGCGAGTCGACCCCGGTGGTCGCCAGCACGGACAGCTCGCCGGAGTTCTCCCCGGATCGCCACCGCGGACCGAGAACGGCTGCGCGCCGCAGCAGGTCGCGCCGCAGCCCGGCGGTCACCGAGCCGGCGCTGCGCCTGGCGATCTCCTCCGACGCCCAGGCCAGCGCGGCCCGCACGGCGATGACCATCGCAAGGGCGAGCAACCGACCGGTGACGTCCGACAACCCGGCCCCGCCGATGATCACGTCGGCCAGCATTCCCGCCAGCAGCACGGCCTGGGTGATCACCGCGATCGCCCCGAACACCGCCAGCACCACCGAGACGACCAGCAGCGTGCGCACTCCCGAGGCGTACCGCATCAGCCGGGGGTCGAGTGGTCTCACCGTTCCAGTGTCACAGAACGGCCGGACCCGGTGCCCTCACGCCCACCGCCCGGCCCGCAGTGTGGCCCGGCACTGCTGCCCCGCCCGGCCGCCTACGGGGCGTCACGAGGGGACCCTGCTGCCGTCCTGGCTGGAGTCGGACCCCGACGAGTCTCGCCCCGGTCCGTCGACGTACACCGGCGGCTCGGTCGGCGACGCCGGAATGTTCTTGACCGAGATCCGGCGGCGGAACACCCAGTAGCTCCACGCCTGGTACGCCAGGATCAGCGGGACGAAGGCCAGCGCCACCCAGCTCATCAGCGTCAGGGTGTACGGGGTCGACGCGGCGTTGTCCACGGTGAGCGAGAACGCCGGATCGGTGGTCGACGGCAGCACATCCGGGTACAGCGAGGCGAACCACCCGACCACCAGCAGCGCGGTCGAGACGGCGGAGAACAAGAAGGCCCATCCGTCGCGACCCGCCCTGGTCAGCAGATAGGCGACGGCGAGCGCTCCGACCGCGAGCCCCCCGATGATCATCGATGCGACATTGCCGCGGATGAACTGCTGCCACACCACCGCGATCGCCATCACCACGACCGCGATGGGACCGACCGTCAGGGCGAACGTCCGCGCCCGCCCGCGGACGTCCTCGGTGGTCTTGAGCGCCAGGTAGATCGCCCCGTGGGTGAGGAACAGCAGCAGCGTGGTGACCCCCACGACCAGCGCGAACGGGTTGAGCAGGGTGAAGAAGTTACCGGTGAACTCGTGCTCGCGGTCGATCGGGACGCCGCGCACGATGTTCCCGAAGGCCACCCCCCACAGCAGCGCCAGCAGCCAGGAGGTGATCAGGATCGCCCAGTCCCACCGCGCCCGCCACACGTCGGTGTGGCCCTTGCCGCGGTATTCGAACGCGACGCCGCGCACGATCAGGCAGATCAGGATCACGACCAGGGCCAGGTAGAACCCGGAGAACATGGTCGCGTACCACTCGGGGAACGCCGCGAACGTCGCGCCGCCCGCCGTCAGCAGCCACACCTCGTTGCCGTCCCACACCGGGCCGATGGTGTTGATCAGGACACGCCGGCCCTTTTCGTCCCGCCCGACGATCCGCAGCAGCGCCCCGACACCGAAGTCGAAGCCCTCCAGCACGAAGTAGCCGATCCACAGCACGGCGATCAGCACGAACCACAGGATGTTCAACGTCACGAGGATGCCCCCTCGAAGTGGCTCGGCGCCGGGTTCAGCGTCGGCACATTGGCAGGATGATCAGATGGTCGGGGTTCTCAGCTGTTCAGGGTTCTCAATTGGTCGGAGCGATGGATGACCCGGCGGTGGTTCAGGCGCCCGCCGGCCGCGCGGGCGATGCTCCCCGAGCGACAGACGGTCACCGGCGTCAATAGGCAAAGGCCAACGGCTTCTCGGCCTGTTCGGCGTCCGCCGAACCCGCACCGCCGCCGGGTGGCCGAGGCCGGCGGATCGACGCCAGCGCCTCATCCTGCGATGGCGGGCCGATCTTGACGTACTTGACGTACAGGCCGATCTCGATCACCGCGAGGATCCCGTAAAGCGCCGTGAAGACGATCAGCGAGGTGAGCACCGACCCGCCGGACACCGACGGCGACACGGAATCAGCCGTCCGGTACAGGCCGACAACGGTCCACGGCTGCCGGCCCATCTCGGTGAAGATCCATCCCGCGGAGTTGCCGACCACCGGCCCGGCGATGGCGATCATAGCCAGCCGCCAGACCCACTTGGACTTCGGCAGCCGCCCCTTGCGGGTCAGCCACAGTCCGACGATGGAGACCACGATCATGATGAAACCGGCGCCCATCATCAGCCGGAACATCCAGTACGTCACCGGGATGTTCGGCCGGTAGTCGCCCGGGCCGTACTTCTGCTCGAACTGGGCCTGCACATCGTTGATGCCCTCGACCGTCCCGCTGAACGATTCGGTCGCCATGAACGACAGCACGCCGGGCACCCGGATCGACCAGACCTCCTGCGACCCGTCAAGGGTGCCGATGGTGATCAGCGAGAACGACGCACCCGAGGTGGTGTCGTACAGCGCCTCGGCGGAGGCCATCTTCATCGGCTGCACGTCGGTCATCACCTTGGCCAGCAGATCACCGGTGATCAGCACCGCCACCGAGCCGATCAGCATCCCGACCAGACCGATCCGGACCGACGGCCGGAACACGTCGACGTCCCGGCGCTTCATCAGGAACCACGCCGACACGCCGGCGAACATCGCCGCCCCGCTCAGCACGGCGGCGGCGATCACGTGCGTGTAGGCCCACAGGTTCAGCGGCTGGGTCAGTACCGCCCAGATGTCGGTCATCTCTGCCCGGCCCCGCTCGACGTTCACGGTGATGCCGACCGGGTGCTGCATGAACGAGTTCGCGGCGATGATGAAGAAGGCCGACAGCATGGTGCCGATGGACACCAGCCAGATACAGGTGACGTGGAGCCTGGCGGACAACTTGTCCCACCCGAAGATCCACAGGCCCAGGAAGGTGGATTCCAGGAAGAACGCGAGCAGCGCCTCCATCGCCAGCGGCGCCCCGAAGACATCCCCGACGAATCGGGAGTAGCTCGACCAGTTCATGCCGAACTGGAACTCCTGCACGATTCCGGTGACGACACCGATGGCGAAGTTGATCAGGAAGAGCTTGCCCCAGAACTTCGCCGCCCTCAGGTAGACGGGTTTGCGGGTGCGGACCCAGGCCGTCTCGATGATGGCGATGAAGAACGCCATCCCGATCGTGATCGGGACGAAGAGGAAGTGATAGACCGTGGTGATCCCGAATTGCCAGCGGGCGAGCCCCAACGGGTCCATCGTTACTCCTTCAACATGTAGACAAACAGAATGATCATCACAGCAGGCCCCAGCCTGACGCCGAGCCCCCAGGGCGTCCTAGGACCTTGGTCCCAAGATCAGTGTGACTCCTCTCACCCCGGCCCGCTGGAAACACGCTGAGCTTTGCGCTCGGTTGAGGCCCGCGTACTACGCCACGGGCGAAACGAGACCGTTCCCCCGGGGTTGGGATGGCACCATGAAGGAGTCCCGCACAGGGCCTCGTCCACCAGTCGATTCGGCCGGCGGCATCGAACAACCCGCGGGACGGCTCTTTCGTCTCATCAAGGCACCGGACAGGGTCGTTGACCGGGGTGAGCAGGGTCAGTCGGCAGCACACCGACCGAACGGAAAGCCGCACCGCACCCCGAGCCACAGGCCCGAGGCGGGTACGTAGCGCCACCGCCAGCGGTGGCCGACGATGGGAGGACGAAATGACCGGAGCCTTGGCCAGTCCGATGACACTCACCGCCGCCGACCGTTGCGATCGCTGTGGCGCCGCCGCCGCAGTCCGCGCCGTCCTGCCGACGGGCGGTGACCTGATGTTCTGCGGGCACCACGCGCACGAGCATGCCGCCCGTCTGGAGGAACTGGCCGCGGTCATTCACGATTCGCGCCGCGCCGACTGAGCCGGTCGGACACCACGTCCGGTCGGGAACGCCCTCCGGCCGCGAGTTCAGGGGCGGCCCGCCGATGCGGGCCGCCCCTGCATTGTCTTCCGTCGGGCGTTCTTCCCGCGGTATTTTTCCCGGCGGTATTTCTGCTGGCTGTCCCGGCCGCATCTTCCTGGCCGCCCCGCGGGTACCGCCGGACTGACGGCGGGTGTGCTTCAGTCACGGTGTCCCGGCGGCGCAGCCATCCGGGCGCCGGGCCGAAGGGACGGAGGTGGGGATGGGGATGGGGCAACCCAGCGGTTGGCCCCAGCGGGCGGGCACCGGTCCGTCGCCGGCGCCGAACCCGGCGCGCGCCGATCCCGTGGGGGCGACCGTCCTGGTCATCGCCGGGACGGCCGGCGTGGCCCAGCTGTTCCTGCCGTGGCGGCGGGCGCCCGTCGTCGGTGCGGCGCCGGCCGGTGACCACGGTTCAACCACCGGTTGGCAGCTGTACCGGGTGTTGCGGGCCATCCCCGATCCCGGGTTCGAGCTGAGCGCGGCAATGTACGCGGTGCTCGCCGTCGCCGTCGGCGGCGGCGCGCTCATCTTGCTCGCTCTGGCGTTGTTGCTGCCGATCGATCACCGTCCCATCGGCGTGGCCGCGCTGATGATCTCCGGGCTGTCCGTCCTCGGTGGCTGCTGGATGCTGGTCCGCGCCCGGTCGGTCTTCCAGGTGGGCGTCAGCGGCCTGTTCGGCCAGGCCCAGATCGGCTGGTACGTGTTCCTGGCCGCGGGACTCATCGGTGTGATCGGCTCACTGAAGGCCCTGGCCCGCGGCTAGCACCGACGCGGCGCCCAGGGGCATGCCTTCGGCCGGTCGGTCAGAGCAGGCCGAGCAGATGGTCCCGGCGCCGCTCCAGCAGGTCCGGACCGGCCGCCGCGGACGCGGGACCGGGAACGGCCCTGCGGGTCTGCGAATGCACGGTCGCATGCGGTGCCCCGGTGCGCGCGGCCACCCGGCCGACGAGCTGGTTGACCTCCCGGCGCAGGGCGGCGGCGGCCCGCCAGCCGACGATCTCCGGATCGGCCGCCAGTTCGTCGCCGGCACGCATGCGTCCCGCGGCGTCCACCCGCCGCCGCAGGTGGGAGTCCCGCTGCGCCAGCAGAGCCGCTGTCTGCTCCGGGGAGAGCAGGCCGGGCAGACCCAGAAAGGCCTCGTCGTCCTCGGTCAACGGATGGGTCCTGGACGCGCCGGCATCCGCCGTGACGGCCCGACCGGAATGCAGCAGGTGGGCGAACTCGGCTTGGGAATCGAGCGTCACCATCGCGGGCAGCGCGGCGCGCTCGGGCGGCGCCGGCAGGTCCAGCGAGTCCTGGACGCCCTCACCGGCCGGCGGCGGGGCCATGACGTGATTGCGGTCGATCTCCAGTTCGGCGGCCAGCGCGATGAGCGGTCGCACCGCCGGCAGGAACACCGTCGCCGATTCTCCCGGTGCCCGCGCGCGCACCACCCGGCCGACCGCCTGGGCAAAGAACAGTGGCGTGCGGTAGCTGGTCATCCAGGCCAGGCAGGCGGCGCGGGGGATGTCCACCCCCTCGGAGATCATCCGGACGCACACGGCGATCCGCTGGTCGGAGTTCCGGAACGCCTCGATCCGTTTCGAGGCAGCCGGATCGTCGGACAGGATCAGCGCGGGCGGCTGGCCGGTGATCCGCCTGACCACCTGCGCGTACTCCCGCGCGTCATCCTGGTCGCTGGCCAGCACGATGCCGGCGGCATCGCTCACGCCCGCCTCCCGCAGGTGCGAGATGCGGTCGTCCATCGCGGCGATGACGTGCGGTACCCACCCGCCCGCCGGGTCGAGAGCGGTTTTCCAGGCCGCCGCCTCCACCGACTTGGTACCGGCGTCGGTCAACGACGCGGCGACCACCTCCCCGGCGCTGTTCCGCCAGCGGGACACTCCGGTGTAGGCGGCGAACACCACCGGCCGGACCACCCGGTCGGCCAGCGCCTCGCGGTAGCCGTAGCTGAAGTCGGCGACCGATCGCAGGAACTCGCCGTCGGTCTCGTAGCTGACGAAGGGGATCCGCTCGGCGGGCCGGGTGCGGAACGGCGTGCCGGTCAGGCAGAGCCGGCGATGCACTTCGGCGAAGGCCTCGGCGATCGCCTCGCCCCAGGACAGCCCGTCGGCGGCGTGGTGGACCTCGTCGAGCACCACCATGGTGCGCAGCCGGCGGCACCGGGCGGCGTGGATCGCCGGACGGCCGGCGACCTGGGCGTAGGTGGTCACGTAGCCCCGTGCACCCACGGGGACCGGGCCCTGCGCATTCGTCATCCGCGGGTCCAGCACCAGCCCCGCCGCGGCCGCGGCGTCGGCCCATTGGGTCCGCAAATGATCGGTCGGACAGACCACCACGACCCGGTCAACGATCCGTCGGCGCAGCAGCCGACAGGCCACCGCCAGGGCGAAGGTCGTCTTGCCGGCGCCCGGGGTGGCGGCGAGCAGGAATCCGCCGCTGCGATCGGCGGCGTCGTAGGTGGCCAGCGCGCGACGCTGCCACGGCCGCAGCCGCGCCTCGTCCAGCCCGACCGGATTCACCGTCGTGTCTCCCCGTTCAGCTCGCGGAAAAACCCTCGACGCCACCGCGGATCGCGTCGTGCTGGCGTTCGCCATCCGGCGGCTCGAGGGCCACTTCCGACCCTACCGCCGAGCGGCACCCGCCCCGGCCGGCCCTGGGACGGCGGCGTTCAAAAGAGTGTGACGTCTTGGTGTCGTGGCTTCCGGGAGGGTGCTGATCAGGGCATGCTCGTGGGGTGAGCAGCGCTCGTCCGCCCTTCGACGATCCGACCCAGCGGCTGCCGCCGCCGGGTTCCGGACCCGCGGCCCCGCACCCCCGCGTGCCGGCGCCGTCGAAGTCCTCCAGCAACGGCGGAGCCGGCCCGGCCGCCGCCGGCAAGGTTTCCAGCTCGAACCCGGCAGCGAACTC
>Ga0302299_10001301_pt1 | contig 14960 bp, 13 predicted proteins | sample III_Fen_N3_4_FD_198795 | JGI IMG/M metagenome (GOLD analysis project Ga0302299, IMG submission 198795) | Peat permafrost microbial communities from Stordalen Mire near Abisko, Sweden - III_Fen_N3_4 | ecosystem: Environmental > Terrestrial > Soil > Wetlands > Permafrost | place: Sweden: Abisko... | reverse complement strand
GAGCACCATCGCCCAGGAGTAGCCGATGATCTCGCGCGCGACGGTCGACAGCGACGCGACGACCGGCAGCATCGGGACGCCCGCCGCGGCGTAGTCGTCCTTGAAGCGCAGCGATAGCGGCCAGTAGTGCGGCGGCGTCCAGAAGAACACGACCCCGAACAGCACCATCGGCGCCCACGACAGCGAGCCGGTGACCGCGGCCCAGCCGATGAGGATCTGCATGCAGCCGGCCGCGCCGCCCCACACGATGTTCTGCGGCGTGCGCCGCTTGAGCAGCAGGGTGTAGCCGACGACGTACATCAGGATCGCGAGTGCGGTGAGCCCCGCGGCGAGCCAGTTCGTGGCGACCGCGAACCACGCGACCGACAGGACGGCGAGCGACAGCCCGAAGACCAGCGCCCCCCGCGGGCTGACCTCACCGGTCACGATCGGGCGGTGACCGGTGCGCGCCATGAGGCTGTCGATGTCGCGGTCGATGTACATGTTCAGCGCGTTCGCACCGCCTGCGGCCAGGAAGCCGCCGACGAGCGTCGCGAGCACCAGCCACAGCGACGGCACTCCGTCGGCCGCGAGGATCATCGTGGGCACCGTGGTCACGAGCAGGAGCTCGATGATGCGCGGCTTCGTCAGAGCGACGTAGGCCAGGGCGACGGGCCGGGTGCGGACGTGGCCCACCGGCGCGAGACCCTCCCGGGCATCGCCGTCGCCCTCGGTTCCGGGCACGGGGTGCCGGGGGTCGAGGGCGGTCACGGGCACGCTCCACGGAGATCGTCGGGGACCCGGGCTGCCCAGGTCGGCGAGAGTCTACCGGCCGCATCACCCGCCGCAGCCTCGCCGGTAGGCTGGCGCACCGTGACCAGCGCACCCCTCACCCCGCCCCTGTTCGACCCCACCACCTGGACGGCGCTGGACACGCGCGCCGTGGACACGGCGCGCCTCCTCGCGGCCGACTCGGTCCAGAAGGTGGGCAACGGCCACCCGGGCACGGCGATGAGCCTCGCGCCCGCCGCCTACCTGCTCTTCCAGCGGTTCCTCGCCCACGACCCCTCCGACCCGGACTGGCTGGGCCGCGACCGGTTCGTGCTGTCGTGCGGGCACTCCTCGCTCACGCTCTACATCCAGCTCTACCTGTCCGGCTACGGCCTCGAGCTGTCCGACCTCGAGTCGTTCCGCACCTGGGGCGCGCTCACCCCCGGGCACCCCGAGCGCCATCACACGAAGGGCGTCGAGACCACGACCGGCCCGCTGGGCCAGGGTCTGTCGACCGCCGTCGGCATGGCCATGGGCCAGCGCTACGAGCGCGGCCTGCTCGACCCCGACGCCGCGCCCGGCACGAGCCCGTTCGACCACCACGTCTGGGTGATCTGCTCCGACGGCGACCTCGAGGAGGGCATCACCTCCGAGGCCTCCTCGCTCGCGGGCACGCAGCGCCTCGGCAACCTCACGGTGATCTGGGACGACAACAAGATCTCGATCGAGGACGACACGGCGGTCGCCTTCAGCGAGGACGTCCGGGCGCGCTACGCGGCGTACGGCTGGCACGTGCAGAGCGTCGACGTCGCACCCGACGGCAGCGTCGACGTCCTGGCGCTGGCCGCCGCGATGGACGCCGCGCGCGCCGAGATCGAGCGCCCGTCGTTCATCCGGCTCGAGACCGTGATCGGCTGGCCCGCCCCGCACCTGCGCAACACCTTCAAGGCGCACGGCTCCGCTCTCGGCGCCGACGAGGTGGCCGCCACCAAGGAGCTGCTCGGCTTCGACCCGGCCGTGAGCTTCGCCGTCGCCGACGACGTCCTGGCCCACGCGCGCGAGGTGACGACCCGAGGCGCGGGCTACCGTGCGGCGTGGGACGACCACTACGCCGCGTGGCGCACTGCCAACCCCGCACGGGCGGCCCTCCTCGACCGCCTCGTCGCAGGGACGCTCCCCGACGACCTCGTCCTCCCGGAGTTCCCCGCCGGCAAGGACGTGGCGACCCGCAAGGCGAGCGGCGAGGTCATCCAGGCCATCGCAGCTGCCCTCCCCGAGTTCGTGGGGGGCAGCGCCGACCTGGCGGAGAGCAACAACACCACCATCGAGGGCGGCGGCTCGTTCCTCCCGGTCGGCACGGTCGTCTCGCCGACCTCGCCGTTCGGGCACAGCCAGTCGCCGTACGGCCGGATCCTCCACTTCGGCATCCGCGAGCACGCCATGGGCGCGGCGCTCAACGGCATGTCGCTGTCGAACCTGCTGCGCCCGTTCGGCGGCACGTTCCTGGTGTTCTCCGACTACATGCGCGGCGCCGTCCGGCTCGCGGCGATCATGCAGACCGGTGTCACGTTCGTCTGGACGCACGACTCGATCGGTCTCGGCGAGGACGGTCCGACGCACCAGCCGGTCGAGCACCTCTGGGCGCTACGGGCGATCCCGGGGCTCGACGTCGTGCGTCCCGCCGATGCCAACGAGACCTCGGTGGTCTGGGGCGAGATCCTGCGCAGGCGCCGGCCGACCGGCCTCGCGCTGACGCGCCAGAACCTGCCGACGCTGGACGCCTCCGCCGTCGCAGGTGCGGCCCGGGGTGGCTACGTGCTGGCCGACGCCTCGACCGGGTCGCCCGACGTCCTGCTGCTCGCGACCGGCTCCGAGGTTCAGCTCGCGCTGGCCGCTCGCGAGGCGCTCGAGGCCGACGGCGTCGCCGCCCGCGTCGTGTCGCTGCCCTGCGTCGAGTGGTTCGAGGAGCAGGACGCGGCCTACCGCGAGTCGGTGCTGCCGTCGTCGCTCCGTGCCCGCGTCTCCGTCGAGGCCGGCATCTCGCAGGGCTGGTGGAAGTACCTCGGCACCGACGGCCGCGCCGTCTCGCTCGAGCACTTCGGCGCCTCCGCCGACGCCGTGACGCTGTTCCGCGAGTTCGGCATCACCGCCGAGGCCGTCGTGGCCGCCGCCCGCGAGTCGATCGTCTCCGCCACCGCCTGACCCCACGTCATGACGCGGGCGCGCGCTCGGGCACGCGTCCGTGTCATGACACCAGTGGTAACTCAGGCCGGGTACACCCGCGCGGTCTAGGGTCGGAGCATGACTGCTGATCGCCTCTCCGACCTGTCCGCCGCCGGTGTCTCCATCTGGCTCGACGACCTCGACCGCGGCCGGCTCACGAGCGGCGGTCTCGCCGAGCTCGTCAACGACTCCTTCGTGGTCGGCGTGACGACCAACCCGTCGATCTTCGAGAAGGCGATCGTGGGCGGCGCCGCGGCATACGCCGACCAGGTGCACGACCTCGCGATCCGCGGCGTCGACGTCGGCGAGGCCATCCGGTCGATGACGGCGTTCGACGTGCGCTGGGCCTGCGACGTCCTCGCGCGCACCCACGCCGCCACCGGCGGTGTCGACGGCCGGGTGAGCATCGAGGTGGACCCGCGTCTCGCGCGCGACACCGACGCGACCATCGCCGAGGCCAAGGCCCTGCACTGGTCCGTCGACCGGCCCAACGTGCTGATCAAGATCCCGGCGACCGTCGAGGGCCTCCCCGCGATCACCGCCGTCCTCGGGGCCGGCATCAGCGTCAACGTCACCCTGATCTTCTCCGTCGACCGCTACCGCGGCGTGCTCGACGCGTGGCTCGCCGGCCTCGAGCTCGCGAAGGCCAACGGGCACAACCTCGCCGAGATCGAGTCCGTGGCGTCGTTCTTCGTCAGCCGCGTCGACTCCGAGGTGGACTCGCGCCTCCCCGCAGCCTCCCCGCTGCGCGGCACCGCCGCCATCGCCAACGCCCGCGTGGCGCACGAGGCCTTCGCCGGCGTGGTGGCCGGGCCGCGGTGGACGGCTCTCGCGGCCGAGGGCGCGCACGTGCAGCGCCCGCTCTGGGCCTCGACCGGCGTCAAGGACCCGGCCTACAAGGACACCCGCTACGTCGTCGACCTCGTCACGCAGGACGTCGTCAACACCATGCCCGAGGCGACCCTGGACGCGGTGCGCGACCACGGCGAGACCACCGGCGACACGATCGTCCCGGAGTACGCCGCGGCGCACGCGGCCCTCGACGCGCTGACGGGCGCCGGCATCGACCTCGACGACGTCGTCAAGGTCCTCGAGGACGAGGGCGTGGAGAAGTTCGTGGTCGCGTGGGAGCAGCTCCTCGCCGCCCTGCAGTCGGCCCTCGACGCCGCCCGCACAGCTGCCGGGCGCTGAGGATCCCGACGTGCGCACCCGAGTAGCACCGTCGCCCAACCCGCTGCGCGACCCGCGGGACCGTCGCCTGCCCCGCATCGCCGGACCGTGCAGCCTGGTCATCTTCGGCGTCACCGGCGACCTCGCCCGCAAGAAGCTGATGCCCGCGGTCTACGACCTGGCCAACCGCGGGCTCCTGCCGCCGGGCTTCGCGCTCGTCGGCTTCGCGCGGCGTGACTGGGTCGACCAGGACTTCGCGCAGATCGTGCACGACTCGGTCCGCGACCACGCCCGAACGGAGTTCCGCGAGGACGTCTGGCAGGAGCTGTGCAAGGGCATCCGGTTCGTCGCCGGCGACTTCTCCGACGAGGGTGCGTTCGACCAGCTCTCGCAGGTGGTCCTCGACCTCGACCGGGTGCGCGGCACCAAGGGCAACCACGCGTTCTACCTCTCCATCCCGCCGAAGTTCTTCGGCGACGTGGTGCAGCAGCTCAAGCGGTCGGGCCTCTCGGTCTCGAACGACGGCGCCTGGCGTCGCGTCGTCATCGAGAAGCCCTTCGGCCACGACCTGCGGAGCGCGCGCGAGCTCAACGCCACGATCGACGAGGTCTTCCCGTCCGGCACCGTCTTCCGAATCGACCACTACCTCGGCAAGGAGACGGTCCAGAACCTGCTGGCGCTGCGCTTCGCCAACACGATGTTCGAGCCGATCTGGAACAGCAACTACGTCGACCACGTGCAGATCACCATGGCCGAGGACATCGGCATCGGCGGCCGGGCGGGCTACTACGACGGCATCGGCGCCGCCCGCGACGTCATCCAGAACCACCTGCTGCAGCTGCTCGCGCTCACCGCGATGGAGGAGCCGCTGTCCTTCGCGGCCAACGACGTGCGCGTGGAGAAGGAGAAGGTGCTGACGGCGCTGACCCTCCCCCAGGACCTCGACAAGCACACCTCCCGCGGGCAGTACGCCGCCGGCTGGCAGGGCGGCGTCCAGGTGCCCGGCTACCTCGAGGAGGAGGGGATCTCGCCGGAGTCCACCACCGAGACGTTCGCCGCGGTGCGCCTCGGCGTCGACACCAGGAGGTGGTCCGGCGTGCCGTTCTACCTGCGGACCGGCAAGCGGCTCGGCCGTCGCGTGACCGAGCTGGCGATCATCTTCAAGCGCGCGCCGCACCTGCCGTTCAGCGCCACCGACACCGAGGAGCTCGGGCAGAACTCCATCGTGATCCGGATCCAGCCGGACGAGGGCATCACGATGCGCTTCGGGTCCAAGGTGCCCGGCACCCAGATGGAGGTGCGCGACGTCAACATGGACTTCGCCTACGGCGACTCCTTCACCGAGTCCAGCCCGGAGGCCTACGAGCGGCTCATCCTCGACGTGCTGCTCGGCGACCCGCCGCTCTTCCCGCGGCACGAGGAGGTCGAGCTCGGCTGGAAGATCCTCGACCCGGTCCTCGAGCACTGGGCGAGGCAGGGACAGCCGGAGCCCTACGAGTCCGGCACGTGGGGCCCGACCTCGTCGCACGAGATGATGGCGCGCGACGGTCGCGCATGGAGGCGGCCATGAGCGTCCGACTCGACGACACGACCGCGAGCGCGGTCGAGAACGCGATCTCCGCGGAGCGGTTCCGCCAGGGCTCGAGCGCGGTCGGCCGCGTGCTGACGCTCGTGATCATCGCCGACGAGGCGACCCAGGCCGACGCCGTACGCTCGGCCGCTGAAGCGGCGCGCGAGCACCCCTGCCGGATCCTCACGGCCATCCCCCGTCCCGGCAAGGGACCCGCGCGGCTCGACGCCGAGATCACCGTCGGTGGCGTCGACGGGCTCGGCGAGCTCGCCGAGCTGCGGCTGCGCGGACCGCTGTCGCACCACGCGGCCTCGGTGGTCCTGCCCTTGCTCGTGCCCGACGCCCCCGTCGTCGTGTGGTGGCCCGGGACGGCCCCGGACGACGTGGCGGCGGATCCCGTGGGACGACTGGCCCAGCGGCGGATCACCGACGCGTCCGAGGCGGCTCGTCCGGTCCGCGCCCTCGGCCTGCGCCGGTCGTCCTACGCCGCCGGCGACACGGATCTCGCGTGGACGCGCATCACCCCGTGGCGCGCCCTCATCGCCTCCGCGCTCGACCAGCCCTTCGAGCGGATCACCGGCGCGAGCGTGAGCGCGCAGCGCTCGAACCCGTCCGGCCTGCTCCTCGCGTCGTGGCTGCAGAAGTGCCTCGGCGTGCACGTCGAGGTCCACAACAGCCGCGGGCCGGGGATCACCGGGGTGACGGTCCGTACCGAGGGCGGCGACATCTCGATCACGCGCCCCGACGGCCGGATCGCGCGCATGGTGCGTCCCGGGTTCCCGGACCGCGAGGCGGCGCTCCAGCGGCGCACCGTCGAGGGCCTCATCGCCGAGGAGCTGCGACGCCTCGACCCCGACGACGTCTACGGCGAGACGCTCGCCGCCCTCCCCGAGCTCGCCGCGTGGCAGGCGCACACGGACCAGCACGCCCCTGCGCCGACGGCCTCGCCCGCGAAGGCCGCGCCCTCCCGCAAGACCGCCGCAGCGAAGCCCGCCCGCACGGCTGGCACGGCGAAGGCTCCTCGCCGGGCCACGACCACGGCGGCGGCGTCGTCGAGGCGAGGAGGCCGGTCATGAGCACGCCCGAGGTCGTCGTCCTGCGTGATGCCGAGCAGCTCGCGGAGGCGATCGCCGCACGGCTCGTCACCGCGATCGTGGAGGCCCAGGCCGACGGCCGCCACGCCCACGTCTGTCTGACCGGCGGCCACATCGGGATCGCCTGCCTCGCCGCCCTGCACGCGGCACCCTCCCGCGACGCGATCGACTGGGGGGCGCTGCACGTCTGGTGGGGCGACGACCGCTACGTCGCGGCGGGCGACCCGGACCGCAACGACGCGCAGGCCGGTGCGGCGCTGCTCGACCACGTGCCGCTCGACCCGGCGAAGGTGCACCGCATGCCGACGACCGACTCCGGCCTCGACGTCGACGCTGCCGCGGCGGTCTATGCCCGCGAGCTCAAGGCGGCCGCCCGCAGCGAGGACCACGCGGACCTGCCGTCCTTCGACGTGTGCCTGCTCGGTCTCGGTCCCGACGCGCACGTCGCCAGCCTGTTCCCCCAGCTGCCGGGCATCCACGAGACGGTCCGCACGGTCGTGGGCGTGCACGGCTCCCCCAAGCCCCCGCCCCTGCGCATCTCGCTGACCCTGCCGGCGCTCACCGCGTCCCGCGAGATCTGGCTGCTCGTGGCCGGAGCCGACAAGGCCGACGCCGTACGCCTGGCCCTGTCCGACGCCGGCCCGGTGCAGGTGCCCGGTGCGGGTGCGCGCGGCCGCGACCGCACGGTGGCGCTGCTCGACGAGGCCGCCGCCGGCGCCCTGCCCCTGGACCTGCGCCGCATCGCGAGCCCCTGACCGGCCACCGACAGCACGAGGCCCGCTCCCACGACGTGGGAGCGGGCCTCGGTGGTCCAGGTGCGACTACTTGTCGCGGAGCTTGGCGAGGGCCTCGTTGAGGATGGCCTCGCCGTCGGCGTCGCTGCGCCGCTCCTTCACGTAGGCCAGGTGCGTCTTGTAGGGCTCGATCTTCGGAGCCGCGGGCGGGTTGGCCTTGTCCTGGCCGGCCGGGAGGCCGCAGCGCGGGCAGTCCCAGGTCTCCGGGACGGCGGCCTCGGTCGCGAAGCTGGGTCGCGTCTCGTGGCCGTTGGCGCAGTAGAAGATCACCCGATGGCGCGGTGCGGCGTCGCCGCGCTCCGCCTCGCCCATCGGACCCGCACCGACACGGCTGCCCCGGATCGCACTTCCACTGGCCACAGGTGGTGCCTCTCTCGCGTTCGGACGGGGTGGATCAGGTGGACTTGAGGAGGAGGTTCAGCCCGACGATCAGGGCCGCCCACACCAGGCCGAGCCCGACGGTGATGCGGTCGAGGTTGCGCTCGGCCGCGCTCGATCCGCCGAAGGAGGAGGAGATGCCGCCGCCGAACATGTCGGAGAGGCCACCGCCCTTCCCCTTGTGCAGGAGCACGAGCAGCATGAGGAGGAGGCTGATGATCATCAGCAGGACCTCGAACAGCGTGATCACGGCGTCGTCACTCTCGTCGGGGCACCCTCGGGTGCGGGCGCGTCTGGTCAGGATACGTGACGGTCGCCACGAAGCGACGCCGCACCGCCCCGGACGTGCCGGGACGGTGCGGCGTGGGCGTGCTCAGGCCTCGTCGGCGGGGTGCAGCCGGAAGCGGCAGATCGCGACGAACTCGTCTGGGTCGAGGCTCGCGCCACCGACAAGAGCACCGTCGACGTCGGCCTTGGTCATGATGGCCGCGACGTTGGAGGCCTTGACGGAGCCGCCGTAGAGCACGCGGACGCCGTCGGCGAGGTCACCGGAGTAGAGCTCCGCGAGCCTGGTCCGGATCGCGGCGCACACCTCCTGCGCGTCCTCGGGGGTGGCCACCTCGCCGGTGCCGATCGCCCACACGGGCTCGTAGGCGATCACGATCGAGCGGGCCTTGTCGGCCGGAAGGCCCGCGAGCCCGCCGTCGAGCTGGGCCAGGGTGTGCTCGATGTGGGTGCCCGCCTTGCGGATCTCGAGCACCTCGCCCACGCAGAGGATCGGCGTGAGGCCGTGGCGGTAGGCCGCCTGCACCTTCGCGTTGACGACCTCGTCGGTCTCGGCGTGGTACTCACGGCGCTCGCTGTGACCGACCGCGACGTAGGTGCAGCCGAGCTTGGCCAGCATCGAGCCGCTGATCTCGCCGGTGAACGCACCCTTGTCCTGCGCCGAGAGGTCCTGCGCGCCGTAGCGCAGGTCGAGCTTGTCGGCGTCGATGAGGGTCTGCACCGAGCGGATGTCGGTGTACGGCGGGAGCACGGCCACCTCGCACGCCTCGAGGTCGGCCTCGTTGAGCGCGAAGGCGAGCTTCTGCACGACGGCGATGGCCTCGAGGTGGTTGAGGTTCATCTTCCAGTTGCCCGCCATGAGCGGGAGGCGGCCAGCGGCCATGGTCAGTCCTCCAGGACTGCGATACCGGGCAGGACACGACCCTCGAGGAACTCCAGGGACGCACCTCCACCGGTGGAGATGTGGGAGAAGCCGGACTCGTCGATCCCCATGAGGCGGACCGCGGCGGCGGAGTCGCCACCACCGACCACGGTGAGCCCGTCGACACGGGTGATCGCCTCGGCCACCGCGCGGGTGCCGGCGGCGTAGGGGGCCATCTCGAACACGCCCATCGGGCCGTTCCACACGACCGTCTTCGCGTCGGCGAGGCGGTCGGCGAACAGGGCGCGGCTGTTGGGGCCGATGTCGAGGCCCATCCAGCCGTCCTCGATGTCGTCGACCGTCACGTCCTTGTGCTCCGCATCGGCGGAGAAGGCCGTCGCGACGATGACGTCGACGGGGAGCACGAGCTCCACACCGCGCGCCTCGGCCGTGGCGATGAGGCCCTTCACGGTCTCGATCTGGTCGGCCTCGAGGAGCGAGGAGCCCACGCCCTTGCCGAGCGCGGCGAGGAACGTGAAGCACATGCCGCCGCCGACGAGCAGCCGGTCGACCGAGCCGAGCAGGTTCTCGATCACGCCGAGCTTGTCGCTGACCTTGGAGCCGCCGAGGACGACGACGTAGGGACGGTCCGGGTCGCCGAGGACCTTGCGGAAGACCTCGACCTCGGAGAGCACGAGGCGGCCCGCGGCGTGCGGCAGGAGCCGCGCGACGTCGGTGACGCTCGCCTGCTCGCGGTGCACGACGCCGAAGCCGTCGCTCACGAACAGGTCGGCGAGCGAGGCGAGCTCGGCGGCGAGGGCACCGCGTACGGCGGGGTCCTTGCTCGTCTCGCGCGCGTCGTAGCGGACGTTCTCGAGGAGCACGACGTCGCCGTCGGCCATGTCGGCCACGATCGCCTGGGCCGACGGTCCGGTGACGTCGCCCGTCAGCGCCACGGGCGTGCGGAGCAGCTCGGCGAGCCGCTGCGCCACCGGGGCGAGCGACAGCTCGGGCTTGGCCTCGCCCTTGGGGCGGCCCAGGTGGGCCACGAGGACGACGCGCGCCCCGCGCGAGCGCAGCGACTCGATGGTCGGCAGCGCCGCGCGGATGCGGCCGTCGTCAGTGATGCGACGTGTGCCGTCGCCGGCGTCCTCGAGCGGGACGTTGAAGTCCGCCCGCACGAGGACCCGGCGACCGGCGACGTCGAGGTCGTCGATCGTCTGCACGGTGACGACCTACAGCGACTTGCCGACGAACACGGTGAGGTCGACGAGGCGGTTGCTGTAGCCCCACTCGTTGTCGTACCAGCCGAGGACCTTGGCGGTGTTGCCGAGGACCTTCGTGATGCCGGCGTCGAAGATGCACGAGGCCGGGTTCGTCACGATGTCGCTGGAGACGATCGGGTCCTCGGTGTACTCGAGGACGCCCTTGAGCGGGCCGTCCGCCGCGGCCTTGATCGCGGCGTTGATCTCCTCGGCCGACGCCTCGCGGGTCAGCGTCACGGTGAGGTCGGTCGCGGAGCCGGTCGGGACCGGGACGCGCATGGCGTAGCCGTCGAGCTTGCCCTTGAGCTCGGGCAGGGCCAGGCCGATCGCCTTGGCGGCACCGGTGCTCGTCGGGATCATGTTGATCGCGGCGGCACGCGCGCGGCGCAGGTCCTTGTGCGGGTAGTCCAGGATCACCTGGTCGTTGGTGTAGGCGTGGATCGTCGTCATCAGGCCGCTCTCGATGCCGAACGAGTCGTTGATGACCTTGGCCATCGGCGCGAGGCAGTTCGTCGTGCACGACGCGTTGCTGATGATCGAGTGGTTCGCCGGGTCGTAGATGTCCTGGTTGACACCCATGACGATCGTCGCGTCCTCGCCCTTGGCGGGCGCGGAGATGATGACCTTCTTGGCGCCGCCGGCGATGTGGCCGCGGGCCTTGTCGGCGTCGGTGAAGAAGCCGGTGGACTCGATGACGATGTCGACGCCGAGGTCGCCCCAGGGCAGCTTCGCCGGGTCGCGCTCGGCGAGGGCGACGATCTTCCTGTCGCCGACCAGGATGGCGTCGTCGGTGGCCTTCACGTCCTGGCCGAGGCGGCCCAGGATGCTGTCGTACTTGAGCAGGTGCGCCAAGGTGGCGTTGTCGGTGAGGTCGTTGACGGCGACGATCTCGACGTCAGCGCCCTGCGCGGCGAGCGCGCGGTAGAAGTTACGGCCGATACGGCCGAAGCCGTTGATGCCCACACGAACGGTCACGGTCAACAGTCCTCGTTTTACTCGAGAGACGACAGCCGGCGTCGTTGCCGGCTCTTCGGTCAGGGGGCACGCTCGGTGCCCGCGTGGCACCACGACCCTATCGGACGCGTGCAACCGCTTGCTGGCGTCCGGCGTACCCGTGAGTAGGCCCACATCCGCAGGGCGTCGCCCGGCGCGAGGTCAGTCGGTGTCGACGAGGTCGGCCGGGATCCCGGCCTCGGTGTCGGGGATGCCGAGCTCCCCCGCGCGCTTGTCCGCGAGGGCCAGCAGGCGCCGGATCCGCCCCGCGATGGCGTCCTTGGTCATCGGCGGGTCGGCCAGCGCGCCGAGCTCCTCGAGCGAGGCCTGCTGGTGCTCGGTGCGCAGCCGGCCGGCCTCGGCCAGGTGGTCGGGCACCTCGTCGCCGAGGATCTCGAGCGCACGGGTCACCCGGGCACCCGCGGCGACGGCGGCGCGGGCCGACCGGCGCAGGTTCGCGTCGTCGAAGTTGGCGAGGCGGTTGGCGGTGGCACGCACCTCGCGGCGCATCCGCCGCTCCTCCCACGCCATGACGGACTCGTGGGCGCCGAGGCGGGTCAGCAGGTCGCGGATGGCGTCGCCGTCTCGGATCACCACGCGGTCGACGCCGCGGACCTCGCGCGGCTTGGCCACGATGCCCAGGCGGCGGGCGGCTCCGGACAGCGCGAGCGCCGCCTCGGGACCGGGGCAGGTGACCTCGAGGGCCGAGGATCGGCCCGGCTCGGTCAACGAGCCGTGTGCCAGGAACGCCCCTCGCCAGGCCGCCTCGGAGTCGCACAGCGAGCCGTTGACGATCGCGGTGGGAAGGCCTCGCGCGGGGCGGCCGCTGGCGTCGACGAGGCCGGTCTGGCGCGCGAGCTGCTCCCCGTCGGTGTGCACCCGCACGAGGTAGCGGTTGCCCTTGCGCAGGCCCCCGGGGTGCACGACGGTCATCTCGCTCTGGTGGCCGAACACCTCGGCGATGTCCTTGCGCAGCCGGCGTGCGGTCGCCGCGGTGTCGAGGTCGGCCTCGATCACGATCTTGCCGCCGACGATGTGCAGGCCCGACGCGAAACGCAGGATCGCCGAGACCTCGGCCTTGCGGCAGCAGGGCTTGGAGATCTTCAGGCGCGCCAGTTCGTCCTTGACCGCTGCCGTCATCGCCATGCCGCGCATCCTGCCACCCAGGTCAACAACCTCCGACACAGACCCGGGGCGTCACGGCGTGAGGATGCCGCTCAGCGCAGAGGCGAGCAGGTCGACGTCGTGCCGCGGGGAGCCGTCGCGGCTGGCCACCGGTGCCAGCGCGAGCCGGGCGCCGAGCGCCGACGCCGCTGTGGCGAGCGCGCCGACGTCGGCGACACCGCCAGGATCGGCGAGGACCGTGTCGACGCGCAGCCCGGGCATGCGCGCGGCGAGGACCTCGAGGTGGCGCTGCGGCGAGAACCCGCTCGTCTCCCCCGGCTGCGCCGCCAGGTTGAGGACGACGACCACGCGCCCGCCGGACTCGACCACGGCCTGTCCGATCCCGCGCACCTGCAGGGGCGCGAGGACGCTGGTGAACCACGATCCGGGCCCGAGCACGATCGCCTCGGCGTCGGTGATGGCCTCGACGGCGGCGGGGCAGGCCGGTGTGGACGCCGGCTCCACGTGGAGGCCGACGACCTCCCCGCGCGTCGTGGCCACCTGCACCTGTCCGACGACCCGCTCGACGAGCGACGGGTCCTCGGGATGGAGGCCGGCGACGTCGGCGACGATCTGCAGCGGCGCGGTCGCGACCGGGAGGACCCGGCCGTGGGCGCCGAGCAGCGCCCCGACCCAGTCGAGACCCGTCACGATGTCGCCGGTCTCCTCCCAGAGCGCCGTGATGAGCAGGTTGCCGAGCGAGTGGCCGGCGAGCTCCCCGGTGCCCGAGAAGCGGTGCTGGACCACGCGGCTCCAGGTGCGACCCCAGGTGTCGTCACCGCACAGCGCCGCGAGCGCCATCCGCAGGTCTCCGGGAGGGACGACGTCGAACTCCTTGCGGAGCCGTCCGCTGGAGCCACCGTCGTCCGACACGGCCACCACGGCGGTGACGTCGTCGGTCACCCGGCGCAGGGCGCGGAGCGTGGCCGCGAGGCCGTGGCCGCCGCCGAGGGCGACGACGCGCACGCCGGTGGACCGCGGGCCGGCGGAGCCGCGGCGGGCGGGACCCGGCGAGGTCACTCCCGGCCCAGGTCGCGGTGGACCACGAGCACCTCGACGCCGTGCTTGACGAGCCGGGCGGCGAGGTTCTCCGCCATCGCGACGCTGCGGTGCTTGCCGCCGGTGCACCCGACGGCGACCGTGACGTAGCGCTTGCCCTCGCGGAGGTAGCCGTCGCTCACCAGGTCGACCATCGAGGCCATCCGGTCGAGGAACTCGCGGGCGTCGGGCAGGTCGGTGACGTAGTCGCTGACGGAGGGGTCGAGACCGGTCAGCTCGCGCAGCTCGGGCACCCAGTAGGGGTTGGGCAGGAACCGGACGTCGTTGACGATGTCGGCGTCGAGGGGCAGGCCGTACTTGAAGCCGAACGACATGACGGTCGCGCGCAGCGCCACGCGCTCGTCGCCCCCGAAGGCCGCGTCGACCTTGCGGCGCAGGTCGTGGACGTTGAGCGACGACGTGTCGATCACGATGTCGGCGCGGGCGCGCAGGTCGCCGAGCAGGGCGCGCTCGCGCACGAGCCCGTCGAGGATGCCGCCCGAACCCTGCAGCGGGTGGGGGCGCCGGCTGCTCTCGAAGCGTCGGACGAGCTCGTTGTCGCCGGCCTCGAGGAAGAGCACGCGCAGGTCGATGCCGTCGTCGAGGACACGCTGCAGGCTCTCGGCGAGGTCGTCGAAGATCTTGCCGCCGCGGACGTCGACGACCACGGCGAGGCGCGCGTCGTCGATGTCGGCCTGCACCTGGGCGATGGCCTGCGGGAGCAGAGCCGGCGGCAGGTTGTCCACGACGAACCAGCCGAGGTCCTCCAGCGCCCGCGCCGCCGTGGACCGGCCCGCTCCGGACATGCCCGAGACGAGCACCAGCTCGAAGCTGTCCTCGGTCACCGTCGTCGCTCCTTCAGGTCGTGGTCCCCGTCACGCCATCGTGTCAGACCCACGTGTCACGGACGTCACTCCACGATCTCACCGGTGGCCGTATTCAGGCCGGGCGTCGGTGCGGACGCCGCGAGGGCGTCGACGACGGCCTGCGCGACGGTGGGACCGATGCCGGGCACCGACGACAGCTCCTCGACCGACGCCGCGCGGAGCCGCTTGAGGGAGCCGAACTGGCGCAGGACCGCCTTCTTGCGCGCCTCGCCGAGGCCCGGGACGTCGTCGAGGATGCTCTCCACCATCCGCTTGCCGCGCTTCTGCCGCTGGTAGGTGATCGCGAAGCGGTGCGCCTCGTCGCGCACGCGCTGGAGGAGGTAGAGGCCCTCGCTGGAGCGCGGCAGGATCACCGGGTCCAGGTCGCCGGGCAGCCACACCTCCTCGAGGCGCTTCGCGAGACCCACGATGGCGACGTCGTGCACGCCGAGCTCGGACAGCGCCGCCTGGGCCGCCTCGACCTGCGGCTGGCCGCCGTCGACCACGA
>Ga0302299_10001300_pt1 | contig 14976 bp, 10 predicted proteins | sample III_Fen_N3_4_FD_198795 | JGI IMG/M metagenome (GOLD analysis project Ga0302299, IMG submission 198795) | Peat permafrost microbial communities from Stordalen Mire near Abisko, Sweden - III_Fen_N3_4 | ecosystem: Environmental > Terrestrial > Soil > Wetlands > Permafrost | place: Sweden: Abisko... | reverse complement strand
GTGGGCCATCTGCATCGACACCACGGCGCTCGTCCTGGGAATCGACCCGTGGTAGCAGGCATGCTGGATTGCCGGCAGCGGGATGGTCCGCCCGACACAGTCGCGGCAGATGCCGCCGTCGCGGTACAGGATCCCGCTCGCGCACAGGAGGCGGTAGTTGCGGAGCGCCTGGACCACGGGCTTGCCCAGGCGGTGGGCGGCGTGGACGGCGGCAGGCGAGATCAGCGGAAACGTGTTCTGGACATGCACCACGTCCGGGCGCTCGGTCCGGATGAGGTGGGCGAGATCGCCGTACGCGTCGTCCGCCCACGTGGTGCGCAACCCCACTTGGACCCGTCGGAGACTCCCCGCCGAATCGAGCTCCCTGTTGTCGCGGGTGTACGTCGTCACGCGAACCCCACCCGCCTCGAGCAGCCCGACCTCGGCCTCGAACGAGAGGTTCTCGCCGCCGAGATCGCGGTAGTAGCAGTGGACCATGAGAACGTGGAGTGAGCGGCCGCCCAGGCGCCGGGCCGCGCTGGGGTCAACGGGCGCTCGTTCGCGGACGCGGGGCGACGGCCGGGGTGCCGGAAGCCCTGGCTCGCGTCTCTCCTCCCGGATGGCGATCGCGGACGCATAGGCGGCCTCAAGGCCAGCGAGGTGCGCGGCCGGCGAGCACTCCTCGAGGACGAACGCGCGGCCCGCGGCCCCATCCTGCGCGGCGCGCACCGGGTCATCGAGGTAGCGGGTGATGGCTGCGGCCAGGTCCTCTGGCGAGCGCGCCGGCACGAGGATGCCGCGGTCAACGCCAACCAGCTCCGGAAGGCCACCTCCCGCGGAGGCGATCACGGGCCGACCGGCGCCCATTGCCTCCACGGCCGAAAGCCCGAAGGCCTCGCCCCAGCTCGACGGCACGACGAGATACCCGCTGGTGGCCAGCAGTCCGGGAACGGACGATGGCGGGACGGCACCATGGAAGCGCACGCGCCGGAGTCCCAGGCGCGCGACGTCCGCCTCGAGTCCCCGCCGCTCGGGGCCGTCGCCCACGATGTCGAACGGCGGATCCCCCGCCAGGACCAGGGCCCGCACGAGCGTGTCAGCGCCCTTCTCGGGGGCGAGGCGTCCAAGGAAGAGTCCTCGCGATCCGAGCGGCGGCGGTTCAAGCGGGGCATGGGTGAAGTTGCGCACCACCCGCGTGCGCTCGACCGGAATCCCCCACTCGATCAGTCGGGTGCGCACGTAGCGGCTCGGAGCCACGTACAGGTCCACGAGCGAATCGAGGTGGAGCACGAATCGGTGGACCCACAGCGCGGAGGAATACGCCGCGCGCTGCGGCATCGTCGGGAAGCAGGCATGTCGCAAGGCGTTGTCGTAGCGGCCACCGACGCACCGCTCGCACGGAGCGCCTTCCGTGAACAGGACCCCATTGGGACACCGGATACGGAAGTTGTGCGTGGTCTGGACGAGTGGCAGGTCTGCCGCATGCGCGGCGAGGTGCACCTCCGGGCCAAGCGAGGGGTATGGGTTGTGGAGATGCACGACGTCTGGCCGGAACTCGCGGAACGAACGCTTCAACCGCGCGCGCTCAGCCGGCGAACGCAGCATGCCCACGGCCGTCGCGGCGTCCCCGGACAGCTGCGCGTTGGTACGCTCCTCGAGCCGCACGAGGTGCGACGCCTGCAGGAGCTGGACCTGCTCGCGGACGTAGCGGTCCTCACCGCCCGGCTGGCGGTAGAAGCTGTGGGCAATCAGGACCCGCACGGCCCAAGCATCCGGCGCATCACCGCATGGTAGGGGAGACTGCCTGTCCCGTCGGCCCCCGCGCGCAGCAGTGGGCATGTAACTATGCCGGTGCCATGACGAGCTCCAGTGGGCCCCGGATCGTCGCGTTCGCCTACAACTGCGATCCTGATGCGGGGTCTGAGGGTGGGGTTGGCTGGGCATGGTCACAACTGCTGGCCGGCGTCGGCCCGACGACCGTCGTGGTCAGGGACTGGCCGGGCAGGCGTTCGGCCATCGAGCAGGCGCTGGCTGGACTGCCCGCGGACCGCCGCCCGGTCCTGGCCTTCGTGGACCTCCCGTCATGGCTGCGACCGCTCGCCCGGCGCCACCACTCGCAGCGGATCGAGTACCTCGTCTGGATGCGTGAGGCGCTCGTCGTCGCGCGCCGTCTCAATGCCCGCCAGCCGTTCGACCTGGCATGGCACCTGACCTGGGCCAACGCCTGGATTGGCACCGTCGCCTCACGGCTTGGGATCCCGTTCGTGTACGGACCCGTCGGCGCGGGTGTCGGCCCGCCGTGGCGGATCGTGCCGTCATTGGGGCTGGTCGAGGCGTTCGCCGAGGTCGCGCGGTCCGGGTTCCGCTGGGCCGGCCGATACCTCAACCCGTTCGCCCGCCAGGCGTGGCAGGCAGCGGACCTCATCCTTGTCCAGAACCCGGAGACCCGGCAGTGGCTTCCGGACGGCGTGCGCGACCGGGTGTCCGTCATGCCCAACGCCCTGTTTCTGGACATGCCCGAACGACGCGCGCCACGCGACCCTGCTGACCAGCCCGTCGTGCTCTTCGCGGGCCGGATGCTGGGCTGGAAGGGGCTGGGGCTCGTGCTCCGGGCCCTGGTGCGGCTGCCCGGTTGGCAGCTCATCGTCTGCGGCGACGGGCGGGCGGCCGGTGGGATGCACCGGCTGGCCGCCCGCCTCGGGGTCGGCGACCGCGTGGACTTCCGGGGCTGGACCACCCGGGATGAGGTCCTGCGCCTGATGCGGGAGGAGGCCGATGTCCTCGCGTTCCCCAGCCTGCACGACGAGGGTGCTTGGGTCGTGGCCGAGGCGACCATGGTCGGACTGCCAGTCGTGTGCCTGGACCGAGGCGGCCCGGCGATCCTGGGCGGGCGCCCCGTGCGGGGAACGGGGCTCGAGGCCACCGTGATCCGGCTTGCGCGCGGCCTCCGGGATGCCGTCGGCGCCGAGACGCCCGAGCTCGCGTGGCCGATGGACCTCGAGGGGCGACGCCGGGCCGTCCTCAGGCTGCTGGACGCCCACGGCCTGATCAGCACCACGTCGCCCCACTTGGGCGCCGAGCCTGCGGCGGGGCCCCCGGACGCAGGAGGGTCCTGACATCAGGCGCCTCGTGCGGCGGGTGGGATGGGGCGTCGGCGACCAGGCCCTCTCCAGCCTGACCAACTTCGCGCTGGGCATCCTCGTGGCGCGCTCCGTGTCCACCGAGGCCCTCGGCGCGTTCGCCCTGGCGTTCGCCACCTACGTCGTGCTGCTCAACGTCGCCCGCTCCGTCGCCAGCCAGCCGCTGGTCGTGCGGTTCTCCGGGGACGCCGGGGACGGGTGGCGGCGGGCCGTGGCGGCCTCGACCGCCCTGGGGGTCGCGATCGGCCTGGCGGGCGGGCTGGGCTGCGCGGCCGTGGCGATGGCGGGCAGCGGCGCGCTCAGGGAGGCGTTCGCCGCCCTGGCCATCACGATGGTCGGCCTGCTGCTCCAGGATGCGTGGCGGTACGCGTTCTTCGCCGTCGGGCGTGGCCGGTCTGCGTTCGCCAACGACGGCGTCTGGGCGGCGGTCATGCTGCCGGCCGTCGTGGTCATGGCGCTCCAGGGCGCCGGGATCTTCTGGCTGGTGTTGGCGTGGGGCGGCGCGGCGACCGTTGCTGGCGTGTTCGGTCTCGCCCAGAGCGGCATCCGGCCGCGGCCGGCGAGCATCGCCGCTTGGTGGCACGAGCAGCGCGACCTCGCCGTGCGCTTCACAGCCGAGTCGATGACCTCGGTCCTGTCCACCCAGGCAGTGCTGTACGCGCTGGGCGCCGTCATCGGTCTGGCCTCGGTCGGCGCCCTGCGGGCCGGGCAGCTTCTCCTGGGCCCGGTGAACATCCTGCTCCAGGGTGTCCAGCTGGTCGCCGTTCCAGAGGCCGTCGTCGCGGCGGCCGCGGGCCCCGTGCGGCTGCTCCGCGTTGTCAGGGTTGTGGCCGTCGCGCTCGGTGGCGCCGTCGCCGCGTTCGGGATCGTGGTGCTCCTGCTGCCGGACGACATCGGGCTGGCGGTCCTTGGCAAGAACTGGGCGGCCGCGCAGCCGGTGTTGCTGCCGGTCATGCTGACGAACGTCATCGCCGCGCTCAGCGTCGCACCGCTGGTCGGCCTGCGAGCGCTCGCCGCTGCCGACAGGAGCCTGCGGGCCACCGTCATCGGCGCGGGGCTCACGCTCGTTCTCGGGGTCGGGGGAGCCGTCGCGGGCGGGGCCGTCGGGGCGGCGTGGGGGCTCGGCGCCGCCGCGCTGCTGGGCCTCGCCGTCTGGGTCCGTGAGCTTCGCGCTGGCATGGCGAGCCACCGGTACCCGTTGCAGCCCCGCACCGCAGACTAATCGCATCCCGGCGAATCCCCGTCCGGATGCTTGACCGCCGGACCTCACTCTGCTTTGCTCTGCAGTCCGGGGACCATTGGTACTTTCGTTCCGCAATCATCGGGGCCCACTATCGGGCCCACAGCGTTCCGCACCGCCACTGCCCGGGGGCGGTCTGTGCTCGGGGAGGCACGTGATTCAGCCCGCCAGCCGCCGCGCCACGAGGGCCCGCTTCACTGCGGCCCGCACGGCGCCAGATCTGCTCGACCTGGGATCGTCCCCGGTCACCGAGCGTCCGGGCGCCATGCGTGCCAAGCGTGCCCTCGACATCGTCGGCGCAAGCGTCGGTCTCGTCGTGCTCTCGCCCGTGCTCGCAGGCGTCGCGCTCGCCATCGCCCTCGACGACGGTTCCCCCATCCTGTTCCGGCAGCCGCGCGCCGGCCTCTACGGCCGGCCGTTCTCGATCGCCAAGTTCCGGACGATGCGCAAGGGGGCGGACGCGGAGCGCGCCGCGCTCCGGGCCCGCAACGAGATCAGCGGCGGGGCCGCCTTCAAGCTCACCGACGATCCCCGCGTCACGCGCCTCGGCCAGCTCCTGCGCCGCACGAGCCTGGACGAGTTCCCACAGCTGTGGAATGTCCTCCGGGGCGACATGAGCCTCGTGGGACCGCGGCCCCATCCGTTCGACGACCTGGAGGGCTACGAGCCGTGGCACCTCCGCCGGCTGGCGATGCCGCCGGGGATGACCGGCCTGTGGCAGGTCTCCGCACGGTCGGACACGGACTTCGACCGCTGGGTCCGTCTCGATCTCGACTACATCGACACCTGGTCCCTCCGCTCGGACCTTTCCATCCTGCTCCGCACCCTGCCCGCGATGCTGCGGCCCGAAGGACGTTGACATGCAGATCATCGACAAGCCGACTACCGGGTTCACCGGCGTCGGCGACGTCCCGACCGACGAACGTGGGTCAGACGAGCTCTGGTTCCTGGACATGCTCGAGCCCCGGGGGGCTGCGCCGCTGGCCAGGGTCACCGTCGTGGGCTGCGGGCACGTGGGGCTGGTGGTGGCCGCCGGTCTCGCCGGCCTGGGTCACGATGTCACGGGCCTCGATATCAGCGAGGGCCTGGTCAAGGAGCTGACGACAGGCCAGGTGCGGATCCTCGAGCCCAGCCTGACCCCGCTCGTCCGCCGTGGCCTGGACGCCGGCAACCTGCGCTTCACCACCGACTACTCGGGGGCCCTCGATGGCGCCGAGTTCGTGTTCCTTGCCGTCGACACGCCCCAGACGCTCGCCGGCGCGGCCGACATGCGCAACCTCCGCGCCGCCAGCCGCCAGATCGCGTCGCTGCTCGACGGCCGCAACCCCATCATCGTCAACAAGAGCACATCCCCGATCGGGACGGGCGAGACCATCGAGGCCATCATCGGCGCGTTCCTCCAGGAGGATCACGCTGCGCCCCGAATCGTGTCCAACCCGGAGTTCCTCCAGCAGGGCCGCGCCGTCGAGGACTTCTTCCGGCCCGACCGCATCGTGGTCGGCGCCCGCGACCCCAAGGACGCCCGTGCGGTCGCGGACCTGTACGCGGGGCTTTCGGGCGACGTGATGGTCACCGACCTGCGGACCTCCGAGATGATCAAGTACGTCGCGAACGCCTTCCTGGCGACGCGCGTGTCCTTCATCAACGAGATTGCCCGCCTGTGCGAGCAGATCGGCGTGAACGTTGACCGCGTGGTCGACGGGGTGGCCCTCGACGAGCGCATCGGAAGGCACTTCTTCCGGGCCGGCATCGGCTACGGGGGATCGTGCCTGCCCAAGGACGTCGCTGCGCTGCGCTACATCGGGCAGATCCACGGGGTCTCGACCCCCGTCCTGTCCGGCGTCCAGGAGATCAACAACGCCCAGAAGGCAGAGGCGGTCAGCCGCATCCGGCGGCGGCTCGGCACGCTCGACGGCCAGGTGATCGGGGTCCTGGGGCTCACCTTCAAGGGCGCGACCGAGGACATCCGCGAGTCGCCCGCGATGGACGTCGTGGCGCTGCTGCGCAACGAGGGCGCGTCCGTGCAGATCTTCGACCCGGCGGTCAAGCCGGACCGGTCGGACCTGCCGAGCGGCCTCCGCGGCACCATCACCGGGTCGGCCATCGAGGCCGCGGCGGGCGCGGACGCCCTGGCGATCCTGACCGACTGGGCGGAGTTCAGGGACCTGCCCCTGGCCGCCATCCGGTCCGTCATGCGCGGCAACGTGGTGTTCGACGGACGGAACATGCTGGACCTCAAGGCCGTGGAGGCGGAGGGCTTCGCGTACCTCGGGATCGGCCGCATCGCGACCAAGCACCGGCGTCGGCGCTCCGACGCATGAAGGTCCTCGTCGCGGGGGGCGCCGGGTTCGTGGGCAGCCACCTCTGCGAGGCCTTTATCGCCCGGGGTCACGAGGTGGTGAGCCTGGACGACCTCTCGTCGGGGCGTACCGCGAACCTTGTCGGGCTCGCGGTGGACCCTCGCTTCACGGCGATAGTTGGCAACGTGCTCGAGGCCCCGGACCTCGACGTGGACCTCGTGATGCACCTCGCGTCCCCCGCGAGCCCGGTTGACTACGACCGGCGGCCGCTGGAGACGCTGGCTGCCAACTCCTCGGGCACCTGGCGGCTGCTCGACGTCGCGCGCCGGGCAGGGGCACGCTTCCTCTACGCCTCGACCTCGGAGATCTACGGCAACCCGCTCGTCCATCCCCAGCCCGAGACGTACTGGGGCAACGTGGACCCGGTGGGCCCGCGGGCCTGCTACGACGAGGCCAAGCGCTTCGGTGAGGCGCTGGTCACCTCCTACCGTCGGGTCCACGGCCTCAATGCCACCATCGTGCGGATCTTCAACACGTACGGCCCGCGGATGCGCTCGGACGACGGCCGCGTGATGCCCGAGCTGATCGGCGCCGCCCTCGCGGGTCGTCCGCTCGTCGTGCATGGCGACGGGAGCCAGACCCGCTCGTTCTGCTACGTCTCCGACCTCGTGGCCGCGTTGGCGACAGCCGGCCTGGACACCGCCGCCGACGGCGAGATCCTCAACATCGGCAACCCGGCCGAGGTCACGATCCGCGAGCTCGCCGAGGCCATCCGGGACCGCGTGGACCCGGGCCTGCCGATCACCAGCTCCCCTGCCCGCCCGGGTGACCCCGAGCGCAGGCGCCCGATCATCGACAAGATCCGGGACCGCTACGGCTGGGAGCCCCAGGTGGCGCTCGCCGAGGGCCTGGACCGGACGATCGCGGCCGCGCGCGTCGAGGCCGCCGCGCGGGACACGGTCGCCTAGGGCTCGCGACGCCCCCGGCGACGGCTGGCGTCAGCGGCGCCGGCGGAGCCTGCGCCCGCCGACCGTCTCCTTGAGCACGAGCCACGCGAACCGGGAGTGGCCGTACGCGTAGCGGCGCCACAGGCGGCGCGGCTCCAGGATGAGACGGAACAGCCACTCAAGGCCGCCCCGCTGCATCCAGCGCGGCGCACGGGCGCGGGTGCCCGCCACCACTTCGAAGGCCGCGCCCACGGAGAGGAGCGCCGGAGCGTCGAGCGACGCCCGGAACCGGGCGAGCCACAGGTCCTGCTTGGGGGTGCCCAGCCCCACCCAGACGTAGTCCGGGCAGGCCGCGTTGATCCGCTCGATCGTCGCGGCCACCTCGTCCGGCGTCAGCTGGCGGAAGGGAGGCGACTCGGTGCCCACGAAGCGGACCCCCGGATACCGATCCTCGAGAGTCGCCGCGAGTTGCCCGGCTGCACCCTCCGCGCCGCCGTACAGGTAGTGGCGGGCGTCCTGGGCGCGGCCGAGGTCCACGAGCGCGGGCATGAGGTCCAGGCCGCACACGCGCCCGATGTCGGCGCCCCGCAGCCGCCCGACCCACACGAGCGGCACGCCGTCGGGCAGGATGACGACCCCCGGTGACCGCAGGGCCGCTAGGAGCTCCGGCGTGTCGCTCGCCAGGGCGAGGGTGTGCGTGGTCACGAGGTGGGCGGCGAGCCGGTGCCCCGCGGCCGGCGCCGCGAGCAGGAGCTCGATCGCCCCGTCCAGGTCGACAGCTGCGACCGGCAGCCCGGCAACCCGGACCGACGGGATCAATGGCGTCACGAGGCCCAGATCGGCCGGCGGCGGGCCAAGGGGCTCAGCCTCCATCGGCGATCCACTCCCCCTTCGTGACGGGCGACACGGCGCGCGTCGCGGGCAGGCGCCGGGGACGCGCGGCCGGCGTCGTGGCGCCGGTGTCAGCGGAACCCTGGCCGAGCCGGTCGACGATGGCCGCGACGGCGATTCCGAGCCCGAACACGGACCAGAACCAGATCCCGCCGTGTGGACCCTGGAGGAAGACGTCGAACGACATGTTCACGAGGCTGGCAGCCCAGTAGACCACCAGCCATCCAGCGATGCCCACCCACACGGCCCCGCCGGCGCGACGCCTGGCCCGCCACCCGGAGCGGAGCATCATGCCGAGCCAGGTGGCCTGTAGCAGCACCCACAGCACGAACCCCGGCACGCCCTCCCGGGCGAGGATCTCCATGTGGCCGTTGTGCGGGGCCCGCAGCGACTGGTCCGTGCCCACCGCGCCGACCTGGAACCCGTCGGCGTCCGCGAGGTTGATCCCAAAGCCCTTGCCGGTCCAGAAGTACGGGCCGTCCACGGTGTACGCGATGATCGTCGACCACCAGCGCAGGCGCCAGCCACGGCTGCCATCGAGGTCCGAGTTGCCGGTGCTGCCGAAGACGCTCGTGGCGTTGTCCACGAGCTGGTTGAACGAGAGCGCCCGCCGGTCGCCGATGGCCACCGTGGGGTTGACCAGGGCGAGGACCACAACGAGGCCCAGCGCGATGGCGCCGGCCCGCGCCCAGCGCCCGGACGGGCGGACGACCAGCGCCACCGCCGCCACCGCCGCCATCGCGACCATCGCGCCACGGTTCTGGGCGGCCACGATGCCGGCGGCCACCAGCCAGCCCATCCAGAAGACGGACTCGCGGACCCGGTGGGCCGCGGGGGTGGTAGCGAACGTGCCCGACAGCACGAAGCCTGCGACCCCGGCGAGCTGCACGCCCATGTCGCCCATCTTGAAGCCGATGATCGGGACGTCCGTCCCGGGCACGGTTGGCACCACGCCGGCGGATGTGAGGGCCGTGCTCAGCGGCACCCAGGCCACGAACAGCGGCACGTACCAGCCATACGCGCGGACGACGCGGAGGATGTCCTCCGGCCGGACCAGGATCGAGACCGCAAAGGCGAAGAACGCGTAGATCCACGTCGCCCCGTCCCGGGCGGCGTCGATGCCGTAGGTGCCGAGGTATGGGATCGTCCGGGCGGCACCCAGGACCATGAAGGCGAGGAGCACGGCATGGACCACCCGGAACCTTGCGCGGCCCAGGGCCATGATCGTGGCGATGACGCATACGAGAAGCAGCACCTCCCCGATGAACACGGGTCGCGCGCCGATGTAGGAGAAGCCGCGGCTCAGGAAGCCGTAGCCCACGAGCGCGACCGCGAGCGAGGTGAGCGCCAGCATCCGAGAACGGGAGCCGAGCGCCAGGACGCCCCCCACCACCACGGCGACGCCGATTCCGCCGGCGGCGACGAGGGGCGCGGCGGCCGCCACGCCCCCGCCCACGAGCGCGACCGCGACGATGACGCCCAGGAGGGGCAGGTCCCAGCCCTGCACCGGGGAGCGGCGCGCGATGAGCGGCTCGCGGTCCCGATCGAGGGGATCGGGGGCCGGCAACCGCGACAGCCTCGCACGGATCGCGCGCTCGGTCACGTTCGGACCAGCCTGCTCACTGCCCCGCGGGTCCGGGCGAGCCCTCGGCCGCGGGGTGCCGCCTGGCCTCGTACCACTCGATCGTCCGGCGCAGGCCGTCCTCGAACGAGGTGCCGGCGTCGAACCCGAACCGCTCGCGCGCGCGGCGAGTGTCGAGCGCCCGCCTGGGCTGGCCGTCGGGCTTGGTGGCGTCCCAGCGGATCTCCCCCTCGAACCGGGTCAGGCGCGCGATGAGCGTGACCAGGTCCCGGACGGTGATCTCCGCGCCGACGCCGAGGTTGACCGGGTCAGCGCCGTCGTAGCGCTCCGCGGCGAGCGTGATGCCCTCGGCCGCGTCGGCGACGTAGAGGAACTCGCGCGACGCGCTGCCGGTGCCCCACACGTCGATCCAGCCGCGGCCGGCCTCGCGGGCCTCCACGCACTTCTTGATCAGCGCCGGGATGACGTGCGAGCTGGCGTCGTCGAAGTTGTCCCCCGGGCCGTACAGGTTGACCGGCAGGACATAGATCGCGTTGAAGCCGTACTGCTCGCGATACGCCTGGCCCTGCACGAGGAGCATCTTCTTGGCCAGGCCGTACGGCGCGTTCGTCTCCTCCGGGTAGCCGTCCCACAGCGCGTCTTCGGAGAATGGGACGGGCGTGAACTTCGGGTAGGCGCACACGGTGCCGACAGTGACGAACTTGGCCACCCCGGCGAGGCGCGAGGCCTCCATGAGCTGGATGCCCATGATCGCGTTCTCGTAGAAGAACCGGCCGGGGTTCTCCCGGTTGGCCCCGATGCCGCCCACAACGGCGGCGAGGTGGATGACGACCTCGGGGCGCCCGTCGGCGAGCGCGCGATCGACCCCGGACCGCTCCCGCAGGTCGTAGTCACGGCTCCGCGGCACGAAGATCCCCGTGACGCCGGCGCGACCCAGCCGGTCCACGACGACCCGGCCCAGGAAACCGCCCCCGCCGGTGACCATGACCCGCCGGCCGGCCAGGGCCCCGGTCATCCCGCTCGGCCCTCGAGTGGCCTCAAGAGGGCATCCGCGTCCAGGCCGCGCTCCCGGAGATCCGACTCCACCATGATCCGCACCAGCTCCTCGAAGCGGATCTTCGGCGTCCAGCCCAGCTCCGTGCGGGCCTTCGACGCGTCGCCGAGAAGCTCGTCCACCTCCGTCGGGCGCAGGTACCGCGCATCGAACTCCACGAAGTCCTGCCAGTCCCGGCCGACGTGCGCGAAGGCCAGCGCGACGAACTCGCGGACCGTGTGCATCTCACCGGTCGCGATCACGAAGTCGTCCGCGTGGTTGTGCTGGAGCATGCGCCACATCGCCTCCACGTACTCGGGCGCATACCCCCAGTCGCGGCGCGCGTCGAGGTTGCCGAGGTAGATCTTGTCCTCGGTCCCGGCCAGGATCGAGGCGATGCCACGGGTGACCTTGCGGGTGACGAACGTGGGCCCCCGGCGGGGCGACTCGTGGTTGAACAGGATCCCGTTGGTGGCGAAGACCCCGAACGCGTCGCGGTACTGGCGGGTCATCCAGTGCGCGAAGACCTTGCTCACCGCGTACGGGCTGCGGGGATGGAACGGGGTGCTCTCGGACTGCGGGGTCTCCGCCACCTTGCCGAACATCTCGCTGCTCCCGGCCTGGTAATAGCGCACTGGCCAGTCGAGGTGGCGGATGGCCTCCAGCAGCCGCAGCCCGCCCATCGCCGTCGCGTCGGCGGTGAACTCGGGCATGTCGAAGCTGACGGCCACGTGGCTCTGGGCACCGAGGTTGTAGACCTCGTCCGGGCGGATCCGGTGCAGGCTGTTGACCAGGGACGAGGAGTCGGTGAGGTCCGAGTACCACAGGAAGAGGGGCCGGTCCCGGTGATGCGGGTCCTGGTAGAGGTGGTCGATGCGGGAGGTGGAGAAGGTGCTCGACCGGCGGATGAGCCCGTGCACCTCGTAGCCCTTCTCGAGCAGGAGCTCGACGAGGTACGAGCCGTCCTGGCCGGTGACGCCCGTGACCAGGGCCCGGCGGCGGTCGCCCTGGTGACGAGGATCGGGGCCGCCGCGCGGGACCTGGTTCACGGTGTGTCGGCTCCCGGGGCGGCGGTGGGAGCACGTCTCGCGGGCAGCTGCCTGGTTGCCGCCGGGTCGGTCGTGCCATGGGCCGCGTCGGCGGACGATGCGGCTACCGAGGCCACCGCCTGCCCGTCGAGGCCCTGGACCGTGCCGATCGGGAGGTCGTCGGGCAGGGTCCGCGGCGTCCGTCGCTCGACCGTATCGGCCAGGGTCACCTCGTCGACGGGCTGGCCCGTCGACGGGACGACGCGCGGCGGCGGCGGCATCCGCCCGCCGGAGCCATGCCGGTAGAAGCCGTACCCGCTCGGCGTCCGCACCGGCTCCACGCCGTTCACGACGACGCCGAACACGTGGGCGGCGGACCGCACCAGGGCCTCCATCGCCTGCTGTGCCGCCGTCCGGCTCGTCTTCCCGGTTCGTACGACCAGCACGGTCCCGTCGACCATGGACGCCAGCACGGCCCCGTCGGGCACCATCGAGAGCGGCGGGCTGTCGAAGATCACGACGTCGGCCAGCGCCGTCAGGCGCCCGATGATGGCGCCCATGCGGTCCGACCCGATCAGCTCGGCCGGGTTGGGCGGGGTGGGCCCGGCCGGGAGGATGCGGAGGCCCGGCATGTCCGTCTCCAGCAGGTAGTACTCGATGGCCTCGCTGCGGGCCTGCAGGGCGCTCGTGAGGCCGTAGTTGTCCTTGGCCCCGAACAGCTCGCTGATGCTGGGCCGCCGCAGGTCCGAGTCAACGAGGATCACCTTGCGGTCGGCCTGCGCGAAGGCGATCGCCAGGTTGGTGGCCACCAGCGTCTTGCCGTCGCCCGGGGTGGCGCTCGCCACGACCAGGGATTGCAGGCCCGTGTCCACGCTGGCGAACCCGAGGTTGGTGCGCAGCATGCGGAACGCCTCGGCGGCCGCCGAGCCGGGCTGGGTGGCCGCGACCAGCGAAGCGCCGACCTCATCCTTCGCCGGCGTCGCCAGCGCCTCGACGGTGGACAGCGTGGACAGACCGGTGGCCCGCTCCACGTCCTCGCGTCCCTTGATGGTGTCCTGGAGGTACTCGCGCAGGGCGATCACGATCAGGGCCAGCAGGAGGCCGGCCAGGGCACCCACGACGAGCGAGATGGCGAGGCGCGGCGACGCCGGCGTCTCCGGCGCGGCCGCGCGGTCGATGACGGTCACGGTGTTCGGGGATGCGGTGGCGGCATAGGAGAGGAGCGACACGAAGGTCGCGCGAAGGCTCGCCAGGCGGTCCTGCAGCACCCCGATGCGCTGGTCCTCCGCCGCGGTGCGGTCGGTCTTCGCACGCAGCGCGTCGAGCTCGGCAGCGGTCGCCTGGAGGTCGGCCTTGGTCGCCGCCAGCTGCTCGCTGGTGAAGGTGACGATCTCGGCGTCCTGCCCGGCGAGCGTCGGGGACAGGCTGATGATCTCGTCCGCAACGGCGTTGGCGATCGCGGCCGCCGTCTCCGGTGACGCGTCCTGGGCCACGATGTCCAGCAGGGACGTGTCGCCGACCCGCTCGACCCGGACCACCTTGAGGAGCGCGTCAGGATCGATGGCAAGGCCGAGCTTGCTCACCACCGCCTGGCGCACCGTGCGCGTCGTGGCGAGGTCGGCGTAGGCGGTCGAGAGCTGCTGCGACGTGAGCAGGTCGTTGATGCCCGGGTTGACGGACGTGAGCTGCTGGCCGACCAGCAGCGTGGCGTTGGCCTCATACACCTTGGGCAGGAATCCGGTGACGAGCCACGCGGCCAGCGCACCGACGACCACACCGACGACGAGGTAGCGGGCAGACCGACGCAGGACGGCCAGGACAGACCGGAGATCCAAGAGACAAGAACCCCACTTCGAACAGTCGGCCGATTATACGGGTCAGCCCAGAAACCCTCCGGAGCCGACGTCGAAACGGGTGCGTGCGCGCACCTCCCCGGACGGGCCGTTGAACGGGCCGTTCCCATGGCTCGCGGGTCTTGGGGCACGATACGCCGCCCGGCGTAGGGTGCGCTCGGGTCCGGGCGAGGTCACCGGGACGCCGGCGGGCCTGGTTGAAATCCCGTAGGGACCTCCGGGTCGCAGACCCCGGAGCGCGTCACGCCTACGTTGGCCATGCGTTCCGACCGGCCGTCACCTTCCGATAGGCCCCTCGTGCGATGCGGCGCGAGTGCGCTCCATCGACGGCCTCGCCCCCATCGGCGCCAACGGTGGACCGGTCGGCGCTATCCCGAGGAACGGCCATGTCCCATGCGCGCCCCGCAGCCCTCCAGCTCACCGCGCTGGCCATCGCCGGCCTCATCAGCGGAAGCCTCGGCATGACCGGCACCGCCTCAGCTGCCTCCCCCACCATCGCGGTGGTCGCGAGCGCGCCGGCCGGCGCACCCGTGTCCGTCGCCGGCAGGTCGTTCGGCAGCCGCGTGAAGGTCCAGCTGACCTGGGACGGGAGCTCGGCAGGCATGCCGTTGGTCCAGGCCGATCGTCGGGGCACGTTCGCGACCACCGTGACCATCCCCGCCATCGCCGAGCCCGGGCCGCATCAGCTGGCGGCCGTGCCGACCCAGAGAGCTGGGCTGACCGGGGCGAGAACGGTGCTCGCGACAGCGGGCATCACGGTCGTGGGTGTGGCTGCACCCACGCCGATGCCGACCGCGGCGCCTACCCGGAGTCCCACGCCGACCGCGACGCCCACCTCGGCGCCGACGGTCGCTCCCACCCCCACGCCGACCGCGACCCCGACGGCCGCTCCGACCGCGACGCCCACGCCGACGCCGAGCCCCAGCGCGACGCCGAGCCCGACCGCGAGCCCGACCGCCGCTCCGACCGACTGCGGCCGCACG
>Ga0302299_10001298_pt1 | contig 14978 bp, 14 predicted proteins | sample III_Fen_N3_4_FD_198795 | JGI IMG/M metagenome (GOLD analysis project Ga0302299, IMG submission 198795) | Peat permafrost microbial communities from Stordalen Mire near Abisko, Sweden - III_Fen_N3_4 | ecosystem: Environmental > Terrestrial > Soil > Wetlands > Permafrost | place: Sweden: Abisko... | reverse complement strand
CTGCGCGTAGCGGTGTGCCTTCTCGGCCTTCGTGACGATGGTGCTCTGCATGACGGGCTTGCATCCTCTGGCTGGTGCGTGCGACGCGGGCGCGAAGGGCACGGCGGCGCGGTTCGGAGTCCGCAAATGGTCGAGCCGATGGGGGCCGGGGTCAAGCGTTGGAACGTGCACGACGCCGCTACGCAATTCGGACGACACCCGACGGGCCGTTTTCGGACGCGTACGGTCCCAATGGCCCCTCACCACGCCCCCGGCGCCGGTCGATCCTGTCCCGAGTCGAGTCGCCTTCCTCCCCTGGCGGCGAGGCATACCGGAGACGGAGGCCACGGGCAGGGCAACCGTCGCCACTGCGGCATTCGTGCCGTACGAATGAGCTGTGATCCCGCGGAGGCTCTCCCCGAGCCGCGGGATCACAGCTCTCCTCGTTTTCCGGGGGGCAGGCTTGCCCCAACCCCGCCGCGATGGCTTGCCCCGGCGCACCCGTCGGGCGCGCCCATCGCCTGCCGCGTGGGACCCTGCTGGCCCGTCCACCGGCCGATCGGCCCTGTCGGACGATGGACCACCCTCGCTAGGCTGCGGCGAACCAGCACACGAGACGGGGACGACGATGACGACGGTGGCGGAGGCGGCGCAGGACTTCCTGGCCCAGAAGCGGATCGCGGTGGCGGGTGTGTCCCGCAACGGGGGCGCACACAGCGGCAACGGGATCTACCAGCGCTTCAAGCAGCGTGGGTACACGGTGTTCGCGGTCAACCCGAACGCGGACGAGATCGACGGCGAGCCGTGCTATCGGAGCCTCGAGGCGATCCCTGGCGGCGTGGACGGGGTGGTGATCGCCACGGCGCCCGATGCCGCCTCGGCGGTCATCTCGGACTGCGCGCGGCTCGGCATCCGCCGCGCATGGATGCACCGCTCGTTCGGAGGTGGGAGCGTCTCCGAGACGGCGGCCAAGGAGGGCCGTGACGCCGGGATGACGGTCATCGCCGGCGCCTGCCCGCTCATGTTCGGCCCCACGGCGGACGGCTTCCACAAGTGCATGGGCTGGGTGATCGGGCACTCGGGAGCGAGGGCCCGCGTCGGCTGAGGATGGGCTGACGCCCGTTCGCGATCACGGGGTGCCCGGATGACCCGGGAAGACCACGCCGTCCGGTCCGGGCCGGACCCGATGCCAACCGGCAACCGACCAGCGGCAGGCACTACTCGACGAGGCGCAGGCGCTCCCGCGCGACCCCGACGCGGGCGAGCACGCCCCATCCGAAGTCGATCCGGTCCTGTTCGATCCCGTCGCCGAAGACCACGCCGCCCTCGTCCAGCTCCGAGACGATCTCCAGGGTCTCCCCCGCCTCCACGCGCCCCTCCGTCCGCGCGACCCCGAAGGCCGGCGCCGGCCACGCCTCGCGGACGAACCAGGCGAGGGCCGGTTCGTGGGGGAGCGGCATCGGGAGCGAGGAGCTCCGCTCCAGGACGATCGAGCGGCCCCAGCCCGTGGCACCGGTGCCCGTCGTGACGACGATCCCGGACGAGCTCTGGTGCTCCCCGCCATCCCGGGACCGGAGCAGGTACCGTGCCGACTGGTGCGACGCGTGACCCAGGAACACCTCGTTGAGCGCGAGCACCCGCTGCCCGTCGTCGAGGACCGCCTCGACCATCGTCCGCTCCCGGATCGGTGCACGACCCCCGGCGGCGAGGCGGATGAGCGCCGCGGCATCGCCAGGGGCGTGGCGGGCGAGCACGGCCCCATCGAGCCCGCCGTCCGGCGAGATGCCGATGACCGGCTGGCCGTCGAGGTACTTGGCCACGTTGGCCACGAGCCCCGACGGCCCCACCGTCACCACGACGTCCGACGGCTCGAACAGGAACCGGTCCAGGTCCATTCGCAGCACGCGGGCCCGCCGCCAGTCGGCGGGGATGGCCCCCGACACCGTCGCGAGCGCCGCCCGGTGCGCGGCATCGCGCGCCTCGACCTCGTCGATCGACCGGCCCCGCATGTCCAGGAAGAACCGCGCCTGCTCGCGCGTCCCGTGACGGACGAGCAGGGCGGCGAACTCCGTGGGCCGGGCGACGACGACGATCCGCGGGACCGACGTGCCGGCCATCGCTAGGCCTCCCTGCTCGAGGTGCCCGACTCCAGGCGCCGTGTCCCGGCGGAGAGGAGGTCCCCAACCAGGGTGCCGAGCATGTCCGGCGTGAGGTTCAGGTGCTCGATGGTCTGGATCTTGCCGGCGAGCTCTCGCGCGGCGAGGCCCATGAGGACGGCGGGGGCGAGGTCCCGGTAGACCGCGATCCGCTCGGACTCGGCGGTGTTGCGCTCGGCCTCGATCAGGCGGATGGACTGCGCCTCGGCCTCCGCGCCCACCGTCCGGACGGTGGCCTTGCTCTCGGCTGCGATCTGGGCGGCGGCCGCGGCCTCGCCGGCGGTCCGACGCGCGTTGGCGCCCTCCTGCTCGACCAGGTCGGCCGTGCGGCGGGCGATCTCGATGCGGTTCGCGAGCTCGTTCTCGGCGATCGCGCGCTCCTTGTCGACGGCGGCGGCGCGGCGGGCAAAGGCGGCCTCGTCGGCCGCGGCGCTGATGAGCTCCCGGGTCGGCGCGGCGAGCGCCTTCTCCACCTCGGAGCTCGGCGTCACGGCCGAGACGCGGACGGACGCGATCGCCAGGCCCATCCCGGCCAGGCTTGCATCGGAGGCCAGGCCCTCCCCGATCCGGTCGCGCAGCCGGCCCACGCCGTCCGCGACGAGCTCTCGCAGTGGCGTCGCCGTCATGACGGCCCAGGCGTGCTGCTGGGCGAGGCCCGTCAGGCGCGCGGCGATCTGGTCGAGCGGCGTCTTGGCGTGCAGACCCGTGGCGAGATCCAGCCCGAAGTCGATCCTGGCGGCGAGCCGCTCGGGGTCGGGCACCCGGTACGTCACGATCCCCTGCGCCACCACCTCCTGGAGGTCCGCGCTGCGGCCGTGGAAGAGGAAGCTGAGCTCCTGGTCGTCGAGGGGCAGCTCGTCGACCGCGGTGTCGAGCGGCCGGAACCAGAACGCGAGGCCGCGGCCGGCCGCCACGGGGCTGCCGTTGCGGTACCGGATGACATGGCTCGAGGCGTCCGAGCGGAGGTGGCAGATGCCTGGGTACCGGGTGATGCGTGCCATGGTGACGCCTCCTGGCGACGTCGTTCCGGGGCTGCCTTGGTGGCTCCCGTTTGTTCGATGCACCATACATTTATGCACAGCACATCTAACTTGTCAAGAGGTGGCGGCCACGGGCTCCGCGGCTCCGCTCCCCGGGAACCGCTTCGACCCCCACGGACCTGCCACCCGGCGCCGGACGTCCGGCCGCCGGGCCGACGACCGGTCGGCTGGCACGTGGCTCCACCGCAGCCCGGCGGGCGGTCGCCGGCTCCACTGGCGGTGCCCCGCCGCCATGGGCTCCACCGGCGGTGCGCCGCCGCCCATGGGTTACCCGGCGGTGGCCGGCCCCACGCGTCGGTCGGGCCCGCTCCGGCGCTCGCCCCGAGCCTTTCGCGCGGACATGTGCTCGTCGGCCTGCCTCATCGCGTCCTCCAGCTCGCGCATGGCGCCCGCGCGGTCGCCCAGCGCCGGCAGCAGGTGGAAGCCGATGGTCGCCGAGACGTGGAGCCCGGGGCGCTCGTGCGGGATCGGCGGCTCGATCACCGCGCGGAACCGTTCGGCGAGGGCCGTCGCGGCCGCCTCGTCGCCGACCCCGGTGGCGAGCGCGACGAACTCGTCGCCGTGCAGGTGCGCGAGGAAGACCTGCGCCCCGGCGAGCGTGTCGAGCCGGCGGCCGACCTCGAGCAGGACGTCGTCTCCCACACCGTGGCTGTAGGTGTCGTTGATGGCCTTGAACCCGTCGAGGTCGAGGTAGAAGCAGCACACGGGCGGTTGCGAGCCGCCGCGCCGCAGGCCGAGCCAGTGCTCGTCGAGGGCGAGGCGGGTGGGCAGGCCCGTCTTCTCGCTATGGCGGAGCCGCCAGCTGGCCTGGTGGTGGGCCATCGACCGGCTGCCAACCACGTCGACCGCGATCATGACGACGGGCGCCCACCAGACGTTGCCGCGGTAGGCCACCGCCGCCAGCCAGGCGAGGCAGCCTTCGGCCAGGGCGGCAAGGTTCCAGTCCAGCCGGCTGACGACCTCGAACCCCTCCGAGACGCGGCGACCGGTCCGGGCGCGCCAGGCCAGCAGTCCGAGACCCTCTTCAAGCACGACCATCACGATCGTCCCGGCGAGGATGGCGACCAGGCTGCGCACCTGGTAGGGCCCGACCGGCTCGTACCGGACGAGCAGCATCATGGTCCCGGCGATGGTCGCCGCGAGCGTCCGGATCCCGTGGTTGGCGAGCACCTGGGCCCACGGCTCCCCGTGCCGCAGCTCGCGGAGCTGCGTCGTGCCCACCAGTGCCACCCATCCGGCGGCCGCGGGTCCACCGAGCAGCCCGGCGGCCATGACGGGCCCCGTGGAGAACACCAGCGGCACCCCTCCCGTGCCCTGTGTCCCCTGGGTCGAGGTCGCGAGGCAGACCCCGATCCAGAGGAGGAGCCCCGCGACGGCCGGGTCGATGCCCAGGGGCGAGAACGGCAGCGCGATCGCGGGGAACAGGGGCCGGAAGACCACGGTCGCGACCGCCAGGGCGACGATCCCGAGCACGCTGTAGAGCGCCACGAGGACGGCGAACAGGCGCGGCCGCGCGATGGCGCGGACCGTCCCGGGCACGGTCCGTCGCGTGTCGCCCCCGCTCGCGCTGCCGATCATCGAGCCCTCCCGCCCCCGGAACCGCCCGGACGCCACGGCTGCGGCGAACTCTGATGCCGGGGGACCATCAGACCAACCCCCCATTCGGGGCGACCGACGGCGACGCGACCGGGCCGGCGCCTCCGAAGCCCCGGAAACACGTTTCGGTGAACTCGCAGATACTCCCCACAAGTATTGACTTGGGGGGTTGTCAAGCCCCGTCCAATGGCCTAGACTTCTAATCCAATGGCGTGTCGCTTGACACGCCACTACGTGTGTCGGGTGGCGTGGACCCGGTGCAGCGCCCGTCCCGCGGGCCGGACAAGTGGTTCGCAATCCACGGGCCGCACGGTCGGGTGTGGTTCGTTCAGCTGGAGCGTCGTGATTTCCTTCGATCCCTCTTCCCCCGCCTCCGATACGGAGGCAGAGCTCGCCGCGGCCGCCATCGAGCTTGACCCCGTCGCCGCGGAGCTGGAGGCCGAGGCCGCCCTCATCATCGAGGAGCCGGTCGTCGCCCCCGTCGCCCCCGTCGCCAAGGAGGAGCCGGACGCGGATCCGGAGCCCGTGGCGTCCGAGGTCCTGGACACGGACGACTCCGTCCGCCTGTACCTGCGCGAGATCGGCCGCGTCCCGCTGCTCACCGCCGAGGAGGAGGTCATCCTCGCGAAGGGCATGGAGCTGGGTGGCCAGTCCGAGGCCGCGCCGTGGAAGGCGATCCTGTCCATCCACGAGTGGACCCTGCACCGCAGCGAGCCCACGGCCCGGGCGAAGGACAAGCGCTACGTGCTGCCGTTCGAGGCGGCGTCTCACCGTATCGTCGAGGGTGCGATCCGCTCCGATGACGCGCTGGACCTCCTCGTGACCGCGCCGGCCCTCGGCCTCGCCGACGCGCTCAAGAAGGTCGAGACGGACGCCCTCAAGGAGCGCCTCGTGCGCGCCGGGGACCTCCGCTCCGTCTATAACGAGCGCCTGGACGCCGAGTCCTTCCTCGAGCTGCTCAATTGGATCGAGGGCGAGCTCGGCAGGCCGAACGCCGAGATCCGCGCGAGCGCCGCGCTCAAGGACCTGCGCGACTGGGCCCGCACCGAGATCGCCTACCCGGCGATCGGGCGCTGGCTCGACGCCGGCCACGACGCCGAGACGCTCGAGGAGCTCAGCCCCACCCTCAAGGACCTGGCGAAGCATTCGCGGGACCACCTGACCTCGGCCAACCTGCGCCTCGTGGTCTCGATCGCCCGCAAGTACATCAACCAGGCGGGGATGGGCCTCCTCGACCTCGTCCAGGAGGGCAACGCCGGCCTGATCCGCGCCGTCGACAAGTTCGAGTACGAGCGTGGCTTCAAGTTCAGTACCTACGCCACCTGGTGGATCCGCCAGGCGATCCAGCGCGGCCTCGCGGACCAGAGCCGGACCATCCGGATCCCGGTCCACATGGTCGAGACCATGGGTCGCGTGGCGCGCGTCGTGCGCGAGCTGTCCACGCAGCTCGGCCGCGAGCCCACCAACGCCGAGATCGCCGCGGCCCTGCCGGACGAGACCCCGGCGATGACGCCGCAGCGCGTCGAGGAGATCCGCAAGCTCGGCCGCGAGCCCGTCAGCCTCCAGTCCCCCGTCGGTGACGAGGGCGACGCGGAGCTCGGCGAGCTCATCCCGGACGAGGACGCGGTGTCGCCGCTCGACGTCGTCGCGGACCGCATGCGCCGCGAGCAGATCGAGCACGTGCTCGCCAGCCTCGACGGCCGCGAGCAGCGGGTGCTCCGCCTCCGCTTCGGCCTCGACGACGGGCATGCCCGGACGCTCGAGGAGGTCGGCCGCGAGTTCGGCCTCACCCGCGAGCGGATCCGCCAGATCGAGGTCCAGGCGCTGCGCAAGCTGCGCCACCCGAGCCGCAGCCGCAAGCTTCGGGAGTTCGCCGCCTGACCCTCCGCTCAGCGCGAAGAACCGCCCGCGTCGCACGCCGACGCGGGCGGTTCTGATTCGCGGCCGGACCGGTCCCGAGGCGGCGCGCGCACCCACCGGGTGGGACCGCGGTCTCGCGGCGGAGCAGACCGCGCGCCAAGCGGCACGGTCCATCCGTCCTGGCCCGGGTGCGACATCGCCGCCGCGGAGCGTGCGGTGACGGCGGTCATGTCGGGCTCGTGTCCCCCGCGGCCGCGGGCCGGGACGTCGGACGGCGGCCACCGACGAGCGTCCGGAGGAGGACGAAGCGGGCGACGGTGGCGAGGGCGTTCGCGACCACGAGGACGGCGAGCTCGATGACGCGGCCTGCGGCCGGGGCGACGGCACCGAGGAGGCTCACGGCGGCCGTGGTGATCGCGATCGCGACGGCGAGGGCGAGGAGGCCACCGAGCTGGTCACGGAGCATCGAATGCCTGTCGCGGACCCCGAAGGTGAGCCGGCGGTTCGCGGCGGTGTTGCCGACGGCGGTGATGACGAGGGCGGCGGCGTTGGCGGCGGTCGGCCCGACGGGCGAGCGCAGCGCCAGGTACAGGACAGCATAGGCCGCGGTGCTGACGGCGCCGATGACGGCGAAGGTGACCACCTCGCGCCCGAACCCGCCCCGAAGGCGGGCCGCGGCGCCGTGGGCGGCGGAGGCGGCTTGGACGGCGGGTCGCGGGGCACGGGCGCGGGCAGCGGTGGTCATCTCACGAGCCCCCGGTGGCCGCGTGGCCGCCGCCGGCCGCGCCGGACGGCGGCTGGACCCCTGAGACCGGGGCGGTCCGGGTGCCGGTGTGGGCGGCACCACGATGGCCGCGGGCACGATCGCCGCCGAACGCGCCCGGGACGGTGGCACCGTCGGGCGACGTCGGGGTGGTGGGGACGGGCGGGTCCGCGGTGATCTCGCCGGTCGACCCGGCGCCGCCGGCCGCGAAGGAGAGGCCGATGCCGGCGGTCGCGGCCACGCCGGCAACGGCCGCCCCCGCGATGCCGACGCGCAGTCGGGAGGGCTTCGCGCCCGTCGACACGGGCGGCTCAGCGGGCTTCGCGGGCTCCGGGGGAGCGAAGGCGGGTGCCTCGAAGGGTGGGCCGGCGGTGATCAGGGCGGAGGGGTCGGTGTCCGGGACGGCGACCCGGGTGGGCGGTGTATCCATGGCCGGAGTCTCGGGAGGTCGGCCTTTCGGTCCGGTTACGCCTCCGCGGACGGCGACCACCCACGGAGACGGCGACGAGCCGCCCGGCGGCTCAGCCGCGCGGCCGTCGAGCCCTGGCTCGACCCGCGCTTCGAGCCCGGATCGGCCGAGGCGCGCATCTCCCGCGCGACGCCCGGGTCGACCGGGCCGGCGCCGCACCTCGTGCCGTCCGCCTCCGCCGCCCCTGCGGGACGCTCAGCCCCCGAGCGTCCCCTTCGGCCAGCTGACGGCAAAGCGCGCCCCGCCGAGCGACGAGACGCCCACGGCCCAGCGGCCGCCCGTCGCGCGGACGATGGCATCGCCGATCGCCAGGCCCAGGCCCGCGCCGCCTGCCTCGGACGAGGTCGCGACCGACCGGTGGAACCGGTCGAAGATCCGGTCGCGGTCCTCGTCGCTGATCCCGGGTCCGGAGTCGTCCACGATGACGGATGGGCGCCCGGCGGCGTCGGGCCCCACGACGACGTCGATCGTGCCGCCCTCGGGGGCGTACTTGCAGGCGTTGTCCACGAGGACGCCGATGAGCCGGTCCACGAGCTCCGCCGAGGCCGTGATCGAGACGGGCTCCGGGGCGACGCGGACGCCCAGCGCAAGGTGCCGGGTCTCGGCCACGGCGGCGAACCGGTCCGCGGCCTGCCGCGCGAGCGTGCCGAGATCGACCGGCTCGCGGGCCGGTGGCGCCGCGGAGGCGTCGAAGCGCGCGAGCCAGAGCATGTCCTCGAGGAGGCGGCGCATCCGCTTGGACTCGCGGTCGATCTTGCCGAACGCGCTGCGGTACCAGGCCGCGTCCCGCTCCTGGGCCAGGGCCAGCGAGGTGTGGGCCTCGATGACGGAGAGCGGCGTCCGCAGCTCGTGGCTGGCGTCCGCGGTGAACTCCAGCTGGCGACGGCGCGCGGCCTCGATGGGGGCGGCGACCCGCCGTCCGACCACCACCGCGCCGAGGAAGACGAAGCCGAGCAGGAACGGGGCGATGATGAGCGTCCCGACGATGATGGTCTGCTGCGCGTCCCCGACGAGCTCCGCGGACTGGGCCATGACCAGGTGGCCGCCCACGGAATCCGCCCCCGCGACGCGCATCGTGGTGCCGTCGATGGTCGCCGTCCGGGGCGCGGTCACGGCGTGCAGGTCGGCCGGCAGGTCCGGGGTCGTGGAGTCCACGGTGGTGATGGTCCCGTCCGGCGCAACCAGCCACGCGAGGAACGGCAGGCCGTGCGGGCGGCCGGGGTCCCGCCCCCCCGCCGGTGGACCGCCATTCGGCGAACCCGACGGCGGACCGCCCTGCGGCCGGACCAGGGCCTCCGTCAGGCGCTGGTCGACCTGCGAGGTGAGGTCCCGCGTCGCGAAGGCCACGACCGCCGCCGCGATGAGCACGTAGACGACGGCCACCACCAGGGTCGCGGAGAGGGCGACGCGGATCGACTGGCGGCGGACGCCGGGGGAGTGGGTCATGGTCATTCCGGCTCGACCCGGTAGCCGGCACCGCGCACGGTCACGACGCGGATCCCGGCGTCGGGCAGCTTGGCCCGCAGGCGGCTCAGCTGGACGTCGATGGCGTTGGAGCCGAGCGGGTCCGTCTCGTCCGCCCAGGCGTGCTCCGCGATGGCCTTGCGATCCACGACCGACGGCATCCGGCGAAGGAGCAGCTCCAGGATCCGGTACTCGGTCGCGGTGAGCGCGCGCTCCTCGCCGCTCACGGTGACCCGGCGCGTGACCGGGTCGAGGGCGAGGCGCCCGCAGTGCAGGACGGGCTGGTCCACGCCCCGCGGCCGGCGCTGGAGCGCGCGCACCCGCGCGAGCAGCTCCCCGAAGTCGAAGGGCTTGACGAGGTAGTCGTCCGCGCCGGTGTCCAGGCCGCGGATCCGGTCCGCGGGGGTGTCACGGGCGGTGAGCATCAGCATCCCGGTCGGCCGGTTGTGCTTGCGGGCCCAGGCGACGACGTCGATCCCCTCGGCGCCGGGCATCCGCCAGTCGATGACGGCGACGTCGTACTCGTACCACTTGAGCTGGTCGATGGCGTCGTCGCCGCGCTCGACGGCGTCCACGTGGTAGCCGGCATCGGTGAGGCCGAGGACGAGGACGTCGCGCAGGCCCTCGTCGTCCTCTGCCACCAGGATGCGCATGCCGTCAACCTCCGTTGCCGCTGCTCAGCCGGGTGGGGGTCCCGGCGGTGGCAATCGTGCCACGGGGAAGGATCCGCCACGCGAGGCTCAGCGCGACGGCCGCGACGCACACGAGGTCGATCCCGAGCATCCAGGGCGTGAACGTATCCGTGCCGGCCGTGATGCCGTGCAGGAGCGCCATCGGCCACATCGCGTAGCTGGTCCAGTGGATCGCGCGCCACGTACTGCGGCCGACGTGCTTGCGCAGGAGGCTGGACGCGATCAGGGCGACGAACAGGTAGACGGCGATGACACCGAGCGCGACCGGCACGGGCCGGTACGAGCTGGCGAGCGGGACGAGGGCGGCACCAAGCCCAAGGCTCGTGAACGGGTCGAGCACGGCCGCGAGGACATGCACCGCAAGGAAGGTGATCGAGAGCAGCGAGATGCGCCGGTGCAGCTCGTAGTTGAAGAACCGGGGCCAGCCGGCCGCCTCGAAACGGGTGACGGTGACGAGGCCCAGGCAGGCGCTGGCGGTCAGCATCAGGAGCGAGACGGCGCCGGCGCCCCGGGTGGCGAACCAGAGGACCTGGTCGAGCATGGGATGTCCCCCTTTGGGCAAGAGGTGCGGGTGGTTGACTGCCCGCAGTGTCGCCGCCGGTTCCTTTCGCTCCGGTTACGCGACGTCGACCGGCTCCTGCAGGGGCTCGTCGGCCCCGGGCTCGGGCCAGCCACCCAGGCGCACGACGGAGCCGTCGGCGGCGACGAGGCGCGCCGGGTAGCCTGCGGCCTCGAGCCAGGCCGGGGCGGCGTCACCCAGGACGATCGCGGCTGTGGAGGCGGCGTTGGCGGCCTCGCAGCTGGCGGCGACCACGGTGGCGGTCCGCCAGCGGACGGCGGCGGAGCCGCCGGTCCGCGGGTCGACGATGTGGTGGACCACCACGCCCTCGGTCGAGCGCCAGCGACGGACGGTGGTGCTGGAGGTGGCGACGGCACCGCCGGCGATGGCGATCACCTCGGCGTCCGTGGCGGCTCCGGGGTCCGTGGCGCTGTCCTCGGCCACGGTGATGCGCCAACCGCCGGCCGGGGCACGGCCCGCCGTCGCGATGTCCCCGCCGAGGCTCACCAGCACCCCCGCGCCCGGGCCGGCGACTCCCATGGCGGCCTCCGCGGCCAGATCGGCGGCCAGGCCCTTTCCCGTGGACCCGAGGTCCAGCTCCACGTCGGTCGGGATCCGGAGCGTCCGCGCCGCGACGTCCAGCCCCACGGTGGACCACCCGGGGACCGGGGCGACCCGCAGGGTCAGCGGGCGGCTGCCGAGGAGCTCCGCGTCGAAGTCCGAGTCGTAGCCCATGACGCGCAGCGCCCGCCCCACCGTCGGGTCCACGGCCCCGCCCGTGTGGCGTGCGGCCTCGAGGGCGCCCTGCATCGCCCGGGCGAGGAGCGGGCTCACGGGCACGGTGCGGCCGCGCCGCCGGTGGAGGCGCGTGAGCTCGGAGTCGTCGCGGAACCGGGAGTACGTCCGGTCCACGAGATCCAGGAGCGACTCCACGGCTGCGCGGGCCGCGGGCAGGTCCCCGTCATGGACGACGAGGCGGACGCCCGTCCCAAGGGCGCGCCAGTCCGCGTGCTCCATCGTCAAGACCCCCCGGTGGTCGCCACGCCCGGGCCGGACGCGGCGCTGACGACCGGCGCGCCGGCCGTCGCCGTGGAGGTCGTCGCCGTCGAGGTCGTCGCGGTGATGGAGGCCGTCACGGTGGACGGGGTCGCCCCGCCGCTCGTCGTGGCGGCGGCGAGGGCCGTGAGACCCCCGGTGGCCACGACGCCGAACACCGCGGTCCCGATGGTCAGGTTGCGCAGGCGGCGATTGGCTCGGGAACGGGCCTCGCGCCTGTTGTCGGTCGTCTTCATGCCTCGTACCTTGCGCGGCCTTCCTTTCGGACGGATGACGGTCTGCCCGGCGGCTCAGCGTTCCGCGACGATCCCCTCGAGCTGGGCGAGGTGCTCCTCGAGGTGGGCGAGGACCATCCGTCCGACCAGCGCGTTCGCGGTTATCTCCCCCAGGCGCGGGTGCAGGCCCACGGCGTCGTCCTCGCCCGGCGCCGCCTCCGCGAGGCGCGCCTCCCAGCGCCCGATCCCCGCGTCGATCCGCGCGAACAGCTCGCGCAGCGGCACCGTCCGGTCCCGCTCCAGGATGCCGACCCGCATGGCGTCGCCCGTGTTGCGCCCGAACGGCGTCCCGTCACCGGCCGCGCGGCCGCCGTCCACGATCCGCTCGTACTCGCCCAGCCAGTAGACGAGCATCTCGCCGAGGTGGGCCAGCACCTCGCGCGGGCCCCACGAGGCCTCGGGCTCGACCCCGAATCGTTCCGCCAGCGGCCACGGCTGCCCTGCGTCCACGCGTGGACGGAGCGCGGCGTAGGCGGAGCGCAGCTCCGCGAGGCGGGTGAGGGCTGCGGCGTGGGGCGTGCGGGCGTCATCCATGCACGCAGTCTGGCGGGCTCGCCGCCGCTTGTCAGCCCGCCAAAACCGGCATCCGTCGCCCGGCGTACGGGTCCGTGTCCAGCGTCCCCCTCCACCTGGAGCCAGCTCGAATGCACACCCGCTCCCTGGCGGTGCCGTTCCTCGGCCTCGCCGTCCTCCTCGCCGCCTGCGGCTCCGGGGCCGCATCCCCGTCCGCCGCGCCCGCCACCGTCGCACCGGCCAGCGCCTCCGCGGCCGGCGCCGCCGTCGCCCTGGCCGACACCAGCCTCGGCAGGGTTCTCGTGAGCGACAAGGGCATGACCCTCTACGCGTTCAAGCCGGACAACGCCGGCGACTCCACTTGCTACGACAAGTGCGAGGCCAGCTGGCCGCCCCTCAAGGGCACCGCGGCCACCGCCGGCGACGGCCTCACGGCCGGCGACTTCGGCACCACGACCCGCAAGGATGGCAGCACCCAGATCACGTTCAAGAAGTGGCCGCTGTACGCCTTCGCGGGCGACAAGGCCGCCGGCGATGTCGGGGGTCAGGGCCTCGGCGGCAAGTGGTTCGTCGTGGATGCCACGGGCACGATGGTCGGCGCGGACGCCGCAGCCTCTCCCGCGGCGTCACAGGCGGCCTCACCGGCTGCCTCACAAGCGGCGGCCGGCGGCCCCGCGATCGACGTCGCGACCAACAAGCTCGGCAAGATCATCGTGGACGGCAAGGGCATGACGCTCTACGCGTTCGCGGCGGACGCGAACGGCACGTCAGCCTGCACCGGCGACTGCCTCAGCAACTGGCCGGCCCTCATCGGCGGCGCCGCCCCCACACTGGGAACCGGCCTCAGCGCCGAGGACTTCAAGACCATCACCCGCGACGACGGGGCCACGCAGGTCACGTTCTACGGGATGCCGCTGTACACGTTCGCCGGCGACAAGGCCTCGGGCGACACCAATGGCCAGGGCCTTGGCGGCAAGTGGCACGTCATCACGTCGGACGGCACCGTCGTCAAGTAGCCCCTCGGCGTCCTCTCGCGTCCACGGGCGCGGCGGCCCACCCGGGTCGCCGCGTTCCCGTGTCGGGATCGCGACCGCCTCGTCAGGAAAGCGACAGGTGACACACCCCACACTGCGGATGTGACTACGCTCGCCCGCCACCGATCCCTGCTGCTCCTGCTCGGGGCGGCCCTGGCTTGGCGCCTGGCGCTGGCGTTCGTGATCGTGCCGGGCCGCGGCTACGCGACGGACCTCGGGCTGTTCTGGCAGTGGGCGACCTCACTCGCCCAGCACGGGTCCGGGACCTTCTACGCCTCCACGGGCTCCGCGAACTACCCGCCCGGGTACCTGTACGTCCTCTGGGCGCTGGGGCTGACCGGCGAGCCGGCGCTCCTCAAGCTGCCGGCGATCCTCGCGGACATCGGGATCGGCGCCGTCCTCTACGCGCTGGCGCTGCGCTGGCGCGGGCCGCGGACCGGGCTCGTGGCGGCCGCGCTGTTCCTCTTCCTGCCCGTGTCCTGGTACGACTCGGCGCTCTGGGGGCAGGTCGACGCCGTGGGGACGCTGGTGGCGGTCGTCGCGTTGCTCCTGCTCGTGGAGGGCTGGAGCGAAGCCGCCCTCGCGACGGCCGTGCTGGCCGTGCTGGTCAAGCCGCAGTACGCCATCGGGCTCGGGGTCGTGATCCCGGTCCTGGTGCGGCGGCATCTCCTGCGCCCCGGGTCGGGACCGCGACCGGTCCTGGGACGCGTGACCGGCTCGCTGGACCACGCCCTCGGCGGGCTGCTGGCGGACCAGGGGCCACGCCGTCTCGCGAGCTCGGCCGTCCTGGCCGGTGTCCTGGGCATCATGGTCCTCCTGCCGTTCGACCTCGCGAGGTACGCGGCCCCGTCGCTGGCCGACCTCCCGGTCATCGGCCAGGTCGCGGGCCTGGCGGGGCTGTTCGGACGGCTGGGAAGCGAGTTCACGGTCCTGACCGCCAACGCGTTCAACCCGTGGGCCCTCGCCGGGACGCCGCCCCTCGCCCAGACCCTCGCCGGTGGCGGAAGCTGGTGGATCGCGGACTCGACGATCATCGCCGGCGGCCTGCCGGCGGTCACGATCGGGGCCGGCGCGCTGGTGGCGGTGGGGCTGCTCGTGGCCGGCGGGCTCCTGGTCCGCGACGGCCTGGTGCCGATCTTGCTGGGGTTCACGGTCCTGGCGCTCGCCTTCTTCGTCCTGCCGACGCGGGTCCACGAGCGCTACCTGTTCCCGTTCTTCGCGACGGCGTCCGTGCTGGCGGCGCCGTCGGCGGTCCGCGTCGCCGGCCTCGCGGCCCTCAACCTGCTCGCGGCCGTGAACCTCCACGCGATCCTGGCCGGGAACGTGTTCACAACGGGATCCGGTGGCGGCGCGGGTGGCGGGCGGCCCGGCGCGTTCGGGGGTGGGTTCGGTGGCGGGTTCGGTGGCGCCGGCTACACGGCGATCCAGCTGCCCCTGGGCGATGTCGCCCGCAGCGAGGCCGCGGTCACGCTCGTGGCGCTGACGCTGGGCCTGTCGCTCGTCGTGCTGGTGGGGGCGTGGA
>Ga0302299_10001297_pt1 | contig 14983 bp, 15 predicted proteins | sample III_Fen_N3_4_FD_198795 | JGI IMG/M metagenome (GOLD analysis project Ga0302299, IMG submission 198795) | Peat permafrost microbial communities from Stordalen Mire near Abisko, Sweden - III_Fen_N3_4 | ecosystem: Environmental > Terrestrial > Soil > Wetlands > Permafrost | place: Sweden: Abisko... | reverse complement strand
GTCGCGGCGAGGATGCGCGGCAGCTCCGCCGCCTTGTCGAGGACTCCCTCGAAGTGGTGCGGCAGGCGCAGCTTGTGCGCCCGGCGCGCGACGATCGGCGAGCGTTCGCGCGTCACGATCGCGGTCTCGACGCCGGCCTCGCGCAGCCGCTCGACCCCCATCCCGTCGCGCAGCGAGAAGCGCTTCAGCGCTTCGCCGTGCTCCGAAACGTAGACCGTGCCGTCTGTCAGCACACCGTCGCAGTCCGTGAGCACCAGGCGCACGCGAGACGCCCGTGCGACCAGCTCCGACACCGGCAGCGCCCGGGGGAAGCGGGGCTCCGCCGCAAGGCCCAGCTCGCTCACCACGCGGTCCACCCACCGTCGACGACGAGGTTCGCGCCGGTCATGTAGGCCGAGGCGTCGCCCGCCAGGAAGACGATCGCGCCCTCGTAATCCGTGGGCCGCGCCATGCGGCCGAGCGGCGTGCGCTCGGCGTAGCGAGCGACGAACCCGGGCTCCTGGCCGTTCTCGACCCCGCCCGGAGACAGGGCGTTGACGCGCACGCCGTCCCGGCCCCAGTAGGCGGCGAGGTAGCGCGTCAGCGAGAGCACCGCGCCCTTCGTCGTCGGGTAGGCAGCCGACTTGTAGAAGGCCTGCGAGCCGTCGGGTCGGCGGTAGAGCGACTGGTCGGGCGCCACGAGACCATACGTGGAGGCTACGTTCACGATGCTGCCTCCGCCGGCGCGCACCATCTCCGCGCCGAAGGCCTGGCAGCACAGGAAGGTGCCGGTCAGGTTGACACGCACGGCCGCCTCCCACGCCTCGAGCGGGTAGTCCTCGAAACGCACCGGCGCACCCGAGGCCGGGGCTTCGACCTTCTCGTCGATCGCGGCGTTGTTGACGAGCACGTCGACGCGGCCGAGCCGGTCGAGCACGGCCTCGCACAGGCTGCGCACGCTCGAGGGGCTCGTGAGGTCGGCCGCGTGCCCGATCGCGCGACGCCCGTGGACCGCGCTGATCTCGTCGGCCAGCCCCTCGCAGCCCGCGTCGTCGAGGTCCGTGGCGACCACGAGCGCGCCGGCGCGAGAGAGAGCCGCGCAGTGCCGGCGGCCGAGCAGGCCGAGGGCGCCCGTGACCACGGCAACGCGGCCGGCCAGGACTCGCTCGCTCATGGGCGTGCCGCCGCGGGGGCCGGCCGCATGTTGAAGTTCCCCGTCCTCCGGAAGACCGGCTCCACCGGCGCGCCGAGCAGGCGCCGGCCGAAGTCGCCCGTCTCGAGCGCGCCCTTGAGCACGACGAGCGCGTCACGGTAGGCCTCGAGCGCGTGGTCGACGTCGGCGGGCGTGTGGGAGTAGGAGAGGTTATGGAAGCCCTGCCACAGGATGCCGCGCCGCAGCAGCTCCTGCTGCACCAGCGACTTCATTTCGAGCGGGTTCGGGCCGCCGCCGGGGGCAAAACTCACCATGGTCCGGCAGTCGAGGCCCACGCAGGCCGTGACACCCGAGAGGCCGAGCTCGCGGGCGAGGGCGTTGTAGCCGTCCTTGAGGCGCGCACCGACGCGCGCGAGGTGGGCGGGCACCTCGCGCGCCCGCAGTTCCAGCAGCGTGGCCTTCGCCGCCGCGAGCGAGAGCGCCTCACCCCCGAACGTGGTGAAGAAGAACACGTCCTTCTCCAGCAGCTGCATCACGTCGCGACGGCCGGTGAGCAGCGAGAGCGGCATGCCGTTCGCGACGGCCTTGGAGAAGCAGGCGAGGTCGGCCTGCACGCCGAAGTGCTGCTGCGCGCCGCCGAGGGCGAGCCGGAAGCCGGTCCACATCTCGTCGAAGACGAGCAGCGCCCCGGCGGCGTCGCAGGCCTGGCGCAGCCCCTCGAGGTAGCCGGGCCCGGGCTGCTCGAACGTGATCGGCTCGAGGATCACGCAGGCGGTGGCGCCGTCGATCGCTTCGAGCGCCGCCGGCAGGTCGTTGTACGGGATCGTGTAGCTGAGCTCGCGGGTGGCGGAGGGAATGCCGGCGGCGCGGTCGGTGACGCCGATGTACCAGTCGTGCCAGCCGTGGTAGCCGCAGCAGAGCACTTTGTCGCGGCCGGTGAACGCACGAGCCAGACGCACCGCCGCCGAGGTCGCATCCGCGCCCGTCTTGGAGAAACGCACGCACTCGGCCCCGGGGACCAGCTCGCGCACCAGCTCCGCCAGCTCGACCTCGAGCGGGTGCATGAGCGAGAAGGTGATGCCCTGCGAGAGCTGGGCGAGGATCGCCTCGTCCACGGCCGGGTAGCAGTAGCCGAGGGAGATCGGGCCGACGCCCATGCTGAAGTCGAGGTAGAGGTTCCCGTCCACGTCCCACACGTGTGCGCCACGGCCGCGCGCGAGGTACTTCGGCGCGACACCGCGCACGAACTGGCCGGGACCCTTCGCGAGCGTCTGCGTGCCGGCCGGGATCAGGCCGAGCGCGCGCGTCCAGAGCGCCTCGGAGCGGAAGATCTGCGGCAGCTCGTCTTCGGTGCGAAGCGTGTCAGGCATGGGCCTCCCGTTTGCAGAGGGCGTCGAGGATCCGGTCCGCGATGCGCGCGGCCGTGAGCCCTTCGTGGGCGAGCACGTCCGGCAGCAGGGCCGGCTTGAAGAAGGAGGCGCCGAGGTCGATGCCCACGACCCGCGGAGCCAGGCCGTGCGCCAGGCAGGTCTCGGCGAGGATCGTGTGCAGGCCGCCGCGGTGGAAGTGGTCCTCGATCGTGACCACCAGCTCGGAGCAGCGCACGGCGTCGACGATCGCCTCTTCGTCGACCGGCTCCAGGCTGCGCAGGTTGACGAGGCGGACCGGAACACCCCGCGCCGCGAGACGCACGCGCGCCTTGTCCGCCTCGCCGAGCAGCGTTCCGTAGGTCAGGATCGCCACCCCGTCCTCGCGGGCCAGCAACTCCGCCTTCCCGATCGCGAAGGGCTCGACGTGCGTCACGGCGGCCGGGGCCGCGGTGTACCGCACGTAGGCCGGCGCGGGGCTCGCGAGGATCGCCGGCAGCGCCGTCACCAGCTCCTCGAGGTCCGCCGGGCAGAACACCTGCATGCCCGGGATCGCACGCATCACGGCGACGTCGTCCAGAGCCTGGTGTGTCGGGCCGTTGGCCTCCGAGAGCAGCCCGGGCACGAAGCCCACGAGCTTCACCGGCAGCCCCGGGATGCCGACGTCCGTGCGGATGAACTCGAACGCGCGCAGAGTCAGGAAGGTCGCGAGCGCGTGCACGACCGGCGTGCGGCCTCGTACCGCGAGCCCGGCGGCCGCGCCGACCATGGTCTGCTCGCAGATGCCGACGTCGAGGAAGCGCGGCCCGAGCGCCTGCGGTACCCCCCGGATGTGGGCACGGTTCTCGGCCGTCAGCACCACCAGCTCGTCGCGCTCCGCCGCGAGCGCCAGCAGGGCCTGCTCGTAGCTCGGGGAGGCGCTCATCGCACCACCAGCCCGGGGCCCGCCAGGCCGGCGCTCGCCCCACCGCGCAGTTCCGCGACCAGCGCGGCCACCTCGGCCGCGCTGAAGTTCGCGAACCAGCGGTCGGCACGCCCCTCGAGGCTCGGTACGCCCTTGCCACGCACCGTGCGCGCGACGACGGCCGTGGGCCGGCCGGGCGCGGCCGGCAACGAGGCGAAGGCCTCGAGCAGGTCCGGGAAGGAATGCCCGTCGACCGTGCGGCACGACCAGCCGAAGGCCTCGAGCTTGGCCGGCAGCGGCTCGAGCGGCAGCAGCTCCTCGGTCGCGCAGTTGGCCTGCAGGCCGTTGCGGTCCACGACCGCGACCAGGTTGTCCAGCCGCTGCGCCGCCGCGACCAGCAGCGCCTCCCAGATCGAGCCCTCGTCGAGCTCCCCGTCGCCCAGCACCACGAACACACGGTTCGTGCCGCCGCGCAGCCGGATGTCGAGGGCGATCCCGATACCGACGGCGAGCAGGTGGCCGAGCGAGCCCGAGTGGAACTCGACGCCGGGCAGCGCGCGGTTCGGGTGCCAGTAGACCGAGTCGCTGGTCTTGAGGTGCTGGCGCAGGCGCTCGGCCGGAAAGAAGCCGAGCTCGGCGAGCGTCGCGTAGAGTGCCGGCACGTCGTGCCCCTTGGAGAGCAGCAGGTAGTCCCGCCCGGGGTCGCCGAGACGCGCGGGGCTGACGCGCAGCACCCGCGAGTAGAGGTAGACGAGCAGATCGGCGCAGGAGAGCGAAGCGCCGATGAAGCAGCCGCCGGCGGTGGCCAGGCGCAGGCAATGCTCGCGCACGCGCAGCGCGAGCGCCTCGAGCTCCCGTTCGTCTCCGGGGACGAGGACGGCGGGCACGGCGCTCACGGGCGAGCCCCGGCGACGGCGGGCGCCGCGTCCTCGGGCGCCACGCGGGTCTCGCCGGGCCGTACGGTGCGCAGCGCGGCGAGGTGATGGCGGTACCAGTTGACGCCGCGGTAGCGCGCGTTGCGCTCCCGCAGCTCGGGTCGCTCCTCGAGCAGCCGCAGCACGTCGGCGAGCGGGAAGACCGGCCGCTCGGGGCGCCAGAGCGCGTCGTAGACGGCCTTGACGAGCGCGTAGTCGTCCGGGTAGTCGAGCGTCAGGCGATGCGTGGCCGAGAGATCGCGACCGCTGTCCCAGGCGACGTTACCGATGCGGAAACGGCCTGGCTGGTCCCAGAGGAACGGTGTCGTGTGCTCGCGCTCGTGCGGGGCGGCGGCGGAGAGCCAGGCCCGCTCGAGGGCCTCGAAGCTCATGGCCTCGACGTCGTTGCCGTCCGGCCAGCTGGGTGGATGAAGGTTGCCGACGTAGTCGAAGCCTCCTGGCGAGCGCAGGAAGGCCCCGAGCACCTGGTCGATCACGGCGGGATCGATCAGCGGGCAGTCGGAGGGGATCTTCACCACCAGCTCGGCATTCGCCGCGCGGGCCGCTCGGTAGTGGCGGTCGAGGAGGTCGGTCGGGTGGCCGCGGAACACACGGACGCCGAAGCGACGCACGCACTGGGCGAGCCCGTCGTCTTCCGGCTGGACCGTAGTCGCGACGACGAGGTCGAAACGCGTGCGGGCCCCCAGCACGCGCTCGACCATGCGCAGCAGCACCGGCGCGCCGGCCGCCGGGAGCAGGACCTTGCCGGGCAGGCGGGTGGAACCGGTGCGCGCCTGGACGACGACCAGCGTCCTCACCGGGCCTCCGCCACGGCCAGCGGCCGGAATCGCGGCAGCCGCGCGCCGGCGCGACTCGTGGCGACGACCTCCCGGCAGACGGTGGCGATCTTCCGCGCGGCGCAGCCGTTCTGCTCGGGCAGCAGCCGGCGCAGCTGAGCCAGGTCCCAGTAGGAGTGGCACTCCTTGCCCAGCGCGAGGCCCACGAACACCGTGGAGGAGTACTGCGTCACCAGCGCGTCGCAGTTCGCGATCATCGCCTCCGCGCTGCCGCGCGCGAAAACGAGCGCGCTCGGGGCGACGGCGTGGATCTCGCGTGTGGCGCGCGCCTCGTTCTCGTTCGGGTGCAGCTTGAAGACGAGCGGCCGCCCGGCGGCGATCTCCACGCAGCGGCGGAGGAAGGCGGCGCGGTCGTCGCGCTTGAGCGTCTCGCGCGCGTCGGAAGAGCACACGAGCACGTAGCCGCGGTGCGGGAAGTCGTTCTCGAGATAGCGCCGGCAGTCGTCGAAGTTCGGGATGCCGGTGACCGCCACGCGTTCGGGGGGCACGCCGCGGCTCACGAAGTGATCCCGGTAACCTCCGCTCGCGACGCAGAAGCGGTCGTAGGCGTGGCTGAGGCCGGTGGCGGCCGTGCCGGCGAGAAAGCGCGGCAGCAGCGGGAAGCGCCGCCACAGGCGGTACTCCCAGCCCTCGGGGTCGAGGATGCCCTCCTGCACCAGCACCAGCCGGGTGGCGCGGGCGTTGCGCTGGACGATCACGTCCGAGCAGGTGACCACGAGGTCGTAGGCGCTTTGACGGCCGCGGTAGTCGACGTGGAGGCGCTCGCGCTCGAGGTAGTCGAGGCAGCGGCGCACGAGCTTCTTCCCGGCGACCGTGAACTCCCCGAAGCCAGCCCGGTGGGCCCAGTCGAGGGCGCCGTCGCAGTAGTAGGGCGTGAAGGCGTGCTCATGCTCCGGCAGCTCGCGCGCGACCTGGTGCATCTGAGTGGTCTGGTTGAGGGTTCCGCAGATGAAGAGGATCCGTCGTCGTTCGCTCACCGACCGCCTCCTTCGGGTCCAGGCCGGCCTGCGCCGAGAGCAACAGGCTCCAGCCGCCGGCGATCCACGCGAGCTCCTTCAGCCTCTTGAGCGCCACGAAGGCCGCACCGAACGCAGCCGCCCGGGGCGTGCCCACGAGGCGCAGCAACGCCACGTAACCGAGGTCCTGCACCCCGAGCCCCGCCGGCACGAAGAAGACAAGGGCACGCAGCAGCGAGACGAGCGGCTCGAAGGCCAGCACCTGCCAGGGAGTCACCTCGGCCCCGAGCAGCCTCAACAGCGCCAGCGTCTCCAGCGATTCGGCCAGGTAGACGAGGGTGAACCAGGCGCAGGCCTGGGCCCGCTGCCGCCGCGGCAGGTCGAGCACCCGCCGTGCCTCCCGGTCCGCATCGCGCAGGCGTATCGAGCCCGCGCCCACCCAGTCGCGGACCCGCGCCCAGGAGGAGCGCCGCAGCACGACGTGCAGGCGGGCAAAGGGCGAGGCGTGCCGCATCACGCGGGCGGCCGCCGCCGCGGCCAGCAGCAGCGACAGCGCGGCGACGCCGGCGGCCGCCGCCAGCGGCCGCGGAACAGGGGCTCCCGCTGCCGCGGCCAGGGCGGCCATGGCGAGCACGAGGCCATGGCCGGGCAGGAGGAGCAGCCGACGGGCCGCCAGACTGCCGATCGCCTCGCCGAGCGGGATGCCGCTGCGCCGCGAGACCAGCCACGCCGAGGCCGCCTCGCCGGCGACTCCGGCCGACGGCAGGCTCTGACTGACCGCCTCGCCGCAAGCACGCGCAGCGAACAGCGCTCCGAGCGGCGCCCGGCCCCGGGAGCGGCCAACCAGCAGCGCGCGCCAGCCCAGCGCGTCGGCACCGAGCACCAGGGCGAACGGCGCGAGCGCCAGCAGTGACAGCGGGCCGGCCTGCGCGATCAGGCACAGACCCCCGGCCGGGTCCGCCTGGTGCCAGGTGGCCCAGAAGAGCAGCGTCGGCACGCCAAGCCCGGCAATCCAGCGCAGCGTCCGCGGCCAGCAAGGGTCGTTCACCTCTACCGGAGAAAGGTCAGCCAGACGAGCGAGCCGATCGCCGCGCCGGCGAGCGCGCCCGCGAGCACGTCGCTCAGCCAGTGCAGCCCGAGCACGACGCGCGAGGCAGCCACGCTTCCCGCGATCAGCAGCACGGGCAGCGTCGCCGGGGGAAACGAGAGCAGGAGCACGGAGCCGATCGCGAAGGAGTTGAGGGCGTGTCCGGAGGGGAAGGAGAAGCGGTCGGACGGAAACCAGGCGAGCGGGTCCACGTCGAAGTGGCGGGGCTGCGCGCGGTGGCACGGCCTGGGCCGACGGACCCGGCCCTTGACCAGCACGAGGAGCGCGTTCGCGAGACCGGCCGAGACCGCGGCAGCGGCCAGCACCTGCAGCCCCCGGTTGCCGCTGGCCGCCAGCAGGGCGGCGACCAGCAGCCAGAGCGAGCCGTCGCCCAGGCGGGTGGCCGTCAGCATCCAGTAGCGAACCCATCGCGGCGGCCGCCACTCCAGCAGCCGTCCACTCAGGCGATCGTCCGAGGCGAGGACGTAGGCGAGAACGCTCATGCCGCCTCCCGCAGGGAAGCCGCGCCCAGGCCGGGAGGCGCGGCGGACGCGACGGGCCAGCCGAAGGTCTTCTGGAACCGCCGGAGCTGGCTGCTGCCAAAGCGCAGCTCGTGCAGGTACACGCCGAGCGTGAAGAGCGGGATGAGCGGCAGCAGCGGCAGCAGCGCCGCGCTGGCGGTGACGCGCAGCCAGGGAGCTGTGTTGCGGGCGAGATCTCCCGCGGTCTCGCGGTAGCCCGCTGCAAAGACGCGGGTCACTTCCGACGTCAACCGGCGGTAGCTTCCGGAGCGCCCGGCGGGCACGGTGAGGCCGCGGCGCAGGCCGTCCAGGAACTCCTGCCGGCTGCGCGCTCCGGCGACGGTGGTGAACGCTCTCGCCACGTGCGCGAGCGAATGGGCGTCGCTGCCGCCGACGCTGGCGAGGCCGGCCGCGCGGCTCACGAGACGCGCGCCCTCGTTGTGCCCCTCGGGCATGGCGCCGTTCAGCGTCTCGATCAGCGGCAGGCGAGCGACCGGCAGTCGCAGGTCGGCCGGTTCCCGGGCTCCGGTCAACGCCGAGAAAGGATGGTTCACGCTGGCGGGCACATCGTTCTCGGCCAGCCAGGCGAAGAGGGCTTCGGCGTCCTCGCGGCGCGCCTGGATCTCGGCGTGCTGGCGTTCGTCCAGGTCGAACACGTTCACGTGCAGCTGGCGGCCGCCCGGCAGGGAGACCGTCACCTCCTCGCTCACGAACGCGTTCGGCAGGTGCACGAGGCGCAGCGCGCCCTCGATCGTGTCGTGGTCGGTGAGCGTCACGAGGTCCATGCCCCGCGCAACGGCCCGCTCGTAGACCTCGAGCGGATCGGAGTAGCATTCCCTGCCGACGTGCTCCAGCACCGGGACGTCGGCGCGCCCCGAGTACCAGGAGTGGACGTGGAGGTCACAACGCATCAGGCCCGCACCCTCGCGCTCATGGCCACCCCCTGCGGCGGCTTCACCGCCGCCACCACGATTGAAGCCGCGTGGCGTGGCGAGCGCGTGATGCGCCCGGAAACATCGGGTGACGACGGGATGACCGGGCCTTCACGGTTTCGTCACGCGGCGCCGCGGCAGGGTCACGCGGGCGTAGCCGGCACGCGCGACGCTCGCGGATGAGCGCACCGCCCGACGTCCTGCTGTTCACGATCGACGCCGGCGGCGGGCACCGCGCTGCGGCCCGCGCGCTCGCCGCCGCGGCCGAGGAGACGGGGACGCCGTTCCGGCTCCAGGTCGAGAGCTTCCAGCAGGTCCTGATCCGGCTCGATGTGCTGCAGCGGCTAACCGGCCTCTCGCTGGAGGGGGCCTACAACGCGATCCTGCGCCAGCACCTGAACGCGGCGATGGCGCCGCTGCTGCGCCTGATGCACGCGGGCATCCGCGCCCGGCGCGGCGCGATCGTACGCGAGCTGGCCCGCTGGCTCGGCGAGCGGCCGCGTCCCGTGGCGGTCGTCTCGGTGATGCCGAACTTCAACGGCATCATGAAGCGGGCGCTGGAGGCGGCGCACCCGGGCGTGCCGCTGATCGTGGTACTGACCGACCTCGCCGACTTCCCGCCGCGCTTCTGGATCGAGCCGGGCGTCGACCGCATCGTGGTCGGGACCGACGAGGCGGCCACGCAAGCGGTCGTGCTGGGCGTCCCGCGCGAGCGCGTGACGCGTGTCTCCGGGATGGTGCTGCACCCGCGCTTCTACCGCTCGCTCGGCCAGGACACGCGGGAGCGCGTGCGCGCAGAGCTGGCGCTGGCGCCCGACGACTTCGCGGTCCTCTTGCTCTTCGGCGGCAAGGGCTCGCCCGAGCTGCAGCCGGTCACCGAGCGGCTGCTCGCCACCGGCGCCGCCGCGCGGGTGATCGCCGTCTGCGGCGACAACCCGGCCCTCTACGCGAGGCTCGCCCCGCTCGAGGCGCGTCACCCGGGGCAGCTGCTGCGGCTCGGCTTCACGGATCGCGTGGCGGAGCTGCTGGCCGCGAGCGACCTGCTCGTGACCAAGCCCGGGCCGGGCTCGCTGTCCGAGGCCTTCCAGCTGCACGTGCCCGTCGTCGTCACGCGCAACGTCCACACGATCCCACAGGAGCGATTCAACACCGACTTCGTGCGCGAGCGCGGGCTGGGCCTGGTGGTGGGCCACTGGCGTGAGATCCCCGCCGCCGTCGCTCGGCTGCGAAGTGTCCCCGCCGAGCGGGCCGCGATGCGCGAGCGGCTCGCGACACTGCCCCCGAACCGCGCCGTGTACGAGGTGCTCGAGGCGATCGCGCGCGAGGCCGGCACGACGTGGGCCGCTCCCCGGGTTCCCTTGTGATCGGTAGACCCAGGCATCATCGTGGCGACTGTTTGGCAATGATATGATTAGTGTGATTTATGGCAACAGCGAAGCTCCTCTACCGCCGGCTCGACGCGCTGTTCGGCGGGCTCAAGACCCGGCGCGCGCAGCCGAAGCTGCTCGAGGCCTTCCTCGAGGACTCGTTCGCGAGCTTGCGCGAGGACCTGCGCCTGAAGGCGGGCCTGCTCTATGCCGAGCGCCGAGACGGCTTCGCGCTCGTGAAGGCGGTGGGCGACGCCGGGGGACCGCTCGCGGAGACGCTCGACGCCGCACAGCCGCCGATCGCGGAGGTCGCGCGCCACCGCGTCTACATCTTCGCGAACCCCGAGGCGGAGGGCAGCCCGCAACAGCGCGGCCTGCTACCGCACGCGGCGGTGGCGGGCCTGCTGGTGGGCCGGGCGCCGAGCCGCTACGTGTTCTTCTTCCTGCTGGCCGACGGCTGGCAGCTCGACGAGCTCGATTTCGCGCTGAACACGACGCGGGCCGCGCTCGATGCGCGCCTGGTAGACGCGCGGGTGCGCGGCTCGTTCCGGGAGGCGGCCGAGATCCAGCAGTCGCTGCTCGTCGAGGAGCCGCCTGTCTTCCCGGGCTTCGAGCTGGCGGCGCGCTCGATCGCGGCCGAGGAGGTGGGCGGCGACTTCTACGACTTCCACGACCTCGGCGACGGGCTGCTCGGGGTCGCGATCGGGGACGCGAGCGGCCACGGCCTGCCCGCGGCGCTGCTGGTGCGCGACGTGGTGACCGGGCTGCGCATGGGGATCGAGAGGGAGCTCAAGGTCGCGCAGGTGTTCTCGAAGCTCAACCGCGTGATCCACCGCTCGCGGCTGTCCAGCCGCTTCATCAGCGTCTTCTATGCCGAGGTCGAGTCGGAAGGCAACGTCGTCTACGTGAATGCGGGCCACCCGCCGCCGATCGTGTTCTCCGCGCACCCGCAGCCCGGCCAGCCCTTCGAGGCCGAGCTGACCGTGGGCGGGACCGTGATCGGCCCGCTGCCCAATTCCCAGTTCCGGCGCGGCCTCGCGCGCGTGCAACCGGGCGAGGTGCTGGTGGCCTGCACCGACGGCATCCTCGAGCGGCGCAACGGGGCGGGCGAGTTCTTCGACACCCGGGGCCTGCGCGCGGCGGTGCACGACACGCAGGGCCAGCCCGCGCAGGCGATCCTCGACCGCATCTTCGAGGCCTCGAGCGCCTGGGGCGGGACACGGCCGTGGGAGGACGACGCCACGGTCGTCGTCCTCAAGCGGACCTGACCGGCTCTCAGTCGAGCAACCGCGCGCGCCGCTCGGCGCTGACGCGCGGGCAGCTCTCGGACTGCGGCGCGAACAGGCGTCGGCGGACCCGGGCAACCTGGTCGTAGACAGCGTCCGCGATCCGCGTCGGCACGACGGCGGCGAACGCGGCCAGCAGGAGCCCGCTGGCGCCGGTGAGCCGCAGCGCCGCACGCACCGCGGCCGAGCGCACCAGCAGCCGGCCGTCCGGCAGCCGCAGCAGCAGGCTGTCGGGCAGCGAGGCCCGCTCGCTCGCGGGTACGAGCGCCCGGAAGGTCGTGCCGCCAAGCGGCGCAAAGCGCAGGCGGCCTCTGCGGTCGAGGCGGAGCAGGAGCCGCACCGAGCGGTGGCACAGGCCGCAGCCGCCGTCGTAGAACAGGACGGGGCCCGTCGCGGTCGCGGCCGGGCTCAGGGCCGCTCGGCGAGCAGCTCGGCCACGCGCGCCTCGATGCTGCCGACGCTCGTCAGCCCCTCGCGCCGGAAGCGGATCACGCCGGCGCTGCCCGCCGCCGGCCGGCGCAGGTCGAGCACGAGCTTCGTCGGGAACGCCGCGAGCTCGAGCGGATCCACGAGCGCATCGCCGCAGTAGACAGGGAAGCCGGTCGGCGAGGCCTTCAGGAACGCCTCCACCGTGGCACGGTCCTCGCCCACGTTGAGACTCAGCAGCGCGACATCCGATCGTCCCTCCAGCCGCCGGTGGTAGGCCGCCAGCTCGGGCAGCTCGTGGATGCAGGGCTGGCACCAGGAGGCCCAGAAGTCGATCACCACGATCTTGCCCGCGAGCTGCGCGGTCGACAGCGACCGTCGGGCGAGGTCCCTGACCTCGAACGGCTGGATCGGCACGCGCACGGCCTGCCAGTCCTCGGCAGCCGGCGCGGCGACCGCAGCGAGCAGGACGCAGAAGATCGCCTTCGACACTGAGCGCACGGGGCCTCCAGCCAACGGCTCAGGCTACCAGATCGGGGCGGCACTTGGCGCAGGCCGCGCCGCGACCCTATGCTCAGCCAGGTGCCTCGCGGCCGGACCGCGGGTTGCCCCCGGGAGAGAGCCATGGCAGACGCAAACGGCGGAGCGGTCCGCGTCGAGACGGACTCGTTCGGGCCGATCGAGGTCGCGGCGGAGCGCCTGTGGGGTGCTCAGACGCAGCGTTCGCTCCAGAACTTCCGCATCTCCGGCGAGCGCGTGCCGCTCGCGCTCGTGAAAGCGCTCGTGCTCGTCAAGAAGGCCGTGGCCCTCGTCCAGCTCGAGCTCGGCGTGCTCGACGAGCGCCGCGCGCGCGCGATCGTTGCCGCGGCGGACGAGGTGCTGCTCGGCCGCTGGGACGACGAGTTCCCGCTGCTCGTCTGGCAGACCGGCAGCGGCACGCAGACGAACATGAACGTCAACGAGGTGCTCGCGAACCGGGCCAGCGAGATCCTCGGTGGCCCGCGCGGCGAGGGGCGGCTCATCCACCCGAACGACGACGTGAACCGCGGTCAATCGACGAACGACGCCTTCCCGACCGCGCTCCACGTGTCGGCGGTGCTCGCGTTGCGCCGCGAGGTGATCCCCGCCGTCGCGCGGCTGCGCGACGCGCTGGCCACGAAGGCCGAGGCGTTCCGCGACGTCGTCAAGATCGGCCGCACGCACCTGATGGACGCGACGCCGCTCACGCTCGGTCAGGAGATCTCCGGCTGGGCGGCGCAGCTCGAACATGGCGGGCGCCACCTGGAGCAGGCGCTCCCCCACCTGTCGGAGCTGGCCCTCGGCGGCACGGCCGTCGGCACGGGGCTCAACGCGCACCCGGAGCTCGGCTCGCGCGTCGCCGCGCGGCTCTCGGAGCTGCTGGGCACGCCGTTTCTCAGCGCTCCCAACAAGTTCGAGGCTCTCGCCGGACGAGACGCCGTCGTCTTCGCGCACGGCGCGCTCAAGACCGTCGCGGCCGCGCTCAACAAGATCGCGAACGACGTGCGCTGGCTGGCCTCCGGGCCACGCTCCGGCCTCGGCGAGATCGCGATCCCCGAGAACGAACCGGGCAGCTCGATCATGCCCGGCAAGGTGAACCCGACGCAGTCCGAGGCGCTGACGATGGCCGCCGCGCAGGTGATGGGCAACGACGTCACCGTCAACATCGCCGGCATGTCCGGCAGCTTCGAGCTCAACGTCTTCATGCCCGTGCTCGCCCACGCGCTGCTGCAGAGCTGCCGGCTGCTGGCCGACGGCTGCGAGAGCTTCCGGCTGCACTGCGCCCTCGGCATCGAGCCCGTGCGTGAGCGCATCCGCGAGAACCTCGAGCGCTCGCTGATGCTGGCGACCGCCCTCAGCCCGCACGTCGGCTACGACGCGGCGGCGAAGGTGGCGCGCCACGCGCACGCGACCGGCAAGACGTTGCGCGAGGCGGCGCTCGAGCTCGGGGTGGTCAGCTCCGAGCAGTTCGACGCCTGGGTTCGGCCGCAGGACATGGTGGGAGAGGCGTGAGCCGGGCGGCGGCGAACCCGGCCGGCGCTGCCCTGCGAGCGCTGCGAGCGCACGCGCTTCGCTACCCGGAGACGAGGCAGGAGTTCCCCTGGGGCGAGCCCGTCGTCAAGGTGTGCGGGAAGATCTTCCTGTTCCTGGGGCGCCCGGAGGGCGGCCTCTCGCTCAGCGTCAAGCTCCCGGGCTCGTCGACACTCGCGCTCGACCTGCCCTTCGCCACGCCGACCGCCTACGGCCTCGGCAAGAGCGGCTGGGTGACGGCGCGCTTCGACGCGAAGCGCAGGCCGCCGCTGCCCATGCTGAAGCAGTGGATCGACGAGAGCTACCGGGCGGTCGCGCCGAAGCGGCTGCTGGCGGCACTCGCGGGCAGCCCGCCAGCCGTTCACCGCTTCGCCGCTCCGGGGCGGGCAAGCCGGAAGATCAGGCGCTGAGGCTCAGCGGAACAGCCAGAAGAACAGCAGCACCGCGCCGATCACCGCGATGCCGCCGGCGAGCGCGGCCGGGGAGGGGCGCATGTCGATGTCCTCGCGCACCGGCAGGCGCCGAGGCTCGCGCAGCGGCCGCGCGAGCGTGATCGCGCCCATCACGGCGAGCAGCACCGCCAGCGTGGCCAGCATCCGGTGCAGGTACGCGACCCCGGGCCAGGCCCAGGCGAGCAGGCCATAGACCGGCGCGCTCAGGACGAGCGCTGCGAGGCCAGCCAGCGGCGGGGCCTGCGGCACGGCGAAGCCGAATACGAAGGCCGCCACGATCCCGGGCGACACGTAGCCCTGGAACTCCTGGATGAACGTGAAGACGCCGCCCTGCAGGAAGGGCGAGGTGGCGAGGACGGCCGCCAGCGCCAGCGCGACCACGGTCGTCACGCGGCCCACGGCCACGAGCTCGCTCTGTGAGGCCAGCGGCCGGAAGAACCGCCGGTAGAGGTCGATCGTGAACAGCGTCGACGCGGAGTTGAGCACGGAGGCGAGCGTGCTGATGACGGCGCCGGCGAGCGCCGCCAGGATGAAGCCGCGCAGGCCGGAGGGCACCAGCTCGCGGATCAGCATCGGGTAGGCCTGGTCGGCCCGCACCAGCGAGGCCCCGTAGAGCTGGTGCGCGATGGCCCCCGGCATCACGATCGCGAAGGGCACCAGCAGCCACAGCGCGGCCGCGAACACGATCCCGGCCTGGCCCTGCCCGAGCGAGCGCGCGGCGAGCGTTCTCTGC
>Ga0302299_10001296_pt1 | contig 14985 bp, 9 predicted proteins | sample III_Fen_N3_4_FD_198795 | JGI IMG/M metagenome (GOLD analysis project Ga0302299, IMG submission 198795) | Peat permafrost microbial communities from Stordalen Mire near Abisko, Sweden - III_Fen_N3_4 | ecosystem: Environmental > Terrestrial > Soil > Wetlands > Permafrost | place: Sweden: Abisko... | reverse complement strand
GGCGAGCGCGCAGCACTGGCTGTGGGCGGTCTCGAGGTCGCCGATGACGAAGCCCCCGCCGTGGAACCACACGAGCACCGGGAGGGTCTCGTCGGGCGTGGTGCCGAGCGGCCGGTACACACGGACCCCGAACGAGCCGCCCGAGCCCGCGACGACCTGGTCGGTGGTCGAGGCCACCTCCTCGCCGGGTGTGGCGGCCAGGGCTGCGAACCCGGTGCGGTTCTCGTCGGGGCTGAGCTCGGTCGGCGGCGGCCCCGGAAGACTGGCGATGAGGTCGAGGAACTGCTGCACTTCCGGCTTCACCGGCATGGATCGCCTCCGAGTTGCTTGCCCGAGCGCCCGCTCGTCGCCACGGTCAGAACCGGCGCATCCTCGCACACCACGCCGCGGCTCGCCGGGGAGCGGCCACGGCATCGGTGGGAGGCGCGGCCCTCTACTGTGATGCCCCCAACCCGTCTCGCACCCAGGGAGCGGAAGTGCCCTTCGTCTACGCCTTCGACCACAAGCACCGGCGCCCGCCGATGAGCCTCAAGGGGCTGCTCGGCGGCAAGGGCGCGAACCTGGCGGAGATGACGTCGGTGCTGCGCCTCCCGGTGCCGCCCGGGTTCACCATCACCACCGAGGCGTGTGTGGCCTTCCTGCGCGACGGCTGGCCCGACGGGCTCAACGCAGAGATCGACCGCCACGTGGCCAAGCTCGAGAAGGCCATGGGGCGCAAGCTCGGCGACCCCGACGACCCGCAGCTCGTCAGCGTGAGGTCGGGCGCCGCGTTCTCGATGCCCGGGATGATGGACACGGTCCTCAACCTCGGGCTCAACGACCGGTCCGTGAAGGGTCTCGCCCGGGCCACCGGCGACGAGCGCTTCGCCTACGACTCCTACCGTCGCTTCATCTCGCTCTACGGACGCATCGTGCTCGGCATCGAGGCCGAGGCGTTCGACGTTCCGCTCGACGCGGCCCGTGAGGCCGTCGGGGGCGCCACCGACGCCGACATCCCGGCCGACGCGCTGGTGTCGCTGTGCCACGACTTCAAGGCGGTCGTGAAGGCGCGCAGCGGCAAGCCGTTCCCGCAGGACCCGCGGCGTCAGCTGCGCGGTGCCATCGAGGCGGTGTTCCGCTCGTGGAACACGCCCCGCGCCAAGTCCTACCGGGTGCGCGAGAAGATCGGCCACGACCTCGGCACCGCGGTCAACGTCCAGGCCATGGTCTTCGGCAACCGCGACGAGCGGTCCGGCACCGGCGTGGCCTTCACCCGCAACGCCGCCACCGGCGAGAACCGGCCCTACGGCGACTTCCTGGTCAACGCCCAGGGCGAGGACGTGGTGGCCGGCATCCGCAACACCGAGGACCTCGACCGCCTCGGGGAGCACTTCCCCGAGATCCTCGACGAGCTGGTCGCCATCTTCGACCGGCTCGAGCGCCACTACCGCGACATGTGCGACACGGAGTTCACGATCGAGCAGGGCCGCCTCTGGATGCTCCAGACGCGTGTCGGCAAGCGCACGGGGCGCGCCGCCCTGCGCATGGCGGTCGAGATGACGCGCGACAAGCGCATCAAGCTCACCCACGAGGAGGCCGTGCAGCGCATCACCGCCGAGCACCTCGACCAGGTGCTGCACCCCCAGTTCGGCGAGTCCAACATCACGGTGCTCACGAGCGGGCTCGCCGCCTCACCCGGTGCCGCGGTGGGCCGCGTGTACCTCGACGCCGACCGCGCGGTCAGCGCGTCGGCCAACGGCGAGAAGGTCATCCTCGTCCGCAACGAGACCTCGCCCGACGACATCCACGGCATGCAGGTGAGCCAAGGCATCCTCACCGCCCGCGGGGGGCTGGTGAGCCACGCCGCGGTGGTGGCCCGTGGCTGGGGCATCCCGGCCGTGGTCGGCGCCGAGAAGGTGCAGTTGCACGACGGCAACTTCACCGTCGGCGACACCTCGGTGGCCGAGGGCGACGTGATCTCCCTCAACGGCAGCACCGGTGAGGTCGTGCTCGGCGAGGTCGAGCTGGTGGCAGCCAAGCCGTCCGATGAGTTCGACACGATCCTCGGCTGGGCCGATCGCATCCGCAAGGGCAAGCTCGCGGTGCGGGCCAACGCCGACAACGGCCCCGACGCCGCCAACGCCCGCTCGTTCGGCGCCGAGGGCATCGGCCTCTGCCGCACCGAGCACATGTTCCTGGCCGACGACCGCCTCCCGGTGGTGCGGCGCATGATCCTGGCCGACACGCCCGAGGACGAGGAGGCTGCGCTCGACGAGCTGCACAAGGTCCAGAAGGCCGACTTCCTCGAGATCCTCGAGGCCATGGACGGCCTCCCGGTCACCGTGCGCCTGCTCGACCCGCCGCTGCACGAGTTCCTGCCGGCGGTCGACGAGCTCGAGATCAAGGAGGCCACGGTCGGCCTCACCAAGGCCGAGCAGAAGCTGCTCCAGGCCTCACGCTCGTGGCACGAGTTCAACCCCATGCTCGGCGTGCGTGGCGTGCGCCTCGGCGTGGTGAAGCCCGGCCTCTACGCGATGCAGGTCCGGGCCCTGGTCGAAGCCGCGGTCGAGCGTCAGCACGCCGGCGGCAAGCCCATCATCGAGGTGATGATCCCGCTGACCATCTCGCGCGAGGAGCTCGAGCTGGCCCGCGGCTGGGTCACCGAGGCCATCGCCGACGCCACGCAGGGGCTGCGCCGCAAGCCCAGGATCAGCATCGGCACCATGGTCGAGACGCCGCGCGCCGCGCTGCTCGCCGGGGAGATCGCCGAGCAGGCCGACTTCTTCAGCTTCGGCACCAACGACCTCACGCAGATGACGTTCGGCTTCAGCCGTGACGACATCGAGGGCCGGCTCATGAAGCCCTACCTCGAGCTGGGGCTGCTGGCCCGCAACCCCTTCGAGACGGTCGACGACGACGGCGTGGGGGAGCTGGTGCGGCTGGGTGCCGAGCGTGGGCGGGCCGTGAAGCCCGACCTCAAGTTGGGCGTCTGCGGCGAGCACGGCGGCGACCCCGAGTCCATCGGGATCTTCTACGACGCCGGCCTCGACTACGTGTCGTGCTCGCCCTTCCGGGTGCCGATCGCCAGGTTGGCGGCGGCGCAGGCCGTGCTCGCCGGCTGAGCGGCCGTCGCCCCACACCGTGCCCCCCGACGTCGCCACCTGGCAGTGGGCGACGTTCCTGTCGATCGTCATCGGCCTGCTGCTGGTGGAGCTGCTGGTGGTCCAACGGCGGCCACACGCCCCCGCCCTGCGCGAGGCGCTGGTCGAGACCGCCGCGTGGATCGCGGTGAGCCTGGCCTTCGGGCTGGTGGTGTGGAGCTGGTTCGGTTCCGTGGTGGCCGGCCAGTACTACACCGCCTACCTGCTCGAGAAGAGCCTCTCGGTCGACAACGTCTTCGTCTGGGCGCTGATCCTGACCCGCTTCGCGGTGCCCGTGGCCTACCGGGCGCGGGTGCTGTTCTACGGCGTGTTCGGCGCGCTGATCCTGCGGGCCCTGTGCATCGCCGCCGGCATCCGCCTGCTCGACCGCTTCGAGGCGCTGCTCTACCTGTTCGGGGCCTTCCTCGTGGTCACCTCGGTGCGGATGCTGGCGGGCCACGAGGGCACCGCCGACCCCGCCGAAGGGCGCGCCGCGCGCCTGGTGCAGCGCGTCGTGCCCACGTCCGACGGCTACGACGGTGCCAGCCTCTTCACCCGCGCCGGCGGCCGGCGCGTGGCGACGCCCCTCTTCACCGTGCTGGTCCTCGTCGAGGTCACCGACCTGGTGTTCGCCACCGACTCGATCCCCGCGGTCCTCTCGGTCACGCGCAGCACGTTCGTGGCGTTCAGCTCGAACGCCTTCGCGGTCTGTGGCCTACGGGCCCTCTACTTCTGCCTGGAGGGGGCGCGTGCCCGGCTCTCCCACCTCGACGAAGGCGTGGCCGCGGTGCTGCTCTTCGTGGGCGTGAAGATGCTGGTCTCCCACTTCTGGGACATCCCCACCGGCCTCTCGTTGGCGGTGATCGCGGCCATCCTGGCGGTCGCCGTCGTGTGGTCCCTCGCCGACACGGCAGACTGACCCGCCATGGGCATCGTCGACGAGGACGTCGTGCGGGTCCGGGAGGCCACCGATCTGGTGGGGCTGGTCACCCAGCACCTGGCCCTGAAGCGGGTTGGCAGCAACTGGGTCGGCCTGTGCCCGTTCCACGGTGAGAAGTCGCCCAGCTTCTCGGTGAGCGCCGAGAAGGGCTTCTTCCACTGCTTCGGCTGCGGCAAGAGCGGCGACGCCATCACCTTCCTGATGGAGATCGACCACCTCGACTTCCCCGGCGCTGTGGAGACCCTCGCGGCCCGGGCGGGGATCACGCTCCGCTACGACGATGCGCAGCAGGGCGCCGGCCGGCGCCACCGGTCGGAGCTGGTGGAGGTGATGGAAGCCGCCGTGAGCTGGTACCACGAGCGCCTGCTCACCTCGCCCGACGCCGGCCCTGCGCGCGCCTACCTGCGCTCCCGGGGCCTGGGTGGCGACACCGTGCGGCAGTTCCGCATCGGCTACGCACCCGAGGGCTGGGATCTCCTCGCCAAGGCGCTCCGTCGTCACGGCGAGCTGCTGCAGGAGGCGGGGCTGACGTTCGTGAACAAGGCGGGGCGGCAGCAGGACTTCTTCCGCGACCGGCTGCTGTTCCCGATCTTCGACGCGCAGGGCGACCCCGTGTCGTTCGGTGGCCGGGTGATGCCGGGTGGCACCGGGCCCAAGTACCGCAACACCGCGGAGACGCCGCTCTACCACAAGAGCCGCGTGCTCTACGGCCTCAACTGGGCCAAGAACGAGGTGGTCAAAGCCGACCAGGTGATCATCTGCGAGGGCTACACCGACGTCATCGGGTTCGCCACCGCGGGCATCCCCCGGGCGGTGGCCACCTGCGGCACGTCGCTCACCGAGGAGCACGTCAAGCTGCTGCGGCGCTTCGCCCGGAAGGTGCTGCTGGCGTTCGACCCCGACGCTGCGGGCCAGGCCGCCGCCGACCGCGTCTACGCCTGGGAGAAGGCCCACGACATCGACGTGTCGGTCGTCGACCTGCCGCCCGGCGACGACCCCGCCGACCTCGCCCGGCGCGACCCCGAGGCACTGCGGGCCGCCGTCGAGCGTGCCCGGCCGTTCCTGGGCTTCCGCGTCGAGCGGGTGCTGGCCGGCGCCGACCTCCGCACACCCGAGGGTCGGGCCCGCACCGCCGAGGCTGCTCTCTCGGTCATCGCCGAGCACCCCAGCGAGTTCGTCCGCGACCCCTACGTGATGGAGGTCGCCGACCGCTGTCGGCTCGACCCCGAACGGCTGCGCCAGCGACTGCACGACGGGGTGCCGCTCCCGGAGCAGCGTCAGGCCCCCGCTCCCGAGACCCGGGCCCGCCCGCAGGCCACCAACCGCGCCGATGTGGTCGAGACCGAGGCCCTCCGCGTGGCCGTCCACGACCCCACCGCGCTCACCCTCCTCGACTCGGTGCTGTTCGACGACGACGTGCACCGTGAGGCCTTCGATGCCCTGTCCGTCGCCGACGGCGACCTCCACGTGGCCGTCGGGCACGTGGGCCCCGACGCCGCCGAGCTGCTCGCCCGCCTCGCCGTGGAGGCCTCCGACGCCGACGCGGCCGACGTGGCGTCGCGCCTCGTCGACCGTGCCGCACAGCGTGCCCTGGTGTCCCTCGAGCGTGAAGCCAGGCGCGCCGACGACCCGCTCGACTACGCCGCCACGATCGGCTGGCTCAAGCTCCGACTCGAGGAACTTCGCGAGGACCCCATCGCCGGACTCCCGCCCGAGGGACAGTTGGTAGCCTGGCTCGTGACGTGGGCCGGGGAGAGGGCATGACGTACGCCTCACCTCCGTCCCGGGAGGCAGCCGAGACCGTGGAAGACCCCTTCACCGGTCCCGACTCGTCACCAGGGCCGGAATCGCAACTGAGTGCACCAACGACACCGGGTGCCACCGACGCGCCGGCGTCGCCGACCGAGGTCGCCGAGGCCCTCGAGCTCGCGGCCGCCGCCCTGGTCGAGCTCGATCGCGTCGACTTCGACCCCGTCGAGGTGCGGGCCCTGGCCGACGCGGTGAAGGCCGCCGAGCCGGGCTCCCTCGACGCCATCGCCGAAGTGGTCCTCGAGACCCTCGAGGTCGAGCTGTCGACCACCACCGTCACCAACGGCGCGGTCGCCGAGCCCGACGCCGTCGCCGAGACGAGCGACGACGAGTTCGACGAGGAGGTCACCGCGCTGCGGCCCGACCTCCTCGACGGCCCCGACGCCCTGGCCAACCCCGACGACCCCGACGAGGTGGCCGCCAGGCGTGCCCGCCGTCGCCCCCGCCCGGGCACCCGCACCGCCACGGCCGGCACCGACCGCCACAGCAACGCCGCCGCCGACCCCGTGCGCGTGTACCTCAAGGAGATCGGCCGCGTGCAGCTGCTGTCGGCCACCGAAGAGGTGGCCATGGCCAAGCGCATCGAGGCCGGCAGCCAGGCATCGGTGCGCCTCGCCGATCTCGAGGCCGCAGGGGCCACCGAGTCGCTGAGCTTCTCCGAGCGCCGGCGCCTCGAGCGGCTGGCCCGCGACGGCGAGCTGGCCAAGCAGGAGCTCATCCAGGCCAACCTGCGCCTCGTCGTCTCCATCGCCAAGCGCTACAACGGCCGCGGCATGGCCCTGCTCGACCTCATCCAGGAGGGCAACCTCGGGCTGATGCGGGCGGTCGAGAAGTTCGACTACACCAAGGGCTTCAAGTTCTCCACCTACGCCACGTGGTGGATCCGCCAGGCCATCACCCGGGCCATCGCCGACCAGGCGCGCACCATCCGCATCCCGGTGCACATGGTCGAGTCCATCAACCGGGTCCACCGGGTCCAGCGCCAGATGCTCCAGGACCTCGAGCGCGAGCCCACGCTCGAGGAGCTCGCCGCCCGCGTCGACATGACGCCGGTGCGCGTGCGCGAGATCCTGCGCATCTCGCAGGACCCGCTCTCGCTCGACTCGCCGGTCGGTGAGGCCGACGACTCGAACCTGTCCGACTTCATCGAGGACCAGCAAGCGGAGGCGCCCGACGAGGAGGCCGCCCGCCAGATGCTCAACGACGCGGTCAAGGAGGCCCTCGGCGAGCTCAACGAGCGTGAGCAGCAGGTGGTGCGGCTGCGCTTCGGCCTCGACGGCGAGGGCACGCCGCACACGCTCGAAGAGGTCGGCAAGCAGTTCGGCGTCACCCGCGAGCGGATCCGCCAGATCGAGAGCAAGACGCTGGCGAAGTTGCGCCACCCGCATCGCAGCCAGAAGCTCCGCGACTACCTCGAAGGCGACTGAGCCACGCTCGTGAGGCTGCGGGCGGTCGCGCTGGCCGCGGTCGTGCTTCTCGGTGCCGCCTCGCCGCGGCCCGCCGCCCGGGTCGGCCCCACGATCTTCCACGGCACGCTCGTGGATCCCGCGAAGTGGACCTACTTCGCGTCGGTCACCAGCCGCGACCAGGCGGGCGCGGCCCGCCGGCGCATCACCTGCGGCGCGGTGGTGGTGGCGCCCACCACGGTGCTGACCGCCTCGCACTGCGTGACGGGAGTGGGCTCGGCCCTGGCCGTGGGGGTGGGCACCGGCATCAACCCGCACGTGGGCGGGGAGGTGATCGGCGTCCGTCGCGTGGTCCTGGCCCCCGACGCCGATCCTGCGACGTTCTCGCACGACGTGGCCGTGCTGGTGCTCGACCACGCCGTCCCCGGCTCGGTCGTGCCGGTGGCCGTGGCCACGCCGGCCGACGACGCGACGATGCTCGCGGGCGGTGCCCGGGTCGAGGTGGCCGGCGTGGGGCAGACGGACAACGTCGACCCCTCCACCGTGGCGGCCACCGAGCTGCGGTCGGCGGCCATGGAGGTCACGCCCGCGGCGTCGTGCAAGGTCGAGATCGAGAACGGCTCGCGGGCGGTGATGAACGACGACGAGTTCTGCACCAACGGCGTGCCCGGCACCGACCGCCACGTCCACGACGTGGGCGACCCCTGCTACGGCGACAGCGGGGGACCGATCGTGTCGCTCCGGAAGGGAGCACCCGTGCTGGTGGGGCTGGTGTCCACGGGCACCGCGCAGTGCGCCACGGGCTCCGACATCCAACCCCGCCTCTCGGCGTTCGCGTCGTTCCTGAAGCCGTACCTCCCGGCGGCACCCGCCCAGGTCGCGCCCGCCACGTCGGCGCACTCGCAGGCCGCGCTCAAGGGCGCCACGACCGCATCCGCCGTGTCGAGGGGCGGGGGATCGGGGACGTGGTCGACCGTCTGGGTGCTGTTCACCGCGGCGGTGCTCGCGGCGGCCCTGGTCGTCCGCATCGTCACCGGGCGCCGCCGGCGGGTCGACCCCCCGGCACCGTGAGCGCCACCCTGGGGTCACCCGGGGCGACCGACCCCGATTCACGCGTTCGGAGCCGGCGCGGGCCACTGCTAACGTCCGTGGCCGCACGTCCTTCCGGGGTAGCTCAACTGGCAGAGCAAACGGCTGTTAACCGTTAGGTTGAGAGTTCGAGCCTCTCCCCCGGAGCACTGGTCGGATCGGTCCGACCCAGGGCCGTGAGCAGGCCCCCCGGGGTCGTCGGGCCCTCCCGCCGACCCCAGGGGCCCGCGAAACTCCGTCGGGAGCGCGGGTGCCGCGGCCCTAGATTCCCCCGGATGGATGCGGCGAAGACCCCGTTCGGGCAGCAGACCACGGTCGAGCGCGTCGCCGGCGTGCCGGGGCGCTACGCCGCCGTGGTCACCGACGACTGGAACGCCCCGGTCATCCCGCAGGGCGGCATCATCACCTCGCTGGCGCTGCGGGCCATGGCCGCGGAGATCGCCGACCCCGGTGAGTCGCTCCGGTCGGTCAGCACGGTGTTCGCCGCCCAGGTCGTGCCGGGGCCGGTGGAGATCGACGTCACCGTGCTCCGCAAGGGTCGCTCGATGTCGCAGGCCACGGCCACCGTGCGCTCGGCGGGCGCCGCCGCGGGCCACACCTCGATCGCGGTGTTCGGGCGCGAGCGCCCCGGGTTCTCGTTCACCGAGCTGACCCTGCCCGAGGTCCCCGACCCGCTCGACTGCCCCTCGTTCCGCGACGACGCCCCCGACGACTTCGAGCGGCGCTTCGACCCCAGCTTCTGGGAGCAGGTCGAGGGGCGACCCGCCATCGGCCACGCTCCCTGGGACGACTACGAGCCCACCACGTCCGAGAAGGCCTACTGGTACCGCTTCGAGCAGTGGCCCCGCCTCGACGACGGGTGCATCGACCCGCTGGCGCTCGTGACGCTCTGCGACACCATGCCCGGGGCGGTGGGCGAGCGCATCGGGCCCGTGCCCGAGGTGTGGTTCGGGCCGAGCGCCGACCTCACGGTCCACCTGCTCGGCGAGGCCCGGTCGGAGTGGCTGCTCGGCCACAACCGGGCTCGCTTCGCGGGCGAGGGCTACGCCTCGGTCGAGATGGCGCTGTGGGACCCCGACCCCGCCATCGGCTTGGTGGCCTACGGCACGCAGATGATGTTCTTCAGCTTCCCCGACGGGCCACCGGCAGGGCTGTAGGCACCCCTGACCAGCGGTTCGGGTCGCCCGTAACCTGTCCGACGGGTGAACAACGGGGAAAAAGTCATGAAAGCGTCCCTGTACACCTTGCGGGGATGTCGCCTACGTTACGTGAACAGGTCCGGGTGGCTCGGCGCGGGTGCAGGTGGCGGCAGCGGCGTGGGGCTCGACGGGAGGAGTGTGCCCACGCCATGTCCACGAACCACGTTCCCGCCAGGCTCCGACGCATCGTCGCCACCGCGGCGTTGCTCACGACAGGAGTCGTGGTGGCGGTCACGGGGGCACCGGCGGGTGCCGCCCCAGGAGTGGCTGCGCAGCTCACCCGCTACCCCTACCTGACCGACCTCGTGGGCACGTCGGTCATCCTGAACTGGGGCACCGACAAGAGCTTCACCACGGGCAGCGCCACGTGGGGCACGGTCGACAGCGGGGGCACCTGCACGCCGACCACGAAGGTCACCGCCGTGCGCACCAGCATCACGGTCGCCTCGGTCCCGGAGTACCAGTGGGCCGCCACGCTGTCGCTGCCTGCGTCGGGTCGGTACTGCTACCGGGTGGCGCTCGCGTCGGTCGACCTGCTCGGCGGCGACCCGTCGCCCACGTTCAGCACGCAGGTGCCCGCGGGCTCGACGGCCGCCTACTCGTTCGCCGTGTTCGGCGACTGGGGCCAGACCGACGCGTCCGGGGACAACCCCGACACCACGCGCCTGCTGGGACAGCTGGCCTCGTCGGGCGCCACCTTCGCGGTGAGCGTGGGCGACAACGGCTACCCGTCGGGCAGCCAGACCAACAACGGCGACCTGCAGCACCACGCCAAGGACACCAGCGTCATCTTCGGGTCGGCGTTCTGGACCAGGGTCGGCGACTCCCTTCCGCTCTTCGTGGCGCCCGGGAACCACGGCGCCAGCTCCGGGGCCTCCACGCGCAGCACGGAGCAGATCAACTGGCCCCAGGACCAGGCCGTGGCGACCTCGGGCGGCCGAGCGGTGCGTGAGACCTACTGCTGTGTGAACGGCACCAACTCGGCCTCGTACCCGAGCGAGTGGTACGCGTTCGACGTCGGCCAGGCCCGCTTCTACGTGCTGAGCGCCGACTGGGCCGACAGCAACGTCGGCAGCGGCACCGTCTACAGCGACGACTACGCGGCCCACTGGGCGCCGGGGACCCCGCAGTACTCGTGGCTGCAGGCCGACCTCGCCGCCCACCCGACGGCCCTCAAGTTCGCCTTCTTCCACTACCCGCTCTACAGCGACCAGAAGGCCCAGACCTCCGACACCTACCTCCAGGGGGCGGGCAGCCTCGAGGGCCTGCTGGCGAGCAACCACGTGTCGCTGGCGTTCAACGGCCACGCCCACATCTACGAGCGCAACGTGGCGACCGGTCCCGGCACCTTCCCGAGCTACGTGACCGGTGGAGGCGGCGGCACGCCCCAGCCGGTGGGTGAGGTGCCGTGCCACGCGTTCGACGCGTACGCCATCGGCTGGTCGCCGACGAAGAGCAGGGGCAGCAGGTGCGGTGCCGCCACGGCCCCGACCGCGGCCGACCAGGTGTACCACTTCCTGCTCGTGACGGTGTCGGGCACCACGGTGACCGTGACGCCCACCGACGAGTACGGCCGCACCTTCGACGTGGTCACCTACCACTTCTGAGAGCGCCCTAACCTGCGGGACCTGCGGGGCGGTAGCTCAGGTGGTCAGAGCAGGGAACTCATAATTCCTCGGTCGTGGGTTCGAGCCCCACCCGCCCCACGACCTTCCCAGGATTCTGGGTGGGAATCGGCGTGCCTGGGCACCCCGATTCCCACCCAGAACGTGAGGTTGGGGTCAGCGGGCGCGGGGGTCGTCGCGCTCGCGACGGATCTGCGCCTTCTGGCCCTTGATGGTGGTGTTGCGGATGGCGCCGATGACCTCTTCGACGGCCGACTCCGGCACCTCGACGAGCGAGAAGTGGTCGCGGATCTGGATGGCACCGATGTCGCGCCCGCTGAGGCTGGTCTCGCCGGCGATGGCGCCGACCAGGTCGCCGGGACGGACCTTGCTGTCGTGGCCGATGCCCACGAACAGCCGGGTCATGTCGCCCGACGGGGGCTTGCCGGGAGCGCCGCGCTTGTTGTCGTCGAAGGTGCGACGGGGGCCGTCGCCACGAGGCGGACGGTCACGGCCGCCCCGGTCCTGGGGCGACGAGGGGCGCAGCGTGACGTCGGGGATGTCGACCTCGTCGCCGGCCCCGGTCGCGGCGCTGGCATCGTGGGCGAGCTTGACCGCGGCGAGGGCCACCTCCATGAGGTCGAACTCGCTCGTCAGCGACTCCACCACGACCCGGTAGTGGTCGAGCCCGCCATCGTCGTCGTCGAGCTCGTCGTTGAGGATCGACTCCCGCAGCGTCGCCAGGGTGACCTCCATGCGCCGGGTGCGGAGGTCGGCGACCGTGGGCACCTTCTCGATGGCGATCTTCTGCTTGGTGAGCCGCTCGATGTTCTTGAGCATGCGGTGCTCGCGCGGCTCGGCCAGGGTGATGGCCACGCCCTCGCGGCCGGCGCGCCCGACCCGCCCGATGCGGTGCACGTAGGACTCCGGCGCCGACGGCACGTCGTAGTTGACGACGTGGGTGAGGTGGTCGATGTCGAGGCCGCGCGCCGCCACGTCGGTGGCGATGAGGAGGTCGGCCGTGCCGCCCCGCAGGCGCCCCATGACCCGGTCCCGCTGCTCCTGGTTGATGCCGCCGTGCAGCGCCTCGGCCCGGTAGCCGCGCCCGTTCAGGGTCTCGGTGAGGTCGTCGACCTCGTTGCGGGTGCGGCAGAACACGATCGCCGCCGTGGGGGTCTCGACGTCGAGGACCCGGCCGAGGGCCGCGGCCTTGTGCGCCCGCGGCACCACGTAGGCGACTTGGCGGACCTGCGGTGCCTCGCCCGGTGCCGTCGAGGGCGTGGCGATCTCGATGCGCACCGGATCGGTGAGGTGGCGCTGCGCCAGGCGGTTGATGCGCGCCGGCAGGGTGGCCGAGAAGAGGATGGTCTGCCGCGTCGAGGGCGTGGCCGCCAGGATCGCGTCGATGTCCTCGGCGAAGCCCATGTCGAGCATCTCGTCGGCCTCGTCGAGCACGACCATGTCGACGCCGCCGAGGGGCAGGCTGCCGCGGCCGATGTGGTCGATGGCCCGGCCGGGCGTGGCCACGACGACGTCGATGCCGCGGCGCAGCGCCTGGAGCTGGCGGCCGATGGGCTGCCCGCCGAAGATGGGCAGCACCCGGGCGCCGATGCCCTTGCCGTACTTGTGGATCGCCTCCGACACCTGCATGGCCAACTCGCGGGTGGGCACGAGCACCAGGGCCAGCGGCTCGTCGGTGCGGTCGCGGCCCACGAGGCGCTGCAGGATCGGCAGCGCGAACGCCGCGGTCTTGCCCGTGCCGGTGGCGGCTTGGCCGAGCAGGTCCTGCCCCGCGACCAGCGGCGGGATGGACTCACGCTGGATCGGCGTGGGCTCCTCGTAGCCGAGGTGGGTGAGCGCGGCGAGCAGCTCGGGGTCGAGCCCGAGGTCGGCGAACGTCACGGGATCGCCGTCGTCGGTGGGGCTCATCGGTGGTGCTCCTCGCTGGGACGCACGGTTCCGTCCCCCTCAACGTTGCCACGACGCCCGTCCCGGCCCCGAATCCACGGCCGACCGCGACGGCCCCGACCAGGGCGTCGCGTCAGTGGCGGAGGCCGAGGCGCTCGAACTGCTCGGCGGGGGCATCGGTGGCGGTGAGGGCCTCGGCGAGCAGGTCGACGAGCTCGCGCTCGAGCGACTCGCCCCGCCGGTTCTCCTGCTCGTCGGGGTCGACGTCGAGGTCGTAGAGGTGGTGGGCGCCGACGATGCGGTCGCCCGAGGCGAAGAACGGCAGCATGTCGCCCGCCTGGAACGGCTGGCGCAGCACGGGAACGGTGGAGCCGGGCATCCGGGCCAGCTCGGCGCGGTCGTCGGGCAGCGGCAGCAACGGGAACGTGAGGCCGTGGACGGGCATGGTGGACCAGCGGTTGGACCACATGGCCAGCGGGAAGCCGTCGCCCTCGGGCGCCCGGGCGTACTTGTGCTGCCCGTCGGTGACCTGCACCCAGTTGCCGTAGACGCCGCCGATGGCCCACTCGCGCACCGCGGTGGCCTCGCCGGTGAGGAGCGGCACGAGCGACACGCCGTGGGTGCGGTGCGCGGGCTGCACCCCGAACACGTCGCACAGCGTGGCGTGCAGGTCGACGTTGGTGGTGAGGGCGTCGATGGTGCCGCCGCCGGGGCGGCCCGGCCAGTGCACGAGCAGCGGCGTGTGGCCCAGCGGCTCGAACTGCGGCACGGCCGGCTTGCCCCACACGTCGCGTCCGCCGCGGACCTCACCGAGGTAGTGGCCGTGGTCGGTGCAGACGATGACCGCGGTGGAGCCCCACAGGTCCTGCTCGTCGAGCGCGTCGAGGACCTGCCCGAACCAGTGGTCGATCATCGACAGCTTCGAGCCGTAGTTGCCGCGGATGTGGCGGCCCTCGCGCTCGGTGAGCTGCCCCTTGGAGATGGCACCGTCGGCGTAGGGCGGCCAGATGAGCAGCTCGTCGTCCCAGGGCTCGTCGTCGTAGCGACCGAGCCACGGCTCGGGCACGTCGAACGGCTCGTGCGGGTCGAACTCGTCGACGAACAGCAGCCAGCGGTCGTGGTGGGCGCTCTCGCGACGGAGCCAGTCGGCCGCGACGCGCATGGTCTTCGGTCCGGGGTAGTCGTCCTCGGAGCGGAACCAGGTGCGGGACCGGTCGTAGCCGCGGTCGAGGGTGTCGGCCTCGATGCCGAGCGAGCGCTCCCACCACCAGCCGCCGCGCACCGCGGGACGGCTGGGGGTGCCGAGCCAGGTGGGGTCGGGGCAGGTCCGCCACATGTCGCCCTCGTGGCCGCGGAGGTACTCCCAGCCGAAGAAGTCGGTGTGGTAGTTCTCGCCGCCGGTCTCGAACAGGTGCGGGTGGTCGGTGACGAGCATGGTGGCCACCCCGTTGCGCCCCAGCTCGCGGGTGAGCGGCTCCTCCCACAGCTCGATCGAGCCCCACGGCTTCCAGAGGAAGTCGAGCGCGCCGCACAGGATGTCGTGGCGGGCCGGCATGCAGGGGAGCGACCCGGTGACGTGCCGGGTGAAGCGGGCGCCGTGCTCGCGGGCGAAGCGGTCGAGGTTGGGGGTGGCGAACTCCTCGCCGCCGTAGCTGCCGAGGTGGTGCCGGTTGAGCGAGTCGAGCAGCACCACGACCACGTTGGTGGGCTGGTCGGGGGCTGGGGCGCTCACGGTGGGGCTGCCGGCGTCAGTCGTCGCCGAGCCACGCGGGCGCCCGCTCGAGCAGGAAGCGGCTGACCTCGAGGCAGCGGTCGAGCACCTCGCACAGCTGCTCCTGCCCCATGAACACCCGGGCGAGCGACACCTCGACCTTGGCGACGACGTTCACGGCCCGCTCGGGGGCGTCGGTG
>Ga0302299_10001295_pt1 | contig 14986 bp, 10 predicted proteins | sample III_Fen_N3_4_FD_198795 | JGI IMG/M metagenome (GOLD analysis project Ga0302299, IMG submission 198795) | Peat permafrost microbial communities from Stordalen Mire near Abisko, Sweden - III_Fen_N3_4 | ecosystem: Environmental > Terrestrial > Soil > Wetlands > Permafrost | place: Sweden: Abisko... | reverse complement strand
ACGATCGGTTCGGGGACGCAGCCCGCCGGACACACGTCCTGGTTGCTGCCGGTGGCGCAGGTCGGCGGCGGGCAGTTGCCGTTGTCGCTGCCCTGGTAGATGCAGTACACGCAGCGCGCGTCGGCGACGGGCTTGGTATCGCCGCAGCTCGCGCCCGACGCGACCGCAGCGGCGCCGACCACGGTGAACGCGAGCACGGCGGGGATCCGCAGCGAGGCCATACGACGCGTCGACTGTATGCGATCGCCGGGCGCGTGCCTACTCGCGTGAGCACGCGAGCCGGTGCCGGGGCGGGCTCGCGTCACGCGCGGCGGGTGAGCTCGAACTGCTGCGCGGCGCCGCCGGCGAGCGTGGTCGGCGTGGTGCGGACCAGCGCGAACGCCGGCAGCACCGCGGCGAGCTCGTCGCCGGTCAGCGGGTAGGTGCCGAGCGCGGCGCCGGGCTGGTGCGCGACGACGAGCAGGGTGCCGCCGGGTGCGACGAGGCGGGCGATGCCCGCGGCGTAGGCGGCGCGCCGCGCGGGGCCGAGGCAGTGCAGCACGCCGCGATCGACCGCGACGTCGAACGCGCCGTCGAGCCGCGGGGCGGTGATGTCGTCGAGGACGAACACGATCGCGCGCGCGCCGGCGAGGTCGGCGCGCGTCCGGGCGCGGCCGAGCGCGCTCGGCGCGATGTCGAGCGCGGTCACGCAGAAGCCCGCACGCGCGGCGGCGATCGCGACGGCGCCGTCGCCGGTGCCGAGGTCGAGCAGGCGGCGGCCGGTGGCGCCGGGTGCGGCGAGCGCGTCGGCGAGCGCGGGCTCGAGGGCGTCGACGTGCCAGGCGAGCTGCTCGGGAGGGGTGGACGACCACAGCGCCTCCCAGCCCTCCGCGGTGTCCGGGACGCGGGGCGGCGCGGGGTGGGCGGCGAGCAGGTGGCGCACGAGGTCAACGACGACACCGGCGGGCGGTGCGGGCCCGAACCTGGCGGTGCGGGCGTGGGGGGCGTGGGCGAGCTCGACGCCGAGCGCGGGGTGGACGACGTGGCGGCCATGGCTGCGCAGGGTCGCGAGGTTGGCCTGGATCGCGGGCGAGGCGTACATCGCGTCGTTCATCGAGGGCACGACGACGACCGGGGCGTGGGTCGCGGCGACGATCGCGGCGACGAGGTCGGAGCAGTCACCGGTGGCGAGGCGCGACAGCGTGGTCGCGCTCGCCGGGCACACCAGGACGAGCTCGGCCCACTCGGCGAGGTTGATGTGGGGCACGGGGGTCGCGGCGTCGCGCTGCCACAGCCCGGTCCACACCGCGTGGTGGGTGAGGGCGTCGAGCGCAGCGCGCGACACGAAGCGGGCCGCGCTGCGGGTGAGCGCGACGCGGACCTCGCAGCCGGCGGCGACCAGGCCGCGGATCACCGCTGGGGCGTCGACCGCGGCGACCGCGCCGGTCACGCCGAGCACGACGCGGCGCAGGCCGCGCACGGGGCGAGGCTCCGGCTCGCGGGCGGTGATCAGCACGCCGTCGGCGACGAGCAGCTCGACCAGCTGGTCGATCGGCTGCGCGGGGAGCTGGTCGAGCGGCGCGCCCGTCCGGGCGGCGAGCTCGGCGAGCAGGGCGGAGCGCGTTACCGGCCGGGCGTGGATCTCGAGCACGGCGCGCAGCAACGCCGCTGAGTCGCCGTCGAACCGCCGCGCGGCGGTGGGGCCGAGCACCGTCGTGGCGTCGCCGTGATCGACGATCCGCACGATGGGCGCCCGGACGTGCGCTGGGGCGTCGGTCACGCCACGAGCATACGCCGGTCCTCCGCTGCGCGACGCTCCGGCCCCAGGCTCGCGGCCGCGGTGATGGGCGGCGAGACCATCCAGGGCAACGCCTGGCGAGCGTCGGCCATTCCGTCGCCCTGCCGGCGTGCGCGTCGCGATCGCCGCCGAATGACCGGCTCGGGTCACGCGTTGTTCGAGCTCGTGTGGAAGCTCGCCCTGGCTTCGCTCGCGCTCGCGCACGCGGCGACCGCAGCCGTCGCACCTCCGTGTGAGCGATGCACGCTCGACGTGCCGCGCCAGCTCGATCACGATCACCCGGGCCCGGTCCCGCTGCTGGTCGTGCTCCACGGCGATCGCGAGGCGGCGACGGCCGCGACCAGACGCTGGCGCGCGGCGGCGCTCGCGCGCGGCTGGGTCTTGCTCGGCCTGCAGTGCCCGACCCAGGAGGGCTGCAAGGACAGCTGGTGGAAGTGGGACGGCGATCCGGCCTGGCTGCTCGCGCAGATCGCCAAGGTCGAGGCGTCGGTCGCGATCGACCCGAAGCGAGTCTACCTGGTCGGCTGGTCGGGCGGCGCCACCTACCTCGGCCGCCATGCGCAGGCGTGGGAGGCGACGATCGCCGCGCTGGTGTTCCACGGTGGCGGGCACCAGCCGTCCGAGGCCGAGTGCGTGGGGCGGCTTCCGGCGTACTTCCTCGTGGGCGATCGCAACCCGTTGCACGAGCTGATGAAGGATCTCCGCGCTTACTTCGATCGCTGTGGACAGGACGTCGCGTGGGATCTGGTCCGCGGTGGCGACCACGACAAGGAGGAGCGCGCGCTCGACCGCGCCAAGGCGCTCGCGATCCTGGACTGGCTCGCGGCGCGGCCGAAGCCGTAGCCGCCCTCAGCCAGGGCGCGGCGAGCTTGCACTGATATCGAAGAGCTCGATCAGGCCCGCGTGGGAAGGCCATGGTGTGGGCGGGTTCGGCAGGCCCCAGGCCGCTCGTGGACAGCGTGGCGCTCGATGCCGCCGAGGCAGCGCTGCGTCAGCTTGCCGCGCCGTGAGGATCCTTCTGTCGCCGCCGGGTGATCGCGGGCCGCCGATCGCGGGATCAGCCCGGACCATCGGGGTGGGCGGACCGAGCGCCGGCGAGAGTTTGGAAGTAGAGTAGGGCGCTTTGAACGCGCCACCGATTCGGTTGCCAGCTGGGGTCCGCGACCTGTTGCCGCGCGCGGCGGCGCGCCGGCGAGCGCTCGCCGAGCGTGTGATGGCGGTGTTCGACGCCTGGGGCTTCGCGCGGATCGTGACGCCCGTGTTCGAGTGCGCGGACGTGCTCGAGCGCGGGCTGGGGCACGACGCGCGCGCCGCGGCCATCCGGTTCGTCGAGCCGGGGACCGGCGAGATCGTGGCGCTGCGGCCCGACATCACGCCGCAGGTCGCGCGCCTGGTCGCGACCCGGATGGCCGAGGTCGAGGGGCCGATCCGGCTGTGCTACGAGGGCGCGGTGACCCGGCTGGCGGGTGAGCTGGGCCAGCGAGAGCAGCTGCAGGCCGGGATCGAGCTGATCGACATAGCCGAGCCGGCGGGCGACGCCGAGGTGCTCGCGGTCGCAGCGGCGGCCCTGGCGGCGACCCAGCTGCCCGAGACCCGGCTCGACGTCGGGCACGTGGCACCGGCGCGCCACGTGCTCGGTGCGGCCCCGGATGCGGACGCGCGCGCTCGGCTCGCGGCCGCGCTGTCGCGCAAGGACCGCGCGGCGGTGCGCGCAGCGGCCCGGATGCTGCCGGCGGAGATCGCGCCGCTTGCCGAGGCGCTCGTCTCGCTGTGGGGGCCGGCGGAGGTGACGTTGCTGCGCGCCGCCGAGCTCGCGTGGCCCGACGAGGTCCGCGGCGCGCTCGGACGACTCGCGGCGGTGCTCGCGGCGTTCGCCGAGCTGGCCGATCCTCCCGCGCCCGCGGTGACGATCGATCTCGGAGACCTCCGAGGCTTCGACTACTACACCGGGGTACGGTTCGCCGGCTACGCTGGCGGCGCACCGGACGCGGTGCTGCGCGGCGGGCGGTATGACGAGCTGCTCGGGCGCTACGGTCGCGCGGCGCGCGCCACGGGGTTCGCGATCGATCTCGAGGCGGTGACCGAGGCCCAGCGCGCGGTCGGTGTCGCCGCGCCGACCGCGGCGCTCGGGGTCGCGGTGCACGGCCCGGGCGCGCCATCGCTCGCGCGCGCGCTGCGTGCCCGCGGCCTGCGGGCGGTGACCTCGGTCGCTTCTCCAACGCCGGCGTGGCTGCGCGGCGCCGGTCTCGACGTCGCGGTCGTGATCGGCGCCGGCGGGCGCCGCGAGCTCGTCGTCGGCGACACCCGGCGCGCTCTCGACCCTACGATTTCAGCACTCCTGGAGGAATGATGTCCGTCGTGATCGTCGTCGGCGCCCAGTGGGGCGATGAAGGCAAGGGCAAGGTCGTGGATCTGTTCACCGAGCGCGCCGATATCGTCGTGCGCTACGGCGGTGGCGCCAACGCGGGCCACACGCTGGTGATCGAGGGCCAGAAGCTGGTCACCCACCTGATCCCGTCGGGGGTCTGCCACCCGGGCAAGAGCTGCGTGCTCGGTGACGGGATGGTCATCGATCCGCACACGCTGCTCGACGAGCTGGCCCTGTGTCAGGCGCGCGGCCTGCTGGCCCGCGGCGAGCTGCTGGTCGGGCTGGGCGCCCACGTGATCCTGCCGTACCACAAGCTGATCGACGGGCTGCGCGAGGACCGCAGCGGCCGCCTCGGCAAGGCGATCGGCACCACGCGGCGAGGCATCGGCCCAGCCTACGAGGCCAAGGCTGCGCGCAAAGGCGTGCGGGTGCGGGATCTGCTGAAGCCGGCGAGGCTCCGCGAGCTGGTCGCGGCCAACCTCGACGAGCTGATACCGCTCATCGCGCACCTCGGGGGCACGCCGCCCGGGCCGCTCGAGATCGAGCGCTGGATCGAGGAGGCGCTCGCCGCCGGCCAGAAGCTCCTGCCGCACACCGGTGAGTCCAGTCGCCACGTGGCGAACGCGATCGCGGCCGGGCAGCACGTGCTGTTCGAGGGCGCACAGGGCTGCTTGCTCGACCTCGATCACGGGACGTACCCGTACGTGACGTCGTCGTCGACGATCGCGGCGGGCGCCTGCCAGAGCGCCGGGATCGGGCCGACGGCGATCGACGCGGTGGTCGGGATCACCAAGGCCTACGCGACCCGCGTCGGCGAGGGGCCGTTCCCGACCGAGTTGTTCGGAGAGGCCGGCGATCGGCTGCGCAACGCAGGCGGCGAGTTCGGCGCGACCACCGGCCGGCCGCGTCGCTGCGGCTGGCTCGATCTACCTGCGCTTCGCATGGGCGCGCGGCTGTCGGGGATGACCGCGCTGGCGCTGACCAAGCTCGACGTGCTCGCCGAGCTTCCGGAGATCTCGGTGTGCGTCGCCTACAAGCTCGACGGCAAGGAGCTCGACGAACCTCCGATCGATCCCGACGACATCGCGCGCGCGCGCCCGGTCTACACGAGCTTCCCCGGGTGGGGCAAGCTGCCGTCCGAGGCGCGCGACGTCACCGATCTGCCAGCGCCGGCGCGGGCCTACGTCGAGACGATCGAGCGGATGGCCGGCGTGCCGTTCTGCCTGGTATCGGTCGGCCCGGACCGCGCCGAGACCATCCGCCTGCACGACCCGTTCGCCTGAGACGGCCGGGCCCGGCGATGTGTTACGCTTTTTCTCCAAGGTATGTCGGACTTGGGGGTCCGAGCCCAAGAACCCCGATTAGGAAGCGCCCATGAAGATCGTTTGCGACGCTTGCCAGGCCAAATACTCGATCTCCGACGACAAGGTCCAAGGCAAGGTCTTCAAGATTCGCTGCAAGAAGTGCAGCAACATCATCGTCGTTCGCGGCGGTGCCGGTGCGGCCGAGCCCGCGCCCGCGCCCCAGCAAGAGAAGGACACGCGGGTCTACGATTACGGCTACGAGGGCGGCGACCACGCGCCCGCCGGCGACGACGCGGTCTGGCATGTCGTGATCAACCAGGATCAGGTCGGCCCGATGACGGCGGTCGAGGTTGAGCGGCGGTTCGCGAGCGGCGAGATCGACAGCGATACGTACATCTGGCGCGAGGGGTTCAACGACTGGCTGCCGCTGGCGCAGGTCGACACGTTCGCGGCGCTGGCGACGTCGGCGGCGGCGCCGGCTCCGCGCAGCGGCGGCGCGGATGCGGTGGCCTCGATGTTCGGCGGCGGCGATGACGGCGCCACCGCGCGCAGCGATCCAGGTGACCTGTTCGCGGCGGCCTCGGCCAGCCCGGGGCGGCACGACGACGACGGTGGCGACCTGTTCGGGGCCAAGCCCGCGGCGGCGCAGGCCAGCCAGGGTGGTGGCGGCGCCAAGCTGCGCGGCGAGCGCAACGAGAACTCGGTGCTGTTCTCGCTCAACAACCTCGCGCAGCTCGCGAGCGACAAGCCGGCGCCCGCGCAGCCGCATTCGTCGGGATCATCGTCGTCGCTACCGTCGGCCGGCGGAGCCGGCGGAGCGGGCGGCGAGGGCTCGGGACTGATCGACATCCGCTCGATGGCGAGCGCCTACCTCGGCGGGCCGGGCGGCGCGACCAAGCCTGCCTCGTCGGGGGTCGGCTCGATCGACGACCTGCCGGTGTTCGGCGGCGGCGGGTTCTCCGAGCCGGCAGTGATCGTCCCGATCGCCGCGCGCGCCGGCGGCGGCAACAACAAGCTCCTGTACGCGCTGATCGGCTCGGTCGGCCTGCTCGCGGTGGCAGCGGTGGTGGTCGTCGTCGTGCTCCTCCGGGGCGGAGAGAGCAAGCCCCCGGCGGTCGCGTCGAACGACAAGACCGAGCCGGCGAAGGAGGCCAAGGCGGGCGAGCCGACCGGTGAGACCAAGCCGGCCGCGGCGACGGAACCGGCGGCTCAGGACGGCAAGGCAACCGACAAGACTGACAAGCTCGACAAGCCCGAGCCCGTGGCGGCCAAGACCCCGAAGGCGCCCGAGAAGGTCGCCGCTGCGGAGCCGCCTGCCGAGCCCAAGCACGCGCCTGCACCTGCGCCCGTGCACAAGACCCCCACGCCGGCTTCGGCGCCGGCGGCTCGCCCCAAGGCGCCACCGGCCGGAGCCGCTGCGCCCGCCGAGCGGCCGACGCCCGTGGCCAAGGACCCGCCGCCGGCCAAGGACGGCGGCTGTGACGAGGTGTCGTGTGTGCTCAACAACTACGAAGGTGCCTGCTGCTCCAAGTTCAAGAAGGGCGGCGGCAAGAGCCCGAGCGCGGGCGCGGGCGGCGGCAACGCCGCCAAGGGCGACCTCCCCCAGGGCCTCGATCGCGACATGATCAAGGACGGCGTGGAGAAGGTGCAGGGCCGCGCGCAGGCTTGCAGCTCGACCTCGTCCGCGCACGGCCAGGTCAAGGTGTCGGTGCGCGTCGGCCCGGATGGTCACGTCATGGGCGTCACCGTGAAGAACACGCCTGACCCCGCGCTCGGGAACTGCGTGACCGGCGTGATGCAGCGCGCCACGTTCGCGAAGACCCAGAACGGCGGCTCGTTCTCGTATCCGTTCACGTTCTGAACGAGGCTGGCTCAGCACACCAACGAACGGCGCCTGTCGCTGTCACATCGTCTCGCGAGCTGCATCAGGCTACCGTGGCCGAGATGCAAGATGACGGGTCCATGCTGCGCACGTCAGTCGCGGCTGACCTCGGCTCGCTGGCGAGCGAGCTGGGCGCCATCGCGTTGACCCCGCCTGCGCCGCTCGGTGCCGGCACGCGCGTGGGCAACTTCGTGATCGAGGCGGCGATCGGGCGCGGCGGGATGGGCGAGGTGTACCGCGCGCGCGACCTCCGGCTCGATCGCGCCGTCGCGATCAAGGTCGGTCGCCGCACGACGGACCTCGAGCGCGCCCGGCGAGAGGCCACCGCGCTGGCGCGCCTCGCGCACCCCAACGTGGTGACGATCTACGAGGTCGGCGATCACGCGGGGCAGCTGTTCGTCGCGATGGAGCTGGTCGATGGCGGGACCGCGCGGCAGTGGCTCGCGGCGCAGCCGCGTAGCTGGCGCGAGATCGTCGCGCTGTACGCCGAGGCTGGGCGCGGGCTGGCCGCCGCGCACGCCGCCGGCCTGGTCCATCGCGACATCAAGCCCGAGAACATCCTCGTCGGGAGCGATGGCCGGGCGCGGGTCGCCGATTTCGGGCTGGCGCGCGACGCGGTGACGCTCGCCTCCGGCTCGTCGGACGGAGCCCGCGCCGTGCGCCCCGACGATCCGGTGAACGCGGCGACCGGGCCAGGCGGTGGCCACGGACTCGCAGCGGGCTCCGGGGAGCCGAGGCTGACCGCGCCGAGCGCGGTGGTCGGGACGCCGCGCTACATGGCGCCCGAGCAGCGCGCCGGTGGCGTGGTCGACGCGCGCAGCGATCAGTTCGCGCTCGGCGTCGCGCTGTACGAGGCGCTGACCGGGCGCGATCCGTTCGCGGGCAGCGATCGCGGCGCTGCGATGCGGTCCGGGCGGCTCGCCGCGCCAGCGCAGCGCCGGGTGCCGCGCCGGATCTTGAGGCTGGTCGCGCGCTCGCTCGCCTACGATCCCGCGGCGCGCTGGCCGGGAGTCGCGGGCCTGGTCGCGGCGCTGACCCGGGCCAGCCGGCCGCGCTGGCCGTATGCGCTCGGCATCGCCGCGGTGCTCGCCGGGGCGTTCGCGACGTGGAGCGCGGTGCGTCGCAGCGAGCCGGTGCAGGTCGCGGTGCCTCCAGCGCCCGCCGGATGCGCGAGCCTGCCGGTCGACCTCGCCGCGACGTGGAACCCTGAGGTGCGCCGCGCGCTGATCGCCGGCAACCCGCAGGCGACGACCTCGGCGGCGTGGCTCGCCGACGTGATCGAGCACTACGCCTCGGCGTGGCCTGCGGTACGCCGCGCCGCGTGTATCACCAACCCGGGTGACCGCGCGTGGTCACCGGTGCTGCTCGACGGCGCGGCGGACTGCCTCGCCGACCGGCGCGCCGAGCTCGATCGCGCGATCGCGGTGCGCGGCAAGGCCGCCGGCGATGTGGTCGCCGCCGCGATGACGCTCAACGATCCGCGGCGATGCAGCGATGCGCAGGGCGTGGCCCGCATCCTTGTGCGCGGCGCCCACGCGGCGAACATCGACGAGGTCCGCCGGCTCGCCGCCGAGGCCGCCGCAGCCGACGGTGCAGGGGACGCCAGCCGCGCCAAGACCGTGTCGGAGGCGGCGCTCGCCGCGGCGCAGCGCTCCGGCGAGCCGCTCGCCCGCGCGCTCGCGCTCGAGACCATCGGCGAGATCGAGCTCCAGCGCCACGACCTTGGGCCTGCCACCGAGCACCTGACCTCGGCGTACTTCGAGTACCGCGGGCTCGGCGATCAGGCCCAGACCTATCGCACCGCGCTGATGGTCACCCAGCTGCTCGCGCAGGCCGGCAAGCACGACGAGGCTGACCAGTGGCTCGGCCACGCCCGCGCCGAGGCCGAGCGCACCGGCGCGACGCCGGAGAAGGCGGTGGCGGTCGCGCTGGTCGCCGCGCAGCTGCTCGGGGCGCGCGACCGGCTCGACGACGCGATCGCCGCGATCGATCGCACGCTGCCGCGGATCCGCGATGAAGTGGATCCGCGCTACCTCACCGACTACACCAACGCGCTCGGCAACAAGGCGATGTTCCAGGGCACGGCGGGCCACAACGCCGAGGCGATCGCGACCGGGCGCAGCGCGCTCGTGGTTCAGGAGCGGATCTACGGCGCCGAGCATCCCCAGCTGCTGCCACTGCTTCAGACCATCGGCCTCGCGCAGCGCGATCTCGGCCAGCTCGACGACGCCATCGCCACGCTCGACCGCGCGCGCAGGATCGCACTGGCCCACCTGCCGCCGGGCGCGCAGTTCCGCACGTCGGCGGTGATCGACTACGGCCGTGCGCTCGGCCGCAAGGATCGCGCCGCGGGCCGCGCGGTGCTCGAGGCATTCGACGCAGCGAGCGGCGCCACGCTCCCGCCCGACGATCGCAAGGAGCTCGACGACGCGCTCGCGGCGGTCCGCGCCAGCCGGTGAGCCCGGGGTGGGTCAGCGGTCGAGCCAGCCCATGCGGTCGGCGGGGTAGCGCGTGCCCGCGGCGGCGCCCCGTGGGGCGATCGCATCGATCGTGGCGAGGTCCTCGGCGGTGAGCTCGATCGCGGTGGCGGCGATGTTCTCGTTGAGCCGCTCGAGCTTGCGGGTGCCGGGGATCGGGATGATGTACGGCGCGCGGGCGAGCAACCATGCGAGCGCGAGCTGGGCCGGCGTGCAGCCGCGGAGCGCGGCGCGCTCGGCGAGGCGGGCGACCAGCGCGCGGTTGTGCGCGAGGTTGTCGCCAGTGAACCGCGGCTGCGCCCGGCGGAAGTCGGTGGGCGCCAGCGCCTCGGGCGAGCTGATCGCGCCGGTCAGGAAGCCGCGGCCGAGCGGGCTGTACGCGACGAACGCGATGCCGAGCTCCTTGCATGTCGCGAGCAGCTCCTGCTCGGGGTCGCGCGACCATAGCGAGTACTCGGTCTGCAGCGCGCTGATCGGGTGGACCGCGTGGGCGCGGCGGATCGTGGCAGGGGAGGCCTCGCTGAGGCCGAGGTAGCGCACCTTGCCCTGGTGGACGAGGTCGGCCATCGCGCCGACGGTGTCCTCGATCGGAACCTCGGGATCGACGCGGTGCTGATAGTACAGATCGATGGTCTCGATCCCGAGGCGCTGCAGGCTGGCGTCGCAGGCGCTGCGCACGTACTCGGGGCGCCCCGAGATCCGGCCGCCCACGCCCTGCGCGTCACGGACGAACGCGAACTTGGTGGCGATGATCGCGCGATCGCGGCGGTCGGCGAGCGCACGTGCCAGCAGCTCCTCGTTGCTGCCGCGGCCGTACGCATCTGCGGTGTCGAAGAAGTTGAGGCCGCGGTCGAGCGCACCGTGGATCACCGCGATCGAGGTGGCGTCGTCCGCCGGGCCGTAGAAATCCGACATGCCCATGCAGCCCAGGCCGATCGCGGAGACCTGGGGACCGTGACTTCCGAGCTGGCGTCGTTGCATGCCCCCAGGCTAGGTCACGCGCGCTGCGCCGACGATGCCGGGGCCTGCGATCGTGTTGCCGGATCCTGCGATCGCGCGGGGTCATCGCGAAACCGGCGGGCGTAGGTCGCCGGGGGCAGCGAGAAGTAGCTCTTGAAGTCGCGGCTGAAGTGGGCGGCGCTCTGGTAACCGACGCGCGCCGCGATCTCGGCCGGCGAGCCGCTACCCTGCAGCAGCGAGACTCGCGCCGCGTGCAGCCGGGTCTGCTTCAGGTAGGTCATCGGGCTCGTTCGCGCGACCTCGCGGAACCGGTGGGCGAAGTGCGACGGGCTCATCGCCACGTGGCGCGCGATGGCGGCGACCGACAGCCGCCGGGTCAGGTTGGCGCGCATGAACGCCATCGCCTGATCGATGCGCGCCTGGTCGCCGCGACGCCCAGCCGCCTGGCGAATCGCCGCCGCCGCCGCCGAGCGCAGCAGCCGGAACACCAGCTCGGACATGACCAGCGGGGCGATCACCTGGCGCTCGGTCGGATCATCCAGCGTGTGGAGCAGCCGGCATAGCGCGTCTACCAGCGCCGGCTCGACCCGCGACGCAAACGCGGGGGCGTCCTCTGCGGCAGGCGCAGCAGGGGTCGCGCAGCCGGTCTGCTCGCCGAGCGACAGCAAGGTGCGCACGATCTCCTCGGCCGGCAGCTGGAGTGACATCGACAGGTACGGCCGGTCGCGGTTCGCCTCGACGATCGAGCTCGTGTACTGCGCGTCACCGGTGAACACCAGGCAGGTATCGCTGTCGTAGTGGAACTCGCGATCGCCGACCCGGCACACCTTCTTGCCCTGCACGACGACGGCGAGCGCGAGCCCGGGGACGCGGTTCGAGACGAACACGCTCGGGCGCTCGGCGCGGTTGAATCGCAGGCCGGGCAGCGGCCCCGGGGTCACCCCCGGATCGCGCGCGCGGAGCGCGACCTGCTCGCGGAGCTCGCCACGGCGATCCGGTGTCATGGTCCCCTGATTAGCATGGGCGACGGCGGCCGGAGCGCGCGCGGTCACGTCCGCCCGAGCTGGGCGCGCAGCTTGCGCTTGATGCTCTCGAACTTCTTGCGCAGCACCTGCTCGCGCTTGCGCAGGTCCTCGCCGTCGAGCTCGCCGTCGGCCATGACCTGCGCGATCTCGCGCCACGGCAGCTGGCGATCGACTCGCAGGATCAGGATCGTCCGCTCGTCGTGGTCCAGCTGGTCGCGCACCGCGGCGAGCCGCTCGTGGTTGGTGGTGCGCAGGTGCATGGCGGTGGTCGACCGCACGGCCTCGGCGATCGCCTCGAGCTCGGGCGCTGCCTCGAACCGCCGGGCGCGGCGCCGCGCCTCGCGCAGGTGGCGGAGCGCGGCGCGGCGCGCGATCACGTACGACCACGTCCGCACCGACGACTCGAACCGGAAGCTCGGCATCCCGCGGCAGACGTCCTCGCAGAACACCGCGAACACTTCGCCGAGGTCGTCATCACTCGAGCGCAGCACGCCGGCCAGGTAGGTCCAGATCTCGGGGCCGTAGCCCCTGACGACCGCGGCCACGGCGGCCGCGGAGTCGGTGGTCGCCAGGGCGCGGACCTCGGCCTCGAGGGTGCTGCCATCCATCGGATCGGCCAACCATAGCCGAATCGTGCGCGCGGCGAGCGTTCTCCGGCGCGCCCCGGCGGATCTCGTGCGAACAGGCTTAACTGGTCATGACGGCGCCGAGTCTCCAGCCCTGCCAACTTGCGCAGGAGCCGCTCGTCCGCCATGAAGTCGGAACGCATGTCCGACCTCGAGACCCAGCTTTCGCCGCGGACCGGGGAGCAGCTCGTGTCCACCCTCAGGGTCGAGGTGATCGACGGGCCCGACCGGGGGCGCCACGTCGTGGGGAGCGACGTCGTATCGGTCGGCACGGCGCGCGACAACACGCTCGCGGTCGGGGACTTCACGGTCTCGCGCTACCACCTCGAGGTCAGCGTGCGACCCGGCGGCATCCTGGTCTGCGACCTCGGCTCGACCAACGGCACGTACATCGGCGCGGTGCGGATCGAGCGCGCGATCGTGCCGCCGGGGACGCTGGTCAAGCTCGGCGGTACCGCGATCCGGTTCGACGATGCGGTGCGTCGCGCGGTACCTGCGCCGGTGACCGGCGGGCGCAGCGAGCTGGCCGGGATGATCGCGGTGTCGGCCCAGATGCTGCGGATGTTTGCCGACATCGAGCGGATCGCAGCGACGCCGACCTCGGTCTTGATCGTCGGTGAGTCGGGTACCGGCAAGGAGCGGGTCGCCGAGGCGCTGCACGCGCGCTCGGCCAACGCGAAGGCGCCGCTGGTGACGATCGACTGCGGCGCGCTGTCGTCGAGCTTGCTCGCGAGCGAGCTGTTCGGCCACGAGCGCGGCGCGTTCACCGGCGCCGACCGGCTGCACAAGGGCGCGTTCGAGCGCGCCGAGGATGGCACGGTGTTTCTCGACGAGATCGGCGAGCTTCCGGCCGCCGATCAGAGCGCGTTGCTCGGCGTCCTCGAGCGCCGGCGGTTTCGCCGCGTCGGGGGCTCGACAGAGCTCGAGCTCGGAGCCCGCGTGATCGCCGCGACCAATCGCGACCTGCGCGCCGAGGTCAACAACGGGCGGTTCCGCCAGGACCTGTATCACCGGCTCGCCGTCGTCGTGCTGCGGCTGTCGCCGCTGCGCGAGCGCCGCGAGGACATCCCGGTGCTGGTCGCCCACTTCGCGCGCGAGCTCGGCGCGTCGGGCACGCTCGAGGAGGTGTTCGGCGCCGACCAGCTCGCGGCGTGGAACAAGCATCCGTGGCCCGGCAACGTGCGCGAGCTGCGCAACGCGGTCGAGTCGGCGCTGGTGGTCGGTCCGCAGCCCTACGGCGAGCCCGCGGCGGCGCCCGCGTTCGCGAGCGACGAGCCGGGCCAGCCCGTGCTGCCGTACAAGGATCAGCGCGCAGCCGTCGTCCGCGAGTTCGAGCACTCCTACCTGGTGCGCCTGATGGCGCAGGCGGACGGCAACGTGTCGCACGCCGCGCGGATCGCCAAGATGGATCGCTCGCACCTGATCGACCTCCTGCACCGCCACGGCCTCAAGACGTAGCTCAACCACACGTAGCAAGCGTGAGCCTGCTGACCGCTTTGTCGCAGCATCCGTGCCTCCGCGCTCCCGATGCTGCGTTCTGCGTCACGCGAGGAGTAGGCCACGAGGCGCGAACGTAGGACGACGACGATGCTTCGAAGCACTCGCATGGCCGCGGCAATTGCCTAGTGCGCGACCGCATCGCTATCGTGTCTCCATGGGTGATGGCGGCGGTCGGGGCAAGGCGGCGCGATTCCCGGTGGCGGAGGCCAGGCCCAACGCTGGTGAGCCGAGGTCGAGTGTTGGCAAGCGTACGCTCGTCGAGCCGAACAGCGATCGGCCGGCCGAGTCCACGAGTCCGCGGCAATCTCGTCCTGCGGACGCAGCAAGCGACAGCCGCGCGCTTTCGGGGCTGGCGGAACCTACGATGCCGAGGGAGCCCTCGGAGCGATCGGCACCCAGCAGCGGTCACGGGCGGCTTGATGCGCTGCTCGGGATGCCGGCGCGCAGCCTCGCTGGGACCGCTGGGATCGCCGAACCGAGACCATCAGAGTTGCCGTACCGGGCGGAGATGGAGCGCTCGTTTGGACGTCCGCTGGGTCACGTCCAGGCGCACCTGGGGATGGCCGCCGAGCTTGCGCCGCACGGCGCCCAGGCTCTCGCCACCGGGAACGCGGTCGCGTTTGCCGATGCCACGCCATCGCCGTCCATCGTCGCGCACGAGGTCGCGCACGTGGTGCAGAACGAGCGCGCGGGCGCCGCTGCGCCGATGGCGTCGGGCGTAGTCGCGCCGCGCGACAGCGCCGCCGAGGCCGAGGCCGACGCGATCGCGGGGGAGGTGGCCGCACACGGCCCCGGCGTTCAGCTCCCGCCAATCATGGCCGCGCCGGCGGCCCACGTTCAGCTGGCACCGCAGCACCTGGTTCCAGACGCCGCATTGCCGCCCAGGTCGACGATCCAGGTTCCAGACGCCAATCACCCGGCGCGGCGAGACATCGACGGCGAGCAAGTCATCCAGACCGGCCAGACGAGCGCTCCCGGGAAGGCCGCACCGTTCGGACACAGGTCGTGGAGAGTGCTCGCGGAGGTGGCCGAGTCGATCCACCTCCAGGACGACAACGGCGACACGC
>Ga0302299_10001294_pt1 | contig 14989 bp, 8 predicted proteins | sample III_Fen_N3_4_FD_198795 | JGI IMG/M metagenome (GOLD analysis project Ga0302299, IMG submission 198795) | Peat permafrost microbial communities from Stordalen Mire near Abisko, Sweden - III_Fen_N3_4 | ecosystem: Environmental > Terrestrial > Soil > Wetlands > Permafrost | place: Sweden: Abisko... | reverse complement strand
GGAGGTTGACGAAGACGCGCGTGCGCACGTATGCCGCGCTCGCGGTCATCTTGGTCGCCGCTGGCTTGACGACGGGCTTGACGACCGGCTTGAGCACGGGCTTGACGACCTTGCCCAAGTGCGTGTGGATGAACCCTGTGACGGAAAGGTGCAGCGCGTGCAGACCGGTCACCCGGATGCCCTGGCTCGGGTTCAGCGCACTGATCACGCGGCCCTGGCCGATGTAGATCGCAGCGTGCGCCCCGTTCCCGTAGATGACCACGTCGCCGATCTGCGGGTTGGTGCGGCTCACGAGGTGGTGGGCGCGGCCCCAGGCGAGCATTGCGGTCCCGGAGTGGCCACCGCCGAGGCGGCTGCTGACGCCAGCCTTGAGGTAGGCGTACCGGACGAGGCCGGAGCAGTCGAAGGCCGAGGGGCCTGCGGCGCCAAAGGCGTAGCGCTTGCCGCGCTGCAGCTCGGCGATGTGGACGACGCGCACGGCGGCGGTCGAGACGGACGTTGACGGGCCGGCGGCCGCGACTGAGGGCGCGGCGACGGTCAGGATGGAAACGGCGCCAAGCGCCGCGATTCCGAGGGCCCGGAGGCCTGCGGTGAACCCCAAGTTGCTCCTCTCTGCCAGGACACGGCGGTTGTGACCGCCGTGGCGATGGGACAGCGCCGACCGGTAGGAGGAGGTTGGCGGCGTGCCGGAGATGTGGCACGCACGGGTGGTCGCGCATCTGGGGGCGATGTGCGACCGGTCGACAGGTCACCCTGCCGGACGGCGATATGCAGCTGTTATCCCTGTCGTTAGGCCAACGGCGCGGACCTTAGCAGCGTTCCGCGGATCTCGCACGGAAGGTTAAGGAAACGAAGCCGACGCCTCAGCCCGCGCCGCCGAGCGTCACGCCGAGCCAGACGGCGACGAGCGACGCCGCGACGCTCGCGAAGACGTACGCCCCGGCTGCCAGCCACGCCCCCCGCTCCGCCATCGCAAGGGTGTCGAGCGAGAACGTCGAGAACGTCGTGTAGGCGCCCAGAAAGCCCACGATCACGAGCGGGCGGACCCAGTCTGGCGCCCCGTGCCGCTCGACCAGCGCGTAGAAGAGCCCGATCACGAACGAGCCGCTGACATTGATCAGCAGCGTGCCGTACGGGAACTCCGCGCCCATCCGCTCGAGCACCCAGCCGCCGAGCAGGAAGCGCGCGTTGGCGCCGAGGACGGCGCCGATCGAGATGGCGAGGTAGGTCATGCGGGCTCCGCGACAGGCGTGGGTCAGCGGGATCGTAGCCGAGGGCGGCGGGCTCGCATGCGGCGTCGCAGCCGCGGTCCGGCCCCAACCGGGCCGATCGGACCCTTATCGCGCCCGATCGGCCCGCATCGGGCGACTTGCGGTCCGTCATGTGGGGTCCATCCGGACGCCTTTCGCGCTCTCGGGAGGCGCACAATTCTCAGCGTGCGCAGGAGGGCCGCCTCCGTGCGCGCCCGCGTCTCCAATCCACCGCCACCAGCCCGGGTGGTCGGCGCCGCCCGAAAGGAAGCAGCGATCTATGGACCAGCACTGGGAGACCATCGACGGCAACGAGGCGGCGGCTCGCATCGCCTACGCGCTGTCCGAGGTCATCTCGATCTACCCGATCACGCCCGCCTCGCAGATGGCAGAGCACTGCGACGACTGGGCGGCAGCCGGCAAGCCCAACCTCTGGGGCCAGGTGCCGGACGTCGTTGAGATGCAGTCCGAGGGCGGTGCCGCGGGCGCCATGCACGGCGCGCTCCAGAAGGGCGCCCTCGCCTCGACGTTCACCGCGTCGCAGGGCCTCCTGCTGATGATCCCGAACATGTTCAAGATGGCGGGCGAGCTGACGCCGGCCGTCATCCACGTCGCGGCCCGCGCCCTCGCGACCCACGCCCTGTCGATCTTCGGCGACCACAGCGACGTGATGCACGCCCGCGCGACCGGCTTCGCGATGCTGTCCGCGGGCTCCGTTCAGGAGGCCCACGACTTCGCGCTCGTCGCGCACGCGGCCACGCTGCGCTCCCGGGTGCCGTTCCTGCACTTCTTCGACGGCTTCCGCACCAGCCACGAGATCAACAAGATCGCGATCCTGTCCAAGGACGACCTCCGCGCCCTGGTCCACGAGGAGGACGTCCTGGCCCACCGCAACCGGCAGCTCTCGCCGGAGGCGCCCGTGGTCCGCGGCACCGCGCAGAACCCCGACGTGTACTTCCAGGCGCGCGAGGCCGCCAACCTGTACCACCTCGCCGTCCCGGGCATCGTCCAGACCGTGTTCGACGAGCTGGCCGCCCGCACCGGCCGCCAGTACCACCTCGTGGACTACATCGGCGCCCCGGATGCGGAGCGCGTGATCGTGGTCATGGGCTCAGCCGCGGGCGCGGTCGAGGAGACCGTCAACGCGCTGGTGGCGAAGGGCGAGAAGGTCGGGATGCTGGTCATCCGGCTGTTCAACCCCTTCCCGTCGGCCGAGCTCATCGCGGCACTGCCCAAGACCGTCAAGAGCATCGCGGTCCTCGATCGGACCAAGGAGCCGGGCGCCGTCGGCGAGCCGCTCTACCTCGAGCTCGTGACCGCTCTCTCCGAGGCCATGGACAGCGACGACGCGCCGTTCGCGGCCATCCCGCGGATCATCGGCGGGCGCTACGGACTCGCGTCCAAGGAGATGACCCCCTCCATGGTCAAGCCCGTCTACGACGAGCTGGCCTCCGCCAAGCCCAAGCGCCACTTCACGCTCGGCATCTACGACGACGTGACCTTCCTCTCACTCCCCATCGACCGCGGGTTCACCTACGAGCGGCCCGCGGGCGAAGTCCAGGCCCTGTTCTTCGGCCTCGGCTCGGACGGCACCGTCGGCGCCAACAAGAGCTCGGTCAAGATCATCGGCGAGGGCACGGACCTCTACGCGCAGGGCTACTTCGAGTACGACTCCAAGAAGTCGGGCTCCATCACCACTTCGCACCTGCGCTTCGGGCCCAAGCAGATCAAGAGCACGTATCTTGTCGAGGCCGCCGACTTCGTGGCCTGCCACCAGTTCGGCCTCATCGGCAACAAGCGGCTGCTCGAGCTCGCCAAGCCGGGCGCCACGCTCCTGCTCAACGCCCCGTACGGCCCCGACGAGGTCTGGGACCAGCTCCCGGCCAGCGTCCAGCGCGTCATCGTGGACAAGGGCATCGACCTGTGGGTCATCGACGCGTTCGCCGTCGCGACCGAGGTCGGCATGGGCAACCGCATCAACACGGTCATGCAGCCCTGCTTCTTCTCCCTCTCGGGCGTGCTCCCGGCCGACGAGGCCATCGCGCGCATCAAGGACTCGGTCAAGAAGACGTACGCGAAGCGCGGCGACGCCGTGGTGCAGCGCAACTACGCGGCCATCGACGCGTCCCTCGCGCGCATGACCCACGTCACGCCGGGCAAGGTCAAGGACGCCGAGGCCCTGGCCTCGCTGATCCCGGCCACGGCACCCGAGTTTGTTCGGGACGTCACCGCCCGGCTCATCGCGGGCGACGGCGACCTGATCCCCGTGAGCGCCATGCCCGTGGACGGCACCTTCCCGACCGCCACCACGCGCTTCGAGAAGCGGGCGATCGCCCCGTCCATCCCGGTATGGGACGCCTCGATCTGCATCGACTGCGGCAAGTGCGCCATGGTCTGCCCGCACGCGTCGATCCGCATGAAGGTCTACCCCGACGGCGCGGCCGTGGACGGGCTCCCGAGCAAGGAGTTCAAGAGCCGCGACCTGCCGAACCACCTCATCACCATCCAGGTCGCGCCCGACGACTGCACCGGCTGCGGCGTGTGCGTGGACGTCTGTCCCGCCAAGAGCAAGACGGACATCGGGCACAAGGCCATCAACATGGGCAACTACCTCGACCACCGCGACGTCGAGCGGGAGCGCTGGGACAAGTTCCTGGACGTGGCGCCGCTCGCGCGGGATGCGATCGCTGTGGACACGGTCAAGGGCGCCGCGCGCCTCGAGCCGCTGTTCGAGTTCTCCGGCGCCTGCGCCGGCTGCGGCGAGACGCCGTACCTGCGCCTCGTCACTCAGCTCTTCGGCGACCGGATGGTCGTGGCCAACGCGACCGGCTGCTCCTCGATCTACGGCGCGAACCTGCCGACCACCCCGTGGGCGACCAACGCCGCGGGCGAGGGCCCGGCCTGGGCGAACAGCCTCTTCGAGGACAACGCCGAGTTCGGCCTTGGCATGCGGCTCGCGCTCGACAAGCAGCACGAGCTGGCAGCCTCGCTCGTCGGGCAGCTCGCCCACGAGATCGGCGAGTCGCTCGCCATGGACATCGTCAGCGCCGACCAGAGCACAGAGTCCGGCATCGAGGCCCAGCGCGGCCGCGTGGCGAACCTCCGGGCCAAGCTGGCCAAGCTCGACTCCGAGGACGCCCGGTCCCTGACGTCGCTCTCCGGCGACCTCGTCCGCAAGGGCGTGTGGATCATCGGCGGCGACGGCTGGGCCTACGACATCGGGTTCGGCGGTCTCGACCAGGTCCTCTCGTCGGGCCGGAACGTCAACATCCTGGTCCTCGACACCGAGGTCTACTCCAACACGGGCGGCCAGGCCAGCAAGTCCACCCCGCGCGGTGCCGTCGCCAAGTTCGCCGCCGCCGGCAAGGCGACCGGCAAGAAGGACCTCGGCGCCATCGCCCGCAGCTACGGCAACGTGTTCGTGGCCCAGATCTCGATGGGCGCCAACGACGCCCAGACGATCAAGGCGCTGCTCGAGGCCGACGCCTGGCCCGGGCCGAGCCTGATCATCGCCTACTCCACCTGCATCGCCCACGGCATCGACATGAGCAAGTCGATGAGCCACCAGAAGGACGCGGTCAAGTCCGGCTACTGGCCGCTCTACCGCTACTCCCCGGTGGTCACCGACGACGACGGAATGCCGTTCCGGCTCGACTCGTCCAAGCCGAGCATCCCCATCAAGGAGTTCGTCGCGAGCGAGACGCGGTTCGCGATCCTCGAGCGCACCAACCCCGACAAGGCGGCCGAGCTCGCCGAGCTCATGCAGGCCGACGCCGACGAGAAGTGGCGCTACTACGAGCAGCTCGCGGGCATCCACCGGAACGTCCCGCACCTGCACGCGAGAGATGGCGAACCCATCGAGGCCGGCGAGAGCGTGACTGGGGGCGAGGCGTGAGCGCGGACCTTCGGACCCGCTATCTCGGGCTGGACCTGCGGAGCCCCATCGTCGCGTCGTCCACGCCGTGGACCGGCGACCCGGCGGTCGTCAAGCGCCTCGAGGAGGCGGGGGCGGGGGCCGTCGTCCTGCCCTCGCTGTTCGAGGAGGAGATCCTCAACGAGGAGCTCGAGCTCAACCGCTCCCTCGAGCAGGGCAACGAGCAGTTCGGCGAGGCCCTCTCCTACTTCCCGCAGATCGAGGGCTACAAGGGCAGCGGCGACCGGTACCTCGCCAACCTCGAGAAGACCCGCAAGGCGGTGGCCATCCCGGTCATCGCGAGCCTCAACGCCACCACACAGGGCGGCTGGGTGCGCTACGCGCGGCTGATGCAGGACTCGGGCGCCGACGCGCTCGAGCTCAACCTGTACCACGTGGTCGCCGACCCGTCGATGAGCGGCACCGACCGGGAGGCCCGCGACCTCGAGCTGATCGCCGCGGTCCATGCCGCGGTGACCGTCCCGCTGGCCGTGAAGCTGAGCCCGTACTACTCGGCGCTCGCGAACTTCGCGGCCGGCGCCGTCAAGGCGGGGGCGGACGGCCTCGTGCTGTTCAACCGCTTCTACCAGCCCGACCTCGACCTCGAGTCGCTCGACGTCGTCAACAAGGTGTCGCTCTCGACACCCGCGGAGCTGCGCCTCCCGATGCGCTGGATCGCGATCCTGCGGCCCCAGCTCGGGGCAGGCGTGGGTCTCGCGGCGACCTCGGGGATCCACACATCCGTGGACGTCGCCAAGGCGTTGCTCGTGGGCGCCGACGTGGCCATGACTGCGTCCGCCGTCCTCCAGCACGGCGTGGGCCGCATCAAGTCCCTCGCCGACGGCCTCGCGGCCTGGATGGAGGAGCACGAGTACGAGTCCGTGGACCAGCTCCGCGGCTCCGCCTCGGCGTCCAATGTGGCCGACCCGTCGCTCTTCGAGCGGGCCAACTACATGGCCGCGCTGCGCTCCTTCAGCACCCCGGCCGACCTCCAGCGCTGACCTCGCGGGCCTGCCGCCCGCCAACCACCGCTCCTTCAACCGCCGCCGGCACCGCCGGCGGCGGTGCTGTGTCCGACCTGCGTGTGGCCTCGCCGCCTCTCAGCGCTCAACGCGGGCGAGTGTCAGGGCATCGAGGCGCGCGAGGAGCGGCGTCGCGCCCACATCGGCCAGGATCGCGCTTGCATCGGCTGCGGCTGTCACGACCTCTGGATTGTCGCCCGGCAGGAACGCTGCCATGTCGATGCCCGTCAGCGCCAAATCGAGCCGGAGGCCGAGCTCCCGATAGATCGCCAGCGCCGTCCGGTAGCCCGCAAGCGCCTCGTCCACAGCGCCTCCCGCTGCCGCGAGACCGGCTCGGAGAGCGGCTGCATCACCGTCGGAAGCTCCGCCGCTGCCCAGCCCGAGGGACTCGAGCACCTCACGGGCGAGCGCCGTGTCGCCGGCGTGGAGGGCACACCGGCCCGCGCCGAAGCGCAGGTCGGGCGCGGTGAATGCCGGATCCCCGGCCACCAGCAGTCGGGCGGCCTCGATGGCGCTCCCGGGATGCCCGTCGGCCGCGGCCTCCCAGACGGCGTCGCCGTACCCGTTGGCCACCTCCTGCGGATCGCTCGCGGCGAGCGCGTGCTCGATCCTGCGGGCCGCCCGCGACTCACCCGCCTCGCCTCGCAGGCGCAGGACCGCCGCACGGCCGTCAGCGATGGTCTCTCGCGTGAGCTCGTCGAGGTCCATCTCGTCGAGCTCATCGAACTTGGCAAGCACCATGTCCAGCTCGCCGAGCCGGATCGCGGGCGTCGCGAGGTTGCTCGCGTGGTAGTAGGCGAAGGACTTCATGCCCAGGCGACGCGCGGTGTCGATTCCCTCGAACGTGTACTCGAGCGAGGCCCGTGGATCGGTCGCGACGCTGATCGCCGCGAGATTGACGCCCGACCGCAGGCGGGCCATGTGCAGCCCGTGCACCCGCGCGTCCTCGTAGGCGCCCGTTTGGAGCGCGTGACCCTCGCGGTACCGGCCGGAGGAGACCAGGGACGCCGCCTTGGTGATCAACGCCATCGCGAACACCTCGTCGAGGCGGAGCGGCTGGGCCACCTGCAGCGCCCGGTCGCTCCAGACGATGGCGCGCTCGTGGTCACCCGCCCGGAAGGCCGCTCGACCCGCCACTTCCATGAACCAGGCAAGGCCCACCCTTGCCTCGGGATCGTCGAACAGGGCCTCTGCCGCCGCGCGATGGTCGTGAACCAATTCGCCCGCCGCCCCGATCTGCGCTCGCGACAGCAGCGATCCCACCTGCCGTGCAACCGCCTCCAGGGCCTCGCCCCGCCGGCCCAGCGCCGTCCACGCCCTCGCCGCCGACGCCAGCTCTGCCTCGCCCTCCTCGAAGCGCGTTGAGAGGGTGAGGTTCCAGCCGCGCCGCCGCCGCAGCGCAGCCTGATCGGCCGCGTCGCTCGTCACCTCGATCGCCGCCCGCAGGGTCTCAGCCGCCCCGGAGAGGTTGCCGAGCGCCTCGGCCCGATCCGCGGCGGCTGACAGGGCGCGTCGTGCCTCTGCCGCGATCGCCTCGCCCTCGTCGCCCTCCGGGACCTGGCGGTAGGCCTCGAGGTAGTGCGTGGCGACCACGCCTGCCAGCTCGTCGTCCGCGAGCGCCTCGAAATACCGCGCGGCGGCGAGGTGCCGTGCCCGTCGGTCGCGCTTGGCGAGCGTGCTGTAGGCCACCTCCCGGATCAGCGCCTGCATGAACGCGAGCTGGCCGCGCGTCGGGGCGCGGGGGTCAGTCTCCACCGCGAGCAGCTCCCGGCGGCGCAGGCTCGCCAGCCGCGCGTCGAGCGATGCGACGTCGCCGCCGATCACCGCGGCCAGGGCGCCGGGGGTGAAGGTCTGGCCCAGCACCGACGCCGCCTGGATGGCCGAGCGCTCGTCGGCGGGCAGCGCGTCGAGGCGGGCCGCCGCCAGGGCGTGGAGGGTCCCCGGGACCTCGAGGTCGCCGAGGTCGCCCACCGGGCGATAGGCGCCGTCGGCGGGCTCGATCCGCCCGTCGGCCAGCAGCATGCGCACCGTCTCGACCGCGTAGAGCGGGAAGCCGTCGGCGCGGCTCAGGATGCGAGCCACGACCACGTCGGGCAGCCCCGGCACCAGCCCCGCTAGCAGCTCGCGCATGTCGGCCTCGGGCAGCGGGCCGAGTCGCACCGCAACGGCGCCGCGGCGGTCCGTCCCCCACCCCGGGCGTCGGTCGAGGAGTTCCGGACGTGCCAGCGACACCACCAGGATCGGCTGGTTGCGGCTCCAGTCGAGCAGGTGCTCGATGAAGTCAAGCAGGCCGTCGTCGGCCCAGTGGAGGTCCTCGAACACCATCACGACCGTGCCGTCGGTCGCGAGCCGCTCGAAGAAGGTGCGCCAGGCCGCGAACAGCTCCTCGCGACCGCCGGGCGGCGTCTCGGCGAGCCCGAGCAGCGCGAGCAGTCGTGGCTCAATCCAGCGGCGCTCGTCCGCGTCCGGCAGGTGCTGGGCGAGCGTCGCGGTCACCGCCGCTCGGGTGGTCGCCTCGCTGTCACCCTCGGCCAGCCCCGCGCGGCGGCGGACCATCTCGCCCAGGGCCCAGAACGTGACGCCCTCGCCGTACGCGGGCGAGCGGCCGCGGTGCCACCGGACGAGCTCCACGACGCCGTCGAGGTACTTCTCGAGCTCCCACGCAATCCGGCTCTTGCCGATGCCCGCCTGGCCGACGACCGACACGAGACGCGCCCGGCGCTCCCGACCGGTGGCGTGGAACTGCTCCTTGAGCAGGCGCAACTCGTCGGCGCGGCCCACGAACGGCGGCTCCAGTGCGTCCGCCCGCCCGATGCCCGACCGGTCCGCGACGACGCGAACGGCTCGCCACGCGGGGACGGGCAGCGCCTTGCCCTTGAGCGTCTGGTCGCCCGCGGCCTCGAAGGAGATCGCCCGCTGCGCCGCGTCCCGCGTCGCCTCGCCGACGAGCACCGTCCCGGCCGGTGCCGCGGACTGAAGGCGGGCGGCGGTGTTGACGAGATCGCCTGCGACCATGCCCTGGTTGACCGCGCCGAGCGTCACCGCGGTCTCGCCGGTGAGCACGCCCGCCCGGACGCTGATGCCCGCCCCGAGCGCCGGCACTGCGGCCACCAGCTCGAGACCCGCCCGGACCGCGCGCTCGGCATCGTCCTCGTGCGCGGTCGGCACGCCCCAGACGGCCATGACCGCGTCTCCGATGAACTTCTCGACCGTGCCGCCGTACCGGGCCACGATGTCGCTCGCCAGCTCGAAGTAGGCCGACAGGGTCTCGCGGACCTGCTCGGCGTCACGCTCCTCGGCGAACGGGGTGAAGCCCACGAGATCCGCGAAGAGCACGGTGACGCGGCGGCGCTCGGCGATGGCAGGCGGTGACGTCCGCTGGCCCGGGCCCAGGGCCGAGCCCGCGACCGGCGTTCCGCACTCGCCGCAGAACTTCTGCCCCGGCGGGATGGGCGCGCCGCATGCGGGGCAGCCAGAAGCGAGGGGCAAGCCGCACTCGCCGCAGAACTTCTGGCCGGCCGGGTTGGCCGCGCCGCACGCGGGACACATGGGAACGCTGGACCCTCCTACGTGCGGAGGCTACCCCAGCGTGGCACGGCCGTCACGGGACGCCTGCAGGGGCGCGTCCGGCCTCACCGGTCGGCGGTCGCCGCGAGCATCGTCTTCACCTCGAACGGGCTCGCGCCCGGGTGCTTCCCGCGGATCAGGGCGGCGAGCCCGGCGATGTGCGGGGCGGCGAAGCTGTTCCCCGTGGCGACGATCCGGCCGCCGTCGCGCCACGCCACCTCGACGTCGACGCCGCGCGCCCCGAACTCGACCGGCGGTCGCGGGTTGTAGTACCAGGTCCACGCGTCGGGCACGTCGTGCGCGGCGACCGACACCACCGAGGCGAATAGCGACGGGTAGCTCGGCCCGGGCACGTTGTTGGCGGCGCAGACCAGCAGGACGTTGGCGAAGTACGCCCGGTCCGCGAGCTCGTGGAATGCGCCCGTGAGCGCCTCGCTGCGTGACGAGAGCGAGAGGTTCACGACGGTCGCGCCGTGCTCGATCGCCCATTCGAGCCCCGCCGCGAAGATGGCGCCCTTGCCCCGGTTGTCCGGCCCGAGCACCCGCACCGACACCAGGTCCGCCGCCGGGGCGAGCGCGTGGATGATCCCCGCGCACGCCGTCCCGTGGCCCACGACGTCGAGGCGCTCCGGGTCATCGACCACCACGGGGCCGTCCTCGCCGAGCTCCACCTTGACGCTCGCGACCAGGCGTCCGCCGACCGCGGGGTGGGCGCCGTCCACGCCGGAGTCGATGATGGCGACCGTCACGCCCGCGCCGTCGCTGCCGCCGAACACGAGCTCGCGGTCCACGGCGCTGATGGGACGGAGGCGGTCGAGCGCGCTCCGTCGACCCTCAACAAACGGCTCGCTCCAGGCCGGGAGGATCGGCTCCGTCACGCGTCGTCGTCGAGCGCGGAGAAGCGGCCGGCGCCCCCGGCCCTTCCCCGCCGCCGAGCCCGCTCACGCTCGCTGCGCGCCACCAGGACGTCGAGCAGGTCCGCCAGCAGGTCGACTGACGCCGGGTCCGTGTCGCGCAGCCGGGCGACGCGGTCGGCCAGGCGCCACAGCCCCGAGTCGTCGTCCCGGCCGAGGTCGACCGTCGCGCGGGCCACGAGGTTCTCGATCGCCGCGTCATCCGCGGCAGGGTCGCCGTCGGCGGCGGGACCTGCCTCGGCAGGGGATCCAGTCGTCTCCGCGCCCGGGGCGGCCAGCCGCCGCAGAGTCGCCACCAGCAGCGCCGCGGTGTCGCGCTCGACCCGGCTCGCCCGGATGGCGACCGACGCCTGCCGGGCGAATACGCCGGCAAGCTCCACGTCCCGCAGCGAGAACGCGGCCGCGCTGCGTTTGTCGAGCACCTGGAGCACGCCGATTGTCCCGTGGTCGTCGAGCAGCGGCACCGCCACGATGGAGCGCGGGACGTACCCGGTTCGCTCGGCGGTCGCCCGCCCGAAGCGCGCGTCGTGCTCCACGTCGGACACCGCGAGCGCCTGGCCCGTGGTGAACGTGTAGCCGGCAATGCCCTGGTCCGGCGCGATGGACAGACCGATCACGCCCTGGCCCTGCTCCCCGGCCGCCACCTCGAAGACCAGCCGGCCCGTTACCGCGTCGTACAGCGCGATGGACGCCGCCTCGGCGTCGAACAGGGCGACCGTGGCCTCGACGACCGAGCGCAGGACCGCGCCGGCGGTGCTCCCCTCAAGCCGGCGCGCCGCCTCAGCCCGGAGGCCGATGGCGCGGAGCAGCCGCTCCTCGCGCGTCATCGGTCTGCGGAGCGCGCCAGCGCGTCGACGTCGGGGATGACCAGCTCCTCGCCCTCGATCCGGATGAGGCCCTGCGCCGTGAGGTCGGCCAGCAGCCGATTCACGGTCTGGCGGGTGCCGCCGATCATGGCGCCGAGCTCGGACTGGGTGTACCGCCACTCGAGGTGGACGTCGCGGGTCTCGCCCGGGTTCGTCTCGCGCGCCAGCCGCACGATCCGGTGGGCGAGCCGACCCGGGAGGTCGAGGAAGTGGAGGTCCTCCACGTGATTGGTGAGCCGGCGGAGCTCCGAGACGAGCCCCGCAATCAGCGCTCGGCGCAGCCCGGGCTGGGTCTCGAGCAGCTCGGCGAAGGCCGGCTCCTGGAGGATCAGGGCGCTGACGGGCTCGCTCGCCACCGCGGTCGCCGAGTGCGGCGCCCCGTCGAGCAGGGCCAGCTCCCCGAAGAACTCGCCGCGGGCGAGCGTCGCGATGATGGCCCCCTCCTCGCCCTCGGGCGACGGCAGGACGATCTTCACCGAGCCCGACTCGATGATGTACAGCGAGTCGCCGGGGTCGCCCTGGTGGAAGATCGTCTCCCCGCGTCGATACCGCCGGACGCGCAGGGTGGCCGCACACGCCTCGAGCGCCTCGGGGGTCACGCGCGCGAACAGGGCGCTGCGTCCCAGCGCCTCGATCGCGAACGCGGTGCTCGACGAGGGGCCCGTCATCTGCGCCTCCCAACCGGATCCGACCCGTGCGGGCCGAGGACGCGATGCTACACAGCCGGGCCGCCAAGCGTGCACCCGAGCGGCGATGGGACGCGAAGAAGCCGGCCTCGGGACGGAGGCCGGCCTCTCGGTGCGGCGTGCGAGGCTACTTGCGGAAGATCCGCTTGGCCTCGACCTCGTTGTTCTTGTTCTTGACGGAACGCTCGACATCGGCGCTCCGCGCCCGGTCGAGGTCGCGGCCGAGGGTCGGGCTGATGAGCATCGAGTGACCCTCGACGTCGTCCTCCTCGATCGCGCTGTGCTTCGCGAGGCCGTCGGGCTCGACAGCGCTGTGCTTGCTGAGTCCGTCCGGACCGACGTCGCGCTTGCTGCTCATCTGGTGCTCCTTCGACTCTCGTCGCTCATGCTTGCCGTTCTGCTGGTCCGAATGGCGTCATCTTGGGGCCTCGGGCCCGGGCATGACCAGCCCGAATGCGACGCGGCGAGTGTCATCTGGGCGACACCGCCACGCCCGACCTTGCCAACGCGCCGTCGAGCTGTGCCAGAAGGGCATGAGCCCCGCACTTCTCGAATACCGATCGCGCCACGCCCTCCAGCTCCCGGCTCACCGGGTGGTTGGGGCCGAGCAGGAGGAAGCCGTCGAGCGCGACGCGCCCGGCGCCGAACCCCTCGCCCTCCGCCTGGGCGAGGGCGACAGCCTCCCGGAATGCGACGGCGGCCTCCTCGAGGCGGTTGTCCACCCCGAGTAGAGACGCACGGATGGCGGCGCTGACCGCTTTCCGGTACCCGCCCGTGGGGCCACCTTCGGCGACCGCCAACAGCGTCTCGAGGGCCGCCCTGTCACGCGCCGCGACCGCCGCGTGGGATGCTGTGGACGCAAACACCATTCGGGCGGGCTCGTCCACCAGTGAGACCTCGACGCCGAGCCGGACGGCGGTGGTGAGGTCGCCCGCGAACAGCGCCTGCTCGCCGCGGAGCGAGGTGAGGGACAGGCCTGCGAAAGGGTCCTGGATCCGGGGCACGAGCTCAGCGATGCGGGCCAGGATCTCGTCGATCGGCTGACCGCGCGCGATCAGGGAGTAGCCGATGAAGCCCAGGGTGCGGGCCTCGTCGAATGCACTGCCCACCCCACGCGCGTGATCGTCGGCCACCTGGGCCAGCCCGCTGTCGATCGCCTCGTCCCAACCCTCCCCGACAGCGTAGGCAAACCAGCGGATCATGTCCTCGGCCCACCGCGCAAGCGAGGCGTTGCCGACGCGCCTGGCGAGCTGGGCAGACGCGCGGTTCGCCTCGAGGCCCCGGGTGGCGGTGTCGACCGACGCGCCGAGATTGGTCAGCGCGCGGATCTCGGCGGCCACGTGCCCGCCGGCCCGCGCGACCTTCACCGCGCCCTCGAGCAGCGCCTCGGCCTCCTTGCCGCGGCCCAGGTACCCGAGTGACGAGCCCTTGTTGTCGAGCGCCTCCGCGATCAGCCGGGTGAGGTCGAGGGCCTCCGCGAGCTCGAGGGCGCGGTCGGCCGCCTCGACGGACCGGCGCGGGTCGTTGATGCGCATGTAGGCCCGGGAGAGATGCGTCAGGACCTCGGCCTGGACCGCGCGTGGTCCGTCCGACGGGAAGACCGCCTCGGCCGCCTCGAGCGCTTCCACGGCACTGGACGAGTCGCCAGCGTCGATGAACGCCTCGCCGAGGGCGGCGCCGGCGCGACTCTGCAGGACCGGATCACCGGCGTCAGTGGCGAGGTCGAGGGCCTCGCGGACCATCGCGAGCGACTCCTGGTACCGCGTGGCTCGCGTCGCGGTCTGACCGGCCCGCAAGAGGAGCTCCGCGCGCGCCGCGGGCTCGGTTGTGAGCGCGATCGCCGACCGGAGGTACGCGACCGCCTGGTCGTTGCTGCCCAGGGTGGCCGCGCGATCGGCGGCGCCGGACAGGGCGATCCGCGCCTGGACCGCGACGGCGTCGGCCTCGGGCCCCTCGGTGGACGCCTCGTGGGCCGAGACGTAGTGGTTCGCGAGGGCGCCCGCAAGCTCGTCGTCGCCAAGCGCCTCGTAGTAGCGGGCCGCCGCGAGGTGCCGGGCGCGCCGGTCGCGCTTGGCCAGCGTGCCGTACGCGACCTCGCGGATCAGCGCCTGGACGAACGCGTACAGGCCCCGCTCGGGCGATCGCGGATCCATCTCCAGGTCGAACATCTGGCGTCGCACGAGCAGCCGAAGGCGCGGCTCGAGCTCGGCGTCGCCAACGCCGGACAGGGCCGCGAGGCCAGCGAGGCTGAACGTCTGCCCGAGCACCGACGCATCTGCCACGAGGCTCCGGTCGGCCGGGTCGAGCGCGTCGAGGCGCGACGCGATGAGGCTGCGCAGCGTCTCGGGGATCGCCAGCGCGCCCAGCTCGCCAACCGGCCGGTACACCGCGCCATCGCGGACCAGACGCCCGTCTGCCACGAGCGAGCGCACGGTCTCCACCGCGTAGAGCGGCATTCCGTCGGCGCGCGAGAGGATCGAGTCCACGGCAGCCGCAGGCAGACCGGGCACGAACGCGTTGAGCAGCGCACGCATCGCCTCGACCCCGAGCGGCTCGAGGTCGAGCTTGGTCAGGTTGCGCACCTGGGCGCCCCAGCCGGCGCGCCGGTCGAACAGCTCGGGCCGGGCCAGCGTCACCACCAGGAGCGGCACGCCGCGCGACCACTCGAGGACGTGGTCGATGAAGTCGAGCAGACCGGTGTCGGCCCACTGGAGGTCCTCGAACAGCAGCACGGTCGTGCCGCCCTCGGCGATGCGCTCGAAGAAGATCCG
>Ga0302299_10001293_pt1 | contig 14994 bp, 17 predicted proteins | sample III_Fen_N3_4_FD_198795 | JGI IMG/M metagenome (GOLD analysis project Ga0302299, IMG submission 198795) | Peat permafrost microbial communities from Stordalen Mire near Abisko, Sweden - III_Fen_N3_4 | ecosystem: Environmental > Terrestrial > Soil > Wetlands > Permafrost | place: Sweden: Abisko... | reverse complement strand
CATCATCAAGCTTGGGCCGCGTCCCGGCGACGGCAGCGAGCAGGCGTACATCGAGCTGGTCTGACGGCCGGCGACATGAGACGGGACGAAGGGCGGGCGGCCGAAGGGCCTCCCGCCCTTCGCCGTTCTCGAGGCTGGTCCGTGCGTCCCGTGCGGGACGCGGCACGGACGCTTGCGCCTCCGCCCGGCCGGCGCCGGCGATACGGTAAGCTTCGGCCGTCATGACGCCTCCCTCCGCACGTCCGTCTGAGCCTGCCGCCGCGACCGTGGGCGGATCGGCGGCCTCCGGCTCCGAAGCTCCGCTCCTCGACGTCCGCGACCTGCGCTACCGCTACCCGGGGGCGCCCGTGGACGCGCTGGGCGGACTCGACCTCACTGTGACGGCCGGCGAGTTCGTCGCCGTGGTCGGCGCCAACGGCTCCGGCAAGTCGACCCTCGCCCGCCTGCTCGGCGGTCTGGAGCGCCCTGCCGGCGCGTCGCTGGCCGTCGCTTGCGGCTGTGACCTCCTCAGCGAAGAGGGGCGTATGGCCGCGCGTCGGGAGGTCGGCGTGCTGTTCCAGAACCCGGAGAACCAGCTCGTCGCGGAGTGCGTCGAGGATGATGTGGCGTTCGGCCTCGAGAACCTGGGGTGGGCGCCGGAGGCGATCCGCGCCAGGGTCGACGAGATGCTCGAGCGCTTCTGGCTGACCGACCTGAGCAGACGCGAGCCGCACCTGCTCTCGGGAGGACAGAAGCAGCGGACGGCCCTGGCCGGCGTGCTGGCCGTGCCGCGGCGCGTCCTCGTGCTCGACGAGCCCACGGCCATGCTCGATCCGGCCGGCCGTGCCGAGGTGCTGGATGCTGTGCACGGCCTGAGGACGGGCGGCCTCGCCGTGGTCTACGTGACGCAGGAGATGGACGAGGTGGTCGGCGCCGACCGCGTCGTCGCGCTGGAGGCCGGCTCCGTGGTGTACGCGGGCGGCGTGGGCGGACTGTTCGGCGATGTCGCCCTGGTCCGGCGGCTCGGGCTCGGCCTGCCGGCCGCCGGCGAGCTGGCGCTTGAGCTCGCCGCCGCCGGCAGGCCGCTGGCATCACTCCCGCTGACCCCGGATGAGCTGGTCACGGCGCTCGAGGGCGCGAGATGACCGACACGACGCACGGGATGACCCTGGCCTGTCGTGGCGTGTCGTTCAGCTACGAAGAGGCGCGCGCGCCGATCCCGGCCCTGCGGGATGTAGGCTTCGAGCTGGGCGCCGGGCGCTCGCTGGCGCTGCTCGGCGCGTCCGGTTCCGGTAAGTCGACGCTCCTGCAGGTGGTCAAGGGGCTGGACGCGCCGGAGGCGGGAGAAGTGCTGCTGGACGGCTCGGGGTCCGCCGACGCGGGCTACGCCGAGCTCAGGCGGCAGGTCGGCCTCGTCTTTCAGACGCCGGAGCTGCAGCTGTTCGCGGCGTCGGCGCGGGAAGACGTGGCCTTCGGCCCGCGCCGCCTCGGCTGGCCGGAGGCGGACGTGAGCGCCGCCGTGGACGAAGCGCTCGAGCTCGTCGGCCTGCCGCCCGAGCAGTTCGGCGGGCGGCACCCCTACGCGCTGTCCGGCGGCGAGCAGCGGCGGCTGGCGCTCGCCGGTGTGCTCGCCATGCGCCCGCGCCTGCTGCTGCTCGACGAGCCGTTCGTGAGCCTCGACCCGGCGACGCGCCGCGAGCTGTCGCGGATCCTCTCGCGGCTCCGCGCCGGGGGCGTCACCTTGGTGCTCGCCACGCACGACGTGGATCTCGCCTGGGCGCTCTGCGACGAGCTGCTCGTGCTCGACGCCGGGCGGGTGGCGGCGGCCGGCCCTTGGGACGTCGGCGAGGCTGGCCGCGAGTTGCTCGCGGCCAGCCGGCTGCGCGAGCCGTTCCTCGTGGAACTCTGGCGCCGGCTCGGTCGCGACCCCGCCACGGCGCCGCGTACGACGGCCGCGGCGGCGGAGGCTCTGCGATGAGGCCGGCGGTCGCGCAGTACTACCCCGGCGACTCGGTGGTCCACCGGCTGGACGCGCGCGCCAAGTTCGTCGCCGTCAGCGCGCTCGCCATCGCGCTCTTCCTGCGCGACTCGTTCGCCGGCCTGGCGGTGTTCGCCGCCGCCGGCGTCGTCGCCTACGTGCTCAGTGGGGTGCCGGCGGCCTGGTTCTGGCGCGCCTTCCGTCCGCTTCTCTGGCTGGTAGGGCTCACGTTCCTCGCCCAGGTGCTGTTCGCGCCGGGCGAGCCCTTCTTCAGCTTCTGGATCTTCCACTTCTCGTGGGCCGGTCTGCAGTTCGCCGCGTTTCTCAGCCTGAGACTGGTCGTGCTCGTGTTGATCGGCTCCGTGCTGACATTGACGACGCCGCCGCTGGCGCTCACGGACGGCTTGGCGTGGCTCGGCCGGCCGCTGCGGCGTCTCCGCGTGCCCACCGACGAGCTGGCCCTCATGGTGACGATCGCGCTGCGGTTCATCCCGACGCTGCTCGTGGAACTGGACCAGATCATGCGCGCGCAGCGCGCCCGCGGCGCCGACTTCGGCAGCGGAGGGCCTATCAAGCGTGCCCGGGCTCTGGTGCCGGTGCTGACGCCGCTGTTCGTGCTGAGCTTCAGGCGCGCCGACGAGCTGGCCCTGGCCATGGAGGCGCGCTGTTATCGCCCCGGCATCGTGCGCACCCGCCTGCATCCGCTGGAGGCGGGTGCGGCCGACGCCGTGCTCCTCATCCTCACGGCGGCAGTCATCGTCGCCGGCATGCTCGTGTAGGATGCCGGGCGTGAGCGGAGGCCGGGCAGATGAAGCGGGAGGGCGCGCGCTGTGGCGCCTCGACCTCGCCTACGAGGGGACGAAGTACCGCGGCTGGGCGAAGCAGCCCGGCTTCACCTCGGTCGAGGGGCTGCTCGAGGAGGCGCTCGCGACTGTGTTGCGCGAGCGCGTGCGTCTGAGCGTAGCGGGGCGCACCGACGCCGGCGTGCACGCGTGGGCGCAGGTCGCGTCGTTTTCGTGCGCCCGCCGCGACGTGGTGCCGGAGCGCCTGCGCCTCTCGCTGAACGCTCTGCTTCCGCCGGACGTCGCCGTGCTTCGCGTCTTGCCGGCGCGGCCCGGGTTCGTGGCGCGGGAGGCGGCCTCCCGAAGCTACCGCTATGACCTGTGGGAGACGGCGGTGAAGCCGGTGCGCGAGCGCGCCTTCGTGTGGGTCGTGCGCGGGCCGGTGGACGGGGCGGCGCTCTGCGCGGCGGCAGCGTTGCTGCCCGGACGCCGCGACTTCGCCGCCCTCACGCCGTCCGCGCACCTGTACCACCACTGCGTGCGCGAGGTCACCGCGGCCGCCTGGACCGACGACGGGCCGACGCCCGACGGAGACGGACGGCGCCGGCGATTCGAGATCACGGCCGGCAGCTTCCTTCACAACATGGTCCGCGTCGCTGTGGGCTCGATGGTCGACGTGGCCCAGGGCCGGATGACGCTTGAGGAGTTCGAAGCGGCGCTGGCCTCCGGCGAGCGCCGCCACATGGGTCAGACGGCGCCGGCCCGGGGTCTGGCCCTGGTCCGGGTCACGTACCCGGCGAAGCTTGCGGGCGCGGCGGACTGAGGCTCTCGACGGTTCGGCCGGCCCGGCTCTGGAGTGCGGGACTGGATCGGTCCGCGGTCAGTTCCCGAGGAACCGGTCGATGACCTTCTGCTTCTCGGCGTCGGACGGCGGGAGGACGACGGCCTGGCCGTTGTTCCAGCCGAACGCGCCAGTCAGGACCTGCTTCTTGCCGTTGCTGGCGCGCCATTTGAGGTAGGCGAGCTCGAGGAGCTGGTTGGTCTTGAGGTCCGTCGAGACGCCGCTCATGAAGTGCTTGCCGATCTCGGGCAGCTTGGTGATGTTGGACGGCCTCATGAGCTTTTTCTGGAGCGCCTGCAGGAAGGCTTGCTGGCGCGCCGCACGCGTGAAGTCGCCCCCCGCGTAGGCGTGGCGGATGCGTACGTACAGCATCGCGTTCTTGCCGTCGAAGTGGTGCATGCCCTTCTGGAAGGTGACGACGCGCTGGGTGGAACCCGCGACGCCGGGACCCGCCCCGGTGGTGACAGTCTGCGGCACGGAGAAGTCGACCCCCCCGACGGCGTTGACCAGCCGGGGGAAGCCCTGGAAGCCCACGACCACAACGTGGTTGATGGGGATGCCGGTGTAGTCCTTGAGGGTCTTGAGGGCGAGCGACGGGCCACCGTACCACATGGCTTCGGTGATCTTGGTCTGTCCGTAGCCGTCCACGTTGACGAGCGTGTCGCGGGGGATCGAGAGCTGGTTGATCGTGTGAGTCTTGGGATCGAAGCGCATGAGCATGATGGTGTCCGAGTGCCCCGGCAGGCCGGCGGCGTCGAGGCCGAACAGGGCGAGCGTGGTGCCGTTGCGCCAGATCCATCCGCTGTCCGGGGAGAGCTGGGCGCGGGTCTTCTTGTCGATGCGCTTGTTGGCCTTGTCGACGGCCCGGTCGAACTTCTGGTACCCGGGCCAGGCCAGCACGGTGAACACCACCCCGGCGATGACGAGCAGGGCGACGACCGCGACGGGGATGTGCCACCAGCGGAAGCGGCGCCGGCGGCGCGAAGCCTTGCCGGCGTTCTTCTTCGCCTTCTTGCCCTTGCGCCCGTCGTCCGGGGCGGGGCCGTAGGTGTGGTACGCCTTGTCGGACTGACGGGGGTAGTCGGGCGCTCCGGCAGAGTCGTCGCGCCCGTTCGTGGACGGCTGCGGACGAGACCGCGCCGGCCGTGCGCCGGCGAGCTCGTCGTCGACCTGGGTGCGCCGCGGACGGCGCGCCTTGTAGGTCCGGTAGGGCTTGGCCCCTTCTCTGTCCTCGTCCTGTCTCGTCATCAGACTGGCGCCTCGTCCCGGGCGCACGCGACGTCGATGTGCGTAACGGTGGGGGGCGGGGCGCCGGGTGTTCTCACAGACTACGCCCGTGAGCGGGCGTTTCCTCTAGTCTCGAGTTTACACCATGGTAAGCTCCGGGACGTCATGACCACCCAGCGCACCCTCATCGGCATCGACATCGGCGGCACCAAGATCGTCGCGGCGCTCATGCGCGGACGCCTGCCCACACCGGGGGCGGGTACCCCGGCCGAGGTGGAGACGCCCGAGATCATCGACCGGTTCACCACGCTCACCGATGTGAGCTCTGCCGAGGCGTGCCTGCGCGCCGTGGAGGACTGCATCGGCGACCTCGAGCATGGATCGGGGCGCGTCGAGGGCATCGGCGTCGGGGTCGCGTCGATGGTCGACTTCGCCGCCGGCCGCATCGTCGAGTCGGTCAACCTGCCGCTCTCCGACGTGCCGCTTCGCGACCACCTGCAGCGCCGGTTCGACGTCCCCGTCGTCGTGGACAACGACGCCACGGCCGCGGCGATCGGCGAGCATGTCTACGGCGCCGGCATCGGCACGAATGACATGCTCATGCTCACGCTCGGCACCGGTGTCGGCGGCGGCATCATCTGCGGGGGCCGCCCCATCCGCGGCGCCAGCGGCGCCGCCGCGGAGATCGGCCACATCATCATCGACGTCAACGGGCCCAAGTGCCCCGCGAACTGCCCCAACCACGGCTGCCTCGAGGCGTACGTGGCGGGACCGGCCATGGGGGCGGCGGCGCGCGTGGCGGCCGAGCTCGAGCCCGACTCGGCCCTTGGACGCGCGCTGGCCGCCGGTCGTACCGTCGACAGTCGCCTGCTCACCAGGCTGGCGACCGAGGGAGACGCCGGCGCGATCGCCGTGCTCGAGCGCGCCGGTGAGTATCTCGGCGCCGGGCTCGTCACGCTCTGCAACATCTTCGACCCGGAGATGATCGTGATCGGCGGCGGCGCCGCGGCGGCGGGCGAGCTGCTCTTCGCTCCGGCCCGCCGCGTCCTCGCCGCCAGGGCGCTCCCGCCGGCGCGCGATCGCGTGCGCGTCGTGCCGGCGGCGCTCGGCCCCGACGCCGGGTTCATCGGCGCCGCGGCGCTGGCGCTCACCGAGCTGTTCCCGGGGGACGCGACCGCCTGACGCGCATTCCGCGACCCGGCGCCGCGGTCCCTCCCGCTCCGGCCGGGGCCCTTTCTTGACTTCACCTCCGCCATGCTCCCAGAATGGACGCTGGATCCCGCGCGTACTGCGTCCGCAGCGCGCCAACAGGAGGTGACGAGAACCACATGGCCTACAAGATCACCGATGAGTGTCTCGCGTGCGGCGCCTGCATCGACGAGTGCCCCAACGAGGCTATCTCCGAGGGCGACGACATCTATGTCATCGACGCCGAGAAGTGCGACGACTGCGCCACCTGCGTCGAGTCTTGCCCAAGTGAGGCGATCGTCCCCGAGTGACCCCACTCGGCAGGACGTGACGTACACCGGGGCCGGCTCCGCGAGGAGCCGGCCCCCGTCGCGTTCAGGGGGCCGGTCTCAAAGCGTTGGCGTGAGGCCGGACTCTGCGCCTTCGCCGTCCGGCCGCCGGCCGATGACCTCCGGGCCGTCCCAGGCGAGGCGCTCGCGCATGACCCGGACGGCCTCCGGGTTCTCGTCCACCAGCAGGTAGTCCCTGCCCAGCCTTGCGGCCGCCTCGCCGGTGGTGCCGCTGCCGGCGAACGGGTCGACGACGAGGTCACCGGGCTCGGAGTGCACGCGCACGATGCGCTCGAGGATCTTGACCGGCTTCTGCGTCGGGTAGCCGGTCTTCTCCGCCCCGGTGGGGCTCACGATGGTCTGCCACCACACGTCGGTGGGCGTCTTGCCGCGGGCGGCCTTCTCGGGGCCGACGAGGCCGGGGGCGAGGTAGGGGACGCGGTCGATCGCGGCGTAGTCGAAGACGTAGTGCGACGGGTCGCGCGCGTACCAGAAGATGCTGTCGTGCTTGGCCGGCCAGCGCGTCCGCGAGCGCGCGCCGTAGTCGTAGGCCCAGACGATCTCGTTGACGAACGAGGCGCGCCCGAACAGCTCGTCGAGCAGCACTTTGCAGTAGTGCGCCTCACGCGGGTCGATGTGGAAGAACAGCGACCCGTCCGGGGTGAGGACGCGCCGCGCCTGCTCGAGCCGTGGCGCGAGGAATCCCAGGTAGTCGTCGTACGCATCGGTCCAGGCGGAGCTGCCGAGCACCTCGGTGCGGTAGCGCTCGCCGGTGAAGCCGGTGCGGTCGCCGGCGGCGTCGCGCACGGTCCGCAGGCGCGTGCGCTCCTGGATCTTGCCGGTGTTGAACGGCGGGTCGAGGTAGACGAGCCGCGCGCAGCCCTCCTCGAGGCCGCCCAGCACTTCGAGGCAGTCGCCCAGGACGATGCGCTTCACAGCGGGTACTCGTAGACGCGCTGGTCCTTGACGCCGCGGCAACCGATGGCCTCGTAGAACTCGTGCGGGCCCACGCGTGCGAGGTTGGCGCGGATCCAGAGACGCTCCAGGTCGCGCGCCCGCGACCAGTCCGCGGCCGCGGCGAGCAGGGCCGCGCCGAGGCCGGCGCCGCGGTGCGGCGTCCCGACCACGAGGCCGCCGACCTCGCCGTACGGCTCCGACTCGACGACCCGCTGCACGTGCACGTCGATGAAGCCGGCGAGGCCGTCAGGCGCGTCGGCGACGAGGAGCTCGCGCTCCGGGTCGTGCAGCAGGCGCAGGCGCTCGCGCACCTGCGCTTCCGTCGACGGGTAGCCGAGCTGGGTGCTCAGCTCGGCGAGGGCGGCCGCGTCATCCTGGCGCGCGCCGCGGATGTGGCTGTTCCACTCCTGCATGCGGCGAGTCTATCGCGGCGCGCGCACTCCTGAGAGAATGGAGGCCGTCCGCCGACGGAGGGGCCATGAGCGACGACGTCTGGCGCGAGTTCTTCGACAGCTTCGCGCCGCAGTACATGAACGAGGTGTTCACCGCCGACAGCGTGCGCGAGGCGGCGTTCCTCGTCGAGGTGTTCGGCCTCGAGCCGGGGTCGGCGGTGCTCGACATCGGCTGCGGCACGGGGCGGCACGCCGTGGAGTTGGCGCGCGCCGGCCTCGCCGTCACCGGGCTCGACATCTCCGCCGGCATGTTGCGCGAGGCGCGCAGGGCGGCGGACGAGGCCGGCGTCGAGATCGAGCTCGTCGAGGCGGACGCGACCTCGTTCGACCTCGGCCGCGTCTTCGACGCGGCCGTCTGCCTCTGCGAGGGCTCTCTCGGCCTGCTCGGCGGCGACGACCCCTTCGAGCACGACGCGGCCGTGCTCCGGCGCGCCTTCGCCGCCCTGCGGCCGGGCGCGCCCTTTGTGCTCACGCTCCTGAGCGGCCTGCGCATGATCCGCGACGCGACCACGGACCAGGTGGAGCGCGGCGCGTTCGACCCGGCGACGCTGACGGAGTCCTTTGAGATGGAGTGGCAGGCCGAGGATGGGCCGCGCAGCCTGCCCATCCGCCAGCGGGGCTACGTGCCCAGCGAGCTCGTCCTGCTCTGCCGTGCCGCAGGGTTCGCCGTGGAGCACGTCTGGGGCGGCACCGCCGGCGACTGGGGTCGCCGGCCGGTCGAGCTCGACGAGATGGAGATCATGGCCGTCCTGCGCAGGCCGGCGTGAGCGCCCCTGCCGTGACCATCCGCGTCGCCGGCCGGGATGACGCCGCCGGCGTGGCCGCCGTGCTCAACGGCGCCATCCTGGGCGGCAGCCCGACCCTGCTCGACACCACGTTCACGGTCGAGGAGGAGCGCGCCTACATCGAGAGCCTGCCGGCGCGCTCGTTCATCCACGTGGCCGAGACGTCCGGCGCCGGCATCGTGGGCTTCCAGACGGTCACGCCGTGGAGCACCTTCGTCACCACGGAGTTCGACCACGTCGCGACCATGGGGACGTACGTCGACGCCGCCTGCCGCCGGCAGGGAGTGGGGGCGGCGCTCGCGCGGAGCAGCTTCGCCGCCGCGCTCGCCCTCGGCTACGACAAGATCTTCACCGACCTGCGCGTCGACAACTTCGTCTCGCTGGCGTACCACCTGTCGCTCGGCTTCACGGTGGCCGGCGCCGCGCGTCGCCACGCCCGCGTGGGCGACCGGGACGTCGACGTCCTGTTCATCGAACGCTTTCTGAAGGAGGGGTGACCGTGCTCTACGTCTGCGCCACACCGATCGGTAACCTCGGAGACGTCACGCCTCGGGTCCTCGACGCGCTGCGTGACGCGGAGCTCGTGGCGGCCGAGGACACGCGCCGCACGCGCAAGCTGCTCAGCCACTTCGACATCCACACGCACATGACGAGCTTCTTCCAGCACAACGAGCTGCAGAAGACCGACGACGTGCTGCGGCTGCTTCGCGACGGCTCGACCGTCGCGCTGGTCACCGATGCCGGGATGCCCGGCGTGCAGGATCCCGGCATGCTGCTGGTCCAGAAGGTCGTGAACGAAGGGCTCGACATGACCGTGCTGCCCGGTCCGTCCGCCGTGCTCACCGCGCTCGTGGCTTCGGGGATCTCCGGGGACGGCTTCCGCTTCGTCGGCTACCTGCCACGGCGCGCCCGCGAGCTCGAGGCGACGCTTGCGGCGTGGCGGCGCACCGGCGGGCTCCTCGTCGCCTTCGACACCGGCCAGCGGCTGGCGCGCAGCCTGGCCGTGCTGGCGGCTCACCTGCCGGACGCGCGCGCCGCGGTGTGCCGCGAGTTGACCAAGCTGCACGAAGACGTGGTGCGCGGCACGCTGTGGGAGCTGAGCGAGCACTATCCTGTGCCCGGTCCCGACGCGGGCCTCACGGCCTCGGTGCGCGGCGAGATCACGCTGGTGATTGACCTGGGGCAGCCGATGGGCGCGGAGGTCGCGCGGCCGGACTCGGACGCGGCCGTCACCGCCCTGCTGGCGCGCGGCCTCTCGCGCAGGGACGCGGCCGCGGCGCTGCACGTGTGCCTCGGCGTCCCGCGCCGCGAGGCCGAGCGGCTGGCGCGCGAGGTGGCGGCGCGCGGCCTCTGACGCGCCGTCCTGCTAGACTCTGGGTCGTGGATATCGACGCCCTCATAGCCGCCCGCCCGCTGCTGCTCGACGGCGGCCTCGGCCGCGCGCTCATGGAGCGCGGGTTCGCCGCCGGAGAGTGCCCCGAGGAGTGGAACGTCTCGCACCCGGACGACGTTGCGGACATCCACCGCGGCTTCTTCGCCGCCGGCTCTGACATCGTGAACACCAACACCTTCGGCGGGACCGCGATGCGCCTCGAGGCCCACGGGCTCTCGGCGCGCGCCGTGGAGCTCAACCTGGCCGGCGCGCGGCTCGCGACCGGCGTCCGCGACCGGGAGTTCCCCGGACACTGGGTGGCCGGCGACATCGGCCCGTGCGGCCAGATGGTGCAGCCCATGGGCAACGCCGAGCCGGACGCGCTGCGCGCCACCTTCACCGAGCAGGCGCGCGCATTGGTCGACGGCGGGGTGGACCTCCTCAACATCGAGACGATGTTCGACCTCACGGAGGCGACCATCGCCGTGGAGGCGGCGGTCGCCGTCGCGGACGGGCGGCCGGTGCTCGCCAGCATGACCTTCAAGCCGGCCGCCAAAGGCTTCCGCACGATGATGGGCGTGAGCCCGGAGGCGGCGGTCAAGGCGCTCAAGGACGCCGGCGCCCACCTCGTGGGCTGCAACTGCGAGATCACCGCCGAGCCCATGGCCGACCTCGTGCCGATCATGGCCGACCTCGGCGGCGGCGTCACGTACGCGCAGCCAAATGCCGGCCAGCCGCGCCTGGAGGCCGGCGAGACCGTCTACGCGGAGACGCCGGAGCACTTCGCGGCCATCGTCTCCACGTACCCGGCGCTCGGCGCGGGGATCGTCGGCGGGTGCTGCGGCACGCCGCCCGCCTCCATCGCCGCGCTCGCCGCGGCGCTGGGCCGCTAGCAGCCTCCGCGGCCTTTTCGGCCCTCTCACGAGCCCGCTTGACAGCCCGGCCTACTGTGAATAGAGTCACAGTCATAGGAACCGTGGGAGGATCCTTGAGCACCAGCGAACAGAACGGCTCTGACGCCATGACGCCGCAGACGCGGCCCGCCAAGCGGGTCTCTCTGCAGACCGTCGAGCGGCTGAGCATCTACCGCAAGGTGCTCGAGGAGCTCGACCGTGACGGCGTGGAGAACATCCACTCCCACGAGCTCGCCGAGCAGGTCGGGGTGACGCCGGCCCAGCTCCGTCGCGACCTCGCCAGCTTCGGCACCTTCGGCAACATCTCCCGTGGCTACAACGTGTATCAGATGAGCCGCACGATCAGCCGCATCATGGGCACCGACGAGACCCAGGCCATGGCCTTGTTCGGCGTCGGCGACCTGGGCCGCGCGCTCCTGTCGTACCGCGGCTTCGAGGAGCGCGGCTTCCATATCGCCGTCGCCTTCGACGTGGACAGCGACAAGGTCGGCCGCGTGTACGCCGGCAGGCGCTGCTACCATGTCGACCACCTGGAGACAGTGCTGCGTGAGTTCGCCATCCACATGGCGATCCTGGTGTCCCGGCCCGAGGGGCTGCAGACGCTCGTCGACCGGGTGTGCGCCGCCGGCGTCCACGCGATCCTCAACTTCGTCCCCAAGCGTGTGAGCGTCCCCGCCGGCTGCTTCGTCGCGGAGACGGACATCTCGTCCAAGCTCGAGCTGCTCTCTTTCCTGGCGCGCAGCGAAGCGGCCGAGGCGCACGCCTCGTCGGCCGCGCCGGGGGAGCCGGCACAGGGGCTGACGGCATGAAGTCCGCGCCGAGGAGCCAGCAGGGCCGTGTTTTTTTCGAGGCTACTGTGAATTGCTTCACTGTGAAGATGGTAACTAAACGGCTCGTACCGGCTCAGGCCGAGTACGCGGCGGAACAGAGGAGGAGAGTCATGAAGGCCAAGCGCATCCTGATGGTGGACGACGACCGCGACCTGGTCGCCAGCGTCAAGGCGTTCCTGGAGGCCCGCGGCTACGAGATGGACACCGCCCACAGCGGCGTCGAGGGGCGCGAGCGGCTCGCGGCGCAGCGGCCCGACCTCGTCGTGCTCGACATCATGATGGATTACGACACCGACGGCTTCAACGTGGCCTTCAAGCTGCACGAGGATCCCGAGACGGCGGACATCCCCGTCATCATCATGAGCGGCTTCACCAAGGAGCTCGAGACCAAGACACACGTCTTCGAGCCGATGATGTACCGCGACTGGCCGGCCGCCAAGTTCCTGGAGAAGCCGGTCAAGCTGGCCGACCTGGCCGCGACGATCGCCGAACTGCTGGCGGCGGACAAGGCCGACGTCGCGAAGGGCGCGTGACCTCGTGACCACCGCCGAAGCCATCATCGCCGGGCGCCAGGAACCGCTCACGCGCGAGCAGATGATCCCGCTGCTGCAGGAGATCCAGGCAGCCGAGGGGTTCATCTCTCCCGAGGCCATGTTCCTGGTGGCCGAGGCCCTGGAGACGCCGGTCAGCCGCATCTACGGCGTCGCCACGTTCTACAACCAGTTCCGCTTCGCCCCGCTGGGCGAGCACGTGATCGAGCTCTGCCGCGGCACCGCGTGCCACGTCAAGCAGAGCCTCGCGCTCGCCCAGCACCTGAAGCGGCGGCTGAAGCTGCGGGACGACGGCAACTCCGCCGACGGCCGCTACACCGTCATCAGCGTCGCCTGCCTCGGCGCCTGCTCCATCGCGCCGGTGGTCAAGATCGACGGCGAATTCTACGGCCATCTCACCACGGAGAAGCTGGACGGCCTCCTGGACGAGGTCGAGGCCGCGAGCGACGAAGCGGCGGCCTGAGCACGGCCCGGAGGGGCCGGCAAGTACCGTGTGACCTGAGCCATGGACCACAAGGAATCGAGACGAGCATGAACCACAGCGAGCTCATGACCCCGTGCTGCACGCGCTGCCGGCACACCGCGGCGACCCCGTGCGCCGATGTGATCGCCTGCGTGGACCACGGTCCGATCTGCCACGACGAGGACGCGTGCCGGCAGGAGCGGACGGCGCGCCTCGAGCGCGCCCGCCGCGGCGGCGACGGGATGATCTTGTACGTCGGCGCCGGCACCTGCGGGCGCGCCAACGGCGCGCTCACCATCATCGAGAAGATGAACGCCTACTTCGAGCGGCGCGGCCTGCGCGTGCCGATCATCGAGACCGGCTGCGTGGGCTACTGCCAGCGCGAGGTCTTCGTCGACCTGGTGACCGCCGACGGCGTCCGCCTCAGTTACTGCGACCTGAGCCCGGAGACGACCGACGAGTTCCTCCAGACCATGTTCGGCGACGGACAGCTGCACAACCGCTTCCTGCTCGGGCGCTACGACGATCCGGACGACCTGTACCGCGGCGTCACGCCGATCGGGGAGACGCCGTTCTTCGCCCGCCAGACCAAGGTCGTGCTCGCCAACTGCGGCGTCGTCGACCCGGCCAGCCTGGACGCGGCGCTCGCCGCCGGCGGCTTTCGCGCCGCCGCGAAGGCGCTGGCGACGATGACCCCGGGTGAGGTCTGTGACGAGGTCATGGCCTCCGGCCTGCGCGGCCGCGGCGGCGCCGGCTTCCCGACCGGACAGAAGTGGAAGGTCGCCCACGATCAGGCGCGCAGCCAGAAGTACCTCATCTGCAACGCCGACGAGGGCGACCCCGGCGCGTTCATGGACCGCGCCGTGCTCGAGAGCGACCCGTTCCGCGTCGTGGAGGGCATGCTCATCGCGGCGTACGCCATCGGCGCGACCAAAGGCTACGTGTACTGCCGCGCCGAGTACCCGCTGGCGATCGAGCGCCTCAGCGAGGCGATCCGCCAGTGCCGCGCCGAGGGGCTGCTCGGGCGCAACATCCTCGGCACGCTCACCGACTTCGACATCACCATCAAGATGGGCGCCGGCGCCTTCGTCTGCGGCGAGGAGACGGCGATCCTGGCGAGCATCGAGGGCGGGCGCGGCATGCCTCGTCCGCGCCCGCCGTATCCCGCGGTCTCCGGCCTCCACGGCTGCCCGACGGTGCTGAACAACGTCGAGACGCTGGCCAACGTGCCGGCCGTGCTCGACAAGGGCGCCGACTGGTTCCGCGACCTCGGCTACGGCGACGCGGCCGGCACCAAGGTCTTCGCCCTCTCCGGCCGCGTGCAGAACACCGGCCTTGTCGAGGTCCCCGTGGGCATCCCGCTGCGCGAGGTCGTCTACGACATCGGCGGCGGCGCCCCGGCGGGCCACCACATCAAGGCCGTGCAGATCGGCGGTCCCAGCGGCGGCTGCATCCCCGACGAGTACCTCGACGTGGCCACAGACTACGGCACGCTCCAGGAGCTCGGCGCGATGATGGGCAGCGGCGGCATGGTCGTCATGGACGAGCGCTCCTGCATGGTCGACGTGGCCAAGTTCTTCATGGAGTTCATCCGCAACGAGAGCTGCGGCAAGTGCACGCCGTGCCGCGAGGGCACCACGCGCATGTACGAGATCCTGAGCGAGCTCACCGAGCGGCCGGTCGGCGACGACCTGCGCCGGCTCGAGCGGTTCCGCGGCATCCTCCACCTCGAGGAGCTCGCCGAGACCGTCAAGGAGACCTCCCTCTGCGGCCTCGGCCAGTCCGCGGCGAACCCGGTACTCAGCACCCTGCGGTTCTTCCGCGACGAGTACGAGGCGCACGTCATGGAGAGCGAGTGCCCGGCCGGCGCCTGCACGGGGCTCCGCGTCTTCGACATCGACCCCGAGCTCTGCACCGGCTGCGCCCTGTGCGCCAAGAACTGCCCGAGCGGTGCGATCCTCGGCAAGCGCAAGTTCGCCCATTCCATCATCGTCGATCGCTGCACCGGCTGCGGCGCCTGCGCCGACTCCTGCCCCAAGCAGGCCGTCCTGGCCGTGGCCTGAGAGGAACGACCATGAAGCTCACCATCAACGGAAAAGAGATCGAGGCGACCAGGGGCGAGACCGTCCTGCTGGCCGCCCGGCGTGCCGGCATCGAGATCCCGCACCTGTGCTCCCTGGACTGGGCGCCGAGCCCGGCCGCGTCCTGCCGCCTCTGCGTCGTGGAGGTCGAGGGCAACCCGCGGCTCCTCACGAGCTGCACGCTCGAGGTGACCGACGGGATGGCCGTGCACACGCACACGCCGCGCCTGCTCAAGGCGCGGCGCGCGATCATGGAACTGCTCAT